>Ga0172380_10000245_pt1 | contig 113793 bp, 88 predicted proteins | sample Leawe162metaG_FD_119747 | JGI IMG/M metagenome (GOLD analysis project Ga0172380, IMG submission 119747) | Leachate microbial communities from a municipal landfill in Southern Ontario, Canada - Leachate well 162 metaG | ecosystem: Engineered > Solid waste > Landfill > Unclassified | place... | reverse complement strand
CTTGTGGAACCACCTGATCCCATCCCGAACTCAGAAGTGAAACGCAAACGCGCCGATGGTAGTGTGGGGTCTCCCCATGTGAGAGTAGGTCATCGCCAAGCGCCTAATTATCTCATTGAGATGCAACGAAGCCAGCTGAATAAGCTGGCTTTTTTGCGTCCGCAATTTGTTAAATACAGCCTAGTGTCTATTTAATTAGTCAGTTTCCCTCCTATTTTTCTCTCGATAATCCCTTTTTTACCTTCCACGATACGAATAATGTGCACCATTTGGCTTTACATCAATTCTATTAATATCCGCTACAACTGTTCTATCAGATTCAGTTCCGGAGAATAAGGCGGCAGCTTTATCTCAGATTAAAAAATCTTCTGCCATCTTTGTTTGATGCCACCCGCACAGTCCATCATGATCGCGGTATAGCGGCCAAAGAACGTAGCTGTAGAAGTTAAGGCTCCTATAAGCGCAGTTTGCAAAGGCGCTATGATGGCTTTGGATGGCGAGTAAGGGTGGTTATTTAGGATAGCCCTGATGATGAAACAAGCGATAAATATTGGCTTTTTTAAATGTGATACCAAATTCAGACGGAGTGAAATTAGGACTGAGTGAACTTAGCAACGTTCTTTTCCATCAACTGATCACCTTATGAAGATAAGTTTTGCTGATGTACGAAGGCGTTAAGACACAATGGACAAACGAGCGTTTCGTATAAGCAATGATGGGAATTGGTATTATGTGGTTTTCACGTATACACTTTTTTTACATTCCCCATCTAGCATCAGCTTTTAGGTTGAAATTTCAATGGAATTGCGTGGCTTATTGAGGTTATTGTCGCTATTGCTGTGTATGCCATTACTGGTGAATGCTGATCGTTTCATGGTGTCTAGTACTAAACTTGCGGATCAAGATGTTAGAGTCAAGTCTGCTGTGATAGTCCGTTATTGCGTTGATCCTGATTGGCTGCCCTATGAAGGAATACGAGAAGGTAAACATCTGGGGATTTCATCGGATTATATTCGTCATGTTGAGTCACATTCTTCCCTTAAGTTTCAGCTAGTGCCGACATCTTCTTGGACCGAAACTTTATCTTTTTTGCAAAGTGGTCAGTGCGATTTAACCCCTATGTTGAATAAAACGCTAATACGCGAGACTTATCTGCACTTCAGTGATGTCTATTTCCGCTCACCCAATGTGCTTGTTTCACTTAAAGAACAGCCTTTTCTGCAAGGATTGGAGAATATCAATACGCGTATTTTAGCCGTGCCCAAAGGTTATCGTTTAGCCGAGTATATTCAGCATTATTATCCTCAGATAGAAATACTTACTGTTGCCAGTGAACCTGCGGGATTGCAGTCGGTTCTGGATAAACGTGCAGATCTGTTTGTTGGGTCAATGTTTTCGGTTAACGCTTACATTCAACAAATGGGATTTGAACATTTAAAAATTGCGGGTTGGGGCGGGCCGGAAGATGAGTTACGGATGGGGGTCGCTTATGGTCAAGAGTCCTTGCTACCTGTGATAAATAAAGCCTTAAACACTGTGAGTGAGCAAGAGCGGATCACGATTTATCAGAAGTGGAATAATGTGACTGTGATAGATGAGACTAACTATTCGCTTGTGTATCAAATTATCTGTGCGACGTGTCTGTTGCTCCTAATGTTGGGGGCAAGAACTTACTTTATGAGTCAATATAATCGAAGATTAACCGATAAGAATAAGCAGTTGGAAACTTTACGCGAACAGCTTGAAGCGTCAAATGCCGAACTCGAATTTTTATCTACCCACGACCCCTTAACTAAATTGTATAACCGACATTACTTTAATCGCTTTTTTATTAATAACGAGCAGCATGATAAATCTGCTGGGGCAGGCATGTGCCTTGTAATGATTGATATCGACTACTTTAAAGAGATTAATGACACGCTAGGGCATAACGTCGGCGATCGCATTCTTGAGCAAGTGTCACAGGTATTACAGCACTGTGTGCGTGATTCTGATGTGGTTGCACGTTGGGGTGGCGAAGAATTTGTTATCCTCTGCCAACAGTCATCATTGCCATTAGTTGAAAGCTTGTGTGTGCGGATTGCGCAGAGGATTAACAATTATCAATTTACTGACAATGTTCACTTAACTTGTAGTTTTGGTGTCGCTAAGCTCGCAGAAAACGAACCTATACAATTGTGTTTTGAGCGTGCAGATCGAGCCCTTTATCGTGCTAAAGCACAAGGGCGTAATCAAATGTGCATCGACACGTAAGGGTTTACTCAAGACTGATTTGTGGTTATTTGGCTAAAAGACTGCGATTGAAGTGAGTCGCGGATGTCATCTCTATTTTGGAGATAGGTATAACATGATTGTTCTAGCATCCATGCTTGCAGGTTAATGTATGATGTTTGTACTGACGATATGATAGAAATCCCTTGAAAATCGCTTTATCCCATTAAAATGAGGTTTATTTAAGGTTTTTTATTGATTGAGTGAAAAATAAGCTAAAGTGTTTTACTTATCTGTTTTAGTTCGTATTTATGGCGATTTCCTTAAATTATTACGCGACTTTATCGTGAAAAAGTGCGCTATCCATTTGCGTGTAGCTGGGTTCCAATTTACAATATGCGCCTAAAATAATCTGATGTGCGGTGTGTCGGTATTTGTCGCATACTCCGTCTACTTCTTAAACTACTCATTAAAGTTGAATCATGACCGAATTATCCAAATACAGAAACATTGGTATCTTCGCTCACGTTGACGCGGGTAAAACCACGACCACCGAGCGTATCCTTAAGTTAACAGGAAGAATCCATAAAGCCGGTGAGACTCACGATGGCGAATCTACCACTGACTTCATGGTACAGGAAGCTGAGCGCGGTATTACTATTCAGTCTGCTGCTGTAAGTTGCTTCTGGAGAGATCACCGTTTCAACGTTATCGACACTCCAGGACACGTTGACTTCACCGTTGAAGTTTATCGTTCTCTGAAAGTGCTTGATGGCGGTATCGGTGTATTCTGTGGTTCAGGCGGTGTTGAGCCTCAATCAGAAACTAACTGGCGCTATGCGAACGAATCTGAAGTTGCGCGTATTATCTTCGTAAACAAGTTAGACCGTATGGGTGCTGACTTCTTACGCGTAGTTAAGCAAACTAAAGACGTATTAGCTGCTACTCCACTGGTTATGGTTCTGCCAATCGGTGTTGAAGACGAATTCACTGGTGTTGTTGATCTGTTATCTCGTAAAGCATACGTGTGGGATGAGTCTGGTTTACCAGAAAACTTTAATATCCAAGATGTACCTGCTGACATGGTTGACATGGTTGAAGAATACCGTGAAATGCTGATCGAAACTGCCGTTGAGCAAGACGATGCTGTGATGGAAGCGTACATGGAAGGCGAAGAGCCATCTATCGAAGATATCAAGCGTTGTATCCGCAAAGGTACTCGTACTATGGCTTTCTTCCCAACATACTGTGGTTCTGCGTTCAAGAACAAAGGTATGCAACTGGTTCTTGATGCTGTTGTTGATTATTTACCAGCACCAGACGAAGTTGAACCACAGCCATTAACTGACGAAGAAGGCAACGAAACTGGCGAATTCGCTATCGTTTCTGCTGATGAGCCATTAAAAGCGTTAGCGTTCAAAATCATGGATGACCGTTTCGGTGCCCTGACTTTCGTACGTATCTACTCAGGCCGTCTGAAGAAGGGTGATACCATCCTGAACAGCGCGACTGGCAAGACTGAACGTATCGGCCGTATGTGTGAAATGCTAGCTGATGACCGTATTGAAATTGAATCTGCTCAAGCTGGCGACATTATCGCTATCGTGGGTATGAAGAACGTTCAAACTGGTCACACTTTATGTGACGTGAAACACCCAGTTACCTTAGAAGCTATGGTGTTCCCAGAGCCAGTTATCTCTATCGCAGTAGCGCCAAAAGATAAAGGCGGTTCTGAGAAAATGGGTATCGCAATCGGTAAGATGATCGCTGAAGATCCATCATTCCGCGTAGAAACTGACGAAGATTCAGGTGAAACCATCCTTAAAGGTATGGGCGAACTTCACTTAGATATCAAAGTAGACATTCTGAAGCGTACTTATGGTGTTGAATTGATCGTAGGTGAGCCACAAGTTGCTTACCGTGAAACCATTACTCAAATGGTTGAAGATCAATACACTCACAAGAAACAATCAGGTGGTTCTGGTCAATTCGGTAAGATCGAATATATCATCCGCCCTGGTGAGCCAAACACTGGTTTCGTGTTCAAATCTTCAGTTGTTGGTGGTAGCGTTCCGAAGGAATTCTGGCCAGCAGTTGAGAAAGGTTTCGCGAGCATGATGAACACAGGTACTATCGCTGGCTTCCCAGTGTTAGACGTTGAGTTCGAATTAACTGACGGTGCATTCCACGCAGTTGACTCATCAGCAATCGCGTTCGAAATCGCTGCTAAAGGCGCTTTCCGTCAGTCTATCGCTAAAGCTAAACCACAACTTCTTGAGCCAATCATGAAAGTTGACGTGTTCAGCCCTGATGACAACGTGGGTGATGTGATCGGTGACTTAAACCGTCGTCGCGGCATGATCAAAGACCAAGTTGCTGGTGTAACAGGTGTTCGCGTTAAAGCTGACGTACCGTTATCAGAAATGTTCGGTTATATCGGTACTTTACGTACAATGACTTCTGGTCGTGGTCAGTTCTCTATGGAGTTCTCACACTACAGCCAATGTCCAGCTAGCGTAGCTGAGAAAGTTGTTGCTCAAGTTAAAGAACGTAAGGCTGCTGAAGCTAAGAAGTAATTCTTAACTTACCTTAAAAACCGCTGTCGGCCTCTAGGCTCGCAGCGGTTTTTTTATGGGAGAGATCCAACTGTAATCACCCGCTACGGCTGACGAAGTTTCGTATCCCGTTGTTTAAAATAATGTGATTGGTATTAGTTCTTGCTTTATCTTCTCAGCGTTCAGTTTTTTGTTTACTCAATTCAAGCAAGGCCTTGGCCGCCGGTGTTAAAGGTAAACTTTGGCGCCAAATAAGCGCCAGATCCCATGTCATTGCGGGCTGCATAGGTTTAAAGACCAGTTTGCTGGTGCTTAATCGATTGCAGATAGGCTCAGGTAAAATAGCGACGCCCATATCGGCTTCGACCATGGCGGCGAGGAAATCCCACTGGCCGCTGCGAAAGGCAATATTGAGTTGAACACCTGCTTTGCGACTGAGGCGATTAATCAGTTTAGCGAGGGAGAAGTCTTCGTTATAGAGGATAAAAGGATAGGGCTGGAAGTCCTGCCATTTTAAGTGGTCTTTCTCGGCTAAGGGATGTCCTTCAGGCAGGCATGCGAGTAAAGGGTACTTAGTTAGGGGTTGGTTGACGAGTTCTGTCTCATGGGTCGTGGGGAGCGCGGTAAAGGCGATATCGAGACTGTTATTGAGCAATGCTTGTTCGCAGCCGAATCCACCGTACTCATACATGTGTAGTTCAACTCCCGGATAACGCTTACGATAGCTAGTGAGCAAACCAATAATAAGACTGCTCATCATAGGACATACACCCAGTCGCAACCGCCCCGATTTAAGACCGCTAAGGTTACTCATGTCCTCCTGCAGCCTATGCCATTGGCCGAGGATTTCCCGTGCACTGTGCTCAAAGAGCTGACCAGCTTGAGTTAACTCAACCTTTTGGTTATTCCGGATCAGCAAGGTTTCCCCTAGGCTCTCCTCGAGTCTCTGGATTATTTTGCTTAGTGTCGGCTGGGTGATAAAACATTTCTGCGCGGCGCGGGTAAAGTTTTCAGTTTCCACTAAGGTCAGAAAACACTGTAAGGTCTTGATTGGGATGTTCATGCTCAAATGGAATCCATATTATGGAATTTATTCATTTTACTAATGATAGCCTAAGTATTACTTTGACCTTGTTAACAAAACAGGGGAATACCGATGAAATCAAGTTCAAGTCTGTGGGTAGGTGCTTTGTGGCAGGCGGCTATGCCTGTGGCAAAAGATGTGCAAAACGCTAAAGCGGCGCAAGTAACTAAAACGGCTCCAGCGGGTGATTTGCATAAAGCAAAACAACAAGTAAACCCAGCCTAGGCTGGGTTTTTACTTTTCTGTGTTTTAGATTCTGCTCTTATTTTTATTTCCCTCGATTCTCACTTTGCCTTTTTAACTTCTGCTCAATCCCTTCCTTGGTGAAAGTACTGTTCAGCAACGGACGCTGAACCAGCGATAGACGTTTAGTCTTATATTTACTTGAATACTCATTACTGGCTCTAAGCCAACTCATTAGGATAGGACGCTTAAATAGCAAAAAGCCACCCTAATCAATTCGGGTGGCTTGGCTTTGCAGGGGATGGAGATTTACTTGCCGGAGAATTGATTCTCGACGAGTGGTTGCTTGTTTTCGGCCTGAGCGACATGGCATTGAGTACAGGCATAGTTATGTCCGTTAACTGTGCCTTTATCATCAATCACGTGGGACTTAGCTACTGGTGTGGCTTTCATGCGTTTTGCCTTGTCCCAACTATGGCAGCTTAAACAGCCATTTTTATCTAAGGTGATCTTGTAATCGTCCTTATGTGGGATGAGCGGGGGTTGCTCGCTAAAACTGCGCTCAATGGCGGAGCCGCGACTAGGATAAATCGCCATAGCATCGGCTGGGCGAATGTCGGTGATCGCCATGTTTCCTGCGAGGGATTGAATATTAACTGGTGCTACGTTGGTGTCGGTTTGCTGGCCTGAACAGCCGGTAATGGCGACGAGTAACGCAGTTAAGGTGAGTATTTTTCTCATTGGTTATTCTCCGCCTTGAAGACTTTCACTGGGCATTTTTTAAAGTCAGTTTCTTTTGACAGGGGATCGGTCGCATCCAATATCAGTTTGTTGACTAACTGGCGCGCATCGAAGAAAGGCATAAATACTACGCCGCGTGGCGGTTTGTTACGGCCTTTGGTTTCAACTCGGGTTTTCACTTCACCGCGCGGTGAGGCCACTATGACTTCGTCACCACGTTGTACGCCGCGAGCTTTCGCATCTTCTGGATGCATGAAAATCTGCGCGTCGGGGTAGGCACGGTAAAGCTCTGGTACGCGTGCGGTCATCGAGCCTGTGTGCCAATGTTCCAGCACGCGGCCAGTCGACATCCACAAATCGTATTCTTCATTCGGCTCTTCGGCGGCGGGTTCATAGGGCAGGGCGAAAATCACCGCTTTGCCATCTGGCTTGCCATAGAATTTAAAGCCTTCACCCGCTTTGACATAAGGATCGCTCCCCTCAACGAAACGGCGCAGCGTTTCTTTGCCATTAACGACTGGCCAGCGTAGGCCGCGGGTTTCGTGGTAACGGTCAAAGTCGGCTAAATCGTGGCCATGGCCACGACCGAAAGCTGCATATTCTTCGAAAATACCTTTTTGCAGGTAGAAACCGAAGTGTTCGCTCTCATCGTTTAATTCGGCTTTGCAATCGGAAGTTGGGAACTTGTCGATCACGCCATTGGCAAATAGCACTTCATATAAGGTTTTATCCGCGTATTCCGGTTGTTTGGCTATCAGTTCGGCTGGCCAGACTTCGGAGACTTTGAATCGTTTCGAAAATTCGACTAGTTGCCACAGATCTGAGGTTGCGCCTTCTGGAGCTTTTACTTGTTGATACCACATATGAGTACGGCGCTCGGCGTTGCCGTAAGCTCCTTCTTTCTCGACCCACATTGCCGTTGGTAAAATTAAATCTGCCGCCATAGCTGTGATGGTTGGGTAGGGATCTGAAACCACGATAAAGTTTTCTGGGTTACGAAAGCCAGGGTAAATCTCATCGTTGATGTTAGGGCCTGCCTGCATATTGTTGGTACACATGGTCCAGTAACAGTTGAGCTTGCCATCTTTGAGCATACGGCTCTGGAGTACGGCATGGTAGCCAGGTTTGGCGGGAATTGTCCCTTCTGGCACTTGCCATAGCTTTTCGGTAATGGCGCGGTGCTTGTCGTTAGTGACTTCCATATCGGCGGGTAAACGGTGGGCGAAAGTACCGACTTCACGGGCAGTCCCGCAAGCCGAAGGTTGACCTGTTAATGAAAAAGGACTGTTACCCGGTGTGGCAATTTTGCCCGTGAGCAAATGGATGTTGTAAAGCATGTTGTTCGCCCACACGCCGCGAACGTGTTGGTTAATGCCCATGGTCCACAGACTCATGACTTTAACGTTAGGGTTGGCATAGGCTTTGGCTAAAATCTCCAGCTTCTCTGGTTCGACGCCACTCATCTTGGCGGCATATTCCAGCGTATAAGTGCTGACAAACTTGGCATACTCGTCAAAGCTAATGGGCGTGGATTTACCATTGCCTGGATTTTTAGCTTTTTTCTCTAATGGATGTTCTGGACGCAGGCCATAGCCTATATCGTCAACGCCTAAGGCAAACTTAGTGTGTTTGGTAACAAAGTCGGTATTAACTGCTTTATTTTCAATAATGTAATTGGCGATATAGTTGAGGATCACTAAGTCCGACTGTGGGCGGAACACCATAGGGTTATCGGCCAAATCGAAGCTGCGATTTTCAAAGGTCGACAGCACATGTACTCGGCACGTTGGACTGCTTAAACGTCTATCGGATATTCTTGCCCACAGAATTGGGTGCATCTCAGCCATGTTTGCGCCCCAGAGTATAAACTGATCGGCGGCTTCTAAATCGTCATAACAACCCATGGGCTCATCGATACCGAAGGTGCGCATAAAGCCGCCCACGGCTGAGGCCATGCAGTGGCGCGCATTAGGATCTATGTTGTTGGTAAGGAAACCTGCTTTATGAAGTTTAGAGGCGGCATAACCTTCCCAAATAGTCCATTGTCCGGAGCCAAACATACCCACTGACGTCGGACCTTTGGTGGCGAGACTGTGTTTCCATTTCGCCGCCATAGTATCGAAGGCCACATCCCAGCTGACTGGAGTGAACTCACCTTCTTTATGGTATTTGCCGTCTTTCATCCGCAGCAATGGCGTGGTTAATCTGTCCTTGCCGTACATGATTTTTGATAGGAAATAACCTTTAATACAGTTAAGGCCACGGTTGACAGGACTTTCAGGATCGCCCTTAGTGGCGACCACTTTGCCCGCTTGGGTGCCCACTAATACGCTACACCCCACACCGCAGAAACGGCAGGGAGCTTTATCCCACTTGATACTGTCAGCTTGTTCGGCGGCTTCGACCATCTTAATGGGAAGTGTGACGCCCACGGCCGTCGCAGCGGCAACCGCTGCGTTGGCCTTGAGAAACTCGCGGCGGCTTATGCTCATAATATTTCCTCACTCTCTTGTGCTAATGGTTCTACTTGGTGGTAAATCAAGCTGGCAGATAACACGCCGGACAGGGCATTGATGGCTTCAATATTGTCAAGAATCGCTCTTTGGCTACTCCCTTCTAGGGTGACGACCAATTTTCCTTCGGGTGTAATTGCATGAATATCAGTACCCACTAATGCGCGGATATTGGCTTCAACCTGCTGTAAGGCTTTAGGCGAGGCATGCACCACAAGGCTGGTGACGTGGTATTCCTGACTCATATGGGATGACCTGTAGTGGCGTAAACTCGGTTGCCTAAGATTAAAAAGGAGGGTAACCGAGTGCTGATACTGGCGAGTCTAGACCTGATAAAAAATGTGGGTATACCTCACAAGAGGTATTGAAAGCGATAGTCGATCCGGATCAAAGTTTTGCGAGTGATCTAACTCCCAGTTTGATATTTAAGCGCTTAGCACTGTCGTCACTAGGGCATAGTGATGAGTACATTTATGGAGAATACTATTGTGTATATCTGGAACCTGTGAACATTAACGGAAGCACAAGTGTGTAGATGGGAATCCAATACTTTTTTACCAATTACAGGTGTATATAAAATTTCTGGGTAAGAGCAATAGCTGACGTGCATGCTTGCGAAATCCTGCGATAGAACATATTTAGGAACAATTAGTTATATTCACATTGTTTAGTATACATAAAACGTTAATAGCCCGTCAGTTCCATATAACCCGTACCTGTATGGCTGCCAGAGAGTTGCACTGGGCCTTCCCAGTAGGGCGTTGATAATGGCATAGCGCTATTGGGATTGAGCGGGGTGATAGTGAGATCGATATTTTCGCTGGGGATTTTTACTTGCCAGCTAACGGGATAGTCGCCATTGACTGTGTGTTGCCATTTAAGAGGCGTCATCTGAATGTCATTGGGATTGTCAGTGGAATTGATGTTGCGACCTGTGCCATCGGTAAACATTCTTCTGGCGCTATAAAATGCTGAGATAGGTGCATTCTTTGCGGACTCTGCCGGAGACTGATCCCGTAACTGAAACAACATCAGCGTCGAGCCATCATTTAACCTGAGCGCGAACCAATCCCAGCCCTGTTGCGTTTTAGTGAGAAATTGCGAGCTCCATTCTCTGTCGAGCCAACCTTGGCCTGTGACTTGCTCCACTTTGCCATTGCGGTTGATTTCACCTGAAATTTCAATAAAGGGTTGGCTGTAATAGTAAGAGGCTACTTGGCCATCGCGACTTTTAAGGCTATAGCCGTTAGCGCCTTGGTATTGTAATGGCGCTTGGCTGTTAAGCTGAAGTCGATAGCTAAAATCAGGATTCTCCACCGTTAAGGTCGCGGGGAAGAGTGCATTGGTTTCACTCTGCCAGTGCCAGTTATCGAGGCGGATTTGATAAGGATCTAATTTCACCTCGGCAAACTCGCTATGGCGGCGTGACCACTTTTCGTGGGCCAAGTGAGCATTACTCGAGGTTAATGCACTGTGGGCTAAATAAAGCTGCTGAGTCTCCCACGTGGATTCACTTTTGGGCGTTGCATCTGTTCCTTGCGGAACTGTTGTTTGTGGAGCGATTGTTTGCAGAGTTGTGGGTTTCAGGGCGACTCTAAACTGCGTCCACTGAGCGCCGAGTTGCTCACCTGTTTCTGTCGTTAAATTCGCGGTCAGATACCACCATTCCTGGCGAAAACTGTTATGTGCCAAGTGATCCCGCGGAAATTCAAATCTATAGCCGGGAACAACAGGCGTAAAGCCCGAATCATCTTGATTAGCAGAGGTTGTGCCTACCACATTGGCCATGGATTTAGATTGAGTGCTTTGCGTCGATGGCGTTTTATCACAGCCGCCGATAAGCATTAACCCAACTACTGCCCATACAATACTGTTTAGATTGAGTGTTTTCATCACAGTGTCTCCTGCTGCAGACTGGCGACCAGTGGTTTACGGGTTTGCCAATACAGCGGTAAGAGTACGGCTAAGGTGCAGGTAGTTAAGGCAATCAGTATTGCATGGCCGTAAGCTTGCCAATCCCAAATCATTTTTATCGTCCAGCCAAAGGCTTGCAAGGTGATCTTATTAATAAGCAGGTAACCTAACAGCGCGCCCGTTGGCATAGCGAGCAGGCAAGTTATCAGCACCACAATCAGCATCTGCATAAACACCATACCGCGCAGAGCATTACGACTGACGCCGAGGGAATACAGCCGTGCCAGTGGTGCTTGCCTTGCCTGAGTCAACATTAAGCAGGCACTAAAGAGGCCAATCGCGGCGACAATCAGCGTCAAACTATTCAGCACTAAGGTAATGGAAAAAGTGCGTTTAAACATAGCGATAGCTTGGGTTTTAATCTTAGTTTGGCTGTAGATTTGCGCTTGGGATAAACCTAACTCAGTCGCCAGTTGGACTTGTAGTTGATCGAGTTCTGCTTCACTTATCCTACTGCCTTGCTCTTTACCGTGAAAACTTGCCGCTAAACTCACCGGCAGTACAGGCAACTGGGCCAGTTGCCAAAGTGGCTGGCTGATAATGACCTCGTTTCGGGTATTGCCGTGGTCATAATAAATGCCGCCAATAATGGTTTTGTTGTTACCTGTTTTCTCGAGTACATCCAATGACACACTATCACCAAGCTGTAATTGGTATTTGATGGCAAGAGGTTCGCTCACCAATACAACGGATGCATTAAAGTAGGATTGCCACAATGTGGGCAGGCTTTCCTTAAGCGCACTGGTGTGCCGAGTCGAAAATTCATCGCGGCTGAGTAGGCTCACCGGAATTGTCTGCTCGCTCGGATTATCCGTCGAAACTGGCAGTGAAAGCAGGGCTTCAATTTGCCACTGCTGATAAAGACCGCTGACTCTAGGATCGTGTATCAATTGGGTTTGAATCGTGTCGATGCGTTGGCTCGGTGGGCGGATATAGAGATCGGCATGTAAGCGAGTTTCTAGCCAAGTTCGCAGGGTTTGTTCGAAGCTTCCAACGAGGGTGTTCATCGACACATTGGCACTGAGCGCCAGTAAGATCGCCATCATAGCAAGGGAAAGCGGTGCAATAAGCTCACGGGTTTCGGCGAGCAGATATTGCCATAATCCAGGACGTGCCAAGGGTATTAACGCACTGACGCCCCAATGCAATAATTGCGGCAACAATAAGGGAATAGCGATAGCGACGATACCGAGCAACACTAAGCTGATGTTATAGCTTTGGCTGAAGGGAAACAGCAACGCCGCTAAGGTCAATAAGCCACAGGCTAAGGCAAATTGAATGCTATGGGTTTTGCGGTGTGCCTGCATTTGCTGATAACGATTCGCCCCTTGTGCAAGTGCTTGGCGCGTAAGATCTAAATACAAGGGCAAGCAAGCGGCGAGCGCGGCAATTAAGGTGAGGGCAATTGCCTCAAAAAGCCAAGTCCATTGCCAAATACCGGGGAGCAAGTGGGCGCCATACATTTGCTCTAAGGTCATGGCGACCATAGGTTGCAGCCAGTGGCTGAGTTGCAAACCACTGATAAAGCCCAGACTTGAACCTATGACAACTAACAAAATTAATTCGAACATCAGTGCCGTCATCAAGGCGCGGCGCTCTATTCCCTGCTGCAATAACTGCACTAACAGTTTTTGCCGTTTCATTAGGCTGTAGCGCACACCGTTATAGGCGATAAAGAGGCCGACAACGAAGGCTAACATGCTCATGGCATTAAGATTAAGGTGAAAACTGCGGGTCAGCGCTATCAGCGCTTGGCCTTGATCTTGCTGGCTAAAGCTGGCCTTTTGGGGCGTAATCCCTAAAGCGTCGAGTTGGGATTTTAGTTTAGGTAGGTTTTCTCGCTCACTGAACATGGCGATATAGCTCAGTCGGCCTTGCATGTTTAGTAATCGCTGGGCGAGGGACATATCGGCCAATATGGCGCTGCCAAGACCAAAACTGTCATCAATTGCAATGACATCTAAGGTGCTATTTTCTAAAACAAGTTTACCGTTGGGCGCCACTTTGGCAGCTAGGCTGCGGCTCATGATTACTGTGGCTGCGCCGTTGAGGAGATCGGCAAGCGGTAAGTCATTCATCTGTGGCGAGGTGGCTAATTGTGTGCCAGTCGAGGTGTTACGTTTCGATTTTTGTAGTGTCAATGCGGCGACTAAATCGCTGCCTTCCAGTTGCCAGAACTGACCGTTTTTACCGGAGATTTTACCACTTACGATAGCGAGACTCTGACTTAATCCGGCTCGTCTCAAGGCGAAATAGACGGATTCATCTAAAGTGTTTTGTCCAAGGGGCGGCGTGAGTAGCACATCGGCGCGTTGACTCAGTAACTCAGTCGCCTCGCTATAGCTGCGCACGGCATTGTCGTTGGTTGCTTTAACCCCAATCAGCAGAGTGACAGCTAAGGCGATACCGAGCAGAATGGCACCTGCTTGTATGGGCGCATGGCGATAATGGGCGATAAAAACCTTTAGGCTAAGCCACGTCAGCCTCAGCCCAGTTAACCTAAGCCTTGTTTGCTTAAGCGCTGTGGGAGTCGCCTTAGTGAGCCGTTTATTGTTCATAGATAGCGACTGCACCTTGGGATAAATGCCAACGTTTTTGCATGAAGGCGGCGCATTCTTCGCTGTGGGTGACCATCAAGATACTAGTTTGGCTTTCCCGTGCCAGTTCACACAGTAGTGCCATCACTTGTTTGCCTGACACATCATCTAAGTTACCCGTAGGTTCGTCGGCCAGTAGCAAGGTCGGTTTATGGGCTAAGGCGCGGGCGATGGCGACACGCTGTTGTTGACCGCCTGAAAGTGCTTCAACTTGCCGATGAAGTAGTGGCATCAGCCCAAGTTTTTCAACCAGATAGTCACACCAAGGCGACCATGGCTGCGCGGTTAAACTTAAGGAGAAGGCGATATTGTCTTTCACGTTGAGTGGCGTGAGTAAGTTAAATTGCTGAAACACGACACCTAAGGAATTACGTCTGAAACGGCTCCAATCTTTGTCTTGCCAAGTTGAGGTGGACGCTTGTTCTAGCAAGATTTCACCCGAGTCTGGCGTTTCAAAGCCGGCGATCAGGTTGAGTAAGGTGCTTTTGCCGCTGCCGCTGGGACCTGTAAGCGCCACGGTTTCACCTCTGTGGATCTGTAGATTAACCGCTTGCAGTACTTGATGATATTGCTCACCATCGCGAAAGCCTTTGGTGACTTGGTTAAGCTTAGCGACGTCGGCCATTGAGCAACTCCTTTATATCCATTGGCGGCGGGTGTAGTCAGTAGTGTTTTCAACTGTGGCTGCAGCATATCTTGGCTGCAATTTAGCATTGCAATCCCGTGTTCAAGATAAAGCATTTTCTATTCAGATAGATACTGATTTTTCCTGTAATGGGATCATAAACGGGATCACAAAACATAAATCGTCACTTGCCGTAAAAATAGTCAATTGAATTAAATCCTCGACGAACTGTGAGCAAACGGCTTGAGCTGACGCCGTGTTTGTTGCATTCTGTGCGTCCTGTTAGCTTGGGAGTAAATCTCAATCTAGCAATCCGTTCGGATGAAGGTAGCAGGAGAGTGGGGAATTGACCCCACACCGACGAGGCAACTTTGGTTTTACAGAAGCGAGTATTCTTATAAAAACAAAGCACTCTTTCAGGTGCCGATAGGCGTGGACTGTTACTGGACGAGCCTCTGGAGAGACTACCAGTTGCACTCATTGTGCAATCAGGTGGCGCCGAAGGCGAAAGTGTCGTGGTGTTATTGTATAACCTGCGACGCGAAACGCTCAGGCAAAAGGACAGAGGAGAGGATGACTGCACAGTCCCTGTCGTTTGTCGTCGTGGGCTATTTTTACTCTTTTGCTTGAGATGGAGCACTTTTGCTCTTATTGAAAGCACTCGTGTAGAGCTCTCGCTTGCTACGCTTTTAGCGTTCAGCTTAGGCGATTCTCGGCCGAGATTAGGTCAAAATAGTTCGCTATAGCGTCCGACTGCGGCGCGTCACAGCCATTTCTTTTCCTCCTCCGTTTATTAATTTTGTTGTTTAATATTCGAGGAATATCATGAGTTTTCAAGCTTTACTTGCCAGTATTAATGGCATCGTCTGGGGCCCAATTACCCTTTGTTTGCTGGTGGGTACAGGGGTTTACCTCACTGTGCGTCTCAAGCTTATCCAAGTATTTCGTCTGCCGATGGCGATGGGATTGTTGTTTAAACCCGCCAAAGGTCATGGGGATTTATCTTCCTTTGCCGCGCTTTGTACTGCGCTGTCCGCCACTATCGGTACCGGTAATATTGTCGGCGTGGCGACGGCAATAAAAATGGGCGGGCCAGGGGCGTTATTTTGGATGTGGTTGGCGGCATTTTTCGGCATGGCGACTAAATATGCTGAATGTATGTTGGCGGTAAAGTACCGTACCACCGATGCTCGTGGGCAGATTGCGGGTGGCCCTATGTATTATATCGAGCACGGCCTTGGTCTACCTTGGATGGCGAAATTGTTTGCTCTCTTTGGGGTTGGTGTGGCCTTTTTCGGTATCGGTACTTTTGCACAGGTTAACGCCATCAGCGATGCACTGACTATTGCCTTTGAGGTGCCGACTTGGTTGACCGCAACTGTGTTGACTGTGTTAGTTGCTGCAGTCACTTTGGGTGGCGTAAAGCGCATTTCAAATGTGGCGCAAAAACTTGTGCCTGCGATGTCGATTGGTTATGTGCTGGCCTGCGTGTGGATCTTAGTCGGATTTTCTGAGCAGATTTTACCCGCCTTAGCTTTAGTGATTGAATCTGCCTTTACGCCACTCTCGGCAGCGGGAGGATTTTTAGGGGCAACAGTCGCACAGGCTATTCAAATCGGTATTGCCCGAGGTGTGTTCTCGAACGAATCTGGCCTTGGTAGTGCACCCATTGCCGCCGCTGCCGCTAAGACCAATGAACCCGTTGAGCAAGGTCTCGTCAGCATGACGGGTACTTTCTTCGATACCATCATCATTTGCACTATGACGGGGTTAGTGCTGATCATCACTGGGGTATGGAGTGGTGAGACGGCGGGTGCCGCGATGACGAGTGCTGCTTTTGCTCTGGGAGGTTCAGCGCTTGTGGGTCAGTATTTGGTGACGATTGCGCTAGTGTGTTTTGCGTTTACCACGATTTTGGGCTGGCATTATTATGGTGAACGCTGTTGGTATTACTTAGTCGGTGAGCGCGGGCTACGCATGTATCAAGTGGTGTTTTTGGTGCTGATTGCCGGTGGTGCTTTTATCAAACTGGATGCGATTTGGTTGTTGGCCGATACGGTTAATGGTTTGATGGCTATCCCTAACTTGATCGCCATTGTGGGCTTGAGGCATATCATTATCGCCGAAACCCAAAGTTATTTTGCTCGTATCTTACCTAATCAAACCTTAGAGACGGCTTCTTAGAGACGGCTTATTAGTATTGTTAAAACAATAAATTACTTCACATTATTTTAACTTTGACATTGTCGCCACTAAATTCTTCGTTTACTTTATAAGTGCTATTTTTAAATGCAGTGCTTATAAAATCGGGGGCTTTAGGGCGACACCATGGAAAAAAGTAAACTTCGTACTTTTCGCAGTAGGATTTTATCCCACATAGCCTTGCCTCTCATTTTAATTATGGCGAGTGTCTATGGTGTAAACGCTTGGTTTAGTTATATCTCCTCAGAGAATCGGCTTTACCATAGCCTGACACAAGAGGCGAGTCATTCGGCTTCTCGTCTGCAGTTTCTGCTCGAGCATGCGCAGGCCAAAACCCAAGGTCTTGCTGATTTTATTGGTTTTTTGTCAAGTAAAGAAGACATGAATGACACTGAGAGTGTTAAAAGTGTCTTGATGAATCGAGTCAAACGTAATCCTGATTTTTTTGGCTCCGCAGTCGCATTTAAACCGAACACCTTTCCTAATCGCAAGCTCTTTTCTCCCTATGTTTACCGCGATACAAGTGGCAGCGACGATCTCCATTATCTCGATATTGGCGCTGAAGGCTACGACTATACCGATGGCACTTGGGATTGGTGGAGTAAGGCTATCAATCAAGCGAACGGTTATTGGTCAAAGGCATACTTTGATGAGGGGGGGGGAAATATTCTGATGTTGACCTATTCGGCTCCTTTTGGTGAGGTAGGCAATTATTTTGGGGTCGCCACGGTTGATTTAGCTTTAGATGGATTGCCAAAACAATTGGGGATTGCACCAAATCGTCTGGTGGTTTTAGACGATCAAGGGCGGCTTATTTATCATGTAGATAAAGAAAAAGTGCTGGCAACGACTTCAGCCCAGTGGCTCGATAAGAATAAAAATGCCGATTTTTGGACGCTACAGGATAAAAGGCTTGATGGTCAAACAAGGTTTGTTGATAACCAAGATGTTGTTTATCTTGCTAGTATTGCGACTGTACCGCAATTAAAGTGGCGTGTGATTGTATTAGCGCCAGAACAAGATTTATTCAACTCCCTGCTTGATGATCTAGCATCTATCATCCTCAATTTAAGTTTATTAACCCTCTTATTATTGCTGACCTGTTATCTCGCGGCGAAACGGTTAACTCGGCCGCTAGAGCTACTCGAGTCGGGTATCTTGTCCTTTGGACAGGGTAAAACTCAGCAGCTCATTGTACCTAAAGGTGCCGTGAGTGAAATTGTGACGCTGAGTACTACCTTCAATCAAATGGCGGAATTACTCGCAGAACGTGAACAAGCCATTCTTGATTCCCGCGGTAATCGCTTTGCGCGCCTAATTGATGGCATGAGTGAAAAGTCTTTCTACTGTTCCCTCGAACCCAATGGTCAACTCGCCCAGGTTAGTGAGGGGGTAACTAAGGTGTTGGGGATTACCCCTGATTTGCTCAAGCGCAAATATCAAAGGCTCTTCTCGGCTAATCCCCTCAATGAGAAGAACTGGGAATATACCGATTTAGCCTTAAAGGGCCAAAATGTGCCTTCGCACCAAGTGGAAATGCTGGATGAAAAAGGGCATTTAAGAAGGCTCGATGTGTTTATGCAGCCATTATTATCAGATACGGGTGAGTTAATGTCGGTGGAGATGTTATTTACCGATGTTACTGAGCAGTTTTCAGCGGCAGTCTGGTCAAATGCCGTACTAGAAGCCGCTCCAGAGGCCATGCTCATTGTCGACGAACTTGGGAAAATCGTCTTTACTAACAGTCGCTGTCAGCAGCTCTTTGGATACGAAACGGGCGCTATGCTGGGTTTGCAGGTTGAGGCGTTATTGCCGCAAGAGTTAGGAAACGGGCATGTACTTGAGCGACAAACATTCCTGCGCGAAGGCCGCGATAGAGGCATGGCAAATGCCCGTCATGTACGGGCGTTAAAAGCCGATGGTAATGAATTTATTGCGGAAATAGCGCTGAGTATTCTTCCTCCTGCCTTTGATGGACAAAGGCAAGTGGCGGCTTCAATACGCGATATGACACAAAAACTGGCCGTTGAGCAGAAGATCCGTGATAGCGAACAGCGTTTTCGTGGCTTAGTGACTAATATTCCCGGCGCCGTTTATCGGACTCGTATCGCGGATGTATGGTTCATGGAATATATCAGTGACAATATTGCTGAGATTACGGGTTATGCAGCGAGTCAGTTTATTGAAAATCGCCAACGTACTTTTGCTTCGCTGATTTTAGAAGAGGATCGGCCTACATGTCATTTGCATATTGATAGAGCACTCGCGCAGCAAGAAACCTTTGAAGTGGAATATCGTATCCGCCATCGCGATGGCAGTGTGCGCTGGGTGCATGAGAAAGGTAAGGCAAGTTATACCGAAGAGGGCGTTCCACTTTGGTTCGACGGCAGTATTGATGACATCACAGAGAGTAAGCTTGCTATAGGGCAGTTGGAGGCTTCGCGCCTGCAATTGACCAATATTACAGAGTCTATTCCTTGTACCGTGTACCAATTGTTGTGGCACTCGCCTACTGATCGCAGATTTACCTTTCTCTCTGGTGCGGCAATGAAAATGCTGGGGCTACATCGCGATGATCTAATGAGTAATTTTGACATCATAGCTGAGCGGATTTTTGATGAAGAAAGGCCGGATGTCGTGCGGGCATTGTCGGGTCAGAGTGAAGACAGACTGCAATGGATACGCGAGTTTCGTTATCGCCATCCCAATGGCAGCATACGTTGGATGGAGGCGGGGGCGAGCGGCCATGTAGAAGAGGATGGCGCCATTACTTGGAATGGGTATGTAATGGACATTACCCAACGCAAGAGCATAGAACAAGAGTTAGCCCTCAGTGAAGCGCACTTTAAGGCACTGTTCGATGGTGCGACCATTGGTATCGTCAATGTGGATGTTAAAGGCGTTATCTTAGATTGTAATGACCAATTCTGTGCCGATATGGCGCGGTCACGGGAGAGTTTACGCAATACCGCAATTTTTGAGGTCCTTAGCGCGCAAGATAAGCATATTGCCAAGGCGCAATTTAAGGAATTGGTCGGTGGCAAAATTGACCATTATCGTGGCGAGAGGAGTTTTATTCGTCCTTCCGGTGCGCCTTTATGGATGACGGTCAATGTGTCGGCATTGTTAGATGCCCAAGGACAATTTGAATCGGCTGTGATCAGCATGGTCGATATGACAGAGCTTAAATTGCTCTCCGATGAACTGTTACTTGCCAAAGAGCAAGCCGATGCCGCCAGTAAAGCAAAGGGTGACTTCTTGGCGAATATGTCCCACGAAATACGCACCCCAATGAATGCCATTATCGGCATGTCGCAGCTGTGCTTACAGACCGAATTAGATAAAAAACAGAAAAACTATGTGGAGAAGATTGAGCGGGCATCGCAGTCTTTACTGTCTATTATCAATGATATTCTGGATTTCTCTAAGATTGAAGCGGGTAAGCTCGACATAGATTCAGTGCCATTTCAGCTCGATACTATGCTAGAAGATCTCAGCGATATGTTCTCTGAAAAAGCCGCCCACAAGCAGATTGAATTGTTATTTGCAGTCGCCCCTAACGTGCCGCGTTATTTATATGGTGATTCGCTACGCTTAGGTCAAGTGTTGATTAACTTGATGAATAACGCCATTAAATTCACAGAACGGGGTGAAGTATTACTGTCGTTAAATCTTGTTGAACAGCAAGATGATGATGTCGTGCTGCGTTTTAGTGTGCGTGATAGCGGCATAGGTTTAACTGAGCAGCAGCAAGCAAAATTATTTAAATCCTTTACCCAAGCGGATACTTCAACCACCCGTAAATACGGTGGTACAGGCTTAGGCTTGGCTATTTGCAAGCAACTCGTTGAACTCATGGGGGGCAATATTGGTGTCGAAAGTCAATTTGGTCATGGCAGCACCTTCTATTTCACTGTGAAGTTACAAATTTCCGAGGGCCAAAAATTAGTGCTTGAGCAAGAGCTTGAGGGCATGTCTGTGCTGGTGGTAGATGATAACGCGACCGCCAGGGACATAATGCGTACAACGCTCGAAAGTATGGGCTTTAGAGTCGATACGGTTCGTTCAGGTGAAGAAGCAATAAGCCGCTGCTTACTGCAGACCTATGAAGTGGCATTAATCGATTGGAAAATGCCCAATATGGACGGGTTAGAAACCGCCCGTCAGATCCAACTACAGGCTAAGTCTCAGCCTAAGATCTTGATGGTATCCGCCCATGCTAATCATGAATTCATCACTCAAATTGAGCAATTAGCACTGGCGGGGTACATCAGTAAACCCATCAGCGCCTCACGCATGCTCGATGGCATAATGAATGCGATTGGCCGTGAAGGCATATTGCCAGTGAGACGCCGCACTGAAGAGCTGGCGCCGCAGTTATTATTGCCACTTCAAGGGAAGCGTATCTTATTAGTGGAAGATAACGAGATGAATCTCGAAGTCGCCAGCGAGTTTTTAGAGCAAGTGGGGATTATTTTATCCATCGCGACCAATGGCCAAATTGCCTTAGATAAGCTATCCCAACAGCATTTCGATCTAGTGTTAATGGACTGTCAAATGCCGGTGATGGATGGTTATCAAGCCACTAAAGCGATAAGGAAAAGGCCTGAGTTGGCAAATTTACCTGTCGTCGCTATGACTGCGAATGCGATGGCTGGTGATAGAGATATGTGTCTTCGGGCTGGGATGAATGACCATATTGCCAAGCCCATAGAAGTGAATGTGCTCTATCAAACCCTATTGAAATACCTCGGATCTTCTTCTGGAATTTCTGCTGCGATAAGGGCGGAAGCCTCAACTCGGTTAACTTCGTCCAGCGCACAGGGTGAAGTCAGCAATGGCGCTGATAAAACGGTATTGCTCAAATGGCCAGAACACCCTGAGCTGGATATCGATAGAGGTTTGCAACTGGTGCAGCATTCGACGCGTCTTTATCAACGAATCTTTGATCGTTTTGTGAGTAGTCAACGTAATGTCGTGGAGCAGGTTCGCAAAGCCATCGCGGCGAATCAAGTCGAAGATGCGGTGCGTATCGCCCACACCCTTAAAGGCTTAGCGGGTAATTTAAGTTCGGCAAAATTGGTGGAATTAGCGCGTTTGCTTGAGTTGCATTTAACAGAGAAAGCGCCCTATGAAGATGAATTAGTTCAAATTCAACCGCTAGTGGCCTCTATCTGCGATGCGATTGAACAGGCTAAGCCTGTGATAGTGAATCAAGCCGAGCCCCAAGCGGTGGACTTGCTATCAGATGAGGACTTGAGAGCCGCATTACGGGTCTTACGTCAGAATCTAGATGAAGCCGATGCCAGTGCTGTGGCAAAAATTGATGCGTTAAAGCCGAAGGTGAGTAGTGCAATGTGGCAAACATTAAGCCCCGCTTTATCTATGATTAACCAGTATCAGTTTGATGAGGCAATCGACTTAATTGACGATGTGATTTCACAGTTAGGATAGAAAGCGGTAGCGCGAATTTATAATGCGTGACATTGAGTGGAGTTGTTAATGGAAAAAGCAACAATATTAGTCGTCGATGATACACCTGAGAATATCGATATTTTGATTGGTATTTTAGGTGATGATTACAAAGTCAAAGTGGCGATCGATGGGCCAAGGGCATTAGCGTTAGTGACAAAATCGCGGCCTGACTTGATTCTACTCGATGTCATGATGCCAGGTATGAATGGCTATGAAGTCTGCAAGCTGCTAAAGCAAGAGCCGCTGACCAGTCATATTCCGGTGATCTTCGTGACCGCCTTATCTGAAATTGCTGATGAAGCCCAAGGTTTTGCATTGGGCGCGGTGGATTACATTACTAAACCTGTAAGTGCGCCTGTCGTTAAAGCGCGGGTTAAAACACATCTTGCGCTTTATGATCAAAAACGTCTACTCGAACAACAAGTTAAAGTTCGTACTCACGAATTAGAAGAAACCCGTTTCGAGATTATCCGTCGTCTTGGTCGTGCCGCTGAATACAAAGACAACGAGACAGGTCTACATGTTGTGCGCATGAGCCATTACGCCCGCATATTAGCGATAAAGCTCGGCTTACCGACGACCTTTTGTGACTTGATTTTTAATGCGGCACCTATGCACGATATTGGTAAAATCGGTACGCCCGATGCTGTGCTGAAAAAGCCAGGGAAACTTGATGCGCAGGAATGGGAAATTATGCAGCAGCACGCTGCCATAGGTGCAGAAATTATTGGTGAACATAGCGATCCGTTATTGCAAATGGCCCGTCGTATCGCCTTAACTCACCATGAGAAGTGGGATGGTTCAGGTTACCCCAATGGCTTGGTTGGCGAAGAAATCCCCCTTGAAGGGCGTATCACCGCGATTGCGGATGTGTTCGATGCGCTGACTTCGCAACGGCCTTATAAGCAGGCTTGGACGATTGAAGCGACTATGGAGCTATTTGAAAATCAAGCGGGAAAACATTTCGATCCTAAGCTGGTGGAGGAGTTCAAGCAAATCCTGCCAGAAGCAATTGCCATTCGAGATACTTATTTAGAAAATTGATGCTCGAAGTGCATTGACTAAGATAAAGGCGCCATTGGCGCCTTTATTCTGCTTCAATATTTTATACTAATCATATTAAATCAAAGTATTACGCTTCATCTAATGAGTAGGGCAGTGCTTGGATCGTTAAATGTGATTGTTCATCGTCGGCAAAACGCAGCTGAGTATCATTAGCCGTGTCATTAGGAAGTACGGCGGTTAACAAGACTTGATTGCCACGCTGCACAAACTCAATGATTTGGCCACCACGGCGAAAACTGTCTTCCATCGCGATTTCGAGGCCTGATGCTAGGGTGATTTGAAGACTAGTGTGACCGCGCAAGATATACAGGGCGCGTTTATTACCACCGCGATATTTCATGCGCGCTATGGTTTCTTGCCCCATGTAACAGCCCTTATTGAAGCTGATACCGTTAACCGCTTGTAGATTACACATCTGCGGTACGTACTGGCTGGCATGGCTGGCGGCAAGGTTGGGGTAACCTGCTGCAATCTCTAACGCTTGCCATGCACTGGCGTCAAATACACTCAGTTCCGATTGCGCAACTAAAGCTGCTGCGGCATCTGGTGTTAATACTAAAATAAAACGTTCAGCGTCTTTTAAAATCGCACCATTTTCAATGAGTGTGAGCTCTTGCTGAATGTCACCAAAATGTTTGTTCACGAATTGGCTTGCCTGTTCACCGGCAACCCCGAGCAGAGTCCACTCAGCGGATGCATTGCTTAGGGTGGCTTTACTAAAAACGGCATATTTTTGTAACTGGGGTAAATCGACTTCGATGGCATCCTTTGGCATCAACATAAAGAGTGCATCTTGAATGGCAAAGGTTCTGAAACTGGCCAGCATTTTACCTTTAGGATCGCAATGGGCGCCCCAGCGCCATTGATCTGTGGCCAATGAGCTGATATCTGTGGTCACTTGGCCATGGATAAAACTGTGGCCTTGTTCTCCAACGACTTTGATGAGGCCCAAATGAGATAAGTTGGCAAGCATAAGTGGAGGCAAGGTAGCGTCCAGATCCCAATGGGGCGTAGAAACTGAAATAGTCATAGCGAGATCCTGAAAATGAAGACGATGTGAGAGGCTAGATTGTAACGGAATTCCAGTTGGCTCAAAAGCATAAGGCGCACATATCTGTGAATGATCTGTGCGCCTTAATATGTGTGCTTTAGTCGATAGGCTTAAAGCGAGTGGAGTTTAAAGTTTAAAACAGCACGCGAGTACGCAATGTACCTTCAATGGCTTTGAGTTCAACTAAGGCTTCTTCCGCTTGAGTTGTGTCTACTTCCATCACGACATAACCAATTTCTGCGGTGGTCTGCAAATATTGGGCGGCGATGTTGATGCCTTTTTCCGAGAAGGCTTGGTTGATCTTGATCAACACACCCGGACGGTTTTGGTGAATATGCAGCAAGCGCGAGGTGCCTTTATGCGTTGGTAATGACACTTCAGGGAAGTTAACCGCAGAAACGGTTGAGCCGTTGTCTGAGTATTTAGCGAGCTTACCCGCGACTTCGATACCAATGTTTTCTTGGGCTTCGGCCGTGCTACCGCCGACGTGCGGCGTGAGGAGAACATTGTCTAAACCGCGTAGAGGACTGATAAATTCATCGTCATTCGATTGTGGTTCAACGGGGAATACATCGATTGCTGCACCTGCGAGGTGACGTTCTTTTAACGCAACGGTTAAAGCTTCAATATCGACTACAGTACCGCGTGATGCGTTGATAAAGATGCTGCCCTTTTTCATTGCTGCAAACTCGGCAGCGCCTATCATGTCTTTTGTTTGTGGAGTTTCAGGGACATGTAAGCTTACTACATCAGCTTGTGCTAATAGGAGTTCCAACGAATGGACTTGTTGTGCGTTACCTAGTGGCAGTTTGTCTTCGATATCGAAGAACACGACGCGCATACCTAAGGTTTCCGCCAGAATGCCAAGTTGAGTACCAATATGGCCGTAACCAATCACACCTAAGGTTTTACCACGCACTTCATAGCTGCCCGCTGCGGTTTTCATCCAGCCGCCACGGTGAGCGATAGCGTTGCGTTCAGGGATACCCCGCATCAACATAATGATTTCGCCAATCACGAGTTCTGCAACACTGCGAGTGTTTGAGAAGGGAGCGTTAAATACTGGGATACCAAGGGATTCGGCGGTGGCAAGGTCAACTTGGTTGGTTCCAATACAGAAACATCCTATCGCGATTAACTTCTCGGCACGTTTCAGCACCTCTGCAGTTAATTGGGTACGCGAACGAAGTCCCACAAAATGCGCATCTTTAATGGACTCAAGTAAGGCTTCATCGCTTAAGGAAGCTTTGTGGTATTCGATATTAGTGTATCCCGCACGTTCAAATACATCGACCGCAGATTGGTGGACGCCTTCCAACAGCAGGATCTTGATCTTATCCTTGTCCAGCGAATGTTTCGCCATGATATGGGTACCCTCTAATTAATAGAAATGTTTCTTATGATATGCTCACAACCTTCACCCACCAAAGTAGCACTTTTTTTGCTCAGTGTGGAGGGCTAGATGGCTAAAGTTAATATTCTAAATTTAGAACAATATCGCATAAGAGGAAGAAACATTGAATAACAAAATCGCATGGTGCGGTATTTACCTCTCAGTTTTGGTGTGGTCGGCGATAAAACCCGCAGATCCTTTCACGTGGTGGCTCGAAGCCTTGCCTGCATTGATTGCTGTACCGATTTTATTCTTTACTCGCAAACGTTTTCCACTGACACCTTTAGTATATTTTCTCGTCTTAATACACTGCTGTGTGTTGTTTGTAGGTGCTCATTATACTTACGCTGAAGTGCCGTTATTCGACACGATTGCCGATTGGATGGGTTCAGAACGTAATAATTACGATAAAGTGGGTCATTTTGCGCAAGGTTTTATCCCAGCCATGCTCGCCCGTGAAATTATGTTGCGTAATCAAGCTGTTAAACCTGGGGCTTGGTGTGCGTTTCTTGCCACTTGTTTTGTACTCGCTTTTTCGGCGTTTTATGAACTGATCGAATGGTGGGTTGCCGTGGCAACTGGCGAAGGGGCTGAAGCCTTTTTAGGGACTCAAGGCTATGTATGGGATACCCAATCTGACATGTTTCTTGCCCTCATTGGTGCTATTGTCGCGTTAGCTTTACTGTCTCGTTTTCAAGATAAACAAATCGCGAGACTCAAGCAGAGGATTTAGCGGCTAAAAGTGGGTGATGCTCTCTGTTTGAGTTGTAAGACTTTCTTCCCTGAAATATATGGTGTGAGTGTGATGACATTGAGTTGTCATACTTTAGTGTTGTTATTGTGTTTTCTTTGTGTTGCAACTTTGGATTGATAACGTCATAGTTGGAAAGTATTAGGTGCTGGGCGTTGGCCAAGTAAAACGGTATTTTTGACTGTTATTCCATTTTATTGTGGTGAGTTAGTCGAACCTACTAGCATTAAACAGGGAATAGTACATTTGGGTGATGTTTTTCAATCGTTAACTAGTCAGAATTAACTAGGTTAATGGAATGTTGAAAAATCTAACTAAAAAGACGAGTCAAACATACCATTTTGCAATAGAGAATACTTTTCAGGGAGGAGAGTCATTGAGCACAATTAATGAATTGGTTTTTTTACACCAAATGGCCGCGCCATGTCATTTAGCGTTACTCGCTGAATCCATAGGTTTGAAAACGCGTATAGTAAAGCATGCGGCAGAACTGGATTTAGACAAGAGTCGCCGTAGTTTTTATCTGATCACCCAAAAAGGTTCAGCATTAGATAACAAAGGGATACCTCTGTTAGCTTCGCGATTAGTGTCACATTTTCCTGTGGCGTTGTATCAAGTTGAGCGAGACTCCTTAGACCAAGAATCTGCAATGTTACTCGGCATTCGAGGCATTTTATTTGCCGATCAACGTATGGATCTGATGTTAACGGGTTTACGTAAAATGGTGGCAGAGGAACTTTGGTACGATAGAACTTTGCTAAGCAAAATGTTTCGCCGTGTCGTACAAAAGTTAGAAGGTAATAATGAAATGCCCTCTGATACTGTGGCTATGCTGCAGATGCTGACATCCCGTGAACGCACTATCATTCAATTCGTATCGAGTGGTGCGAGGAATAAAGAAATCGCTCATAGGTTATGTATCAGCGAACATACAGTGAAGGCGCATATTTCTTCTATTTTCCGCAAGACACAGTCTCGTAATCGGGTTGAGCTTTTACGTTGGGCGCAAACCTATCAAACTCACTTTGAGCTGTGCAGTTAGTCAGTTAAAGATATTGGTCGTTAGCTTTTCGCTGTGAGTGGTTAATGTTAATGTTAATGATTACTAGCATATCAACATAGAAAAGCGGGAATGTTTATTTAAACATTCCCGCTTTTTGTTTAACACCCTTTTTATAAACCACCACCAAAGAGTTTAGCTGTGGTGGTTTAACAGTATTGACTAGTATTGCACTACAGTGGCAACGTTCATATTGCCTGATTGGTTCACGTTGATGCTGTTGTTAGTGCCCGCTTGAGAACCTAACACTAAGTTGTCATTACCCGTTTGAGTGATTGACAGGCTGTTATTGTCACCGCTAACGCCAAATGAATTTGAAGCAAATGAAGTGTCGCTATCGCCGCCTACCCAGTTACCGTTACCTGATTGAGTAATTTGCGCGGTGTTTTCATCACCTTCAATAATCAGGTCAATAACGTTAAGATCGCCACTTTGAATTGCGCTGACATCGGCATTGTTGTTGCCAGCAACAGAAATCAATGTTTCGTTCTCAGCGCCATCTTGCTCAACATCAACTTCGTTATCGCTACCCACGGCATCTACATAAGCAAAGTTCTCATCACCTTCTTGGCTAACTTCAATACTGTTATCTTCACCATCAGCGAAGGCAATGATTTCGTTGTTATCGCCTTTAGAAGATAAATCGAAGTCGTTATCTGTACCGTATGCACCAAAGGTTGCGAAGTTCGCATCGCCTTTTTGTTTCAAGTCAACGTCGTTGCTATCGCCCCATACTTGGAACTCTGCACCGTTGACATCGCCTTTTTGAGTGATAGTAATATCGTTATCATCACCTTGGATATCGGCCACTAAAGTATCACCGATAGTGTTGCCGCTGCCATTTTGGGTAATATCGACACTATTGTCATCACCTGTAGTCATCGCAAGATAAGCCGTGTTGCCGGTACCTTTTTGATCCATTGAAATATCGTTTTTGCTGCCGGCCAGTGCGTAAACGAAGCCTACATGGTTATCACCCTTTTGGACCATGTCTACTTTGTTGTTGTCGCCTGCAATACCCTTAGCCGCGCCAAAGTTGTTGTTACCCGCTTGATTAACAGAAACGTCGTTGTTGTTACCCACGTTAGCGGTTAAGTCGAGAGCGATTAAACCCGCTTGGTTGTTGTCACCGATTTGTGTGATTTTACCGTCGTTGTTGCTGCCTTCAACGCGAAAAACTGCAAAGTTAGCATCGCCTTCTTGCTCAACAAACACGCTGTTTTCAGCGCCAGTGATTTCAACTTGGCTTTCGTTGACTTCGCCTAATTGGTTAACGAATACCGTGTTATCGTTGCCAGTAACATCGCTACTGCTTTGGTTAAAGAAACCATCTTGCGACACATTTACATTGTTGTTGTCACCTACAACATTTGCACTTGCCACATGCCAGTCAACTTGTTGCGTTATTTGGACCTTGTTATCATCACCCGTTGAATTAATAGCCGCTTCATGCCACACACCGTCTTGGATGACGGTTGCGGTTTGATCTGTACCTGTTTGCACAACCGCAGCAGCGTTAAGGCCACCCGTTTGTGAGACTAAAGTGTCTTGGGCTTGGCCTGACTGTACTACGCTAATTTCGCTCACTGTACTGGCAGCAAAAGCTTGACCACTTAAACCTGTTGCAATGGCCAAAGCAATAAGTGATTTTTTAGCTTGTGATTTCATGTGACGCTCCCTGTTTAATATTGAGTTATTGAGATTGCAGCACCGTCCGCAATCTGTTGAATCGAAAAGTTGCCGCTTCCTAGTTGGTTCAGTTGCACGAGATTGTCATTGCCAATTTGTGTCACTGAAGCCGTATTTTGACTGCCGACTTGCAGTAGTTGGACTTCATTGTTTGAACCAATCTGTGTGATTAGCGCATCGTTATCATTGCCCACTTGTGTTACATCGGCCTTGTTATCGCTGCCTGACTGGAACAGTAATCCTTGGTTGGCAGTGCCTTGTTGAACCAGCTCGATAAGGTTATCGCGACCGGAACGTTCCAGTAATGCCTGAAGGGTTACAGGTAACTCGTTGACATTCAGCTCTTGTGCTGAAGTCATACAACTACAGAGCAAGATCAGCGGCACCAAAAAGCGTCTAGAGGTATTTGGCACGGGTGACTCCTTGCATCAAATATCTTGGGCTGCTTAAAGCAACTTGCATCCCAAATTCAGACCTGAAGATACGAGTCCCGTTAATATGTCGCAATTGGCCAAACGGGTATTTATTCTAGAAAGGATTAACGGAAGGTAAATGATGGCTGTATTTATATCGTATTGATTAAATAGATTTTATATTTTTATTGGCGTGTTTTTATTTAAGGGGTCTAGCCTAGTTGTCCTAGTAGTTAAGTCGTATTTGTTGTGAAGAGAGTATTTGATTTTTAAACAATGCAATAACAAGTGAAGGGAAATACATCGACTATCGCGTTTGCATTTTCTTGATAAAAAAGTACGCGTTTGTGCCAGCGAGAAACTGCTGAGGAGTTTAATTAACTGTAGCAACCTATGTCATTTACCCAGTGTGCAACAACAGGCTTCTTGTCCTTGCGGTAATGAATCCTAGGTTAAATAAAGGGACATTACTGTGAGCGGAAAATTAACCATTATTATGATTGAATTCCTTAATGGGGTAGAGAAAAGATTAATACTACTGTTTTATGCGAGATCAGTGCTTTTCTGGTTCTTTTAACTCTTCATGGAATGCTTCGGTACTGATTTGGCTTTTACGGTCTTTCAGTTGTTGCATCGCGCTGTTATTACTCACAGTTAACGCATTGAAGCGAGTATTGATATCGTCCATTTCGTTAATGTATTCAGGATCGGTTTTCTCTTTATTTTGCCAATAACGCTTACGTTCTAATTTTTGCAATTCACTAGCTCGCAGGATTTCAAAATAGCTATTTTCCTGCTTAAGACGATATATCTCGCCGTCGAGTAACTGCAATAATTTTTCTTTAGAAATGGTTCGGCTATTCAGTAGAGTGTGTAAGGGATCGACAGGAATGTCTCTTTTATCAGAGTCTACTTCAGTCGTTATCCCTAACTGGTATTCGATTTTATGTTGGCTAAATTCCTGCGGACAAGCGGTTTGGCTAAAGACAATTTTGTCATCTTTACGGCATTTATAAATGGTATTTGCCTGTATTGCAGTGGGCAAAATAACACAAATTAGGGTGAGTATCAGTCTTGCCATGAGGCCACAAATCCTTTGTACACTTGCATAGCTATTATGATTTAATTGTTTGATTAAGCATGATAAATAATGATTATGACGTTTACATTATTATGCCTTTATAACCGCTTTTATTAGGCTTAACTGGCTGTTAAGCCTAATAAATTAAAGGATTAGCCATGCATCATTAGAAGGTCAAATTCACTCGTCAATGTCTGCCGCTAAACATTTACCTTAAATTAACATCTGCATCATACTATGGCGTAAATTTAGGGATAAAACCAGTTTTTTGACGCTTCAAATTTTTGGCGCTTGGATTGATTCTAAAGAAGAAAATAGCTTCTGGTCGGTCATTGGGTAAATAAAAAGGAGCGACTGCTCCTTTTTATTTATTGATAACGCTTAAGAGATTAGCGATCGAACCTTAAGTTGTCGATAAGTCGCGCTTTACCTATATAGGCGGCGGCCAAAATGACTAAGGTTTGGTCTTGGCTCTGCGCTTTCTCAAGCGTGTGGGCATGACGAATTTCCAGATAATCCGGCGTAAAGCCCGCCGCCACTAAACTGATTTTCGCTTGCTCGGTGACAGTATCAACACTCTGACCTTGTTTGATCCCTGCAGCCATAGCATCTATTGCCTGTTTTAACGCTGGTGCCGCGGCTTTTTCTGCGGCGGTGAGATAACCATTGCGCGAACTCATGGCTAAACCTGAGTCCTCACGTATGGTATCAACACCGATAATCTCAATCGGTAATGACAAGTCTTCAACCATAGTTTCAATGACTAATAGCTGTTGATAGTCTTTATTGCCAAAGAGTGCCACATCGGGCTGTACTATGTTGAATAGTTTACAGACGATAGTCGCAACGCCTCGAAAATGCCCCGGACGGCTAGCGCCGCAGAGCAGATCTGAAATACCTGGCACTTCAACATAGGTTTGTTGCGCTAAGCCCTTGGGATACATCACGGCTGGTGTTGGGGTAAACAGCAACTCAGCGCCAGCGGCGGTGAGGGCTTCACTGTCGGCGGCAAGTGTGCGTGGGTAGGCATCGAGATCTTCATTCTGGCCAAATTGCATTGGATTGACGAAAATCGATACCACCACATGATCACAACGTTTAGCCGCTTCTTTCACTAAGGTGATGTGTCCCCGATGGAGATTGCCCATGGTCGGCACGAAGGCGACAGTTTCGCCCTTGGCACGCCATGCACGCACTTGAGTGCGAATATCATCAATATGGGCGCTAGTGATCATTGAGCCTTACCTTGCATAAATCTGTTATTTGTTAAAAGTGTGTTCTTCGCCAGGAAAAGTTCCTTGGGCAACTTCGTCGATATAAGCACGTACCGCAGAACGAATTTCACCCGTTTGTTTTAGGTAGTTTTTCGAGAAACGTGGAATGTAACCACTTGAAATACCTAACACATCATGCATCACCAAGATTTGACCGTCGGTCGATGCGCCTGCGCCAATTCCAATGACAGGAATCGTTAAGGCTTGAGTGATCGCTGCAGCGAGAGGCGCAGGGATACATTCTACGACTAATAGTTGAGCACCCGCGGCTTCTAAAGCCTTAGCTTCGTCGAGGATGCGCTGGGCATTTTCGGCATCGCGGCCTTGCACTTTAAAACCACCAAACACATGAACCGACTGAGGCGTCAAGCCTAAGTGGGCACACACAGGAATACCGCGTTCGGTAAGCATAGTGACGGTTTCGAGTAACCAGTGGCCGCCTTCGACCTTGACCATGTTCGCGCCAGCTTGCATTAACTCAGTGGCGTTGACCATAGCTTGTTCTGGCGTGGCGTAACTCATAAAGGGCATATCGGCGATCAGCAGGGCACGTTCAATACCGCGACGAACACAGCGAGTATGGTAAGCGATTTCTGCTGTAGTGACGGGCAGGGTATCGTCATGGCCTTGGAGAACCATTCCCAAAGAATCGCCGACCAGCAGCACATCGACACCTTCGCTATCGAACGCGCTGGCAAAACTGGCATCATAGGCTGTCAGTGCCGTGAATTTTCTACCTTCCTGTTTGTATTTCAACAGGGTTGAGCTAGTAATTTTAGACATATGGATGATCTTCAAACCAAATAGAAGTGGTGTTATAAGCTAACTGAGGACGGACTTCAATGATCAATGCCCAGTTGTTGTAACTCGGCCAACATTTTTGTATCGATAAGACTGTCGATGGCAGTGTTGCACGGCAGAATCAGATCCGGTGCAATTGCGGCTAAAGGCACGAGCACAAAGCCGCGCGTTTTCATGCCGTAGTGGGGCACTTTGAGTCTAGGAATGTCAATGTTCTCATTACCATACAAGAGTAAATCGAGATCTAAGGTTCTCGGCCCCCAACGTTCTAGGCGGATTCGTCCTTGGGTGTTTTCAATATGCTGCAGTGCATCGAGTAAAGCTAATGGCGCAAGATCAGTATCGAAACTCGCCACCGCGTTAATATAATCGGGTTGCACGACATCGCCCATGGGCGTCGAATGGTAATAGGGAGAAACGACGAGACTATTGCCTAAGGCTAAGGCGGACAATGCCATCACGGCATTGTCCAATTGCGCCTTGGGATCTTCAAGATTTGCGCCTAATGCGACGTAGACGCGGGGCATTATTCAGCCGTTTTAACTTTAGGTGTGCCATTCGCTTTAGGTGTGCTCGTCGGCGCTGAACCATCGGCATTAGGTGCACGAGGACGGCGACGACGTTGGGTGGCATTACGGTTGCGGTTTGGCGATTTACTGCCGCTACGCGCTATGGCTAAACGTTCTGTTTCATCGGCTTCGACAAATTGTTGCCACCAAGCGGCACTTTTAGCGACATTACCCGCTTCGACTTCGCCCCTGAGTAAGAGTAAATCGTATGCGGCTCTAAACTTAGGATGCTCCATCAGTTTAAAGGCGCGGGTGCCTTGGCTACGATCAAAGCGTAACTGCAACTGCCAAATGTCTTTTGCCGGCGTACTAAAACGGCGCGGAATACTAATGGTTTGGCATTGCTGCTCCATCACATCGCCCATGGCGGCAAAGAAGGCATCGTATAACGTCAGGCCACTTTCAACGGCAATATCTTCGGCGCGTTGACGCAGTGGATACCAGAGAAGCGCAGCATAGAAGAATGAAGGTGTGACCGGCTTATCTTCGTTAACTCTTTGATCTGTGCTCTTCATGATGGCCTGCACCATTTTCATGGTCGTACCTTTAGGATCATCTTTTAGCAGAGCGGCCACTTGCGGAAATAGCGGTGCGAATAACTTGTATTCTTGCATTAATTCGAAGTTGGCTAAGGCTTTGCCTGCAAAGAAGAGTTTCAACACTTCTTCGTACATACGCGCTGCCGGAATATCTTTTAGCAGCGGCGCTAATTGTTTAATCGGTGCGGCTGTGACGGTTTCGATACCCATGTTGAGTTTAGTGGCGAAACGCACCGCCCTTAACATACGCACGGGATCTTCACGGTAACGGGTTTCTGGATCACCGATTAATCTTAGGGTGCCAGCTTTGAGATCGGCCATACCGCCGCCGTAGCTGCGGATCGAGTAATCGCTGATATCGTAATAGAGGGCATTGACGGTAAAGTCGCGGCGCTCGGCATCTTCATCGATTTCGCCATAGACGTTATCGCGCAGCAAACGCCCTTCGGCATTGGCTTTAGAGACTTTCTCATTACTTTCGCCGTGGTGACCACGGAAGGTGGCGACTTCAATCACATCGCGACCGAAAACAATGTGTGCTAAGCGGAAACGGCGACCGACAACACGGCAATTACGGAATAATTTTTTGATTTCTTCCGGTGTTGCATTGGTCACTATGTCGAAATCTTTCGGTTCAATCCCTAAGAGTAAATCACGTACACCGCCGCCGACTAAATAGGCTTTAAAGCCTGATTTATTCAGTCTGTATAATACCTTAAGGGCATTCTCGCTGATTTGTTTGCGCGAGATGGTATGGGCATCTCTTGGTACTAACTCTAAACTCAAAGCACCGGAACTTTGTTCAGGTGTTGTTGGTTCAATCTGAGCTGGAGTCGGAGCGGTCGTTTTAGGCGCGTCTTCAAATAGCTGTTTGCAGAATTGGCTGATACGGCGAAAAATGGGACACCTCGAAATATGATCTGTTATTTGATTAAAAATCTGGCGGCTATCATATACCAAATGCGGCCTAATGAGTATATCAGGGCTCGATCAGTATCTCAGATTGTTGCGGTATAGTGGATAATTGAAACTGATCCACGGCTTGAGCGAGCATTTTCGCCACAGAACCATGGGTCTCAATGGGTTGTTGGCCTAAAAATGCCAGCGCCGCATTGAGGCTCGCCTGTGGATTAAGTGTATCAATTGCCTGTGCATGATTCTGTTTTGAGAGCTTAAAGCCTTTACTTAAGCAGGCGAGTGGCAAGTGCAGCCATTGCGGTGCGGCTAAACCAAAGCTTTGATACAAACTCAGTTGGCGACAACTGGCTTCGATTAAGTCGCAGCCTCGAACCACTTCGGTGACCCCTTGATAGGCATCGTCGAGCACCACAGCCAATTGATAGGCGTACAGGCCATCGCTGCGTTTGATGATGAAATCCTCTGCGGCAAAATGGCGATCAACGCAAATATGGCCCATTAGATTGTCATCAAATTCTTGCACTTGCGCCGTGTTGACGATTCGCACCGCACCCGACCTAACAAGATTTGCAGACTGGGTTTGTGGCAATCGGTGGCAGCGGCCATCGTAGACGCCGCCCATGGCTTGAATTTGCTTGCGACTACATTGGCAGAAATAGGCTTTATCTTGGGCGAGCAGCGAGTCAATTTGCGCTTGATAAGCCGCTGTGCGCTGGCTTTGATACAGAGGCACATCATCCCACTCAAATCCATAGGCTTCTAAGGTGCGTAAGATATCATCGGCGGCGCCTTTGACTTCCCGCGGTGGGTCTATATCTTCGATGCGAATTAGCCATTTACCCTGTTGCGAGCGGGCGCGCAGATAACTGCCAAGGGCGGCGATAAGCGAGCCAAAGTGCAAGGCACCCGAAGGCGAAGGCGCAAAGCGGCCGACATAGGGCTGGCTGGATAAATCGGAATGTAATGGCTTTGACATAACAACTAGATGGCGTTTTAAAGTCGCGACGGTAAAAGTGGATGTATTTTAGAGGGATGCCAAGAGAAAAGCGAATCGGGGTAAATTGGAGTGAGCTTGGCTTGAGCTCGTCGAGTTTACGAGTTGCTAGAAACAATACGAGTTGCTAGAAACAAATAGGCGGGGAAATCCCCGCCCAGTATGCTTGATTAACCAGCCATTTGTTTCTCTTTGATCTCTGCAAGCGTTTTACAGTCGATGCATTGATCGGCTGTTGGACGCGCTTCGAGACGGCGGATGCCGATTTCGATACCGCAAGAATCACAGAAGCCGAAATCGTCCTCTTCAATTTTTTGCAGTGTTTTTTCGATTTTTTTGATCAGCTTACGTTCTCTATCGCGAGCACGAAGTTCGAGGCTGAACTCTTCTTCTTGTGCTGCACGGTCAACAGGATCGGGAAAGTTTGCGGCTTCGTCCTGCATGTGGCTAAGAGTACGGTCGACCTCTTCACGCAACTGATTGCGCCAAGCTTCAAGAATTGTCTTGAAGTGACCCAGTTGCTTAGCGTTCATATACTCCTCACCCGGCTTTTCCTGGTAAGGATTTACACCTGCGATAGCGAGTACGCCAAGTTTTTTGGTGCCTTCAGGCATAACGCATCTCCTGTAATCATTTGCGTTTGTAGGGCGTCCTTAAGAACGGCCGCTATCTATAGCAGAATCTTCACATCGAGGCAAACTTTTCATTCTGCTTTGATTGAATTTTTTGACTATGTTCGCTAATTCAAATGAAATCAAATTTAACTCAGCCTTAACATCATACTCGTACATCGCAGGCTTGGGCTAGGTGAATCTCAGTAGGGGAGATTTTACAGCGATAGGCTAGCACTTCAACGCCGGCTAACATAGCCATTTTCAGTAACTTAGCATATTCAGGGTCGATATGTGCTGCGGGGGCAACACTGAATATTTCACTATGCTGCACCACAAATAGCAATACGGCTCGATGGCCTTGACTCACCATGTGCATCAATTCACGTAAATGTTTTTGACCGCGTAGGCTTACAGCATCGGGAAAATAACCTTGGCCATCCTCGAGCAAAGTACAACTTTTGACTTCTATATAACAGGCGGGTTTTTGAGCACCCTGTAGCAGGATATCGATGCGACTATTTTCATCACCGTATTTGACTTCACGGCTTAGGCTGTCATAACCCGTGAGTTCTTTGATGATACCTTTATTGATGGCTTCTTCGGCTAAGGTGTTCGCCTGACCCGAGTGGATACCGATTAAGCCTGCATCTGGCGTGGTCATCAGTTCCCACGTATGGGCATATTTACGTTTAGGGTTATCAGAGGTAGAAAACCACACGGTTTCACCGGGATACAGGCAATTACGCATAGAACCCGTATTGGGGCAATGTAGTGTGATCTCACTGCCATCGCTTAGCTGCACATCGGCCAGAAAACGTTTATAGCGGCGCAGTAAAATGCCCTGTTGTAGTGGCGGAGTAAATTCCATCGGTAGACCTATATCGGCTGTTCTAGGCCGCAAAGCCTAGCAAATTTCGCAAATGTTTACAGATTTTACCTGAGTAACTTCAGCCAATCGCTTTGCGTCATCGCCTGCTAGCAGTAAACTGCCGCCATAAAGTTTGTTCTGATTGCTGATTGATTGTTCTGATTGATTATTCTAAAACGAATCGAAAAATAAGGATCCCTAATGAGTGAACTAAAAGTAACTGAATTGATGAAAGTGCAATTAACCAAAGAGGCACCCGCCGCGCACTGGGGCAAGGCTGATGTAACTTATACTGCCGACGGTGCGCAAATTCATTTAGCAGGTGGCGATGAGCTGCGTCAAATTCAAATGGCGGCCCGTAAACTGCGCAATCAAGGTATTAGCTGTGTGGAATTAGCTGGGCAGTTTTGGGACCTCAATAGCCAATGGGTGTTTGCCCAAGGTTTCGCGACGGCAAAACCAGGCTATCAAATTTATTGGTGTGGTGATGAGTCTGTGCAAGCAGAATTACAACGTCGACTCGATGTGGCAACCTTTGCCCGTCAACTCATCAACGATACGCCTGAAAACCTGTCGCCAGTGAAGCTTGCCCAACAAGCAGCAAAATGGTTGGCTGACGTTGGTGGCGACAAGGTAAGTTATCGGATTATCGAAGGCGAAGCGCTGCTTGAAGAGCAGTGGATTGGTATCCATGCCGTCGGTCGCGGCAGTGAGCGTCCACCAGCAATGTTAGAGTTAGACTTCAACCCATTAGCCGCCGATGCACCCGTGTCTGTGGCGCTTGTGGGTAAAGGGATTACCTTTGATTCTGGCGGCTACAGCATCAAGGCTTCTGAAGGCATGTTAGGCATGAAATGCGATATGGGCGGCGCGGCGACTGTGACTGCAGCACTTGGTTTAGCGATCAAATCTGGCCTCAACAAACGCGTTAAACTCTTCTTATGTTGTGCTGAAAACTTGATCAGCGGCCGCGCCTATAAGTTAGGTGATATTCTGACCTACAAAAATGGTGTAACAGTTGAAGTGGTGAACACAGATGCGGAAGGGCGCTTAGTGTTGGCCGATGGCCTACAAGCCGCTTCTGCTACAGGCGCACCTTTTATTATCGATGCAGCGACCCTTACAGGCGCCGCTGTGATGGCGGTGGGTTCTAACTACAACGCGATTTTCTCGCCACAGGCGGATGTGTTGCAACTGGCCCAGCAAAAAGCCACTAGCGTTGCCGAGCGCGTATGGCCGCTGCCGCTGGATCCTTGGCACAAAGAAATGTGTCCATCTGCCTATGCTGACACCGCAAACAGCCGCGCAATGAAAGGCGGTGGTGCAGGTGGTGCTTCTAATGCCGCGGGTTTCTTATGGCGTTTCGTGTCACCCGAAGCTAAATGGTTACACGTTGATTTAGCAGGCGCTTTTGAAGATTCAGCTTCTGCCATGTGGGGCGCGGGTGCAACGACCCATGGCGTATTGACTATTAGTGAATTGATTAAAGGCTAAGCCTAGATTTAAGTCTAGCGCTAAGACTAAGTCAGATATGTTAGCTAAAGATCCATTAAGGTTCTGTGGCTTTGATTAAAACCGCCTACGGGCGGTTTTTTATTGGTTGAAAGATGAGAACACTCGTTTACTTGGCGTTTTAGCGGCTTCATGGCATGTTATGGCTGAGCATTTTTAATTGGAAAACATGATGATAACTATACGAAAAGCAACGAAAGTGGATGCTCAGGCCTGCTGGGATATCCGCAATGCTGCCATCAATAAAGGTTGCGCCGGATTTTATGATGTGGGCGATCTGATTATTTGGACCGAGGGCGAACTGACCGAGCAATTTAGTCGTATCGTCGATGCACATTTTTATGTAGCAGAGTTGTCCTCTGACGAGTCGCAGCTTAAGACTGTGGTCGGCACTGCCATGTTGGATGAACCCTATGCCCAGTTAGAAGCCTTGTTTGTTTCCCCCGATGCTATGGGGTTAGGAGTTGGTAAAGTGCTGCTGCAATTTATTGAAACTATGGCTTTTAATCAGGGGATTGCCCAGCTCAGATTAGAATCAACTTTAAATGCGGTGGATTTCTATCGCCACTGTGGTTTTGGTGGTGAGGGTTTAGAGGAGGAATCTATCTACTGTTCGCCCAGAGGCATAGCCTTAGAGTGCATGGTGATGTATAAAAATCTAGGACGGTCTTTGGTCTGCTAGGGCGTTGCTTCGCAACTGCTAGAACGTCGCGTTGCGGCTACGGATAACGGTATGCAGCAAACTGCTACAGAACGTCACTTTGTGACTCACGATTTATGCAACGGACTTTGCTCTTACGGTGAGCGCAGCGTTCTGTGAGTGAGTTTACGAATGTTCTATTTTCCTAGAATCTAAAGCCTAGAACCTATTTTCTGAGATGTTGTTGACATACTCAAGGAAATCGACAGAGCAAGTATGAATGTGGAATTAACTCTGAAGATTTAGAGTTTAAGCTAAGGTTGCTGACATATTCGAGGGAATCAACAGATCAAGCATAGATGTGGAATTCATTCTTCATATAAGGTTGCTGACATACTCAAGGAAATCAACAGATCAAGTATGGATGTGGAATTAACTCTGAAGACTTAAAGTTACGTTAAAAAGGTTGCTGACATACTTAAGGAAATCGACAGATCAAGTATGGATGTGGAATTAACTCTGAAGACTTAAAGTTACGTTAACAGGTTGCTGACATACTCAAGGGAATCAAGAGATCAAGCATGGATGCGGAATTAACTTATATAGTTTCGTTAAAAAGGTTGCTGACATACTCAAGGAAATCAACAGATCAAGATGGGGGAATTAACTCCCAAGAGTATGCCAACTATCGTTCTTTCGCCTGAAATCCCGATGCCGACAAGATTAGCGCGAGTGGCTTAAATAAAACTTAATCCATTGCAAAAAAAGACTTTATTTCCTTAGCCTTTAGTCAAACTTGCCCACAAATCCTCAAGGTTTCAGTTCGCTTCAGGGGTATTAAGTTGCTGACGTTTTTCCATCAAATCTTTAATCAAAGGTGTAAGGATCAGCTCCATCGCCAGCGACATTTTGCCGCCGGGGACGACGAGTGTGTTGACCCGTGACATAAATGAACCTTGGATCATATTGAGGTAATAGGGGAAGTCGACATTATTGATACCGCGGAAGCGGATCACCACAAAGCTCTCGTCTAAGCTCGGAATATCTTTGGCACTAAATGGGTTAGAGGTATCGACCGTCGGTACTCGCTGAAAGTTAATGTGAGTGCGGGAGAACTGTGGCGTCATGTGCTTAATATAGTCATCCATACTGCGCACAATTGACCCCATGACTTTTTCACGGCTGTGGCCACGTTCCGAAGTATCGCGGATAATTTTTTGGATCCACTCTAAGTTGACTATGGGCACCATGCCGATCAGCAAGTCCACATGCTGGGCGACATTGGCATCACCAGTAACTACGCCGCCATGTAAGCCTTCGTAGTAGAGCATATCGGTATTTTCAGGTAGTGGTCGCCATTGGGTAAAAGTGCCAGGCATCTGGTTAAAAGGCACTGCCTCATCGAAGGTGTGTAAATAGCTGCGGGTTTCACCTTGGCCTGTGGTGCTGTAATCGCGAAAGCATTGCTCTAAACGAGCAAAGTTATTAGCCTCTGGGCCGAAGTAGCTGAGGTTACGATTCTCGGCCTGGGATTTACGGATCATCACTTCCATTTCGGCGCGGGTAAAATGATGAAAACTGTCGCCTTCGACAAAGGCGGCGTTGATCCCGAGTTGGCGAAAAATATGGCTAAAGGCGGTGGTCGTCGTGGTGGTTCCCGCGCCTGATGAGCCTGTAACTGCAATAATGGGATGTTTTGCTGACATTTTTTCTACCTAGCTAGGAACCAAAAGAGCCGCTTATGGGGAAGCGATAAAAACGCGAGTACTATTTATACGGTACAGAGATAGGACTGGTCAATCTTGCTGCTGTGCTATTTGATCCGCCGAGCGTATCGCGAAGGACTCATCGTCCTCACTGTACTCTAATTTCAGCTTACCTTGTTTAAGTGCTTGTTGACATTGGACTATCGCCTGCATCAGTTCCTGTTCATCGAGACTGGCAAAGCTGCCATCCTCCACTTGACCTAAGAGATATTCGCGGATCACATTGGCGAGCGTTTCCTTTGGGAGTTGTAACAGGGTTTCATAGGGAATGAGCATCGGTGTTTCCTTGGGTGATATTGTCGCCGTTGATTGGGTCTGCGCTAAGTGAGTCAACACTTTGCTCGCCGAGTAGAAAATGTAAAATCCGTCTCTCAAGGTAGAAGCGCGGTTTCCAAGGTGTACCGCCTTCGATAAAGCCGACATGGCCGCCATAGGGATGCAGTTCGTATTCCACATAGCCCGACAATTGACTCGATTGGGGGATCACTTCATCGGTCATAAAGGGATCGTCCTTAGCATGTATGATGAGCGTCGGTTTAGTTATACGGCTGACAAAGGGTAAGCCACTGGCACGCGTATAGTAATCGTCGACGCCGTCAAAGCCGTGTAATGGCGCTGTGACTTTATCGTCAAAATCATAGAAGGTATTTAAACGGTCGACCTGCAACTGGCTTAGCGGCATAGAGATGGCTAAGTCGGGATCATTCAGTTTATGGCTTATCTTCTGTTGCAACTGTTTGATTAAATAACTTTGATACACCTTTGAAAAGCCATTTTCCAAGCGTTTAGCACAGGCTGACAATTGCAGCGGTGCAGAGACAACCACAGCGCGGGCTAATAAACTATCATCCTGATATTCGCCTTGATACTTAGTCAGCACATTGCCGCCTAAACTGTAACCTACGGCCAATAAGGGCGATTGCGGATACGCGCTTTTCAGTGTCGATAGACTAAACTGTAAATCGTCCGTATCGCCACTGTGATAACTGCGGGCGAGGCGATTGGCCTCACCCGAACAACTTCTGTGATGATGCACGACGGCAGCGAGTTGCTGTTCTTTACAGGCTTGCAGTATCCGCCGCGCATAATGTGACTGAGCACTCCCTTCTAAGCCGTGGATGATCACCACGATCGGTTTGCCAGACTGTGGAACATCCTGCCAATCTAAATCGATAAAATCGCCATCGGGTAACTCTAAGCGCTGCCGCTGTAATGCTGGTTTGGCCACTTTAGTGAATACGGGTAAAATCGTTTGTATATGGGGACTCTTGGCCCACCAAGGTGGCATAAAGGAATTTGGCATAGATGTTTATCTTGGTATCGGCTATTGCTGAAAATTAAAACGTGTGTTTAATTTATACCCAAACCAACTCAAAATGCTGAAATTCGTATTTTGAGGTCGCTTGGGTATAAACTCGCGGCCATTGTAGCACAATTGTTTTTTATGCTGATATTTAGGCCGACATTTAGGTTGATAATTAGGAGATAGAGATGAAGCGACGAACCTTTATAATGGGTGCGTTTGCCGGTACGGCGGCGTTAGCCTTAGGGGTTAATCTCTATTCTCCTGAGTTTAGTTTGCCCGAGGATAGCGAAGGCAAAGATTATCGTTTGTTGTTTAGCGTGCTTTTGCCTGTGATGCTCGACGGCGCCTTGCCTGATGTGGCCATCCATAAGTTGGCGGCGCAAAACCGCACTTTAGATGCCATCAAACAGTCGATTGCTGTGTTACCCGATGAGCAGCAAACCGAGTTATTTGAGCTGCTCGATATGCTCGAAAATCGTCTTGGTTTATTGGTACTCACCTCGAGCATGACGCCGCTATTGATGCGCTCTCCCGCTGAGTTAACTGATATGTTAGAAACCTGGCGCCACAGTTATTTTGCTTTGTTACAAACGGCTTATCTCGGATTGCGGGAATTAGTGATGGCAAGTTACTACGCTTGTCCTGAGCACTGGAGCCGCCTGCATTATGCCAAGCCTGAACTGTTCAAATAGCGAGTCCATTTTTAACCTAATCAAACGCCGAATAATAAGCATCTTACCCGCGACAGTGGAGCACTCAAGTTGGCAATCATAGATCCTATAGTGAATGGTTTAAACTCTGGTTGGTTGCACACTGATGCGAGCCAATTGCAAGAAAACCAGCAGTTTGAAGCCGATGTGATTATTGTCGGCACAGGTGCTGGCGGCGGTGTGGCGGCTGAAATCCTCACCCAAGCTGGGTTGAGCGTGATCATGATTGAGGCGGGACCGCTAAAATCCTCCAGCGATTTTAATATGGAAGAGCGGGTCGCTTACCCCAACTTGTATCAACAAGCTGCGGCGATGAAAACCGCCGATAAGGCGATCGGGATTTTTCAAGGCCGCGCAGTCGGTGGCTCAACCACAGTTAACTGGACCACTTCTATTCGCACTCCGACCGAGGCGTTAGCTTTTTGGGCGCAACATAAGTCGGTTGCTGGGCTTAATCGCGAGAGTTTAGATCCTTGGTTTGAGCAAATGGAACAACGGCTCAACATTCATGAATGGAATTATGAGCCTAATCGCAATAATGCCGCCCTGAAGCAAGGTTGTATCAATCTTGGCTGGGAATACACTGTGATTAAACGCAATGTGGCGGGTTGCTGGAATACCGGCTATTGCGGAATGGGTTGTCCGGTCAATGCGAAGCAATCTATGTTAGTCACTACGATTCCCGCGGCACTTGAGAAAGGCGCGCAGCTGATCAGTCGCGCTAAAGTGACTAAGATTGAGCACCATAATGGCCAAGTGTTTGCGTTAAAGGCGCAGGCGTTGGATGTGAATTTACGACCCACTGACGTTGAGCTGTTATTTAAGGCTAAACATTATATCTTGAGTGCGGGTGCTATCCATACACCGACGATTTTGATGCGTTCGCAAGTGCCCGATCCCCACCAACTTTTGGGTAAACGCACCTTTTTACATCCTACTTTGTTATCCGGCGGCGTATTTGCCGATTCGATCAATGGCCATAGCGGTGCGCCGCAATCTATCTATTCCGATGAGTTTGTATGGAACAATGGCGCCGATGGTGAGTTGGGTTATAAACTCGAAGTGCCGCCGGTGCATCCGATTTTAATCGCCTCTAAAACTTTAGGTTATGGTACGAGTCATGCTGAGTTAATGTCACAATTCAATCAGTTACAAGTAACTATCGCTTTGATCCGCGATGGCTATCATCCCGACAGTCAAGGCGGTGAAGTACACTTAACGGATAAGGGCTTTGCTTTAGATTATCCGTTGACCGATGCTTTTTGGCGGGCCGCGAGACGCGCTTTTGCTAGTATGGCGGAGTTACAATTCTCGGCGGGCGCCTTAAAAGTGTTGCCGATCAGCGATGGCATGCCTTACTTGTCCTCGTGGAAAGACGCCAAAGAGAGCATTGCGCAGATGTCACTCGCGCCACTGCGCACTATCGTTGCATCGGCGCATGTGATGGGCGGTTGTCCCTTCGGCGAAGATGAAAAGCTTTCTATGGTGAACAGTTATGGTCAGTCGCACTATTTAGAAAACTTGTCTGTAATGGACGGTTCTATCTTCCCGACCAGCCTTGGCGCTAACCCGCAACTGTCGATTTATGGCATCACGGCACGTAATGCCACAGCACTTGCGCAAAAGCTCACTGACGGTAAAGGGTGATGTTATCTTATCAAAATGCAGCTTAGCTTGATAAAGCTTGATGGGGTGTGAATGTCTGAAAACACATTACGGGAAGGTGGTTGCTTATGCGGCGCGATTCGTTATCAGATTGAAGGTGAACCCTTTGATGCGGATTATTGCCACTGCCGTTCATGCCAAAAAAGCACGGGCTCTGCATTTGGGGCTTGGATGGATTTTAAACTCAGCCAAGTGATTTGGCTTAAAGGTCTGGTGACTGAGTTTGCATCGTCTGAGTTTATTCGCCGTGGATTTTGTGACCAATGCGGTACATCGTTAACTTACCGACATACTCAATATCCCGATTATTTGACCTTGAGCATAGCGAGTCTGGACGATGCTAACCAAGTTCAGCCTAAGTACCATATTTATACTGAGAGTCAGCTGAACTGGTTGGTGATCAAGGATGACTGTGAACGCTATCCGCAAGGCCGCAGCCGTTAGCGGCTCTGATGATCATAGCGTTAATTTGATTTAGCTTATTATTGCTTTTATGTGATTGATTTAAAATGATTTGTTTAGAATGAATCAGGGCGCAATGAGGCCGACTTCGTTGGCGTCAATGTCACTGAGTCCAAACAGGCTTAAGTAGCTTACGAGATTTGTCGCTTGGCCGCTTGGGCTGAGTTCATTGAGTTTATTTAAGATGGTTCGCTGCGCTTTACGTTCCATCATCAGCTCAACGGCGAGCATCTGCTGATACTCTTGTTCATTCAGGCTGGACTTAGCCAGTTTGCGTAATTTGCGGTAGGGCATGAGAAACCTTTCATCCCATTCACCCACAGCATTCATCAGCGTTTGCCATTGGTCCGTGCTGTATTGCTGCGGCCCAGACACATCCATAGTGATATCTAAATATTGTGCCAATAGCATTAGATTGACGTTCACTTGACAGCTATTTTGCAATTCGAGACAGAGCGCTTTGTTTTGCGCATAGCTCATATCACACCATTGCCAGAGTTGACTGTCGAACTGGGTTAAAACCGCCATACTATTTCCTTGTATTGCCGCTGCTACTGACTTTTATGTAAAAGAACGCTGGAGTTATTGTTGCTCCATGACCTCTTGCTCCATTGCATCTATCTCTTCTTGCAACTCGAGCCATTGCATTTCACTGTCTTCTAAGGTTTGCGTCAAGCTCGTTCGCTCGGTTAATACCGAGGTTAGCTTGGCTTTGTTATCTTGATCATACAATTCGCTATCGGCGAGCAAGTGTTCAAGCTCGGCGAGGCGTTCGCTCAGCTTTTGTTGCTCGGTTTCTAACTTAGTTTGTTTGCGCTTGAGCGGCGATACCTTTTGGCGGATCTCGGCCTCGAGGCGCTTCTGCTGTTTTTTATCGGCGGCAGGTTTGATCTCGTCGCTGGTGCTGTTTTGATTCGAGTTGGCTTTCGCCGCATCGAGCAACCATTGGTGATAATCGTCTAAGTCACCGTCGAAGGCGCGCACTTCACCTTGATCCACCAGATAATAATCACTACAGGTTAAACGCAGTAAATGCCTATCATGCGAGACGACAACCATAGCACCTTCAAAGGTTTGCAGTGCCATTGTCAGGGCGTGGCGCATCTCTAAGTCTAAATGGTTGGTGGGTTCATCGAGCAGCAATAGGTTAGGGCGTTGCCAAACTAATAGCGCCAACACTAAACGGGCTTTCTCGCCGCCAGAAAAGGGGCGTACAGGTGAAAGCGCCATATCGCCGTTAAAGCCAAAACCGCCTAAGAAGTTACGCAACTCTTGCTCTCTGGCATTGGGTGCAAGACGTACTAAATGCTGCATCGGCGTATCATCGAGGCGTAAAAATTCGATTTGATGCTGGGCAAAGTAGCCAATATTAACGCCGGGATTAGGTTCATACAAACCTGTCATTGGCGATAATTGACCCGATAACAGCTTGATTAATGTCGATTTACCCGCGCCGTTACGGCCGAGTAAACCAATGCGTGCACCCGGCACTAAGTTTAAATGTACCTTGCTCAGGATGGGCTTATCGCCATAGCCTATTGCGACTTGCTCCATCTTAATCAGCGGATTGGGCAGGGCTTCTGGAGCACGAAACTCCATATAAAAGGGGCTATCGGCTTGAGACGGCAACAACTCAGTCATGCGCTCTAGCGCCTTTAAGCGGCTCTGCGCTTGTTTGGCTTTACTCGCCTTGTAACGGAAACGGTCAACGAAGGACTGCATGTGCGCACGTTCTTTTTGTTGGCGTTCGAAGGCGACCTGTTGTTGCGACATACGTTCGGCACGAATGCGCTCAAAGGCACTGTAATTGCCTTTGTAGAAATTGAGTTTTTGATTTTCAACGTGGACGATTTCATCAACGATTTCATCGATAAAGTCCCTATCATGGCTGATTAAAATCAGCGTGCCTTGATAGGACTTAATCCAACCTTCGAGCCAGTACATGGTATCTAAGTCCAAGTGGTTGGTCGGTTCGTCGAGGAGTAATAAGTCAGAGCGGCACAGTAGCGCTTGGGCTAAGTTGAGGCGCATACGCCAACCGCCCGAAAAGCTTTTCACTGGATTGCTTTGCTCGGCTTCACTAAAGCCTAAACCCGCTAACAATGAACCCGCGCGCGAATGAATCGCATAACCACCGATAGCGTCGATTTTGCCGTGTAAGAGTGCGATGGCATTGCCGTCGTTATCTTCTTGGGCCTTGTGTAATAGGGCTTCTAATTGACGATATTCGCTATCGCCATCGATCACATATTCCAGTGCCGAGACGTCGAGCGCAGGGGTTTCTTGGGCCACAGTGGCAATTTGCCAGCCAGAAGGCAGACTAAATTCACCTTTATCTAGGCTTAAGTGACCTAAAATTAATGCGAGCAGTGAGGATTTGCCTGTGCCGTTAGCACCGACTAAACCGACCTTATGGCCGGGATAAATCGTGAGAGAGGTCTCATCTAGCAGGGTTTTGCTGCCACGGATTAATTGCGCTTGGTTGATGCTGATCATTGACTACAACTTGGTTAGAACGTGAATTCGTCAGGGCACAGATAATAGCGTACAACCCAGTTTCAAACCACAGCCTGACCCGATAACTCGGACAATTATTCGACTTTTCAGGACGATCTTGAGCGAATCGCATCACATTGGCTTAAGGCCTCATACTTTCAGGTAACACTGGCATTCAATCATCAGTGTGGCAAAATAGCGCCAATTTCTTCGGCCGAGTTCCTTGGCCCTGCTATCTGGTCCTTTATCTATTATGACAAACACTAAAATCAAAAAGCGTTTCGTAGCTGGTGCTAAGTGCCCAAAATGCAGCGCCAAAGACAGCATTTTACTCTACAAACAAAACGGCATCGAAACCGTTGAATGCACAGAGTGTGACTACCGTGAACAGCAAACCGATGAAAAGGTGACAGAAAAAGCCACCGGCGCAGTGATCGGCGTGTTTAAACCGGATTAGGTTGAAGCTTTAATTCAATTGGATCGCTTCGGCTGAGGATGCCTGTCCTATCTCTTATTTTTCCGTTTGTAGCTTTGTGAGTAAAGGTGCGCAACTCATTAACCACTCGCATTCCAGTGACACGCCGTGAATATATCCCTATAGGCTCGACGGCGGCATCCATGCCGCCAACGGTCACTTCCATGCTAGTGCTTAATTCGATTTATCTCTGAGTACACCTGTTTCGAACTGTAATCACGGTCTTTTGATAATAATCAGTCGGTAACGTCATCGCTAATTAACATCATAAATACGTTTGGCAATGGCGTGATAAGTGTTGTAGGTTATATGAACATAGGTAGCTTGAATTCTTTGTTGTCCCAGCTTACGGCGCTAGGTTTCTCTAAATAGATGGCGAATCTAAATGAATGTTTATGAATGTGAAGAACAGCTAGTTTCTCAAAGAAGAGGAAAATGGTCTGAATCCGGCGTACCTCATAAAGGATGGACTTGTGTTCACATTGAAGACTTAGAAGAACCTGATATTACTTGTGAAATGTGTGAATCTCAGAATGTTAGGTATGTTCATCATATGCAGCATCTGAACTATCCGATTATTCTTAAAGTTGGTTGTGTATGTGCCGGTCATTTGGAAGGTAATTTGAGTGCAGCCTCGAACAGGGAAAGAGTGGCGAGAAACTGGGCAAGTCGCAAAAAACGCTGGTTAACAAGAAAATGGAAATTATCACATAAAGGTAATCCGCGTTTAAATATAGAAGGTTTTTGGGTAACTGTGTATAACAAAGAGGATAAATGGGGAGCTACGGTAAGTTCGAAAAATAGTAGTTTTTCAAAATATTTATATCGTAAATTTGACACTGAAAATGAGGCTAAATTAGCTGCATTTGATTTATTTACTTTAGCTTTAGCTACAAGATCTTAACTTGCTGTATGCGGACGAGATGCAGTTGTCGCTGGTGAGTAACCCGTAGGTTTATTAATGTTGTAAGAAACAATGTAAGAAACAGAGACACCCAACCTTAATATTATATTGTTGATCTAAAATGGATAGCCAGATTTTTAATTTATGCGCTGCAAACAGCGCAGCGCATAAATACTAAGACGTTAGATAGCCATCGTAAGTATTGGAGTTGTAAATGGATAACAATGAAAGTCTTAACTATTTTATGAGGCTATTAACGGAAAGGCATAATAATTTAAAGAAAACCAATGATGCTCTTTTTGATGCTTTAATTGGTGAAAATAAAGACACGAAAGAGAAAAATTGCCAAGCTAATCTAGATGCTGCAAATAATTTATCTATGTCTCTTGCTACAGCAGATCGTCCAGACTGGCTGAAAATAACTTTACAGTGGTGCAAGTGGTACATCGATAATCTGAAAATAGATGACGCAAACAAATATCTTTTTAGTAATATATCGCCAGTTAGAAATGATCTATTGCAACATAAATGGTCTTTATCTAAGGAGAAAGATGATGCTGACTTTCATTTTGATGAAATGTACGAAAGATTTAAAAAAGAAAGTAAGCTTCCTGAGTTTTTTGATGCCTTAATAAGTACTTTAGAGAAAATGATTGCTAGCGGTGAAATTGATAGCATTAAAACAATCAATAGTATTAAGCAACTATTATCACTTTTAAGGCAGAATAAGTCTGGTTCCTATTTTTCTGTAATGGCAAGTTGGGAATTTATGGGCGGCTTTATAAAGAATACTCTATGGGAATCTCTAGATTCACTCCCAGTGGTAAAGCAGCTCAAAAAAGGTTTTGAAAAGACTGTGAGTGAAATGGATATAGAGCTTGAAGAATTACACAACTCTATTGCTCAGGAAATGAAGAACAAATACAACACTACCGTTAATTCGTTAACTTACAAGAAGCAAGCTGAAAACATTCTTGAGCATAAAAAGGATATAGCCTAGTCGAGTAATTGGCTCTCCATCAAGCGCCTAAACTAAAGGAAGCACAACAGCAGGCTTGCACTCCTAAGTCGCTAATTTTAGACTGCTATTTTGCGTCGGTTAGGCAAGCGTTACCCATAGAAATCTTAATCCGAAACTCACTAATTCGAGCTAACGAGCTAACTCGAAAATGTCCAAAAGCGTGCTGCGTAAGGCTTTTTAATCGACAGGTTACGCTAATGCTATGACAAACCTGTGTGAGTGGATATCAACAGCCTATCGTTCTATTTTTTCGAATGTTTAGGTCGTGATTTCGCGTTATTCTTTTGTAAACTTCCTTGTTATTCTGCCTCCATCAGCAAAGCGTTTGCGTCTTGTGTTAGCCGTACGGTCTTGGCGTTTCACGTATCGCTTTGCTCAACCGATAGGAGAGCAGCAATGAAAGTATTAAGTCAGTTTTCCGCCAAAGCCGCGATGGATGGCGATGGGGTCAATATTCGCCGTGTCGCCGATTTTGTGACGACTAAATTTGATCCTTTCTTGATGATCGACGAAATAAAATCCGATGATGAACAAGATTTTATCGGTGGCTTCCCCGCACATCCTCATCGCGGAATGGAGACCTTCACTTATATTCGTAAGGGCGGTTTTGAGCATCGCGACCAAATGGGTAATGTGAAGGCGATTCGTGCCGGCGATGTGCAGTGGATGAGCACCGGGTTCGGAGTAGTACACTCTGAAATGCCGCTGGCCGATGCGGTTGATGGTCTGCATGGATTCCAAATTTGGGTCAACATGCCCGCCAAAGACAAGCTGCGTCCAGCTAAGTATCAAGATACTGCGGGTAGCGCGAGCGTTGAAGTGACCAATAACACTGGCGCTAGCTTAAAAGCCTTAGCGGGTGATTGGGGCTTTAAAGATCAGCCGCTTATTAGTGCGGCTATTCAAGGATTAGCGGGTGAGGCTGCTATTGCTGATTTAAGTCTATCGCCAAATGCTGAGGCCACGCTCGATTTGTCTCAACATGAGTTTGTCGCCTTGTACTTGTACCAAGGTGACTTATATAAAAGCGATTCGAGTAAAGGCGAAGATTCGCAGTGGTCATCTGCTTCAAATCAACATCATCAGGGCGAGTTTTTAGTGATCGATAGCCAAAGTGTGCTTAAGCTTAAAGCCGATGAGCACGGCGCTGGGATGCTACTGTTTGCGGGTAAACCTATCCGTGAAAAAATCGTCCAAATGGGTCCCTTTGTGATGAACACCCAAGCGGAGATTCAGCAGGCGATCCGCGATTATCAAGCAGGGCGTTTCGGCCAAATCGCTTGATTTGGGTGAGTTGGCCACTCTGAATTAATCCTCAGCCCTGAATTCCTACAGGGCTTTTTTGTTGCTGTTCACGCAAGCTATGTCTATTGCTTAAGGACTTGAGGCAAAAGCCGCGCTTTGTTGCTACAATAGCCGTGCTTTTGGGTTGAGCGAGCCTAGAGCTTAAATCTAAACTCAAGCTAGCCCAAAGCTAACCTGAATCTTGATAGACCAGTTAAATCGATAAGTAACGCAATTTCAGTAACCTAGCAGCCGCTTCGTTACCCACCACAGGATATTCACCTTGAGCAACTCTGATACTAAGCCTAATCCATCAATGGCTTTTTCGACTCTTAAGCTAAAACCCGAACTGCTTGAGAACCTTTCTTCTATGGGCTACAACGAGATGACGCCAATTCAGGCGCAAAGTTTGCCACCCATTTTAGCGGGGCAGGATGTGATAGGTCAGGGTAAAACTGGCTCGGGTAAAACGGCCGCCTTCGGCTTAGGATTACTGAACAAGTTAGACGTTAAACGCTTTCGCATTCAAACCTTAGTGTTATGCCCAACCCGCGAGTTGGCCGACCAAGTGGCGCAGGAAATCCGTACCCTTGCCCGTGGTATTCATAACGTTAAAGTACTGACACTTTGCGGCGGTGTACCTATGGGGCCACAAGTTGGCTCGCTGGAACACGGCGCGCACATTATTGTGGGTACGCCGGGTCGTATCGTCGATCACTTAGATCGCAATCGCTTAGATTTAAGCAATCTCAACATGTTAGTGCTCGATGAAGCCGATCGCATGTTAGAAATGGGCTTCCAACCTGCTCTCGATGCGATTATCGAACAAGCGCCACGTGAGCGTCAGACGCTGCTATTTAGCGCGACGTTCCCGGAGCAAATTCAATCGATTGCTAAGCAAATCATGTATGACCCAAGCATGGTTAAAGTTGAAGGTAATCACGATAGCTTAAGCATAGCTCAACATTTTTATCATTTAGACGATGACAAGGCGCGTATGCAAGCGCTGCAATTATTGTTGTTAGAACATAAGCCTGAAAGCGCAGTGGTGTTCTGTAACACGAAACGCGAAACTCAAAAAGTGGCCGATGAGCTCGAAGGTTTAGGCTTTAGCGTATTGGCTTTGCACGGCGATTTAGAGCAAAGAGACAGGGACGAAACCCTGCTGCAATTTGCTAATAAGAGTGCCTGTGTATTAGTGGCGACTGACGTTGCCGCCCGTGGTTTAGATATCGATGCGCTGGATGCAGTGTTCAACTATCACGTCGCCTATGACACCGAAGTGCATATTCACCGTATCGGTCGTACTGGCCGCGCGGGCAGTAAAGGCGCCGCTTATACCTTCTATAACGACCAAGACGGTTACAAAATTGCCTTGTTAGAAGAGTATTTAGAGCGCGAAATCACCAGCGAATCACTGCCATCAGAAAGTCTGCTCGGCAACACGCCTTCAGCCCCAACCATGATCACTTTACAGATCGATGGCGGTAAGAAGGAGAAACTGCGTCCAGGGGATATCTTAGGCGCGCTGACGGGCGAAAATGGTATCGAAGGCTCACAGGTGGGTAAAATCCAAGTGACCGATTACCGCGCCTATGTGGCCGTTAATCGTAAGGTTGCCAAGAAAGCACTGAACAAAATTACTGGTGGCCGCATTAAAGGAAAATCTTACCGCGCTTGGCCAATGAAGTAAGTTTGGCCTAGCTTGAGTTGAATCGTACCTCGATTTAATTCGCTCTATTTTTAAAGGGAATAAACTCAGGTTTATTCCCTTTTTTGTTGGTTTTTATAGCTGTAGTCATTACACCTTTGTGTCTACTTCACCGCGAATCTTATTGGGCGATTAAGTAACACTTTGTATTTGTCTGCTTAATTGATATGCCCCTCAGCTTGCCTGTGTTAGAAGTTATTCTGAGTAAAAAATAAATGAGCAGATAAACGGCTTTGTCAGGTGATAAGGCTGCATCGGTTTGGAGTATTTATGTTTCGATGGACTATTTTACTAAGCATCTTTTTAAGCGCAGCGAGCGCTGCATCAACTCTGCCAGAGCCGCAACCGTTACAGCACTTCATCTACATTAATCATCGTGAGGCCAACGGAGAAAACATTCGTGCCGACAAGGCGCTGCGCGATCCCCGTTTTGGCGGTGCGCAGATTGTTTATACTTGGCGCAGTTTAGAGCCTAAGCAGGGCGAATATGATTTCAGTGCGATTAGGGCCGATATTGCGTATCTCGATTCGATAGGCAAAAAATTGTGGATCCAGCTGCAAGAGAAATCCTTTACGCCCAGAGTCAATGTGCCGCGTTATTTGCTCGATGATCCTATTTATCAAGGCGGTGTGTTGAAGCAAAGCATGTTGAGTGCACCAGAGCGTGATCCCAATAAACCGGTGACGGATGATGAGTATGGCTGGTCAGCCAAAATGTGGGAGCCCTCAGTGCGTGCGCGTTATCAGCAATTGGTGCGCCAGCTAGGCCAAGAGTTTGATGGGAAAATTGCGGGCATTAACTTTAGTGAAAGCTCAATTGATGTGGGGACTGAAAACGCCGATGGAACGACCACCTTCCCCAGTGATTTTAATCCTAAAGCCTATATCGATGCGATTGGTGAGAATATGCAGGTATTAGCTGAGTCATTTCAGCATTCAACCGCTATGGTGTATTTGAACTTTTTGCCAGACGAATGGCTGCCATGGAATGACAAAGGCTATATGCGAGGCTTATTTGCGCAAGCCAAATCGCTCAACATGGGTGTGGGTGGCCCAGATCTGATGCCTTACCGTAAAAGTCATATGGCACAAAGTTATGCCTTTATTAAAGAGTACCCAGCGACACTGGTGAAAGGTATGGCGGTGCAAGACGGTAATTTGCGGCAGATTAATCCTAAAACGGGTAAAAAGAATACTGTGCCTGAGCTGCTGGATTTTGCGCAAAATTACCTAGGGTTAGACTACATTTTTTGGGTTGAAGATGAACCTTATTTTACGGATGAAGTCTTACAGCAGTTGCCAGATACAAAGGTGAATTAGCTTAGGTTGCCGTTTTAGGCTGTTTTTAAGGCAGTGATTGTTCAAGCCGGTTATTGTTCAAAGCGTAGATAACGAGCTAAGCATCGATAAAGACAAACTAAGACAAACTAAGACAAACAAAAACGCCCAATTCCATACGGAGTTGGGCGTTTCTGTTTAGGGCTTAATACGGCTAAATCGCTAAGCAAGTTCGCTTAGCTTTTGCATTAATCCTGTGAATGTCTTGGACGACTCGCACCGTTATTTGGGCGACGGGTGTTTTTCTTTGGGCCATTGGCGTAAGGATTCTCACCCGCTTGGCCACGATTTTCGCCAGCGCCTGAACGGCTTTCAGTTGGACGACTAGCGCCTGCGCTATTGGCTCGGCCATCGTTTGAACGTGGTGGACGAGGTTTGGCATCACTGCGGGCGGCGCTACTGGCTTCACCGCTGTGTCTTGGGTTCTTGTCGTTTGGCTTGTGACCGCGCGCGACGTCACCGCTGCGTTGACCGTCTTTATGCTCGGCGCTTCTTGGGGCACCATCGCGTGAGCTAGGTTGGTTTGAGCTGCGGGTATTTCTACGACTTGGTACTGATTTGCCGCTACTTTTCCCGCCACCTAAACGTGATTCTGGCAATTCATGGTTAAAGCCTTCAACCATTTCACGGTCTAATACGCGATTGATTAAACGCTCGATATCGTTTAGCAGTTTGATTTCTTCGTTGCTCACCAGTGACACGGCTTGACCCGATGCGCCAGCGCGGCCAGTACGGCCGATACGATGCACATAATCTTCTGGCACGTTCGGTAAGTCGAAGTTAACCACTTGTGGTAATTGGTCTATGTCTAAACCGCGGGCAGCAATATCGGTTGCTACCAGTACGCGAGCTTGACCATTTTTAAAGTCGGCCAAGGCTTTAGTACGGGCGGTTTGGCTCTTGTTACCGTGGATAGCGGCGGCTTTGATACCTGCCTCTTCAAGGCTTTTCGCCAGACGGTTAGCACCATGTTTAGTGCGCGAGAATACCAACACTTGTTGCCAATCGTTTTGCTTGATGAGTTGGATCAAGAGTGCCGATTTTTGGCTCTTATCAACAGGGCAAACCCATTGTTTTACTGTGGTCGCTGCCGCGTTACGCGGCGTGACCGAAATTTCGACTGGATCATTGACTAGGCCTTTGGCCAGCTCACGAATTTCATCGGAGAAGGTGGCTGAGAACATCAGGTTTTGACGTTGCTTAGGTAAAATGGCTAGGATCTTACGGATGTCGCGGATAAAGCCCATGTCGAGCATGCGATCGGCTTCATCTAACACTAAGATCTCAAGCTGGCTGAATTTCACCGCTTTTTGATTATATAGATCCATCAATCGACCAGGCGTCGCGACTAATACGTCGACACCGTGGCGCAATTTAGCAATTTGTGGATTGATAGGCACGCCACCAAATATCACCGCTGAGCGCAATGGTAAATTCTTACCATAGGTTTCAACACTTTCTGCAACCTGAGCTGCCAATTCGCGTGTCGGAGTTAACACTAATGCGCGCACTTGGCCTGCTTGGGCACGGTTACCTTTACTCAGGAGTTCGAGCATAGGTAGGGTGAAACCTGCTGTTTTACCTGTTCCTGTTTGGGCGGCCGCCATCACATCTTTGCCTTGAAGCACAGCGGGAATTGCTTGAGCTTGGATTGGCGAAGGTGTGTCGTAGCCTTGTTCGGCAACGGCTTTAAGTATCGGGGCCGATAAGCCCAGGGAGGTAAAACTCATAGATTGGTCTCTTGTGGCAACACTGTGCTGCATTTATGGTCAATAGCCAGGTCTGCTGGCGGGCGTGCAGCTTACAGGATCAGGGCTTTAAGTGCCATCTAATAAAGGTTTTTGGGCTGGGTTTCATTCATATTGGCACATAAATCGCTTGTCGGCGGCTTTCACTCGGCCTCGCTTATCTTTTAGGCGCAAGTTTAGATGGCAGAGTTTGAGGTTATGTAAGTTAATTGATTTCAAGGAACAAGATGACTATTAGGCTTATTTCATAATATCAATTGAAGTCATAGGTATTTTTTTATCTAGAGTTAGAATGAGTTAGCGGTTGATCACGCTACAATAATGAGAGTGGTATAAACTAAAGTCGATTGGAGTAGAATTAATCAATGACGCAATTGGTTTAGCTATCTGTTCAGTTCGTGATTGATGTTATTCGCTGAATTTTTAACAATGAACCGAGCGAAAGAATTATTGAGTGTTTTCACGGTCACGTTTAACTGAGTCATTCATGTTTAACTTAGTCATTTAGATGGAGTGGCTTAAGAGCCGTTCTCTGCATGCTTGCGATTTATCTCACGTTTATTTTAGGATGAGGCATTGTGGGAACGGTTAAACGCCTCTCATTTATAGGTGGATTATGACAGCGATACAGCATATTGAACGCCTTGCACGAGGACGCAGTGAACAAGCCGTCGCTGTGATTAAAAATGTGCAGCAGATGTCAAATATCCCTATGCATGAGATGCAACTCGCGCTTAAACAATTGCTCAACTGTGGCCGAATTGCGCTGCATTTTCATCCCGATAGAATTGATAGCCGTGGTATGACGGTTGCCGAAGGTTTACTGCGCGATGGTCAATACCGCAGCCAGTTTGAGACTCATATTTCCAATGGTCAGTTGTCACCTGAGTTAGGTGGCCCACGGGATCATTGGGAAAATCAGCTTTTTGGTGATGTATACAAGGGCACTAAATCTCGGCCTAAATACGGTGCACTCGATCTGGGGATGTGGCAGGACGGTCCCGCCCCACGTTTTGGAAGCTGTTATTTTTTGACTCATACAAGTGCGATGGCGCGCTCAACCTTTAGTTATCTCGACTCGTATCGTAATCCGAAAGAGAAGGGCACGCTGTCATGTTTCGATGATATTTTAGCGGCGCTGCTGACTGAGAGTTTTGAGCGTCACTATGCCTTAGGCAAAACCGATTTTAAGCCGCTGAATGTGATCCATTACTTGGGGCATCAGCTCAATGCTTCCTTGCTGTCACGTTTCGAGCGGCCGCTATCGAATAATCTTGACCATTATATAGAGGCGCAGATCCATGGTGATGTTTCCCTCGATGAAGATATCGCCATGCTGGTGGCGGACCCCAGTTTTAAGGGGACTGATATTGGCGCAAGCTTAAGTAAAATTTGCGATAAATATGATATTGAGCTGCAATATCATGGTGGCTTTAGCCTGCATATGGCACAGATCCCCAGTGATTTCCGTGGGCCAACTATGCCATCGCTGGCTAATCGGATTGCCATAGAAGACAGAGTTGATGCCCATGCCATAGGCGTGGCGGCGCGGGATTTATACCATTCCCCCCAGCATTGGCGTGAGCGCGGTAATCGTGCGCAAGTCGCCCATGAACTTAAGTTGCTCTGGCATGTACTAGTGAAATACGGTGGAGTGCAATAAGCGCGAACTCTTTAAAAATGCTTAATTGTAAACGTAAGCATTAACAACAAAATGAGTTTAGGGCGTAAATAAAACAGCGAGATAACCTCAGGTTAACTCGCTGTTTTTCTATAGATATTTTATCGTTAAGGTCGCCTAGCAACCAGTGTCGACTTTTTTATAAGTGGGAACGCCCGTTGTCTCCCATTTATAGTCGATATAGCAATTTGTCGCTTCGACTTGCGCTTCTGTGGGCGTGGCAAGGTTCAGTTTTTGTTTTGGTGTGGCGATAACTTCATAGGTGCCGTTGGTGGTGTAAATTCGATAGGACCACTCATTCACATTTAGCCCTGCCGCTTTAAAAATTTCTGGCGGAGTCGTGTAAGCCGTACTTGGCGTTATACCGATGGTGCTGGCAGCCCAAGGCTGATAGTTTTCGCCACGGATTTCGTCGTAAACGACTCTATTCGTGGTGCCGCTGTTAGCAATTTCCGACTTTGATTTGAATAGGGTGACGGCGGATTTCATCGAAGCCAGTGCACCTGAGAGCTGACTCTTATAGGCATCTGATTGTAAATTAATGAATTTAGGTGCAGCTACTACGGCTAATACGCCAAGAATAATAATAACCACAACGAGTTCAATCAGGGTGAAACCAGCATTTTTATTTGGCATAAATAGAGGACATTTAATACAAAGAGCTTCATGCTACCTAAGTTTTTAAAATCAGGCTAGTACTAGGTAAAGTTCCGTTAACTCCTAGATTTATTTATCTTTAGCTCGTTTTTGTGAGTCCGCTAGCAAAAGTCTGTGATAGGGTTTCATCTGCTGTAGATGCCTGCGATACTGCGTCCCTATCGGAACTTTTTAGCTGTTGCAAGCCCCTTAAACTGAGTTGTTATCGATAGTCGATCCCGCTACGAGTCGCTTAATTGTTTTCTTGTTGGAGCACCATGGATAAGTCGTTAGAAAAATCCCTTCTTGTTTGGCTTAAAGCCCAGAAAAAAGCCTGTGGCCTGTTCCTTAAATTGTCGTTATGGCTTGGGATGATAAGCGCCGTCGCTATGGTGGCGCAGGCTTATATTATCGCGACGATTCTGGATGGCGTGATCATAGGGCAGCAAGTCGTACCGCTAACTGATAATGCCCAAACGGTCAGTTCCAGCGTGAGTATTGATACCTATATTCCTCATTTTATTGCGTTAATTGCCTTGATGTTACTGCGTGCCTTGCTGGCTTATGGGCGTGAGCGCGCCAGTTTTGAGGCGGGTAAGCGTCTACGTGGCCATATTCGCGCGGCAGTGATGGACAAGCTGACTAAGCTAGGTCCTGCATTTATTAAAGGTAAACCCGCAGGGAGTTGGGCAAGCATAGTCTTAGAGCAAGTCGAAGATTTACAAGATTTTTATGCCAGATACCTTCCGCAAATCAGCCTTGCTGGTTTTATTCCCGTACTCATTTTAGCGGCGGTATTCCCAATTAACTGGGCGGCAGGCTTAATCCTGTTACTCACAGCGCCATTAATCCCTATGTTTATGATCTTAGTTGGCATGGGCGCTGCCGATGCTAATCGCAAAAACTTCAGTGCGCTTGCAAGATTGAGCGGCCATTTTATGGATAGATTAAAAGGCTTAAGCACGTTGAAACTCTTCCACCGTGGTGATGCCGAGCTTAAGGTGATCGCTACTGCTTCGGAGGAGTTTCGTAGCCGCACTATGTCGGTGCTACGCATGGCATTTTTAAGCTCGGCAGTCTTAGAGTTTTTTGCCGCGGTATCGATTGCAGTATTGGCGGTTTACTTTGGTTTCAGTTACTTAGGTCACTTAGATTTTGGCTATTATGGCGCCCATGCCAATATTAGTTCAAGTACAGATCCTGACATGGGCGGTATTCCTTTCAGCTTATTTACTGGGCTATTTATTCTGATTTTAGCTCCTGAGTTTTATCAACCGCTGCGCGACATGGGGACTCATTACCATGCTAAGGCGCAGGCTATAGGCGCGGCAGAAGCTTTGATTACCTTGCTAGAACATCCGGAACCTGAATTTGCCGGCCACGTCCGTATCAATAGCATAGAGACGCTGAGTGCCGACAATCTTGAGGTGTTCAGTGTCGATGGCACGCGTTTACTTGGCCCGCTGAGTTTTGAGTTAAAAGAGGGTGAACGCTTAGCCTTAGTTGGCCCGAGTGGCGCGGGTAAAACCAGTTTACTCAACGCCTTATTGGGATTTTTACCCTACAAGGGCCATTTGTTGATTAATGGCCATGAGTTATCCGCATTAGACTTAGCCCATTGGCGACAGCACTTAGCTTGGCTTGGACAGGAACCGCAGTTATTTCACGGCACAGTGCGGGATAACGTGGCCTTAGCCGACCCAACTCTGCCCGACGATAAGCTGTGGCACTTACTGGCTGAGGCCAATATCAGCGACTTCGTTAAGGCGCAGCCATTGGGTTTAGATGCCCCAGTCGGTGAACAATCCTCCGGTTTATCCGTTGGCCAAGCTCAACGTATTGCTTTAGCAAGGGCGCTTGGGCAGCAAACGAGTTTGTTTGTCCTTGATGAACCCACAGCCAGTTTAGATAGCCAGAGTGAGCAGGCGGTGAGTTCTGCGCTGAATCGCGCCATGGCGGGTAAGATGTGCATTATGGTGACCCACAGATTAGATCAGTTAGATCAAATGGATACTATTCTTGTGCTCGATAAAGGCTTGATAGTACAGCGGGGCGACTTTACCACTTTGTCTGACACACACGGCTTATTCCAAACTTTACTGCGTGAAAATGTTGAGTCCGTGGCGGATATTGAACTTGTACCGTTATCGGCAAGCGCTAGTGAGACGCAGCTTGATAGTGACGCTCCACTCGACTGTGCCGCCGAGTCCACTAAAGGAGATGCCCAATGAAAGTGCTGATCCCCTTTATTCGATTGTTCTCGCGCCAGTGGCTAATGATGTCCGTGGGCTTGCTGCTGACCATTATTACTTTGATGGCTGGCATAGGTTTACTGTCACTTTCAGGCTGGTTTCTTTCCGCTACTGCTGTTGCAGGTTTGACGATAGTCACGGCGCAGTCCTTTAACTTTTTCACTCCCGCTGGCGGGGTACGTTTCTTATCAATTGCCCGTACTGCCAGTCGTTATGGCGAGCGTTTAGCGACCCATGAGGCGACCTTTAAGTTGCTGACTGAGCTTCGCGTTTGGGCGTGGTGTAAACTCTTGCCGCTAAGTGCTAAAAATCTGCAGGGGCTGCGCCGTGGCGACATGCTCAATCGCTTAGTGGCCGATATCGATACCCTAGATCATCTTTACCTGCGACTGCTCACGCCTATGGCGGCATCACTGCTGATGACTGGGCTCTTGTATCTGTTTCTTGCTTGGTTCGATGCCAAGCTGGCCCTGAGTCTTTGCTTATTCTTAGTCGCCGTTTGGCTGGTGATGCCACTGCTATTTTATCGCCTTGGACACGCGCCGAGCCGGACTATGCTCGAAACCAAGCGTCATTATCGGGTGCAGTTGCTCGATATGTTGCAAGGCCAAGCCGAACTTAGTCTATTTGGCGCGAACGACAGATTCAGGCAGAAACTGAATGATGCAGAAATTGCACTTTTTCGCAGCCAAAGCGCGATGGCCAATATCACTGCTCTCAGCCAAGCCATGTTGATCCTCTCCACGGGCTCAGCCTTGATCATGATGCTTTATTTAGCCGCTCAAGGTGTGGGTGATGCCGTGCCGCCGGGGCCCATGTTTGCGCTTATGGTGTTTGCCACTATGGCCTGCGTTGAGATGATGATGCCGATCGCGGGCGCGTTTCAGCATTTGTCAGGCTGCGTATTGGCCGCAACGCGAATTAATGAAATCACCGAACAAAAGGCCGATATTCAATTTGCTGTCGATACTGGCCTGAGGGCAAAATCTGGCGCATTACAGATTGAAGATATCCACTTTGGTTATCGAGACGATCAAAACGTGCTGCAAGGTTTGTCCCTTGAGATAAAAGCTGGGCAAAAAGTCGCGTTACTTGGACCAACGGGGTGCGGTAAGTCGAGCTTATTGACGCTGATTACCCGAGAATGGCAAGCACAGCAAGGGCACATCAAGCTCGATGGTCATGCACTTTCAGAGTACAGTGAGCGCGGTCTTAGGGATGCGATTACTGTGATTAGTCAACGCATCTATTTGTTTGCAGGTACTTTGCGGGAAAATTTAGTATTAGCCTTACCTGTTATCGAGGGCGAGAAACGCACGGCCCACGACGCACGCTTGATTGATGTGTTACAGCGGGTTGGACTTGGCGCTTTACTCACGGGTGATAAGCCGCTGGATATGTGGATTGGTGAAGGTGGACGTCAGCTTTCGGGTGGCGAGCAGCGCCGTATTGGTGTAGCAAGAGCACTGCTGCGTGATGCGCCGCTGCTATTGCTTGATGAGCCAACAGAAGGGCTAGATAAACGCACCGAGCGGGAAATTTTAAGTTTACTGTTTGAATTTGCTCAGGATAAAACCTTGCTGATGATTAGCCATCGTTTAACTGCTATGGCGAAGATGGATCAAATTCATTTACTCGGTCAGGGGAAGATTATTGCGTCTGGTACTCACCAGAGCTTAATTGAAGACAGTGCAGAGTATCATGCCTTGTACCACAGACTCGCTTAAGGTTTTGGATTTAATCTTTTAGAATTAAGATGTTGGCGCTCAATATTATAAATAGCGATATATTTTACCCATTAAAAGCGGATATGAATCTATGACCCCTGCGATGCCAGAAGCATTAGCCCCACAAATTAATGCCCATTTTAATGGTAAGTTTGAGGTCGAGCTTAAATACCGCTTACTGGATCGCTACGCTTTTTTCGCTGCCTTACAAATGAGAAATCCCGAGGTCATGCTCGAAGATAACCTTGAGCATGACTGTTACTTTGATCTGCCATCACAATCACTTAAATGTGAGCACAAGAGCTTGTCTATCCGTGAGATGCAGCCATCGGGGATAATGCTGTGGATAGTGAAAGGGCCAGAAAAAGACCGCTGTGAAGCCGTGAATATCACTGAAGCAACAAAAGCAAAAAGTATGCTGCATACCTTAGGCTATGAGTGTGTACTGGAAATTAAAAAGCGCCGCAGTATCTATTTTCTGGGTGAATTTCATCTAACAATCGATCATATCGAAGGTTTAGGGGATTTTGCTGAACTCGCGATTATGACCAATGATGAAACCCTATTGCCTAAATATGAAGTGCAATTACAACAACTCGCCGCCGATTTGGGTTTAAGTGAAACGCAGCGGGAGTTGTTATCCTATCGGCAGTTGCAGCAGGCTTTAAATGATCAGTGATGGTTCAATCTTGTTGGATTAAAAGTTTAAAGTTCATGGCTTAACGTTTAATAGCTTAAAGTTTAGCGGTGTAAGTTTAATGGCCGGATGCTAAATCCGGCTAAGCAATCTCTCGCAACAAACCGCTATGGCTAAGTTCAAATCCCTTTGAGCGTCACTGTCCATATCGCATTCAAGGTTTGTTTTAACTCGCTATCGACGACTTAAACTTAAGCCTTGTATTTAAACTTAAGCATCGCATTTACATTCAAGCCACTTTCACAAACTCAAACGATTTAAGCTGCGGTTACCCCGCTTTATTTGCCGTTAATTGCCAAATGCGTTTTAGCCTAAGCGTTGTGAAAAGGCGAGATAGCGTTTCACTTCCGCTTCAGGAAATTTCAATTCGTCACCATCTTGAACACTCGAGAGTAAATTCTCCCGAGCGAAACGTTTGATGGTCGCAGGTGTTTTATCTAACATTTTGCACACTTCATCTAAGGTTAATAAGTTATCGCTCATAGCACTCTCCCAGTATTTCAATAGAAACATAACCCAAAGAGTATAGAACAATAATTTCAACCAAGATGATACCTGCGACCTAAACCGCTAAGGTTATGATTCTATTTTATGGTTGCGTGCCGTTTCCCGCACTTGACTCTCTATTTGCAGATGGCCTTTTGCCGCTGTGATCGCCAGAACTGCGCGGGACTTAAACTCGCGGCGATATAAGGTTGCGACCACAAATAAGCTCGCCGAGATAAAGAGTATTGGGTGCACAAACCAGCACAATACTGCCATCGAAAAGTAATAGGCGCGTAAGCCATAGTTATAGGAGTGCGCCGCTTGATCTTGTACCGTCGCCATCTGTCTTGCGTAGGCTTTGAGATTGTCGTTTGAGCCATCGCTATCTAAAGGACCCGCGCCTATCATCACGTTCACAAAACCGTATTGGCGCATCGACCAAGTAAACTGGAAGAAGGCCATCACAAAAATACTGACTAGCAAGGCGAGTTTGACTTGCACCAGCGCATGATTCGGTGGCGTGGCGAAGGGAATCGTCGCAATAACACTTTCTAGCCGTTCAACTTGTGCAAATAAGGTCAGCACACCCGCGAGTACAAACAGCGTGGTCGAGGCAAAAAAGGCAATATTGCGCTCAAGGTTGGCCAGTAGTGCCGCATCACCCACACGCACACCGCGGGTCATCACCTCAAGCATCCAGTAAATTCTATGCTTATGCAGACCACGGGCAATACAGTCGGTATCTTTCGCCTTACGACGGGCAAAGGCGGTATAGCCAGCCCAAGAAACGATAAACCACACCAATGCAGAAATATCTAACAACGAAAATGTCATAGCTACCTTGAGAAAGTGACCTTGATAAAGTGAAAATTAATCAATCGATTGAAGGCTGATTATGAAGGTTTTTATCTCTTATGCGCAATCCCCTAGTATCACTTTGAAATCCATCCTATTCACAATTTGAAGCCGCTCACATTGGTTTTGAAGCCTCTTACTTAGTGAGACTCAGTTTTGGAGAAATTCTTGTCAGGTAAGTTAGTTAGAAAAGTGCGTTTGTACTGGTCATATCTCGAAGCAAGCCACTTGGGCATTAAGCGTCCTTATGCTATTGCGTTAGACGCTTGACCCTGACCGTTGTGTTCCATCTTTTGATTGCGGCCTTTCGGCCGAGGTGAATCAAGGTCGTGGGGCTTCACCCCACACCCGACCAAGAGGGGAGCAACAGCAATTCCCTCTTGGATCTCCTTTGTCGCCCCCAACGGAGTTGAAAACCCCTTGGGCATTAAGCGTTCTAATGTTATCGCGTCAGACGCTCGTCCCTGATTCGACTGACGCTATCTCTGCATCCATGCCTCGCTCACGTAACGAACGCAAATGCCCTGCGGCAACTCCGAGGGGGTCGTGAACTTCTGTAGCTTCGGTGTGAGCTGTTAACCCCCAAAGATCTGTGCCTGCTCTGTCTTTTATCATGATTGTATAGGAGTTAAATGCTTACTTTTAAAAAGAGAGTCAGTTATTGTATTGTAAATGCCTACAAGAATATTGAAATTAAATGGATGAATTTATAAAAGAAAGTTTCTCTATCAACTCTTTTCCTCAATGGACTTGTCCTACATGTATGAGAGGGATTCTTGAAGTCGTTGGTGAGCTAAAAGCTGAAGAAACTGCTGAAACATTAAATTCTCACGATCATCCAGGATTTGATTATGAATGGGTAAATTATACCGTTTTAGGTACTCTAAAATGCAACAACTCTCGATGTTCAGAAAAAGTTGTGATGAGCGGAACGGGTAGGCAAGAAGAAGCCTGTTATATTGCTCCTAACGGTGAATATAAAGAAATGTCTTACTTTATTATTAAGCCAATATTTATGCACCCTCCAATCAATATTTTTATTGTAAATCAAACTGTTCCTAAAAAAATATCCCAGATGTTGGTCAAGTCATTTGCGTTATTTTTTTGTGATGATAATGCCTGTGGTAATAGGATCAGAGCAACGTTAGAGGTGATGCTTGATGTGCTGGAGGTGCCAGATAAATGCGACAATGGTAATTTTATGCCTTTAGCTAAAAGGTTAGAAAAAATAAATGACATAAGCCTGCCTTTGAAGAACAAGTTGACGGCTCTAAGGCTACTTGGGAATGCTGCAACACATGGTGAAGGGTTGTTGTGTAGAAAAGACAATGTTGATGCTTATAAGCTGTTAGCTCATGTGTTTGATAAGCTATTTCCTGCTAAAGAAAATGAGCTAGATGTGTTATCGGCGAGTATTATTCAAAATCAAGGGCCTATAAGATAGTTTTTGAGCTAACTGTAATCGGAAAGATAGGACAAGCGCAGTTCTTTCTAAGTTAACAGCCTACACATTGGCTACAGAAGTTCACCTTCCCCTGCGAAGTTGCTGAAGGGCGTTGAAGAAAATCGCGTGAGCGAGGCATGGATGCCTCGCTAGCTTTCGGGGTACAGGATGTACCATCGGAAGCGTTAGCGATTTTCGAATAAGCACGAAGCCAGTATTTAATGCATGTAACTTCGCTAGGGGCGTCTTGGAGCATCCAAGGAGGATAGGACGAGCAGTCCTCCTTGGTCGGGTGTGGGGTGAAGCCCCACGACTTTGATTTTGATTAATGTAATAAAAAGGCCAGACAGTGTCTGGCCTTAACTTACATAGCTGTCTTAGCTTAAGCGGATGCCTTAGCCGAAGACGGGATAAGCTTATTCTTCGCTATCACCGAGTGACAGCAGGGTCGCATTACCACCGATAGCGGTGATGTTATTAGTGCGAGTCTTTTCAGTCACAAAACGGGTTAAGTAGTGTGGGCCACCGGCTTTAGGGCCAGTACCTGATAGACCTTGACCGCCGAAAGGCTGTACGCCAACCACTGCACCGATTTGGTTACGGTTGATGTAGACGTTACCCACATTCACTTTATCTGCAACTTCAAGGGCATGGCCTTCGTTACGGCTATGGATACCTAAGGTTAAGCCAAAGCCCGTGCTGTTGATTTCATCGATCACTTTGCCAAGATCTGCCGCTTTATAACGGATCACATGCAGGATTGGGCCAAAGTGTTCTTTCTCAAGCACTTTAATTGAATCGATTTCAACGGCGGTTGGCGACACAAAGTGACCATTCTCAGTACCAGCGGGCAGTGGCATTTGCTTGATAAGCTTACCGACTTGCTTGATATGGTCGATGTGGGCATCTAAGTTAGCTTTGGCGGTGGCGTCAATCACTGGGCCTACGTCGGTTTTGATTGAACTTGGGTTGCCAATCACCAATTCATCCATGGCGCCTTGCAGGACTTCGATCACGCGATCGGCGATGTCTTCTTGGAGGAAGAGCACGCGCAGTGCGGAGCAGCGTTGGCCTGCGCTGGTGAATGACGATGAAACCACATCGTTAACCACTTGCTCAGGTTGCGAGGCTGAGTCCACTACCATGGCATTTTGACCGCCAGTTTCGGCAATCAACGGAATAATCGCGCCATCACGGTTGGCCAGTGTACGGTTAATCAGTTTTGCTGTGCCAGTTGAACCGGTAAAGCATACGCCGCCGATACGTTCATCGGCCGTAATTGCGCTACCCACAGTCGCACCCGTACCGGGTAGGAATTGCAGAACCTCAACAGGAATACCTGCTTGGTGAGCAAGTTGTACTGCACGATAACCAATAATCGAGGTTTGCTCCGCAGGTTTCGCGATAACAGTGTTACCCGCCGCTAATGCCGCAGAGACTTGACCGAGGAAGATGGCCAATGGGAAGTTCCATGGGCTGATACACACGAATACGCCGCGGCCTTGGAGGAACAGTTCGTTCAGCTCTCCCGTTGGGCCAGGAAGCAGTTCAGGCTTCGCCATCATTTTCTTAGCTTGTACAGCGTAGTAACGACAGAAATCAACGGCTTCACGTACTTCGTCGATACCGTCTTGAATGCTCTTGCCTGCTTCACGGGTACACAGGGCGATCAATTCTTCGCGGTTTTCTTCTAATAAATCGGCCAATTTTTGTAGTGCAGATGCACGGGTTTCCACTGGTGTGCGTGCCCAAGAGGCAAATGCTGCTTCAGCAGACGCGACGGCTGCTTCGATTGCAGCTTTGTCGGCGAAGGCGACTTGACCTACGGTTTGGGTAGTGTCGTATGGGCTAACAACCGTTTTATGTTCGCCAGTTAAGGTTTTACCGTTAACCAGAGGGCCCGCTTGCCATTGGGTATTTTTAAACTGTTCTAGTGCCGCGAAAAATGGCTCAGATTCGGAAATGATGTTCATATTGAGTCCCTTGGAATTTTTGCGATCGCTACCGAAAATATCGGCAGGTAAAACGATTCTGTTGTTAGCCAGGGTTTTGTAACCCGTCAGTGTTGTTAGCGGATGTACCACTAATGACTCGATGGGGGTTTTAGGATCCACCAGTTTGTGGACGAACGAAGTATTCGCGCCGTTTTCCAGCAGGCGACGAACTAAGTAGGGCAGTAGATCTTTATGGGCACCGATGGGGGCATAAATACGTACCGCTTTAGCACCGGCTTCAGCCAGAATCGTGTCGTACAGCTCTTGTCCCATGCCGTGTAAGCGTTGGAACTCATGGTTACGATCGCCCGCCATATCGGAAATTGCCGCCACGGTTTGCGCATTGTGGCTAGCAAATTGTGGGTAGATAGCGCCGCGAGTCGCATCCGATAACAAGTAACGGGCGCAGGCGAGGTAAGAAACGTCAGTACCGGCTTTGCGAGTGTAGAGTGGATAAGCGGCTTCGCCAGCTTGTTGCGCCCACTTAAGTTCGCTATCCCAATAGGCGCCTTTAACTAAGCGAACTGGGATTTCATCCCCTTGATCTTTCGCTAGACGCGTTAACCAAACCAGTACGGGCAGGGCACGCTTAGAGTAGGCTTGTACTACTATGCCGAGTAATCCCCAGCCTTTAGTTGCTTCAGCATTAAACAGTTTTTGGAACAGTTTTAGTGATAACTCGAGGCGATCGACTTCTTCAGCATCGATAGATATACCGATATTTAAACCACGTGCCAGCTTAATCAGGCGAATCACTGTGTCGTACAGTTCAGTCAAGACGCGGTCTTCATTGGCCACTTCGTAACGTGGGTGCAATGCCGATAGCTTGATGGAGATTGTTGGGCGCGGTGATTCATTTTCGTTATAGCTTTGAGCACCGAGCTCAGTGATCGCATTGGCGTAATCGGTATAGTATTTCTCGGCATCTTTGCGAGTTAACGCCGCTTCGCCCAGCATGTCGTAGGAATGGGTATAACCTAACTTACGTTTGTCTTCGCTGTTTTTCAGGGCTTCTTTCATGTTGCGACCCAGCACGAACTGCTTACCCATGATCTTCATTGCTGCCATCATGGCTTGACGGATCACAGGTTCACCCAGACGATTCACTAAGCGGCTCAGCAAGTTGCTTGGGGTGCCATCGAGTTTTTTATCGAGTTTAACGATTTTACCTGTGAGCATTAAGCCCCAGGTCGATGCATTAACCAGCACTGAGTCACTCTTGCTCATGTGCTCATCCCACTTAGCGCCTGAAAGCTTATCTTCAATCAGCGCATCGGCAGTGGCCGCATCGGGAATTCGCAGTAAAGCTTCGGCTAAACACATCAGGATAATGCCTTCCTGTGTTTCTAAGCTGTACTGTTGCAGGAAGGCATCTATGCCGACCATCAAACCTTTTTTATCGAATTGACGAACCTTATTGACCAGTTCGTGGGCACGACGAGTGACGCGCTCTATGGCTTCATCACTTGAGGGAACTAGTTTGATCAGCTCTGACAAGTATTGTTCTTCATCGACAATGTAGTTGTCGCTGACTGCTTTGAACAGTTCGTCGAGATTGGCAGAATCGTAGCGGCCTGCCAGCACTTCACTCGCTTTGAACATAGTTATCGCTTCCATCTTGGCCGTTATTGGGGCGCTATTGTTGAAACAAATTGGGAGGCGCCAAACGCATTTGATATTTTGTATACAATATGAAGGTTTGCGCGCGCAGATTATACAAGCAAAATGTGACGGACAACACTATCGAGTGGAAGAATGTGAAGAATGTTTAACTGAGGCGTAAATGAATTGATGTAACGCTTAATTGACAAAAAGCCAGTGGTTTAAAACACTGGCTTTTTGCTCGATATTGATAGGTCCAGAATTACATCCAACGCTTTTTATTACGACGTTGTGGTCTGGGGAGATAGACTAAAATCATACCCGCAATTAACCCCGCACCTGCAATCAATCCACCCTGACGCCACAATTCGAAGCGCTCATCTTGGGCGCTTCGATCAACAGCGACTTTTAAATTATCCCGTTCTTTAATTGTTTGTTCCAAGGTATTTTCCAGCTCACTCAGCTTGGCTTTTAATTCGATAACCTCACCAGCATGGTTATCTTTTGAATTAAACACCTCTGCTAATTCCGCCTTTGCTTTAGCTAATTCATCTTTTAAGACTGGTACTTGCTCACGGAAACTTTGAGTCGAGCTAATTAAATTGGTAAGTACCCAACCTTCTCGGCCTTTGTGATCAATTATTTTTGAATAATCACCTTGGGTTTCATTTAAAAAGGTAACAGGTTGACCCGCTTCAATGGAACCTAAAATACGATAATCTGTACTTGGACCATTTAAAAGATAAAGAAACACGTTATCCGAGATGTAGCGGGATTGGCCTTCGGCCAGCAGGTTGGGAGATAGCAACATCATTCCCACCAGAGTCAGGAGTCTTAACACTTTTGTATTCTCATCAACGAAATAGTGAACACATGCTATGGATTTGATGCCTGCAATGCAAGAGGGAAGTCATAGACTTCCCTCAACTTTACGGCATCCATGCTATGACCATTCCAATTTAATTCAATCTTTCCTACGACCTTCTAGTCCTAGGCGCTAATACTGCTTAATGTCAGCAACACATTTAGCGAGACTTCTTAATTAAAAATACCTTTAATCATATAGAAGAAGATGATTGATAGGCCAGCACCTGCTGGTAGGGTCACAACCCAAGATACGACGATATTACGTACCACACCAATGTTAATCGCTGCGATACCACGGGCCATACCTACACCTAATACCGCACCTACTAAGGTTTGTGTGGTAGAAATAGGTAAACCAGTGCTAGAAGCAATAACTACAGTTGTTGCCGCGGCTAATTCTGCCGCAAAACCACGACTTGGCGTCAAGTGAGTGATGTTTTTTCCGATAGTTTGCATAACGCGCTGACCAAAAATCGCCAGACCCATCACAATACCTACGGCACCCAAAGGTAAAATCCACCAGACTAGAGGTGATTTCGCTGCAATCTCACCACCGCTATTGACGACAGAAACAACCGCCGCTAATGGACCAATCGCATTTGCTACATCGTTTGAACCATGGGCAAAAGCCATACAACAAGCAGTCAAAACCATCAGGATCGCAAACACTTTTTCAACGTTTTTGAACTGGGTTTGACGATCTGCTTTATCACTCATTTGTAAGCGTGAAATGGCGATTTTACCTAAGATACCAACTACAGCAGCAATAGCACCTGCGAGTAGGTAAGACTCGGTAACTGAGAAATGCAGACCAACATGGGATAAGCCTTTCATAATCGTCATTAATGACATGATGAAACCAGCAAATGCCATATAGAAAGGTACGAAACGCTTAGCATTACTCAATGGATCGTCAGTGTTGAAAATGAGTTTTTGAGTGCTTTGGAAGAGGATGAATGCCATAAAGCCCGAAATAGCGGGGGTTACGATCCAAGAGCCTACAATCCCGCCTACTTTATCCCATGAGACTGAATCTGCACCAACACCCACGGCGGCGAAGCCAATAATGGCACCGACGATGGAGTGAGTCGTTGATACTGGCCAGCCAAGAGCCGATGCGACGACAAGCCAAATACCTGCTGCCAACAATGATCCTATCATGCCGTAAACCAGCAATTCAGGAGTTGCAGTGAAATAGCTAGAATCAATAATACCGCTACGAATTGTATTGGTAACTTCGCCCCCAGCTAAAAATGCACCGGAAAACTCAAAGATCATTGCGATAATAATCGCTTGTTTAATTGTAATTGCGTTTGAACCTACAGAGGTTCCCATCGCATTGGCGACGTCATTCGCCCCAATACCCCATGCCATGAGAAAACCAAATGCAGCCGCAATGGCAATAAGCCACGGGCCATTGGTGACTAAGACGTTAGCCACCTCAATACCTGCATCAACCATATTGATACCTTGATAACCTTAATTTGTTAAACGCGAGCCAGCATAAGCTCAAGACGCGAACCGACGCGTTCGGCAAGATCTGCAAGACCACCGACCCATTCAATCGTTTTGTAGAGGAACATCACATCGACAGGATTCAATTCAGATTCCATAGCGAATAACTGACGGCGTAACTGAATTTGTAGATCGTCAGTATCTTCTTCGATGATATCGAGTTCGTTGATCATTTTTGCCACTAAGTCGACTTCACGGCCACGGAAACCTGTTTCTAACAGATCTTCGAGTTCATTAATGACTTGTTTTGCTAGTGCTACCGCATCGATACAGCGTTGTAGATAAGCAATAAATGGGACTTGCATGACCTGAGGGATTAACAGCTGACGGCCGATAACACGACCGGAAATATCTTTGGCTTTGTTGGCTATCTTGTCTTGTTGAGTTAAAAGTTCCAATAAATCTGTACGTTCTACTGGCATAAATAAACCGCTTGGCAGAGTCAGACGGATTTCACGCTTCAGTGAATCTGCTTGCTTCTCGGCTAAACTAATTTGCTTACGTAATTGAACTGCACTGTCCCAGTTACCTGTGATAGTGGCTTCGAAAAAGGGGACGAGTAACGATGCGCAATCGTGTACTTTGTCCATGTGCTCTTGAAGAGGCTTAATTGGCGATTTTGCAAACACGCCCAAAATAGAGTTTACTGGCATTGCCGTTTACCTATTTAGATTGTTCCATTATTGGAAAAAGCGGGCGCATGTTAACCTATGCGTCCGCGTATTGAAACTGTGTTTTTTCAGAAAAAACGACAGGTTTATTCTAACGGGTTATATACCAACTGCAAAACCAAATCCTACGGGATTTTTATGACACATTTGTGACATTATGAACTAAAGATGACGCATCGATGAATATTTGATGACAAAGTGAGCGGTTACGCAATGAATGCTGAGATTGAATTAAAACTGTTTTTCCTGCCGATATATCAAGAATCCCTGATAAATAAGTTAGATAGTCTCGATAATGCCGTACCTCAAGGTCAACGTCGTTTGGCGAATGGTTACTTCGACACCCCTGACTTGCAATTACGTCAGTGGGACATGGGATTGCGGGTGCGCGGTTACGATGCGCACCGAGAGCAGACCATAAAAACCGCAGGACAAGTCGTGGGCGGCATTCATTCGCGGCCCGAATACAATGTGACTATCCAATCCGATAGCCCAGACTTAAGTCTATTTCCTACCAGCATTTGGCCCGTTGATGCCGATTTAGCGGCGACGCAAGCTCAGTTGACTTGTATATTTCACACCGATTTTTATCGTCGCGCTTGGCATGTTCAGATTGATAACAGCGTGGTCGAAGTGGCGTTAGACATAGGTGAAATCACCGCAAATGGCCAGCAAGAAGCCCTGTGTGAGCTCGAGTTTGAACTCCTCAGCGGCGATACTGAGGCGCTACTTAAGCTGGCGATGCAAGTGGCGAGCGTTGTGCCCGTGCGTTTAGGTAAGGCCAGTAAAGCGCAGCGGGGCTATCGATTGGCGGGCAAGGCTAAGCCGCTCGATTTAAAAGCATTGGAATTTCTGCCACTGGCCGAGTCACACGATTCTTCTTCACAGGATTTAAGTGCAAACTGCCAAATCCTGCTTGAAACCGCCCTTGAGCGTTGGCAATTATTAGAGAGCATGATCGCAGAGGAAAGCGACCCTGAAGCCTGTGTGGTACTATGGTGGCGGATGCGCGCCTGTATTCGTTTGCTGCGCATGACCCTAAATCAGTTCGAATTATTGAATGTGACACTGTCTAGCCAATTTATGCTGATTGAAAAGCAGCTCGATTTTATTGAGCAGGCACAGGCGTTGACCGCTTTGCTTGGTAGCCAAAGAGGCTTATTTGCTAAACTTGGCCAACACGCCCAAGTTAAAGTGCGACTTCTGGCGCAACTGACAGAGATTAATCTGACGGGACGCTTACTCTTCCTATGGCAACAGACCGAATATGGTCAATTACAGCTGGCTATTGTTGAACTGTTGCTAAAGATCAGTGCTGGTGAAGTGGACATCACCCATCAGCCTAGCTTACGCCAGCATGCCGATCGTGCTCAGCAAGCTTCTTGGATGGCGATAATTGAGGTCATGCCACTCAATAGCGTCATGACAGCGGCGAATTATCTACAAGTGGCCACAGTGTTGGATGCGAGCATTCTTGTGGGTCATGCCTACGGCAGTTTATATGAGGCGAAATCACGGGACGCATTTCGTGCACCTTGGCAAGATCTCGCGCTTGGGATTAAAACTTTGGCTTGTTATCGCGCCTTACAGGATGCGAGTCGGGAGTTAGATATCAATTTAGCTGAGTGGCTGGAAGACAAGCAGCAGAGTTTGTTGTTTGCTATGGAATCGACACGCCGTAACGCGATGCAACAGCAGGTCTACTGGTAGTATTACTTTTTATCGCTGATAAACGGAAAAGGCTCAATCTAAAATAGATTGAGCCTTTTCATTAGTCCGTTTTCGCAACAAAGTCAGCTATTTTTTGTTTCGATAGCCTGCTTAAGTTCCGCAATTTGAGCCAGCATTTGCGCTTGATTTTGTTATATTTTTTGTTGGTTCTCTTCCATTCTCGCTAAGGCTAATTCAAGCTCTGATTTGATTTCGGCTTTATGCGCATCTTGGCGTTCTTGGCGTTCAGATTCATCTGGCGCGACAAATACCGATGCCATATAACCTGAAATCACCCCAAAAAAACTCACACCGCTGACAATGACCACGCCACCTATGATGTGGCCTGCTGTGCTTACAGGATAATAATCGCCGTAGCCGACGGTAGAGATAGTGACTAATGCCCACCAAATCGCTTGCTCAGCGGTCTGGATATTGGCGCCTTCGGTGCCGCTTTCGACGATGAGCATAATGACGGAAGCTAATGTTAGAATCGTCACCATAGCAACCAGTAAACTGGCTAAGGTGGCTTGTTTACGTTGTTTTACCAGTGGGAGCAGCAGTGAGCGACTCATGCGGATCAGGCGTATTACCCGTAGGATTTGAAAAAGCCGTGCCATACGTAGGGCTTCAATCGCCGGAATACTGGCAATAAAATCAATCCAATGGTGTTTAATGAAAAAGCGTTTATCGCGAGCACGGATCAACCCAACAAAGAAGTTGATCATAAAAATCATGCAAATACTGGTATCGACAAAGAAGAGCAAGCGGTAGGTTTCGCTATCTAGGCGGCCGAAGGTCATGACAAGTACTATGATCACCGACAGCAAGGACAATAGCATCATCGCCATTTCGAATGGAGAAGGAGTGCCAAGGGTGCGAAGCGACCATGGGGTTTTATCTGTCATGCCAAACATGATCCCTGTTAAGTGCGGCGAATATCACTACTAAAGTAAAAGACTTTAGGCTGTGAGTAAATTGACTGAGTTAATAAAAGGGCTATATATCGATTAATCGCGCCAGCCAATGGTAAGAAGGGTTGGCGCTTGAGATCTGCGTTGCTTTAGGTTTCATCAACAAAGTGGACTAAATCGTCGAGTACACGGCGTTTAATTTCTAGCTGTGAATCGGCACTTAAACCATATTTCTCTGCCAGTTGCACATAGTCATCTGCATTGAGTGACACGGTAAGGCGCGGACGCGTTGGCCGTTTCGATACGCTAAGACCTAAAATAGTGCGAATTTGATCAGAAGGGCTAACGCCTGCATCTAACGCGGCTTTACGAATAGAGTATTGAAATTTTTCATCGAGATCGAAGGCAACCTGTGTCGCCTTAGCGGCTTGTTGGTTCTTTAACCATTGCTCGGGCAGAGGGTGTTTGGTTTTACTCATGGCGTATTACCTATTGCTATCAACCGTTTCTAGCGCTTATCTGTGAGATTGTATTGGGATTATTGATAAAGTGCGAGCACGCACTTTATCTTATTTTTGTGTTATTTCGCCGGCCAGTATTCCCGAATATCCGTTAGCGGGCGATATAGGGTCAAGACGACATCTGTATCACCCCCTTCGTAGACTTCCACTTCGACGGCGCAGCTTTCATTGTCATCAAGTAATAAATAGTACTCAAAGGGCTCACCTGTGGCGCCATTGGCATCCTGTGGCGGCTTTTGGCCACGATAATCCTGACGATGGAAATAGCCAAAAGCGGCAAAAGTCACTTGGTGGTATTGTTTTCCAAGCCATTGTTCAAGTTGTTCAGCTAAGTCGGCCGGTAATACTTGCGTAGTTAACTCGGCATGACCCGGTTCCTCGAACATGGCGCTGAATTGCTCGAGATTGAATAATTGCTCCACTTGGGCGCGGGAAACCTTCATCGAAAAGGCGAGATAGGTTTCGTCGTCTTCTTCAATGCTCAAAAAGAGAGTATCGCTACCATGTCCCTTGAGTAACCACTCGGAGTGTTGTTTACGTTCAGACTCGTAAGTATGTACGGCTTCGACTCTTAATTGTTGACCACGGAGTTGTGGTGGCAGGGCAAAACTATCATCGATTGAGATCATGTCGCCGACATTGAGCTGGGACGGGTGATTGAGCTCGCGCTGTGGCGGGGCTTTCTTACCAAAAATACTATTGAAAAATCCCATAGTGACTCCTGCTGACTATGCTCGCGTGCGGCCTCATATTGATTGGCTGCGGATATTCACGGGCAATAGTGGTCATTTTTATTTAATGAGGATGAAACAAAAAAATGCCGAGGTCAGTAGGGGGTGATGATCCCACTGAGACTCGGCATTCGGTCAATCATTGCTTAGCTTTTACGTGCTTTGATTCGATCTAGCACTGCATTTGCGTTTGACTTTTGCTCACCAATACCCGCTTCGGCTAGTTTAGCTTGCAACGACTTATCACTGTTTTCATCGGCTAAGGTTTCAGCCGCTTTTAAACGGTCGTCAAATTGTTGCTGACGTGCCTTGATACGTTCTAGTGAATCTTTAGCGTTCAGCAGCTTAGAGTTGCTAGACGCGAACGAGTCAGTAATGGTTGCCGTCGCTTTTTGTACGCTTTCAGTGGTTTTAACCATGCTCAACTGACGTTGATAATCAGACAGTTGGCGTTCGGTTTTCTTCACTAAGTCTTTCAAGCGTGCAGCATGGGCGCTAAAGCTGTCGTTGGCGCTTTGTTGCTCAGACAACTCTTGGTCTAACTGAGCAATCTTTTCAGCAATTTCAATCGCTAAGGCTTCATTACCTTTGTCCAATGCTTGAGTCGCATAACCTTCGTGTTCTGCAATTGAACGTTTCAGACGGTCGATTTCACGGCTGGCTTGCATTTCTTTTGCCATGACATCGGTCAGTTCACGTTTAGCATTGGTTAAATGCTTTTCTGCATCACGGATTTCCTGTTCGAAAATACGGGTTGAGTTTGCGTCAACGATGCTTTGGCCAACTTCGGTGGCACCACCGCGAAACGCTGTTAAAATTTTATTCAGAATGCCCATTTTGTGGCTCCTTATTTTAGATAGTCGACCAATTCATCAATAACTTCTAAACAGTTATCAGATAAAACTGCTAATTCTTGCTCGATTTCGAGCATGCTAGATTGTAGTGATAGCGCACCGTAAACCACGTATTTGTCATCAATTTTTGCAAAAGCTGACAATGGCATTGGAATGTTGAGCTCTAGCATGGTTTCAAACATTTCACTGCGACGTTCTTGATTTACTTCGTTCTCGCCCCACAGGTAGCTGATGCAAAGCACTTGGTTGTCCGTTACCGATACAAATACCGGGATTTCTTCACGGCCGACCACATTCACTTGCAACACTTCGACTTCACCATCGATTGGATAACAATCAAATTGAAAGCCAGTTTGGCTGTTGTTGCCAAGACTGTTGAGGTGATTGGCAATGGTATGGATATTCATATTTGTCCTTATTGACATATTATGTCTGTGTTCAAAGATAGCACCGAGACATAATATGTCAAGTACTATTTCATCCTATTAAAAAAGATCCAGTCCTTGATTCTCGGACCAATCTTGCAAATGGTAGTGATACAGCTGCAATGAACCCAATTCATTGGGTTTTATGTTGGCGGCATCTTGATAAAAATTGGCTGGAAACTCAAAGGCGCCATCCACTAAACCTAAAGTGAGCCAGTCATCTTTGATGGGCAACTCAGTTAACTTAGCTAATCTGTGTTGTGCATCGAGTCCGCCTAAGGTTGCAATACTCCAGCCCCATTCGCCAAAACTGGGCACATTATGATGGTACTGCTTGACGTCAAATCCCGCCAATGCCAAGGTTTTTGCTACCGAAATAAAGGCCTTAGGGGCATGGTAAGGCGATGTCGACTGTACAGTCAGAGCGCCATCACTGCTCATAAGTTCCTTTAATTTACGGTAGAAATAGTCCGAATACAGCTTATTAAGATCGGGATGGCTCGGATCGGGCAAGTCTACGATAATCGCATCGTATTTCACGCCTGTGGCAATCAGTTTATCGACACCATTAAATGCATCGTCGTTGATCACTGTGACACGGGGATCGTTCAGTGCGTTGCCATTGAGCGCCAACATAGCGCGACTGAGACTATCGGGCATATCTGTATCGGGCGATTTAAATAATTGCACTAGGCCCACATCGAGATCTAGCAGCGTGACTTGTTGAGGTTCCCAGCGCAGTACTTGTTTTAGACCGAGTCCATCACCGCCGCCAATGATCAGCACCTTGTTGTGACGGGCACTGGCCGCGAGCGTAGGATGAACGAGAAACGTATGGTAGATGTGCTCGTCTATGCTAGAAAATTGTAAGCGACCATTGATGTATAAAGCATAAACGGGCGGCAGACCGTTACCGCGCAACCGCTCGGTGAAGGTCAGCTGTTGGAAACGTGTCGCTTTGGCGTAAACCACTTTGTCTTTATAGAGCAAATTATTGAATTCTTGCTCCCAGCGTGGGCCGTGGATTGCTAATACGAGTAAGACGCCAGTCACGATAAAATGCCCACTCAAAAGCAGTTTAGGGCGGCGGATTTTAGGCCAGAATCGCCAGATAAACACAAAACCTGCCAATAGATTGAAACTGGCAGTTAAGGCGGCGGCGAGTTGGATATCGATGGCGAGCATAAAGCCAACCCAAATGGCGGCACCTATGCCTGCGCCTATGTAATCAGCTCCGTAAATGGTGCCCGCGTTATGCAGTAAATGCTCGTCGGAAAGGGATTGGCGAACCCTAGCAATCAGCGGGATTTCCATACCAATCATCAGGCCCAATAACACACCCCACACATAGGGTAAGTATTCGCTGAGTTTTTGCAGCGAGCCTATCATGCCACCTTCGGGCAGTTGATCTGGCGGTAAACCTAAGGTGTTAGCAATGATCAATGGTAGTTGTTGACCAAAACCAATCACCGCTGCTGTGATTAAAATGGCGAGTGAGCCACAGAGTGCAACTGTGAGTTCTAAGATCACAAAACCGGTAAAGGCATCACGGATCTTACGCGCGGCGAAGGCACCTAGCCCCATGGAGACAATCATTAAGCCTATCATGGTGTAAATGGCGGCTTCTAATGCGCCTAAAATGCGGCCCGCATAGTGGGATAAAAGATATTCGTAGATCAGGCCGCAACCTGCTAATACGGCCATAATGCCCAATAAGAGAACATCGTCGAACCAACCTAGGCGGCTAGGTTTAGCCGCCGAGGGAGTTAAGCTAATTTCTTGCATTCGATTAAGCCATCAGTGCCGTAAGAATAAGTGCGATAGCGATACTGATCGCCATTTCTACTGCGGCGATACCGATATTGTGTTGTCTTTCCACTTCATCGGCTAAATCGATACGGGCTAATACCAGTTTCTTCACGACGAACAGCAGTAAGGAGAGCGCGATCAGCATAATGACTGAGAACACTAACCAACCGATCACATTCGTCACATAAGCCGTTGGATTATAAATAATAAAGTGACTGGCGGCATTAAAGCTCAGTGCCATAGCAATCATGTAACCTGCATGGCGTAGCGCTAACGCTGTATGACCTTGGGCTAAGGCTTGCTGCATAGACGAGTCTTGGTTGCGGCTTGCGAAACGGTTTTCACGCCAGCGCGTGAGTAGCACTAACATCAACTGCGAAATCGCAAAGGCGCTGAAGATGGCAATGAAGGTATCGACCGTTAAATCTTCTGCCCACAGCAAGACGGAGCGAATGATAATGGCGGTAGCAATAGCAACGCTAGCATCGACGATAGCGACGGACACATTACCTTTGATGATTTGCTCGTTCTTATCAAACTCATTTAGCGCTATTTTATCGTGGAGAAAACGGCCGAGTTTAATCAGTACTAAACCGAATAAACCATAGCAGCTCATGCCAATCGCTTCGGTAAGATAAGAGTGTGCCGCAGCGCCTGTGATAGCGCCTGTAAGCACTATGCCTAGGGCGGCAACTGCGCCAGCGGTACTTATGCCAAAGGCAAAGTTATCCCGCTCTGCCAGCTCCTTACTGCTATTGACCTTTACACTCCAACCTTGCAAATAACGCATTAGCGTTAGCAAAATCACGGCTATGGTGAGATCGATAGCCAGAATGATGGCTAGCTCTGGTGTGATACCGAAATCCTGAAATAATGTCATTGGAAATCCTTAGTTACTTGCCCCGGCGCACACTGCGGGTCGTGCGATTGCTGGAATTGCGGAAACTGCTGTCTTTAGCATAGTTAGATCGAAACTTACTGTTCGAACTCTTGCTCGCACTTGTCGTGCTGGCCTTAGGTGCGCTGGTACTTTCACGGGATAACGCCGTGCCACCAGTTCGCGGTTTAGCATAAGGGCTGTCAAAGCGCTTGCCTTGTGAGTCGAAACGTTTTTTCGTTTGTTCGAAGGTCTTATTTTGCGCATCCGCTTGCTTGGGTGAGGTATAGCGATAACGACCTACGTCATTGTAATAGCTATAACCTCGGTTACCCGACCAACGATCGTAGGAAACTGGGCGATTGAAAACATTCGAAAACATCGAATACATGCCATACCAAGCCCAAAACGAAGTGCCGCTTGAGTCGGTTTGCCAGTTGCCGTAAGAGGGATTACCAACTAATTGACTGCCTGGACCAAAATCTTCACCGCCATTGGCTAATGTTGCGGCCTCACGGCTAATCGCATTTACGCGAGCCAGTTTGCCGTCGGACATATCGGCGACCACGTTGACTGGATCAGACAACATATCGTTAAACAGACTGGGATCTGCGGCTTGATAAAGATTTTCTGCTTCGGCCAGCTGTTGATCGAGATCAGCAAAGTTACTCGCCACTTTCGATTCATCTAAACGACGTTTTAGCGAGGTATACATGGGACCTTGGGTACCAGAATCCTTTGCTAATTCATCGAGTAAGGGTGCTAAATCGGGTTTCTGTTGCTTTAGCAGTGTCGTGTATTGTTTTAAGAGATTAGCGTTACGCAACTGGCCGTCATCGATCATCGTCGTGAGCGTAGCGAGACGTTGCTGTGTGAGTTGTTGATACTTCGCGATTTTATCCGGTCTGTCATCGCCACAACCCGTCAGCGATAGCGAAACGGCTAAAAAAAGTATCGATGTGAGAACACGGGTTAGCATTCCTGCCATGTTTTCTCCAAAAGGTAATGAAATAAAACTCAAATACTTGCAGGCAATAATAATCCGCTTGCCCAATATGCCTGCCGCGCAGGTTATAGTACCCTTAAATGCCACAGATAAAAGTGTAAACCTTTATTTGTGTGTTACATCAGGTAGCTGCAAGTCTCGTCGAACATAACATGATGTGGCGTCAATCTATATCATTTACGACATAATATGTCGATAGCTAAATTTGTTAGGGATTATTATGACCATGCAAAAAGACAGTAATAAGTCATTGTCTATTCTTATTAATCAAACCGCTGAACGCAATTGGCTGCGATTAGAGGAAGCATGGTCCGAAGGACTTGCGCAATTAACGCCTGCTCAGCAGCAAGAACTCAAAACGGTTTTGGGACTCAGTGATTATGTGGCGGCTCAACTATGCCGACATCCCGAGTGGATCGCTATGCTGTTTGCGGGCGATTTAAGCCTGATTGATCGTAAAAACTTTGATGTTGATTTACATGAAGAACTGGCTAGCACGACCACAGAGGAGATGGCTAAAACCACCCTGCGACGGTTTCGTAACTATCAAATGGTACGTTTAGCTTGGCGTGACTTTTTAGACTATGCCAGTTTAGAGGAATCCTTGCTTGATCTGTCGGCGCTCGCCGAAGCGTTAGTGATCTGCGCCCGCGATTGGCTCTATAAAGATATGTGCGCTCAATATGGCACGCCGATGGACAGAGAAGGGAATCCGCAACCGCTACTGATTTTAGGCATGGGTAAGTTAGGCGGCCGCGAGCTTAATTTCTCCTCCGATATCGATTTGATTTTCACGTTTCCTGAGCATGGCGAAACCGTCGGCGGTCGTCGCAGTTTAGATAATCAACAATTCTTTATCCGCATGGGGCAAAGGCTAGTGAACTTGCTCGATCAAGTCACCGTCGATGGTTTCGTGTTCCGCGTGGATATGCGTTTGCGTCCCTACGGTGAAAGTGGCCCCTTGGTGGTGAGTTTTAGCGGTCTTGAGGATTATTACCAAGAACAAGGACGAGACTGGGAGCGTTATGCCATGGTCAAGGCGCGTGCGCTCGGGCCTTGGAATCATTTCTCCGATGAACTACACAGCCTCCTGAGACCCTTTGTGTATCGCCGTTATATCGACTTTTCGGCAATTGAATCCCTGCGGAAAATGAAGCAACTCATCGCGCAAGAAGTGCGGCGCCGTCATTTGACCGACAATATTAAACTCGGTGCAGGCGGTATTCGTGAGGTCGAGTTCGTGGTGCAAAGTTTTCAATTGATCCGTGGCGGCCGTGAGCCTGCGTTGCGTCAGCAGAGTTTATTCGGTGCTATCGATACGCTTTACAGCTTAGGGCAGTTTGAATATTTGGCGGTGGATGAGCTTAAACACAGTTATTTACTGCTGCGCCGGGTTGAGAATCTGCTGCAAGCCATTGACGATAAACAAACCCAAACCTTACCGAATAATCCATTGGATTGGGCTCGATTGTGCCATGTACTCGATATGGCTAATGAGGTTGATTTACGCACTCATATTGAAGCGGCAATGAGCAAAATCCATCGTCATTTTAAAGCCACAGTGGGCGGCGAAGAAGGCGAAGAAAAAGCTGAACATTGGACGACGCAGCTGTGGAACATGCAAGACCTTGATGATGGCATAGCGTTGTTGGCCGAACAGCAAATTGATGATGACAAGCTGTGCCCTATGCTCAGCAGTTGGCGCGAAACAGTGACTAAGCGTTCGATTGGTCCACGCGGGCGAGAAACCTTAGATAAATTAATGCCAAGATTATTGGAAGAATTGATTAATCAACAGAGTCCATCGTCAGCTTTTGAGCCCGTGTCTAAGGTGCTGGAGCAGATTTTAACTCGCACCACTTACCTTGAGCTTTTGTGTGAAAACCCTGGTGCGCGGCAGCAGTTAGTGAGCTTGTGTTGCGCCAGTCCTTGGATTGCCGCGCAGTTGGCTAAATTCCCCATGTTGCTCGATGAGCTTATCGATCCGTCGCAGCTCTATGACACGACCTCCATCGACGATTATCCGAGCGAGCTGCGTCAGTACATGATGCGCGTGCCCGAGGATGATATGGAGCAGCAAATGGAAGCGCTGCGACAATTTAAGCTTTCACAACAACTTAAAATCGCCGCAGCCGATGTCACGGGTGTTTTACCCGTGATGCAAGTGAGCGATCACTTAACTTTTTTAGCCGAAGCTATTATCGAACAAGTGGTGATGCAGGCGTGGCAACAGGTTTCAGTGCGCCACGGCGTGCCAGCATACCTTGAGGGCAGTGACACAGGCTTTGCCGTTGTCGGTTATGGCAAGCTCGGCGGGATTGAATTGGGTTACGGCTCCGATCTCGATTTAGTTTTCTTGTGTGAAAATAAAACAGAGAACGGCCTGACCAATGGTGATCGCCCGATTGAAGTTGGTCATTTTTACCTCAAACTCGCCCAGCGCATTCTGCATTTATTCTCGACTCGCACCACTTCGGGAGAGTTGTATGAAGTGGATATGCGCCTGCGTCCTTCTGGCGCCTCGGGTTTGATGGTCAGTGAGATTGAGCGTTTTGGCGAATACCAAGCTAATGAGGCGTGGACTTGGGAACATCAAGCTTTAGTGCGCTCGCGTTTTGTTTTTGGCGACAATAGTTTAGCAGTTAAATTCAGTCATATTCGCGCTTCAGTATTGGAAAAGCCCCGTGATAAAGCTGAGCTGCAAAAAGCGGTACGTGAGATGCGTCAGAAGATGCGCGATCACTTGCTTAAAGTCAGTGATGGCATGTTTGATTTAAAGCAGAGTCCAGGCGGGATTGCCGATATTGAGTTTATTGCCCAGTACTTAGTGCTGGCTAATGCCCACGAGTATCCAGAGCTAACGATTTGGTCCGACAATGTGCGGATTTTTGGGGTATTAGCTGAGCTTGAACTCTTGCCAATGATGAGTGCCCAGCATTTAACTCAGACCTATTGCTTACTGCGGGATGAAAATCATCGCCTGACTCTGCAACAAAAGGCGGGGCAGTTACCTGTGTTAGAGGTTGAGGAACATGCCGAGCGAGTGCTCAATATCTATCGCGCTGTGCTTGAATAGTACAGTCATCTATACAGTCATTTAAAGGGAGTAAGGCTGAAACGAATATCAGCCTTAACACCGCAAGAATGCACAATTTAGGCTAGAGTTTAATGAGAGCAGTTAGCAGAGAGCACCATGCAATTACCTACTATCCCTGAAAACGAGCTGCAACGTTTGGCCACGTTACGCGCACTCAATGTGCTCGACACTGATGCCGAAGAACGTTTCGATCGTATTACTCGGCTCACGCGCAGAATTTTCTCTTTGCCGATTTGTGTTGTGACCTTAGTGGATGCCGAGCGGCAGTGGTTTAAATCTCGCCAAGGATTGGAGGTGACTGAAACACCACGGGAAATCTCATTTTGTGGCCATGCAATCAATCAAGACGATATTTTTATCGTGAATGACGCCCTCAAAGATCCGCGCTTTAGTGACAATCCACTGGTGACTGAGCAGCCGCATATTCGCTTTTACGCCGGCTATCCCCTCACCATTCACGGGCAATATCGGGTGGGTACTTTGTGTTTAATCGGCACTGAACCGCGGGATTTTACGGCTGAAGACATTGAAACCTTAACGGATTTAGGACAAATGGTAGAGGCTGAATTACTCTCTATCGCGCAAAATACCTTAGATCCCTTGACGGCTATTTCGAATCGACGTGGTTTTGAATTACTGGCCCATCAGTCAATGGCGAGTTGTCGACGTACCGAATCTGAGGCGGCCTTAGTATTCTTCGATCTCGACTTTTTTAAGGAAGTGAATGACAGCTTTGGTCATCGCAAGGGCGATCAGATGTTATATGATTTTGCCCATATCTTAATGACTGCTTTTAGGGAGTCGGATGTGATCGCAAGGCTTGGCGGCGATGAGTTTGTGGTGCTGCTAAGTTTTGTGCATAGAGATACAGTCAATCGGGTCATCGAGCGTTTTAAGCAGTTACTTGAGCAATATAATCAACAGCATCCTAAGCAACATAGATTGGCGACCAGCATAGGTATCGCCCATTGGACACCGGATTCAGATATGAGCTTAGAGGATCTGTTAGATTCCGCCGATAAAGCCATGTATCAGGATAAAGCCACACATCACAGTGATGCATCTTAAATTGTTTACGCTTATGCCAATGAAAAGGGAGACAATAATGTCTCCCTTTTCATTGGACTTTATTCGGCGAAGAAGTACTAAGCTGTAATGAGCGTTACCCAATGTTGATATAAGGGTAAGCCAATTAGCACGTTAACCGGAAATGTGATCCCGAGTGAGGCTAGCATAGCCAGACCTATATTGGCTTCGGGGATTGCGGCTCGAATGGCCGCTGGCGCTGCGATATAAGATGAGCTGGCACTTAATGCCGCTAACACTAAAATGCTGCCTGAAGGTAAGTCCAGCCAAACGCCTACACCAATACCACACCAAGCCAATACAAAGGGCGCTACGGCGGCAAACATTAATAACCGCCATTGTTTAAGTGGTAGCGGCAAACACACTTTGGCCGTTACTAAGCCCATTTCCAGTAAAAATAATGCCAGTAAAGTTTTGAATCCGCCTAGTAGCACTGGTGTAAGCGGCGCAAGTCCCGTTGGGCCGTAAAGCCAACCTATCACCACGCAGCCAAGGAGTAATACAACGCCACGACTGGTTAAGGCTTCGTGCAACACGCTCGATTGATTTTCATTTTTGGGTGATGTTTCAATTGCTTTTTTGGCGCTTAAGTATCGGTGTAGCCAGAGCATCACGACGATCGCCGGCAGTTCCAGCAGCACGAGATACAGGGTCGTTTCTGGCCTTAAGATCAGCCCAGATTTTTCAACCATAGCCATCACCACCGCAAAGGTTCCCGCACTGACGGAGCCGTAATGGGCGGCAATACTAATGGCATCGGTATGGCCAATGCGAACCAGCCGAGTTAGTACAGGGTATAAGGCCAAGGGGATAATCAAACCTAAGGCAACAACCGCTAACAGCTCAGTGATCACTAAGTTTTGAGTGTGACCGTGGAGCGCCATTCCGCCCTTTAAACCTAAGGTAAGCATTAACAGTATGGATAGGGTTTCGTAGATCGCGGGTGGGACTTTAAGATCTGATTTCACTAGGCCAGCTAACAGGCCTAAGGCGAAAAATGCAATGACAATATCGGGCATAGGTATCTCATTAAGTTTGACTTTTAAGCGGTGCAAAACGCGCTTGTTTGTCGAGTGATCCTGATGGCTGGTGATTTTGGACCTAATTAGTTATATTGAAAAATAAATTGTTTACCACCTAGGTATAGATAATTGTCTATGGATAAGCGTTCGTTATCGACTCAGCTTAAATTGCGGCATTTGAGTTTTCGGTTACTGCAGGTGTATGTGCAAGTGGTGCGGTTAGGTAATATTTCCGCAGCGGCGAGGGCATTGCATTTAACTCAACCCACAGTGTCATTACAGCTTAAAAAACTGGCCGATGTGTTGGGTGAGCCATTACTCGAGAGTCGTGATGGCCGCATGTTACCGACCTTGATTGGTAATGGGTTGTACCGCGCAGCCTGCGATACCTTGAGTCGTTTTGAGGATTTCGATGCTTTTATGCAGCAGGCTAAAGGTGGCAGTGTTGGTCACATTAATATCGGTATTGTCACTACCGCAAAATACGTGTTACCACGGATTTTAGGGGCATTTTATCGGCAGTTTCCACAGGTTAAAGTGACCTTAAACATTGGTAACCGTGCCCATGTATTAGGCAGATTTGAACGTCAAGAAGATGATTTATACCTGTTCAGTCATCCTCCAAGTGGCGATAACGTGTTATCTGCACGCATCATTAAAAATCCGCTGCAACTGATTGCACCAAAGGATCATTGGGCAGTGGGTCGTGAACAAGTGAATTTTAACGAGCTTAAAAATGAGCGTTTTATCGTTCGCGAACCGGGATCAGCCACCCGCTTAATGTTCGAGTCTTGGTGCAGTGGTCAAGGCATCACGCTCGGTGACACTATGCAAATCGAGAGTAATGAGGCGATACGCTTGAGCGTCGCGTCGGGCTTAGGTTTGTCGGTGATTTCGGCGCATACCTTGCAAGAAGGGCGCGAAAAACCTGCAATTCTAACTGTTACGGGGTTTCCGCTCGAAAGTAACTGGTATCTAGTTGGCCGTAAAGATCGCCGTTTGCCGTATGCCGCCATGCAACTGGTGGACTTTATGGCGGCGCATTTGGTCGAGTGTATCGAGCCAGAATGGGTTGCCACTGATATCAGTGAACTGGCTATGCACTTTAATCATGCACCGCAAACTCGGTATTAGCACTCTTGAGTCTCGCTTGTATTATGGAAGCTTTATTAAACTAGATCATAGCGTTATGCATTGAGGGTAACGGTTTAACACATCTTGCGCCATTACCCTCAGATTCCATTATAAAGCGATACTCTAGACTTTAAATCGCGTCAGTAGATTGTTCAGTTCAACGGCGAGTCTTGAGAGTTCATGTGCCGAGGCACTGGTTTGCTGTGCCCCCGCAGCACTTTGGCTGGCAAGATCACTAATATTCACAATGTTTTTATCGACCTCACGTGCGACTTTCGCTTGCTCTTCGGCGGCGCTTGCAATGACCATGTTGCTGTTATTCATCGTACTGATTTGGCGATTAATCGTGTTTAATGCATCCCCTGCCAATCTTGCGACTGAGAGTGCCTGTTCAGCCTTTTGGCCGCTGTGCTGCATCGATTGCACAGCCGTTTCGGTGCCGTGCTGGATTTTGTTAATCATGTCTTCAATTTCACGGGTCGAGGACTGAGTGCGATGGGCTAGGGCGCGAACTTCATCAGCAACAACCGCAAAACCACGGCCTGTATCGCCCGCTCGCGCCGCTTCAATGGCTGCGTTTAAGGCCAGTAAATTCGTTTGCTCAGCAATGGCGCGGATCACATCGAGAACTTTACCTATATCCCTCGCTTGAATCGCTAAGGTTTGAACAACCTGTGAACTTTGCGTCACATCCTGATTCATGTCGATAATGGCTGCGACAGTCTGATCTACCTGTTTTTTACCTAATTCGGTACTGCGGGCGGTTTCTTCAGAGGCTTCTGAAGCGAGCACCGCCGTATTGGCAACTTCATCTACTGCCGAACTCATTTCGGTAATCGCAGTTGCCGCTTGCTGTATTTCATCATTTTGTTGCTGTATGCCGCGGGAAGCATCTTCAGTGACGGAATTGAGTTCTTCGGCGGCGGAGGCGAGCTGGCTAGAGGAGTTTGCTATATGGGATAAAGTGTCGCGCAGGTTTTGCTGCATTTCAGCTAATGATTGCATCAGTTGACTGGTTTCATCTTTACCCTCTGTACTGATTTTCTGTGTTAAATCCCCCCTTGCGACTGCTACTGAAATGCCTACAGCTTCCTTCATTGGCTGCACGATACTGCGAGTTAAAAATATTGCCACTACAAATGCAGCGATTAAGGAGCCCACTATCATAATGCTGTTTAGCCATTTACTCTCGTCGTAGGCTTGTGCAGTTATTTGACCTTGTTCCTTTGCATATTCAGTATTCAAGCTGCCAATGCTAATGAGCGTCTTTGTCATTTTTTCGGCTTGCACTATCATGACATCATCCATGATCCGTTTAGCTTCGGCTGCATCATTCGCCTGTAGCTTGCTGATCATCTCATCTTGATGCTTTAAATACAGATCAAGGCTGCCACTAAATTCTTGATAGAGCTCCTGCTCACCTGGCAGGCTAATTAAAGGCTCATAGTTTTTTTGATCCGTTTTAATACTCTGGCGGATTTGCCTTAATGTATCGAGTCCTTTGTTAAGTTCTGCTGCCGAATTTGCTAATAACAGGCGAAATGTAAACACCCTAGCGCGCATCACATTGAGGTTGATGCTCGACAGACTGACCAGCGTAGGTAGGGTATTATCTTCAATTTCTTCTGCAGTGGATCGCATGGATGACATCGTCTGTAATGACATGATTCCTTGAAGTAGCAACACAAGAGCAAGTAATCCAAACGCAGCAATTAATCGTGAGCCAATCTTAAATTGTCGTAACCACATAAGTTAATCGTCCCTGTATTTAAAATAGTTCCGTTTAAGGCAGTTCTTAATATTTTCTAGCGAATACTTCGAACTAAGTGTCATGGCGCTTATTCAGAATCATGAGTCTTTAGTTGATTGCATAAACTATAGATTATATTTTTCAGCTTTTATGTTGCAGGTTGTAAATTTGAACGATTTAAACCTATAGGCTGTAAATTAGAACAATTGAAACTAAGTTACACCGTACCTTAAAACTCAAGGTTAGCAACAGCTAGAAGCAAATTGAACGTAATGAGTCATTTAGTTGTGTGAATTGAATCGATTATGGCAGATGAGTTTTCTATTTTATGTATTTGATTTTTAATTATTATAATTTTTTTTGTTGTACTAGTTTGTCTATGATTGCAGATTTTCAATTTAGGTACTTATTCATCTTTCTAGGTTTGTATCTGCAAATAGCGTATTTGACTTGTTATATTCTGAATGCATGAATTATCTTGTCACTAATTGTTCCTCGAATTTTTATCGTGATGGCTAACTTCTTGCTTATCAATATTAGGGTTTTGGTCTAACTCAACAGAGCGATAAATCGCTAATGTTTTACGGCCATTCACTTCGACTCATTTCTATTAATCGACTGTAGGTGCGGCGGAATTCAAAACTGAGTGCGCCACCTTGATAGAGTTCACTCAGTGGCACGTCGCAGCTGAGATATAAGCTGACATTTTGATCGTATAACTCATCAATTAAGCTGATAAAACGCCGTGCTGGGTCGTCGTTGGCTGCATAGGAGAGTTTGCGCTCGCCCGTGGCTGCGGCTTGGTTATCACCTGTACCGTCCTCTGTGCCGCGGGCACGGATCCAGCTTTTCACTTCGCCGCCTAATTTGGGAACGCCGCTCACCATTAAGATCTTAAATCGGCTGGCGATTTCGATGTAATCGAGTTGGGATCTCGGGCCGTCACATAGGGTATAAAAATCGAACCAAGCGACGGAGTTGCCTGTTGGCGCTATAGCGGCGCGGATCACTGGAATTTCACGGTTGCAGATGGTGAGGTTAGCATTACTCATTCTGCTATCACTAATGCCAATAGCGCTCATACTGAGTGTATTTGGTGTTAACCCATTCACTAGCTTGTCAAAAATCTGCTCAAAATCGAGTGTTCCGGTAATGCCGATATTGCGGGAAATCGAGGCGTTAACTTCAGCGCTATCAATGCCAATCTCGTTGTTTAATGAAGGATTGATAGCGTGCATTCTATGGTCTTGGTTGCCATTGAGATGCAGCATTTGAGTGTGTGTTTGCAGCAGTTGGATGCAAGGTAAAAATCTGTGCCTAGCTAGGCCGTTCTCATATAAGCGCTCAATAGGAATATTTGAGGTGGCGACCAGCACCACACCTTGTTTGAATAGGCATTCAAAGAGCCCTGCGAGTATCATGGCATCGCCAATGTCCGAGACAAAAAACTCATCGAAACACAGCACCTTGCACTCTTTTGCGAGATTTTTAGCTATGAGAGTTAACGGATCTCGTTTGCCCGAATGCTCGCGTAATGCTTGGTGAATCCGCGCCATAAATCGGTGAAAATGCAGTCTTAACTTGCCTTCACTCGGCAAACAATCGAAAAACAAATCCATCAGAAACGTTTTGCCCCTCCCCACATCGCCCCACAGATACAGACCTTTGATTGCTTGTTTGTTGATAAGGGAAAACTGTGCTGAATGTGGCTTTAGCATCAACTGCTTAAATAGCACATCGAGCGCCAACACCGCCTGTTGCTGCGCGGGATCGTCAATGAGATCTATGCACACCTTGGCGCGATACGCTTCAAGTGGTGTCACGATTGGGGTTATCGATTGCGAGCTAGCGGAGTTTGAATGTGCCATGTCGGGGTCTCGTTGGCGGTTTGTTTTCGGTGTTTGCTGCTAGTGTGTTCTTTAGCTTTGTTTTAGTGCGATATCAACACTCACCTTTTTGAGGCATCCTGTTACTCATATTCAGGTACTCGGGAGCCATATGGCAAGATGCGCAGGGTAACATAGTCGCTGGCGTGACTTAAGTCCCGCTCTGGAGCTTAGGTCAAATACTAAGCGAAACCAGTGCTTTATTCTCGAGGACTTTTACCATAACATCTTTGTCACAAAAATAATGATATGGAATGAATCCTATGGCGAGTAAGGGCAATGGCATTACGGTTATCAGTGCACAAACCTTGATTGAGGGCGACATTCAGTTAGAGAGCGCGGCATTCATTGCGGGTAAATTGCAGGGCAAGGTTAGATCAGCAGGACAAATTAAGATCGAACTTGGCGGCGAAATCTCTGGTGAAGTCAGTTGTCATGAGCTGCGTGTTTGCGGCGTATTTCGCGGAAGAGTCTGTTGTAATAAGTTGATTATTACCAGTTCTGGTGTGGTTGACGGTGAAGTCGCCAGTCATCAGATGGAGATTTACGAAGGCGGGCAGTTTATTGGTCAGCGTATTAAAGGTCCTGAACTTGATGCCTTGCCGGACATGCTACAAGCACTCGCGCCAATAGCTCAACGCTCGGATGCGCATTTATATGCCAGTGAAAGCACTTTACTAAGAGGTGATAATCTGGCGATTCGCCCTTGGCTGTATGTTGCAGTGGCAACTGTCGTCATAGCGTTAGGTTTTAGTTTTGGACCCGAGCAATTGCGTGAGTGGTTACCGAATCTTAGTGACAGCACGTTGAAAACTGAGGTGTCTCCGGCAATCGAGGGGCCTAAGGCCGTAAATGGTATGGCTCCTGAACAACCTGCTACGCCAAATAGCGCGAATGCCGACAATATGGCGGTGTTACCGGCAGAAGATCCTGATCCGCAGGCCATACAGCAGGATTCGGCGATGGAAGATTTGCAACAAATGGAACAAGGCCATGAACAGATGACGCAGGGTGATAATGGCGCACCGCCTGCCAGCGACAGTGCGACCAATAAGCTCTAATCTGTCGATCGCGCATTTGAATCTTTTAGAAGGATTATTTGGCTTTAGTTGTCAGTTAGGCCAACCTTGACCCTTTCAAACTGCCACTCTGGTAGCTTGGTTTTTAAGTCAGGAAGAATTCGATCAACATCGCCCCGCAAAATAATCAATGGATTACCACTAAAAGCCGCGTTTGCTAACTGTTGTAGCCTTTCGGGCGTTAGAGCCTGTAATCCTGCATTTAGCTGCTGAACTTCAATTTGAGTTAATCCTGTCGCGACTTGGTGGATATATTGGTTTTCACGTTGAATGCTGTTGTCTTGGCTGAGCAAATCTTCACCGATCAAATAGGTTTTAAGTGCATCGATTTCACCTTGGCTAGCACCTTGCGTCTTAACCAGTGCGAGGTGATCGAGTATACCCACCACAAACGCGCCCGTATGTTCTATGGCTGTACTGCCGTAAAATTTGATGCTGCTGGACAGCGGTGCATTGGCGCACTGGCCGTAGATGCCATAGGTGAGGCCGCGTTTTTCCCGTAAATCATAGTAGAGTCTGCCCGAAAAACTGCGGCCCATGAGTGCGGATAAACTGCGACAGCTTAAGGCGACTTCCTGTGGGTTCAGTAGCTGCTGAGTTGATGCATCACTTAGGACATGATCTATGGCATAGCCTAGGCGGACTTGGGTTTGCACGCTGCCCGGCGCATCAATAAGGTAAATCCTCTTGATTTGCTGAGGCTTTACTGTCTCTGGTTTATCCGCTTTCGGCACTGAATTAGGCAATAATGGCCACAGTTTAAGGCTAGCTTGAAGGTCAAATTTAGCGTTATTTGCCAAAGAGTTGGGTAGAAAAAGATGCCACTGTGCTTGTGTTACCGCCTGCTGTTGGATTTGTTGTAGTTGCCTTAGGCTGAGTGAATCGAACAATGCATTATTATTGATCACTCTATTGTAGGGATGTTCAGGGCCGAGCAGTTTATCGCGCCACACTTTATCTATCTCGGCGCCACTAAAGGCGTTTAAGTGTTTATTGAGCTTGAGTTGACGGCGAATATTGTCGACATCGACGGGGGCTGTTGTCGCATCAACAAAGGCATCTGGCTGCAAAAATTGCAGTAGTAAGCCGTAGATATGGTTAACATCGTCGGGGCAAGTGAGGCTTAAATTAATGCTGTGCAAGCTGACACGCATATTGAAAGTCTCAAGACAGGGATCTGCGCGGCTAATGGCAAGTGCGCGGGCCTTTTCTTGAAAGGCAATCTGTAAAATATCAGGATTATTGAAGGGAACTTGCGGGCTCACTGCCGCTAAACTGACCCTGTTACTCACACTACTATTCATTTGAACTGAGGCAAGGCGATGTAACTGATAGGGTAAATCCAATTCGGTATGGACTTCATCGGTAAAAATTTCATCCGTTACGGGGATAATGACGCCGCTTTTGGGTAAATGATTGTTCAAAGAGCTGCCCAAAGGATTGTTTAAAGAGTTAGGTAAAGAATGGGCTAAAGAGTTTGGTGTTTCAAAATGGGCCAAACTCGGCGGTTCGCTCGGCGTGAAGACGATTTGCGTCTGCTGGCAGGCGTTTAGTGATAAAGCCACAGCGCAGAACATTAAGCCTTGTAGCTGCTTTGACATTGTCAGAGTCGTCATAATACCGCATCCTCTAAACTGTCACTCATATCGTTAGGCAGCCATTCCAGTAGCGTTTTACCCCAGCGAATATACCAAGGTGGCAGTAGGTCGACTCGGACATAATCTTGGTTGAAATACCGTTTTGCGACGCTTTGGATATCGTCGGCCGTGACTGCGTTGATCCGTTGCCACTGCGCAGTAAAGGGATGGTCTTTATCTTGAGCCGACGTTGCGGAAAGCTTGATGGCTAAGGCCTGCGTGTCATCCAGTTGTTGTAATTGATTGTTTAACCACACTTGTTTAAGTGTGCAAAGACTTGCTTCATCCAGAGCATCTTGCTGCGTTTGTGCCACAAGTCCCAACACTTTTTGCACTAAGGCATCGAGTGAGGTCCGTGCCCGTGGAACCAAGACGATATTCGCTATGCCATGATTTTCTAACTCAAAGGGCAGGGAGTAGCTGAGCATTTGTTCGGGATTATGCAGACTGAGTTTAGCAAGTGCACTGGTGGTGTTTTGAAATAAATAGCCTTCTAGCAGCCGAATTGCGGCAGCATCTGGGTGATCTTTACCTACTGTATGCCAAGCGAGCAGTAATCCGGGCCAAGGTCCGCGCTCATCCACTAACTCAGCATGTACTTGTTTAGGCTGGATTGTTAACTCAGAAAATTCAGGTTCAGCAATCGTTGGCCTAGACCAAGCCGCAAAATTTTGCTCAATCCATTGTCGGGTTTGTGGGCTTAGTTTGCCGACAAGGGAAAGCTGCATCGCATCGGGACGATAATAAGCACGGTGAAAGGCAGTTAGGTTTTCTGGTGTGGCTTGCAAGATATCTTCGCGACTGCCAATAATACCGTGACCGTAGGGAGTGCCTTTTACTTGCTCGAGTAAAAACGCCATCGCGCTGCGGATATAGGGCTGATTATCTATGGTTTGTGCCATTTCCTGCAGTACGGTTTCCTGCTGATTTTTAACCGTAGTGGCGTTAAGGCTAGGGCGGATAAAGCGATCGGCTTCGAGATATAAGCCCAGTTCTAATGCTTGGTTTGGCAGCGTCACATAGTAGTTGGTGTAGTCAAAATGCGTGCTGGCATTAAAACGTGCACCTAAAGCACTGAACTGCTGAGCATAGGTATCGCTGGGGGCATTTTCACTCCCTTTAAACAACATGTGCTCAAACAGATGGGCGTAACCGCTCTGACCTTGGGCTTCGTTGCGGGCGCCTAAATTAAATTGGCTGGCGACTGTGACTGTTTGTTTATCTGCCATGGGCAGTAATCGCACTGTTAGGCCATTTTGTAGCGTATAGGTCTCTATATTCGCTTCGAGCGCATATAAGGCTTGCGCATCTTGCTCGGTGCGGCATTGGGCCTGTAGCGTATGACTGAAAACACTGGCCGAAATGGCGATAAAAAAGGTGATTTGAGTGTTCATAAGTGCGTCCTGCCGAGCTTATTTTTTAATTCGTTAAATGTCTTACTCAAGCTGGATACCATTAACGACAGGCAATTGATACATTCGCAGGTATCGATACAGATTGCACCACTGTCGACGACTGCTCGGATTTCATCGAAATCAGTTGAATAGCATTCAGTTTTTGAAAAGAACTGCTATGATGGCACAGTTCTTTTTCTGGCATAAGTACAAGATATGGTAAGCAGATCTCCGTTCGAATCCTTTCAGTGGAAAAGCGATATTTTTAACTGTGAAAGCACTGATATTGATAATTTCTATCTGCTGCTTGAGCAGGAAATGACCCGTTTGGGCATGGTTGAGAAAACATTGGGTGAAGTGGGTAAATACGATGTTAGCTTGTATCAGTCACCGGCCGCTAAGTCAGGCTTACCTTCTTTATTGATCAGCACAGGATTTCATGGCGAAGAATCTGCAGGCCCATGGGGTTTGTTGCATTTTTTGAGTGAAGCTTCAGCAGACCTATTTGAACGGGTGAACTTGAGTTTATTGCCTCTCGTCAATCCTACTGGATTCAGTCGTGGTCATAGATTTAATAAATACGGCGAAAACCCAAATCGTGGTTTTGTATTTGAGAACGGTAAACCTAAAGCGAATGAACATACATCGGTTGAAGGTAAGCTATTGTTAGAGCACGCACAGTTACTGCTTGCTGCGAGTCGAGACGGTATTTTAACTTGCCATGAAGATGTCTTGAGTCGTGAAGCCTATGTGTATTCTTTTGAGCCAAGCCAAGTACCTGGACGTTTTAGTCTCGATCTGCGCGATACTTTAGGTGGTTATTTCCCGATTGCGGTAGACGGTGAGATTGATGGGTGTCCTGTAAAAGATGGTTTGATCTTCAATCATTTTGATACGTCTTTTGAAGCTTGTTTAGTGCGAAGTGGTGCTCGTGTCGGTGCTTGTACTGAAACGCCTGCGTTGCAAAACTTCGATCAACGCGTATTAGCAAACAGTGCTGCTATGACTCACTTCTTGGCCCTGTGTGCACCTTTATGTGATTGATATTTTAGTCTATTACGTTAGTGAATAGCCTGACACGACAAAAAAATACCCGCAGATTGCGGGTATTTTTTTAGGTGGTATTCGCCAGTGAATTATTGATTAATTCGCATTGGCACACCAGTACGTTCATCGAGTAGCTTCTTGATCACAGAAGAATCAGTGTCAGCTTTCGCGATAAACTTAGCGATCTCTTTTGGCAGTGATATCGCAACTGGCTCATTTGATTCAAACTCCGCCACAGTGCGAGACAATGGTTGATGCACGGCTAAGTAGCGTTTACCGTCTGGCTCTTCGGTTGCTTTAATCGGCTGGTTCACAAATTGTACCCGGGTTCCCACTGGTACAGTCTTGAATAGATGCTCGATATCTTCATGGCGTAAACGCACACAACCTTGACTGACACGCAAACCAATACCGAAACTTGCGTTAGTACCATGAATCGCATACAAGTTGCCGATATACAGCGCATACAGTCCCATAGGGTTATCTGGACCCGCTGGCCATACCGCTGGCAGGATTTCACCTTTAGCAGCATATTCTTTACGAATGCGCGGTGTGGGTGTCCAAGTTGGATTCGCACGCTTGCGTTGTACAGTGGTCACCCAGTTTTCTGGTGTGTCTTTACCAATTTGGCCAATACCAATAGGCAACACTTCAACAGTCTTTTTGCCTTTCGGATAGTAATACAAACGCATTTCAGCCACGTTGATCACTATGCCTTCACGGGGAGCGTTTGGCAGGATCAATTGCAATGGAATGATCAGTTGGCTACCTGGTTTTGGCAGAAATGGATCCACACCTGGGTTAGCTTCGAGTAAGTTACTGAGACCAAGCTGGTATTTGGCTGCGATATCTTCGAGAGTGTGTTTACCCTCTGGAACCGTATAATACTGGTTCTCGCCAATTAGCCTGCTTTGGGCGGCTGGTAAAGGATATTCCGTTGCTAAAGCGGACAGACTAGGGAAAACCAAAGTCAATAATAAAGCTGTGGTGCGAAGCATACTCATAAGCGGATACTACGATTCCTGTTAATAAAAAAGCGTGTTTAACGCAGCTTTCTCTCTTAAAACGAGAGCGGCAATTTGACGAGCAAAATGCACTGGCGCGCGAAGCTCGCATCCTTCCTTATTTTGGACATTATTTCAACTGAAATATGATCAGTACGGCGTATTTGTCGCTTAATTTTTTGTTTTAACGGTTTTCCTTAGCGGCGTCAATTGTCAGTATTTAGTCTTGTCGTTAAAACCTGCTGTACTCAATTATCTTGTGTATACCTTCCTGCTTGATGAAAAATATTTGCAGTGTTAACCAATCTAAAACGTGTCTGTTTGAATGGCGAGCATGTATGGCGTTACTGGAATTGATTTGTTTTGGGAAAACAGAGTGTGGTCCTTTTCTGACAAGGCTATTGCTCATCGGATAAAGTGAATTTAAATCATTTCATTGGCAAATAAATGGAGTTAAAACAATTAGCTTAAGGATAATGTTCAAATATTCACCCTTTACACGACATTATTTTATCTGACACTAAATTGGCTATGATACCGTTAGTTTATACAGGTTTGTGAGCTGAGTTTTGCTTGAATGATTTGAGTTTACGTTCAGTTTGTTATTTTTAACTATTTGATATTTATTTATTTTAATGCTTATTAAGTCGTGTGGTGATGTTCTGCTATCCTTTAGGTTTTACGTTAGCCTTTATCTAAAGGTTAATAGAAAGTTGGTTTTATGACATTTTTTATGTAGATGATTGAAATTTAATATTTAACGCTCCAATAATTCGATATTTTTGTGCTAATATAAAATCATAAAATTGTGAGTTGAGTCATTTTTAACCTCGGTGATTTGTCTATCGTTTAACTAAACAACCTGTATTAAGGAGGCGTTTGTGGATGCAGATTCCATCAATAGTTTTTTTCTGATTGGCGCCTTGCTTACAGCAGTGAGTGTTTTACTTAGTCCTATGTCTTCCCGTTTGGGCATCCCTATTTTATTGATTTTCCTCGCTGTGGGTATTTTGGCTGGCGAAGATGGCCTTGGTGGAATCCAGTTTGATGATTATTCAACTTCCTATTTAGTCAGTAACTTAGCCTTAGCGATTATTTTACTCGATGGAGGTATGCGCACCCGCGTTGCCAGTTTTAGGGTGGCGCTATGGCCTGCATTATCGTTGGCGACCTTTGGCGTTGCCATTACGACCAGTATCACCGGCATGATGGCCGCATGGTTGTTCGATTTGCATTGGTTGCAAGGTTTGCTGGTGGGCGCGATTGTGGGCTCGACCGATGCCGCTGCGGTATTTTCACTGCTTAAAGGGCGTAGCCTTAACGAGCGGGTTGGTGCGACCTTAGAAATTGAGTCCGGCAGTAACGATCCCATGGCGGTATTCTTAACCGTAACCTTGATTGCCATTCTTGCCAATGTCGACAGTGAGTTGTCCTTCAGCTTTATGCTTATTAGCTTTATTAAGCAATTTGGTCTGGGGATCTGTTTAGGTTTGGGCGGCGGCTGGATGCTGTGGAAGCTCGTCAATTTAAGCAAGTTAGCTGATGGTCTGTACTCTATTTTAGTTTTAAGCGGTGGTCTGATTATTTATGCTGCGTCCAACAAACTGGGTGGTAGCGGTATTTTGTCGATTTACTTAGTGGGTCTGTTCCTCGGCAATAAGCCAACCCGTGGCCGTCATGCGATTTTGAACGTACTGGATGGTATGACTTGGGTCAGTCAAATCGGCATGTTCCTCGTATTAGGGTTATTGCTTACCCCTTCAGATTTAGTCGATATCATGATCCCAGGTTTTGCTCTGGCATTCGGGATGATTTTATTTGCTCGCCCTGTCGCCGTATGGATCAGTCTATTGCCGTTTAAGAGCTTTAGCAGTCGCGACCGCTGGTTTATTTCTTGGGTGGGGTTACGCGGCGCTGTGCCTATCATCTTAGCAGTATTCCCTATGATGGCGGGCTTACCGGGTGCTCAGTTGTACTTCAACTTAGCCTTCTTCGTTGTATTAGTGTCGTTGCTGGTTCAAGGTGCATCTTTGACCACAGCAGCGCGTTTAGCTAAGGTGGAACTGCCCCCAAAGCCGTTACCCGTTTCGCGCTCGGGAGTTGAAATTTACCCGAGCAGCGAATGGGAAGTGTTTGTCTATCGTTTGAGTGAAAGTAAGTGGTGTATTGGTGAGCCGCTAAAGCGCTTGGCTATGCCAGATGGGACACGGATTGCGGCGGTATTTAGGGATGACACTTTGCTGCATCCATCGGGTAGCACTCGTCTCGAGGCGGGCGATATACTCTGTGTGCTGGGTCAGGAGAAAAGTTTAGAAGCCTTGAGTAACCTCTTTAGCCAAGCGCCAGAAAATAAAGAAGTACAACGATTCTTCGGTGATTTCTTTATTGAAACAGACGTTAAGCTTGCGGATCTCGCGCCTATTTATGGTTTAAGTTTAGATAATCTCGCTGATGATATGACAGTCGCAGACCTTGTGGTATCTCAGCTTGGCGCTAATCCTGTACTTGGGGATCAGTTCCACTGGCAGTCGTTGCATTGGGTGGTGGCGGGGCTGTATGAAGGTAAAGTCACTAACGTAGGTATTCGTTTACCGACTGAGAATGCGCTCTAATCCTATGTGCTAGATGGTCCTTACTATCGAAAGTCACCATAAAAAATGCCAGCTTATTTGCTGGCATTTTCGTATTCAAAAACTGAATGAGTTACTGATATAAAGATTTATCCGTTGGGTCGGGACGGGTCTTAAAGCGGCGATGTAACCACATATATTGGGCGCGGTTTTTATCTATGATGGATTCAATAATCTTGTTACCGCGAATGGCATCGGCTAATTCATCTTCGCCGGGGAAATTATCCAGCGGTGGCATCACTTCAATTCGATAGCCTTTATCATCTGTAGTACGTTCCACAAAAAAAGGCAGGACTTTGGCTTTGCCGAGTTTAGCTAACGTGGTGGCACCGGTAATCGTTGCCGCATCTGGCATGGCATAAAATGGGATAAATACCGCACTGGAACGGCCAAAGTCTTGATCGGCCGTGTACCAAATCACATCGGGATTGCGGAGGCAGCGTATCATTTGGCGCAAGTCGCGTTTAGAAACGAGACCTTTATTGGAGCGTAAACGGCCTTTGACCTGCAGGTATTCCATCACTGGATTATTGTGTGGGCGATAAACCCCCACGCCGGGTTGGAATTGGCCGAAGATACGTGCGCCCATTTCCAGCGGCAAACAATGCACGGCAAAGAGGATCACGCCGTGGCCAGCATTTAACGTGTCTTGTACGTGTTCTTCGCCTTTGATACTCATGTGCTGCTGCACTTTTTCATCGGGCCACCACCATGCATTGATGGTATCGAAAATGGCTTTGCCCGTTTCTTCAAAATTACGCGTGAGTAAATCTTCTCGCTGTGCTTCCGTCATTTCAGGGAAACAGAGGGTCAAGTTACGGCGCGCTGTGTGGGTGCGACCAGCTGCGAATTTCATCACTAAGCGACCCAATCCCTTACCCAGCGTCATCTGCCAAGGAAGCGGTAGAAGCTGAGTTAAACGCATCAAAAATACGCCAAACCACATGGGCCAATGCTTAGGATGATATAAAGAAGATGAAAACTCGGCTTTCTCGACCACAAAAATACTCACTACTTTTGAAAATTACTGCTCATTCTAACTCAATTTTTGCTGAAAATTAGGTACAATCACGGTTTAATTTCTGCATAAAGATAAGAGCACTATGAAGGTTTCTCTGCCAGCATTTGAAAAAGCCAGAGTGTTAGTCGTCGGCGATGTGATGTTAGACCGCTATTGGGTTGGCCCTACGGGACGTATCTCCCCTGAAGCCCCCGTACCTGTGGTGAAGATTAATCAAGTCGAAGACAGACCCGGCGGCGCGGCCAACGTGGCGCTCAATATCGCGACCTTAGGGGGGCAAGTCCAACTTGCCGGGCTCGTCGGCCAAGATGATACTGCCCATGCCCTAACGCTCGGTGTGCAAACTTTAGGGGTTGAACCCCAATGGTTAAGTATTGCTGATAAACCAACCATCACTAAGCTGCGGGTGTTATCACGTAATCAGCAGCTTATCCGCCTCGATTTCGAAGAAGCCTTCGACAAGGCCGATAGCGTGCGTTTATTGAAACAATCCGAGGCCTTACTCGATTCTGTCGATGTCGTGGTGTTATCTGACTATGCTAAGGGCGCTATCGATCAGCCGCGAGATTTTATTGCTTTAGCGCGTTCGAAAGGTGTGATGGTATTAGTCGATCCTAAGGGCAGTGACTTTGGTCGTTATCATGGCGCGTCACTCATTACCCCAAATATGAGTGAGTTTGAAGCCGTTGTTGGCACTGTGACCTCTGAAGCCGATCTGCTAGAAAAAGCCCGTGGCTTACTCAAGCAACATCATTTTGATGCCATTTTAGTGACCCGCTCTGAAAAGGGCATGACCTTAGTGACCGCTAATGCGCCTGAGTTGCACATTCCTACCGTTGCCCGTGAAGTCTATGATGTGACGGGGGCTGGCGATACTGTGATTTCAGCCTTAGCAACCTCATTAGCCGCGGGCGCCGATTTACCCCAAGCTTGTGCGATTGCGAACACCGCCGCTGGCGTTGTGGTCGGTAAACTTGGCACTTCTACCGTGAGCCGCATTGAGCTTATTGAAGCTTTAGCTTTGCACCATGGAGAATCGGGTTTTGGGGTGGTGAGTGAAGATCAACTGGCCTACGCCTTAGAGCAAGCCAAACTGCGCGGTGAGCGTGTGGTGATGACTAATGGTTGCTTTGATATTTTACATGCGGGCCACGTGAGCTATCTTAAACAGGCGAAAGCTTTGGGCGATCGTTTGATCGTCGCGGTAAATGATGATGCCTCGGTTAAACGCCTCAAGGGTGAAGGCCGTCCAGTTAATCAGGTTGATCGTCGTATGGCTGTGCTCGCTGGCTTAGCTTCTGTTGATTGGGTTGTGCCTTTTAGTGAAGATACGCCGCAGCGCATCATTACTCGATTGCTGCCAAATCTGCTGGTCAAAGGTGGTGATTATAAGCTTGAGGATATTGCTGGTGGCGCTGAAGTGATTGCAGCAGGTGGCCAAGTGCAAGTGCTGGGTTTTGAGGATGGTATTTCAACGACAGCGATTATACAAAATATCATGGCGAATCAGTGAGCTTAGTCGCTCTGGCATTCGCATCTAGCCTGACTTGGACGCCCATTGCCGATAAGCAGGCTTTGATTTGCCCTTTACCAGAGCTTGGCACTTGCTTGGCATTATTGCCTAAGCAAGTGTTGGCGCAGCTGCCCGCCACGCTAGATCAATTTAAGCGCGATTTAGGCCGCAGAAGTGCCATGGTCATGCCCGTCGATGACAATAAGATTGCGGGCCTAGTCTTAGTGAATGAGCAGCTGACACCACAAGTACAGTTAGCCAGTGTCGATATGGTGACCTATCAATTACCTTTACTTGAACAGCCGCAATTAACCCTATGGCATGAGCTCGGTCATTTGGAGAACCTTGCTCTGCAAGGCTCTGTGTTACCGACTCACTTGAGTGCATATCAACATGAATGGCTAGCTGACATTTATTTGGTTTGGCGTATCGCACGGGAGAAAAATGATTTTGCCTTGGCGTGGCAGCAATACCACAGACGCAACCTTGATGCATTAACAAGCCCGCAATATTTGTCGCATTGGAGCTCGCCAATGTTGATACAAGTGTTGCATCGATACGATGTTGCTCAAGTGGCTAAATTTGCCGAGTATCGGGACTTTTTAACGAATTTCTACCCTAAAGCCGAGCAATTAGAGCCGAGATTATTAGGTGAGTATTCGAGCTTAATGCAACGCACTTTTGGCGCGAGTGTATTGCAACCCCTTCCTGAATATCTATTTTGGCGAAAAGCTGATCTTGGACACTATCTCCAACCGACGTTCGTTTTACTCATGGGCGAAGAAAAAGCACATAACTGGTTGGTACAAAATTCAATGTTATGAATGTGTTAATTAAATCAGTGGTGAAGCCTGTTTTAAACTGAACCCTAGCTGAACAAAAGTGAAATACGCTGGTTACGGCCCAGTGAACAGCAGTAATCCCTGAGCGGCTTTGGTAAGCTTTCCCCCCTAAAAATAAGAGGGGAGACATTACTATGGCTAAGCGCTCGCGAGTACAAACTGAGCAAACCATAAATCAAATTATGGATGAAGCGTTAAGACAAATTTTGACTATCGGCTTTGAGACTATGTCTTATACTACGTTATCTGAAGCAACGGGTATTAGTCGCACAGGTATTAGTCACCATTTTCCACGCAAAAGCGATTTTCTTGTTCGTTTAGATAGTCGTATCGGCAATCTATTTGTTGCTGCGCTGGATTTTTCTAGCCAAGAGGCATTGGAAACATCCTGGATGCAGGCAATGCAGGAAGAGCATTACCGCGCAGTATTAAGACTGTTCTTTAGTCTTTGTGGTGGTGCGAATAATGAAATTACCCTCTTTAGAGCGGTGAGTACAGCGCGTCAGCAAGCGATTGCTGAGTTAGGCTTAGCGGGCGATCGCACGATCAACCACCTATTAGGCCGTACAGCTGTGATGTTGCTATCCAATTTTGATGTGGCAAAAGCAGCATAATAGACTGACCAATGAATATAAAAATGGAGCCAGATGGCTCCTTTTTTGTGGGTAAAAATCGTGATTTGTACTGAGGTAAGTCATACCCCAATAGTGTAGGATGACCACTCAATAATGATTTAAGTTAGTGATATTGCCTTGTACTTTTGATTTGACAGGATAAAACATATGGACATGACCCCCATCTCTAATGAGGCAGATATGCCTAAACGCACCATTAAGCTTGATAACACTGAGCTTATCAAAACCAGTTTTTGGGTGAGTCAGATTTTTATAATCATTGCGACTGTTGTTGGCGTGTATTTAGCCGCACAAGAAGGGTTGTCACAGGCAATTAAATTTGATGCCCTGAGCAATATGCAGAATAACTATCATTTGCGTCATGCCCTATATGACGAAGTGAGTGACAATGTTGAAATCTTGAGTCATTACGCTGACACAGTTGAGACTGTGAGTAGTAATAGTTTAGTGAAAATGCATCCGCAGATGGGATTATTTGTCTGGGATAACATGCGCTATTCTGCCAATGCGCTAGAAACACCGAGTGATATTTTGTCTGATATTCGTCGTTTGTATTTAGAGTCTGAGAAGATCATTAGCAATATTGAAACCCGTCACTATAGCGTTTCTTACGGTAAGGATCAGTTGCAAAATGTATTGAGTAAAATCAAAGAAGATACTTTGCCAAAACTCAAAACGAATTATGAAACCCTGTCAAAAGAGCTTAAAGATAACGATATTGCCGCCGACTAACGTATCTTGGCTTAGCTCCCCCCCAAACATCAGGGGTCATTCTTATCCCTGATGTTTGAATCCATTGATGAATTCAGTGTTGCTGACAACACCTCTGTATGATCTGCTTTAGTCCCCCATTATTTTATGGTACTTAAGCTAATGATGAATCTAGTCAGATTTTCTCCGTCGGTATTTATCATCAAAACCTTGTTGAGTTAGCTTAATTCCTGTCGATAGGCTTGAGTTAATTTTTGCTGTTGTAGATAGATGCGAATCGCCAAGAAGGTTAATGCGGCAGCAATCACGGCGCTGATTGCGTGGTGGAAGACTAAGTGACTTATCAGGAATGTGGGCAAGTCTTCAAAGCTGTCGATAAGGAAAAGCTTAGTGATTAAGCCGATATAGACGAGAAGATGCAGAGCCGCGCCAGTGATAAAGAGTCGTTTAAATTTATCAATCAGTTTGATATCTAACTTGATATTACACCATCGACAAAATAGGTACCCACTCAGGCCGATGATAATCGATATCCAGCCAAGCCCGAGTAATGAGGTTTTGATTAATACGGCAGACAGGATAAACAGCCCAAGCAACATTTCTTATTTCCTTAAATCAGCTTTAGATTTAACTTACTGTTTTAGCTTACATTAAGCGTATCAGCATTTGGGGCAGATAAGCCTCGCATCATATTGGCGCAGAGACTAGCTTAATAGGCTTAAAAAAATGTGAAAATAAAGGGAGCCAGTGGCTCCCTTTATTTCTTTAGAATAATGTTTATCGCCTAAACGATTTCTACTCTGTTGATATTAAATCAAACTCAAAGTGCCTTTAAAATGGCTTCAACACTGGCCTTAGCATCCCCAAACAACATTTGGGTATTTTCTTTGAAGAACAGTGGGTTTTGCACGCCGGCATAACCTGTGTTCATCGAACGTTTAAAGCCGATCACGTTTTGCGCTTTCCACACTTCCAGCACTGGCATACCTGCGATTGGACTGCCTGGATCTTCCATTGCCGCGGGGTTAACCGTGTCGTTGGCGCCGATAACGAGCACGACATCTGTGTCTTTAAAGTCTTCGTTGATTTCGTCCATTTCGAGCACGATATCGTAGGGGACTTTCGCTTCAGCGAGTAGTACGTTCATATGGCCTGGTAATCGACCAGCAACTGGATGGATACCAAAACGCACTTTCACGCCGCGATCACGTAGTTTTTGAGTGATTTCCGCAACAGGATATTGCGCCTGCGCCACTGCCATACCGTAACCCGGAGTGATGATGACTGAAGTGGCATTTTTCAGCATATCCGCCACATCTTCGGCGTTGGTTTCACGGTATTCACCCATTTCTTCATCACCGGTTGAGGCCACACCATCTGTGCCAAAGCCGCCCGCGATAACTGAAATAAACGAGCGATTCATGGCCTTACACATAATGTAAGACAGAATAGCACCCGATGAACCCACTAACGCGCCGACCACAATCAAGAGGTCGTTCGACAACATAAAGCCTGCCGCTGCCGCTGCCCAACCTGAGTAGGAGTTCAGCATAGACACAACCACTGGCATATCCGCGCCGCCAATGGATGCCACTAAATGCCAGCCAAAGGCGAAGGCAATCAAGGTCATCAACAGCAGTGCTGGCATAGTGCCACCTGTCTGAACGAAGTATACCAACAGGGCGAAAGACACTAGCACTGCGACTAGGTTTAGCTTGTGGCGATGTGGCAGCATCAGAGGTTTAGATGAAATCAGTCCGCGTAACTTACAAAAGGCAACGATAGAACCCGTAAAGGTCACCGCACCGATGAAGATCCCGAGGAAGACTTCGACCAAGTGAATGTTAAGCATAGCGCCAGTGAGGTGCTCTTTGCTGGCGGTCTTCACCGCTTCACTTAGCGCATCTTGTACTGCGGCGAGGGTCGTATTGATATCACCACCGACTGCCACCACGACTTGTGATACTTCCTGTGGGTGTAAGTCGATAAAGCTGTTGAAACCCACTAATACCGCGGCCATACCCACAAAGCTGTGCAATATAGCAACCAGTTCAGGCATTTCAGTCATTTCGACTTTTAGTGCTAAACGGATACCAATCGCGCCGCCAATCACCATAGCGATTAAGATCCACGCAATTCCGTTAGTATCGGGGTTGAAAATGGTAGCCAGTAGGGCGATTGCCATACCTAAGATACCGAATAAATTGCCGTGTTTTGCCGTCTCTTGCTTCGACAGTCCCGCGAGACTGAAGATGAAGAGAATGGCGGCAATAATGTAAGCTGCTGTTACCAGTCCTTGAGACACGTTAAACCCCCTTAATCCTTACGGAACATCTTCAGCATGCGCTGAGTGACGGTAAAACCACCGAAGATGTTAATACTGGCGATCAGCACGGCGATAAACGCCAGTACAGTGACCAAAGTTGAACCCTGACCGATTTGCAGTAGGGCGCCGACCACGATAATGCCCGAAATCGCGTTAGTGACTGACATTAAAGGCGTATGCAGTGAGTGGGATACGTTCCATACCACGTAATAGCCAACAACGCAGGACAGCAAGAATACTGTGAAATGCGACAGGAACTCTGGTGGTGCTACCGATGCCACGGCAGCAAATCCTGCAACGCCTAAGGCGGCGAGCACGTATTTGAGCTTAGATGGTGCCTTCGGAGTGGTATTTTTAGGCTCGATTTTCGCCGCTGGTTTTGCTGGCGCCGCAGAAACCGAAATCGGTGGCGGCGGGAAGGTCACTTCACCTTCTTTAATCACTGTCATATTGCGCATGACTACATCATCAAAGTTGATGCTGGCTGTGCCGTCTTTTTCTTTACACATTAACTTCATCAGGTTGACTAAGTTAGTGCCGTAAAGCTGTGACGATTGCGCCGGTAGACGACCGGGAAGGTCGGTATAACCAATCACTTTTACGCCGTTAGGAGTAACAAACAGCTCACCCGATTGCGTGTATTCGCAGTTACCACCCGTCGCAGCGGCTAAATCGACGATCACTGAGCCGCTCTTCATGCTATCAACCATGGCTTTGGTGATGAGCTTAGGCGCTGGACGACCAGGGATTAGCGCTGTGGTGATGATGATATCGACTTCTTTGGCTTGTTCGGCAAACAGTGCCATTTCGGCGGCAATAAATTCATCCGACATGGTTTTAGCATAACCGTCCGATGAACCACCTTCCTCGTTACCAAAATCCAGTTTAAGGAATTGGCCGCCCATAGATTCGATTTGCTCGGCCACTTCTAAGCGGGTATCGAAGGCGCGCACTATGGCGCCAAGCGAACCAGCAGTACCAATGGCGGCAAGGCCAGCTACACCAGCACCAATGACTAACACTTTGGCGGGCGGTACTTTACCAGCAGCGGTAATTTGGCCAGTAAAGAAACGGCCAAATTGATGTGCGGCTTCAACAACTGCGCGATATCCACCAATGTTTGCCATAGAGGAGAGGGCATCAAGTGACTGGGCACGGGAGATGCGTGGTACCATGTCCATTGCCATCACGTTGATCTTACGTTTAGATAACTTCGCAACCAGCTCAGGGTTTTGTGCGGGCCAAATAAAGCTGACGATAGTCGCCCCGTCTTTGATTTGTTCAATTTCGGCGTCGCTTGGCGCATTGACCTTAAAGATCAGATCGGCTTGCCAAACGTTTGTTGTCACCTTCGCGCCCGCAGCTTCAAAGGCTGCATCATCGAAACTTGACAGTTGACCTGCATTGGCCTCAATAACAACTTCAAAGCCGAGTTTTTTAAGCTGCTCAACGGTGGCTGGGGTCGCGGCGACCCTAGTTTCACCGGCGAGACTTTCTCTCGGTATTCCAATCTGCATGACTACTCCCTGATGGTTTATATAATCGTTCCGCCTGCTGTTCTTCCTTCATCGTACTCAACTGCAAAATCTGTCGTCACCAGCGTTTATTCGGCGGGTGATTCGAGTCAGTTAGGGCATTCAATCTAGGATGGACACTTTTTGTTTTTAAAACAAACTATTCTGTGGGCAACAGAAATTATTGTTCGACAGGCTAATGACCATTGTGGCAATACTTTAGCTTGGCACAAGTGCATATTTCTCAAGCAGGCCGTTTCTGCACTGGTCGGATCAAAAACTTTTAACCAGTGCACACTTTTGTAGCTTAAATTTTGCACTTTGTATATTCCAAAATGGAATTAAAAATCCTATTTTATTCTTTTTTGCTTTTCTTAAACCGCGATAAGCTTGTGGACATTACACTGTCATAGGGCCGTCTCATGTTGTTAAAAGAACTTTCATCGCTGGCTTCGCCATTGTCTCAAGGACAAGTCGATAAGCTAAAACAACTCACTTCTGAGTTAAGTGCTGTGCAATTGGCCTGGGTGAGTGGCTATCTTGCTGCCACAGCCAATGCGGGCCAATTAGCGCCTGCCGCACAGGCGCAAACGGCTCAAACTGTGACTATTCTCTATGGCAGCCAAACGGGTAATGGCCGTGGTGTCGCTAAAGCGCTCGCCGATAAGGCGCAGGCGCAAGGTTATGCGGTCAATCTGGCTTCAATGGGCGAATACAATGTTCGCCAATTAAAGCAAGAAGCTGTGCTTTTATTGGTGGTCAGCACCCATGGTGAAGGTGAAGCGCCGGATGATGCGATTGAATTACACAAGTTTTTAGCATCGAAACGTGCCCCTAAGTTAGACAATTTACATTACTCAGTGCTGGCGCTGGGGGATTCTAGCTATGAATTTTTCTGCCAAACCGGTAAAGACTTCGATGCCCGCCTAGCAGCGCTGGGTGCTAAATCACTATTACCTTTAATTGAATGTGATGTGGATTATGAAGCTGCCGCGGGCCAGTGGCACGCCGATGTATTAGAGGCCGTTAAGCCGCTAATCGAAACCTCGTCCGCCAGTGTGGTATCCATCGGCACCGCTAAAGCGATTGGCGAAAGTGAATTTACTAAGCAAAACCCCTATAGCGCCGAAGTGCTTGTGAGCCAAAAAATTACCGGCCGTGGATCAGACCGAGATGTGCGCCATGTTGAAATCGACCTTGGCGACTCAGGCTTAACCTATCAAGCGGGTGATGCCCTTGGTGTGTGGTTTAGTAATAACGAAGTCTTAGTCGATGAAGTCTTAGCGGGTTTGTCATTAGCCGCCGATGAGTTAGTGACCCTTGGTACTGAATCCTTGTCCCTTAAGCAGGCTTTGGTTGATAAGAAAGAATTGACTCAGTTATACCCTGGATTAGTCAAAGCATGGGCCGAATTGAGCGGCAGCGCAGAACTGCTGGCATTGAGCGAAGATAAAGAACAAGTGCGCCACTTTATCCTTAAGCATCAATTTGCCGATTTAGTCACTCAGTATCCGTTATCAAATAACTCAGTAACCTTAAATGCAGCAAAACTGCTTGAGCTACTGCGTCCATTAACGCCAAGACTTTACTCTATCGCCTCAAGTCAAAGCGAAGTCGAAACAGAAGTCCACTTAACTGTGGCCTTAGTGGAAGATGAGCGCCACGGCTCAGCACGTTTTGGCGGCGCGTCACACTTCTTAGCATCTGCGCAGGAAGGCACGCAAGTTAAGGTTTATGTTGAGTCGAACAAGCATTTCCGTTTGCCTGAAAATCCAGAAACACCAGTGATCATGGTGGGGCCTGGCACAGGTGTTGCGCCCTTCCGTGCCTTTATGCAGGAGCGCGTAGCACAAGGGAGCCAAGGCGATAGCTGGTTATTCTTCGGCAATCCTCACTTTGAGCAGGGTTTCTTGTATCAAACTGAGTGGCAACAGTATCTGAAAAATGGCGATCTCAGCCGTATCGATGTGGCGTTCTCACGCGATCAAGCTCATAAGATTTATGTGCAGCACCGCATTAAAGAACAAGGCCAAGCCCTGTGGCAATGGTTGCAAAATGGCGCGCATCTTTATATTTGTGGTGATGCTGAACGTATGGCCAAAGATGTTCACCAAGCCTTGATTGAGGTGGCAGTCGAAGTCGGTGGTTTGAATACCGAAGCTGCTGAAGCCTATTTTGAAACCCTGCGCAGCGATAAACGTTACCAAAAAGACGTGTATTAATCTCAACCGTTGCGCAGATAAGAAACGCATAAGAATAGCCAACGTTGCACACGTGATGATCTGTGCAGCCAGCGAACCCAATTTTAAGAGGCAGTTGCCATGAGTGAGCAAAAATTAGCGTTAAACGAATACCTAAAGACCGACAGTGATTACCTGCGAGGGACCATCAAAGAAGGTTTAGATTCTTCTGTGACTGGCAGTTTCAGTGACGGCGATCAGCAGCTGATCAAATTTCATGGCTTCTATCAGCAGGATGACCGTGATTTACGTAACGAACGTAAAGAGCAAAAACTCGAACCTTTATATAGTTTTATGTTGCGCGCCCGTGTACCCGGCGGTATTTGTTCTCCGCAGCAATGGTTAGGCGTAGATAAAATTGCCTCGACGCTCACAAGCTCGAACAGTATTCGTTTGACGACCCGCCAAACCTTCCAATACCACGGTATTCCTAAGCGTAATTTGAAGACCATTATTCAAGATTTAGATCGTCAAGCGCTGGATTCAATTGCTGCCTGTGGTGACGTTAACCGTAACGTGATGTGTAACCCCAATCCGGTGGAATCTAAACTGCACGAGCAGGCCTATGCGGTGGCGAAACAACTGTCTGATCATCTATTACCACACACTCGCGCCTACGCCGAAATTTGGTTAGATGAAGAAAAGTTACTCTCAACCGAAGATGAAACCGTTGAACCTGTGTATGGCAAAACCTATCTGCCACGTAAGTTCAAAATGGCGGTTGCGGTTCCTCCAGATAACGATGTTGACGTTTACACCAACGATTTAGGCTTTATTGCTGTTGCCGAAAATGGCGAGCTAGTTGGCTTTAACTTAACGGCTGGCGGCGGCATGGGCTCGACCCACGGCGAAGTGGAAACCTTTCCACGCCTAGCAGACGACTTTGGTTTTATCAAAACTGAAGACGTGATGAAGTTTGCCGAAGCTGTGATGACAGTGCAACGTGACTGGGGCAATCGCTCTAATCGTAAGCGCTCGCGCCTTAAATACACAATCGTTGACCACGGCTATGAGAAATTTAAAGCCGAAGTTGAAGTACGTGCTGGGGTGAAATTTGAACCTAAACGTGATGTAGTGATTGGCGATCGCGGCGATCGTTATGGTTGGGTCGAAGGCGTTGACGGTAAGTGGCATTTAACCTTATTTATCGAAAGCGGTCGTATTAAAGATTTACCAGGCCAAACCCTGCAAACGGGGCTGCGTGAAATCGCTAAGATCCACAAGGGCGATTTCCGCATGACCTCGAATCAAAACATGATCATCGCAGGCGTCGCAGCTGAAGATAAAGCTACCATTGAAGGTTTAGCCCGTAAACATGGTCTGCTGGGCCAAGTGTTGACGCAAACCCGCGGTCACTCGATTGCCTGTGTGGCGTTGCCGACATGCCCATTAGCGATGGCGGAAGCCGAGCGTTATTTCCCTGAGTTTATCGATCATATCGATGCGCTGCAGGCAAAACACGGCATTAGCGAGCAAGCGATTGTCGTGCGTATGACGGGTTGTCCTAACGGTTGTGCTCGCCCATTTGCCGCTGAAATTGGCCTTGTGGGTAAAGCGCCGGGCCGTTATAACTTGTACTTAGGTGCAAGTTTTGAAGGGACTCGTTTGAACAAAATGCACAGAGAAAATATCCAAGAGGCGGACATTCTCGCCGAATTGGATACCCTGTTTGGCCGCTACGCCGTAGAGCGTGATGCAGGCGAAACCTTTGGTAACTTCACCGTCCGCGTGGGTGTAGTGAAGGCGGTGATCGATGCCGCTAAGGATTTTCATGGCTGATATTGAGCAAAAAACCAGTGATAAAGTGCCGACTGTGGTCAGCGCTGCCGAACTCAAGGCATTATTGAGTGCGCCTAAGGCAGAGCAAGCGATAGAGCTTGAACGTATTAATCAGTTCTTAGGTGGATTAAGCGCACAAGAGCGAGTTCTATGGGGCTTAACTTATTTGCCCGGTAATCATGCGCTGTCCTCAAGCTTTGGGATCCAAGCCGCTGTAATGCTACATATGATGAGTCAGGCACAGGCGAATATTCCGGTTATTCTCACGGATACGGGTTATTTATTCCCTGAGACTTATCAGTTTATCGACGAGCTGACAGAGCGTTTATCACTGAATTTAAAAGTGTACCAAGCAGTGATGACATCGGCATGGCAAGAGGCGCGCTTTGGCCAGTTATGGGAGCAAGGGGTAAACGGACTAGAGCAATACAACCGGTTAAATAAAGTTGAGCCTATGCAACGCGCTTTAGCCGAGCTTGAGGTCGGCACTTGGTTTGCTGGGCTTCGACGCAGCCAAGCCAGTACCCGTGAGGCGTTGCCGATACTGGCGATTCATGGCACGCGCTTTAAGTTACTGCCTATTATCGAGTGGTCGAATAAAGATGTGCACCTCTATCTGACTCAATTTGACTTGCCGTACCATCCACTTTGGGACCAAGGATATGTTTCTGTGGGAGATACCCATTCGAGTAAACCACTCGAATTAGGCATGACAGAGGAAGAAACTCGCTTTAATGGGCTACAACGTGAGTGTGGTTTGCACTACGATATCTAGGGTCTGTTGATCTTTCGAGAGTGATTTTTAGACAGCATGGCAAGACGTTATAATTTGCTTCGCCAAAAGTAACCATAACCTCAAGCCATGCCAAGACTTATGCTAACCGATGCACGCTG
>Ga0172380_10000244_pt1 | contig 114282 bp, 122 predicted proteins | sample Leawe162metaG_FD_119747 | JGI IMG/M metagenome (GOLD analysis project Ga0172380, IMG submission 119747) | Leachate microbial communities from a municipal landfill in Southern Ontario, Canada - Leachate well 162 metaG | ecosystem: Engineered > Solid waste > Landfill > Unclassified | place... | reverse complement strand
GCATTGGATAATTGGCATTGAGCCCCTCGCCTTCGCCCTCGCCGGTTTCGTCGGCATAGCCGAGGAAATAGGGGAAGGCATCGACCGGATCGCCGTGCAGCGAGGCAAAGAAGATGTCACCGCGATTGTAGGTGATGTCCTGCGTGCCGTTGCCGTGGTGGAAGTCGACGTCGAGGATGGCGACTTTCTTGGCCCCGTGATCGAGCAGGCGCTGTGCGGCGACCGCGGCATTGTTGATGAAGCAATAGCCGCCGAAGAGATCGATGCCGGCGTGGTGGCCCGGCGGGCGGCAGAGCGAGAAGGCAAACCGGTTGCCGGCGTTCAGCCAGTCCGCGCCGGAAATCGCCACGTCCATCGAGGCAATCGCCGCCTCATAGGTGCCGTGGGAGATCGCCGTCTCCACCGAATTGGCATAGTAGCCGACGGCGCCGTCGATATTGTTGGGCGCGCGCTGGCGCGAGCGGCGATAGGCGAAGGCCGTCGGAATCGCCTCGCCCGGATAACCGGCAGCACTCCAGCGGTCCCAGCAGGTGCGCAGGAATTCGAGATAGTCGGCGCCATGCACCTTGAGCGCGGTCTCGAGCCCGTGCTCCCCGGGCGCGACGACATCGGAGAACCCTGCCTCCTTCACGGCGGCGAGGATCCACTCGGCCCGGAAAGGCCCCTCGAAGGGCTTGACCAGAATGCCGCCGTGCAGCTCGGTCTTGGCGTCCCGCAGCTTGTGCTTTTCGGAATAGATAACGCGCATGGTGCAAGTCTTCCCCGTTATTGTGTCGGGGAAGGTTAGCGTCAGGCCCGACGGCTTCGCAAGATCGTCCGACGGAATATCCGGTCAAATGACCAAAAAAATTCGGCGGCAGGAATCAGGCATCATTCGACGAGGTTGATTTCCTCGGTTTCGCCGCCTTCGCAGACGTAGCAGCAGTCCTCGCAGGTTTCGGCATTGTCCGGGCCCGTGCCCCAATAGGTGCCCTTGTCGCCCGAAACCCAGGCGCCGTAGCAGATCTGCTCACCTTCGTTGCAGGACAGCGGGATCTGCTTGGTCTCGCCGTCGTCGAGATAGTACACCTCGTTGCCACCCGGCCAGACATGGTCGCGATCCTGGCTGTAGAGCTCGACCTCGACGGCGTTCGGATGCGTGTTGCGCATCACGAATGTGACGTCGGCGGAAAAGGCCGGCGCCGCCATGGCGCAGGCGGCGGCAAGGGCCGCAAGACGGATGCCCCGGCGGGCGGCCGGGCGGAAAAGGAATGAAACGGACATGAAACCCTCAGTGAATCAGCTTCGACAGGCTGGCCGACATTATCATGTCCGCACCGGCACGGAAGTCATCCGGGCCATGGGAAGTCGGACCAATTTTGGCACAATCGCCGGGTGCATTCCTATACCAGGCGCTTCCAGAAGATCGTCGTGGAGCAATAACTTCCGTCGGGAAAGAGCGCGTAGTCCGGCACGACACCGGTGCGCTGCCAGCCGAACCTTTCATAGATCGTCTCGGCGGGCGAGCCCGTTGCCGTGTCGAGGACGAGCAGCCACCGGCCTCTGGCCTTCGCTTCCTTCTCCGCCGCTTCCATCAGGAGACGCGAAAGTCCGAGCCCGCGCGCGCTTCGATGCACCAGCAGCTTCATCAGGTCGCCACGGTGCGGCTGGTTGGGTTTCGAGGCGAAGCCGACCTGCACCGTGCCGACGACACGTCCCTCCTCGTTCTCGGCCACGAGCAGCAAGACCTCACCGCGCCCGACGGCCGCCGCCACCCCCTGCCAGAAGGGAAGGGCATCGTCGGGCCGATAGGGCGACAGGTAGCCGAGCGAGGCTCCGCCCTCGACGCAATCGGCGAGCACCTCGCAGAGATCAGGCAGCGCTTCCAGCGCTTCGGCTTCATCGAGCAGGCGGATGGTGGTCATGGGGGCTCCGTCAAGGTTCAGCGATGGCCGAGATCGATGATCACGGCATAGCGGGCGGGTTTGCCGGTCGGGTTGCGGAAGGCGTGGACGTCGCCGACATTCATGTGGAGGCAGTCGCCGGCCTCGAGGCGATACACCGTCTCGCCGATGGTCAGTTCCATTTCGCCCTCGAACAGCCAGACATGCTGCGACTGGCTGCGGCTCGCCTGCTGGCCGGGAAAGCGCACCTCGGCGCCGGCGGGAAACTCGACCTCCACCACGTCGACACGCGAACCCGTGCCGCCCGGCGAGACGACGCGGCGCAGATAGCCGCTTTCCGGATCGCGCCAGACCGGCTGGTCGGCACGCCGCGCAAGCGGAGACGTCTCCGCGCCGGCGGTCGCGAAAAAGACAGAGAGCGAAACGCCGAGCGCCGAGCAGAGCCGCGCCAGAAGGGCGGCCGTCGGGCTCGCCTCGCCGCGCTCGACCCGCGAGATCATCGCCCGGCTGACCCCGGAGATCTCCGCCAGCTGGTCGAGCGTCAGGCCACGCTCGGCGCGAAGCCGCCTGACCCGCTCGCCGACCGTTTTCTCGAAATCTTCGGTCTCATTATCCATTATGTCGGAATACATGTCTCTTATAGTGGAGTCAAGAACCTTGATCTCTAACGCCGGACTTTCGCCTCCCGCCCCGGACAACAGCGCGCCACCGAATGCAGCGCGCCGCTAGACTGCCGCCTTGATGCTGTCCCTTATCCGTGAGGCGTCCCGTGCGGGTGGGTGGCCGAACAGCCGCGCATATTCCCGCGTGAACTGCGAGGCGCTTTCGTATCCGACTTCATAGGCGACCGCCGATGCCTTGAAGGACTGCGATATCAGAAGCTGGCGTGCCTGCAGCAAGCGGATGCGCTTCTGGAACTGGATCGGGCTCATCCCCGTCACGGCCTTGAAATGGCGATGGAAGGTGGAGACGCTCATCGAGACGAGATCCGCCAGCCCCTCGACTTCGACGGCTTGCGCATAATGCTCCCTGATCCAGTGGATGGCCGAGCGCATACGCGACAGCTCGCTGCCCGGGGCCGCGATGTCGCGCAGCATCCAGCCTTGCGGACCTTGCAGCACGCGATAGAGGATCTCGCGCTCGTAGGCCGGCGCAAGAGCCGGCATATCCTCCGGCCGCTCCATGAGGCGCAGCAATCTCAGCCAGGCATCGAGCAGTTCGATCGTGACGGGGCATACGGAATAGCCGCCTCTTTGACCCTCGACATAGACCTGCGCCGGAAGATCCATCAGCAATGCCGCTATCTTTGGTGGATCGAGCGTAAGACCGACGCCGATATAGGGCCGGTCGGGGCCGGCCTGATGGACGGCGCCGATGGCGGGCACCTCGATCGACATGACAAAATAGCTCGCGGGATCGTAATGGTATGCCTGATCGCCGATGGTCAGCGTCTTCCCGCCTTGCAGGATCAGGTTGATCATCGGCTCATAGACGGCGGCGAGCTGGTGTTCGGGCACCTCGCCCTTCACCATCGCCACACCCGGGATACCGGTTTCAGTCCTGCGGTTTTCCGCGCCCATCGCCAGGCGGCGCATTTCTTCAAGCATCGTCTCCATGGCCAAATCCTGGACCAGCTTCTTTCCGCCGGCAAGAAAAAAGCAGGAATAGGCAAGAACGGGGCAGTATCCGACGCATCGCTTCTCCTCCGCCTTCGATAGTTTCCCGCCGATCGAAAGCACGAGGACACAGACATGAGGATTGCAGTCATCACCGGCGCAAGCAGGGGCATCGGCAAGGCCGCCGCACTGGAATGCGCGAAAAGCGGCATGGGCGTCATCGGTACCTACAACAGCCACAAGCCCGGGGCGGATGACGTCGTCCGCGACATCGTCAGCATGGGCGGCAAGGCGGCGGCGTTGCCCCTCGATGTCGGCAATGCCGCGAGCTTCCCGGCCTTCGCCGGGGAGGTCGCAGCAGTGCTCCTGAAGGTTTGGGGCCGCACGGATTTCGACTGTCTCGTCAACAATGCCGGCTTCGGCTTCTTCAACTTCATTGAGAATGTGACGATGGACGAGTTCGACCGCCTCATGAACGTTCACCTGAAAGGCCCATTCTTCTTGACCCAGGCCCTTCTGCCCCTGATGACGGATGGCGGCGCGATCATCAACCTGTCGAGCGCCACGACGCGCGTTGCGACGCCCGGTGTGGCGCCCTATGCGGCATTCAAGGCCGGCATCGAGGTTCTGACCCGCTACATGGCAAGGGAGTTCGGTGAGCGTCGTATTCGCGCCAATGCCATCGCCCCGGGAGCCATCCGGACCGACCTCGCCGATGGAGCACTCGACAAGAATCCTGAATTGGCGGCACTTCTGGCATCACAGACGGCGCTGGGCAGGATCGGCGAACCCGAGAACGTCGGTCGCATCATAGCAATGCTGCTTTCGAAGGAGAGCGAATGGATTAACGCCCAGACCGTCGAAGTGGCGGGCGGCTACATGATATGATCGGCCTTGCGAGGAGAAGGAAGGGATTGGCGATGACAGGAAAAGCAATCGAAGTCACATCGTTCAGGCTGAAGGACGGACTGCGGCCAAAGGACTTCGTCGAAGCCAATTCCGACGTCGATTCATGGCTGCGCCGGCAACCGGGCTTCGTATCCAGGATCATGGTCGAGCAATCGAACGGTACGATTGTCGACATGGTCATCTGGGAGAGTGCGGTCGAGGCCGCGGATTCGGCGCGCCGGCTGATGAAGGAGTTGTCGGATTCCCCCGTCCATGACGCCATCGACCAGAGCACCGTTTCCTGGGCTGTAAACCCGCTTTTCCACCAGGTGCCATAGGGGCGATTACCCCCCGTCAATCCCCGCTGCCAGCTTCGCCAGCAGCCTCGCCAGTTCGTTCAGCTCCGCCTCATCGAGCCCCTTCAGCAACCTGGCCTCCACTGCCATGTCCTCGCGGAAGGCGTCTTCCACCGTCTCGCATCCGAGCGCCGTCAGCTGCACCGGCAGGCTGCGGCCATCGGCGTCGCTGGCCGGACGCTCGATCAATCCGGCCCGTTGCAGCCGGATCAACCGGTTGGTCAGCCCGCCAGACGAGATCATGAGCTGGGTAAAGAGTTCCGTCGGCCGCAAGCGATAGGGTGGCCCGGAGCGCCGCAATGTCGAAAGCACGTCGAACTCGCCGGCATCGAGACCGTGCCGGGCAAACACCGCCTCGATCGCTGGCCGGACCTTGAGCGTGATCCAGCGGGCGCGGCCGAGGATCGCCATCCCCCTCGTGTCCACGTCGGGCAGTTCGACCCGCCATTGGGCGCGGCGGTGCTCGACATGATCTTCGGGCTCCACCGCGTCGCGTTCAATTTGTCTTGACATAAAGATATCTTCCGATTTATCTTTGCGTAAAGATAAATTGATGTCTCGCAGACGACAAGGGGCGGATGATGAATATCCAGGGCATAGATCACGTGGTCTTGAGAGTGCGCGACCTCGAAGGCGCCGTCGACTTCTACCATCGCGTTCTCGGCTGTCCGGTCGAGCGCCGCCAGGATGCCATCGGCATGGTGCAGATGCGCGCCGGACACGCGCTGATCGACCTCGTTTCCATCGACGGCACGCTCGGACAAAGGGGCGGAGCGGCTCCCGGCCGGGACGGGCACAACATGGACCATTTCTGTCTGGCGCTCTTGGATTTCGATCCCGATGTGGTGCGAAGCCAGCTCGAGCGCCAGGGCGTCGCCGTCGGCGAGATCGGCTCCCGCTTCGGCGCGGGCGGCGAGGGTATCTCGCTCTATTTCACCGACCCCGAGGGCAACCGCATCGAACTGCGCGGCGCCTGAATCCCCGGCTCAACTTCAAGGAAAGCAAGGACCATGGAAACAAGTAGCATCATGCTCTGGACCGGCCGCGTGCTGACCGCCCTTTTCGCCCTCTTCATGCTCGGCGCCTCGATCTTCCCCAAGCTGACCGGCATGGCGGTCGCCGAAGAGACGCTCGCCGCGCTCGGCTGGCCGGCCGGCTACGCCCTGATGATCGGCGTGATCGAGCTGACCTGCCTCGTGCTCTATCTCATCCCCGCGACCAGCCTGTTGGGCGCGATCCTGATGACCGGCCTGCTGGGCGGCGCGATGGCCACACAGATCCGCGCCGAAAGCCCGCTCTTCTCGCACATTCTCTTCGGCCTCTATCTCGGCGCCTTCATGTGGGGCGGGCTGTGGCTGCGCCTACCGGCCGTGCGGGCCGTCCTGCCGTTCCTGCGATAGCGGCCGGGCGGGAGGCAGATCTCGCCCCGGTGGACAAACCTGTCCGATGTCGCGCAGACGCTATCGCCACGAATTTCGATCGGATAGGATCGCGGATACGGTCGCCTCCCCGGCGGCCGATTTCCGTTCCACCCATGCTCGCCGGTCAGCAATTCTTCAGGAATTTTCGATGACAGCCCAGGCCGTAAGGACAACCTCGCCGCTGTCGATTGCCAGCATCGTCGCATCGATGACGGCGGTGGCCCTCGGCAATGGCGTGATCTCGGCCTACGTTCCCTACGTGCTGATACGTTCGGACAGCCCGTCCTGGGCTGCTGGCGCGGCGATCACCGCCGTCGCCTTCGGCGGGCTCGTCGGCTGCGTCGTCGCCGGTCCGCTCATCCGCCGGGTGGGCCATGCGCGGCTGTTCGCCTCCTCCATGGCGCTCGTCATCCTCGGCACGCTCCTGATCGCCATCGGCGTCAACCCGTTGCTCTGGATCCTCGGACGCCTGCTCTACGGCATGGCCGGCAATACCAATTTCATCATCGCGCAGAGCTGGCTCAACCACGCCGCCTCGAACGAATGGCGCGGCAAGGCCATGTCCTTCTTCTATATGGCCTATGTCATCGGGCTCGGCGCCGGCGCCTTCGCCTTCGGCCAGATCCCGGCGGACGGCAATCTGGCGCCGCTCGTCACCATCTTCTTCACCGCGATCGCGATCCTGCCGATCAGCCTCACGCGCCTGCCGAACCCGCCGCCGCCGGCCAGGGTCAGCGTCGATATTCCCATGGCCTGGCGCAATTCCCCGGTCGGCTTCATCGGCGTGCTCGCCGCCGGGGGGCTCTCCATGGTGGTGCAGGGCTTCACGCCAATCTATGCGGCCGGCAACGCGGTGTCGCAGGGCGACGTGGCGCTCCTGATGTTCGTCATGCAGCTCGGCATGCTGTTCATCCAGTTCCCGCTCGGCGCTTTGTCCGATCGCATGGACCGCCGCCTCGTGCTGATCGGCACATGCGTCCTGATCGCCGTGATGGCGGTCGTCGCCCTCTTCGTCTCGTTCGCCGATCTGCTGCTCCTGATGATCGTCTTCGCCATCTGGGCCGGCGCGGTGGAGACCGTCTATTCGATCGCCAATGCGCATGCCAACGACCGCACGGAGCCTCAGGACTTCGTGCCCCTGGCCTCGACGCTTCTGGTCGCGTGGTCGGCTTCGGCGACGCTGGTTCCGCTGACGGTCACGCTGGTGACCCCGTTCTTCGGGCCACAGACCTTCATCTATGCCGCCATGGCGGTCGCCATCGCCTATTCCGGCTTCGTCCTGATGCGGCTCAAGGGCCGCGAGGCAGTGCCGGCAGCGGAGCGCGAAAGCTTCGAGATGCTGAGCGCCCAGCTGCCCAATGCCTCGGCCATCACCGAACCCGAGGCGGCAGGGCAGGAACAGGCGCCGCCCGCCGGTCGATAAATCCTTGTCCGGCGGCGGGCAAATCCCCGCATTTCCGCTTTGCTGCGTCATTGCGCGCTGCTATATGGCCCAACCATGAGCACAAATCCGAACCGCACGCCCCTTGACCATATCCGCAACTTCTCGATCGTGGCCCATATCGACCACGGCAAGTCGACGCTGGCCGACCGCCTGATCCAGACGACCGGCGGCCTTGCCGAGCGGGAGATGTCGGAACAGGTGCTCGACAGCATGGATATCGAGCGCGAGCGCGGCATCACCATCAAGGCCCAGACGGTGCGCTTGCACTACAAGGCCAACGACGGCGAGACCTATATCCTCAACCTGATCGACACGCCCGGCCACGTCGACTTCGCCTATGAAGTGTCGCGCTCGCTTTCCGCCTGCGAGGGCTCGCTGCTAGTCGTCGACGCATCCCAGGGCGTGGAAGCCCAGACGCTCGCCAACGTCTACCAGGCGATCGACAACGACCACGAGATCGTCACCGTCCTCAACAAGATCGACCTGCCGGCGGCCGAACCCGACCGTATCAAGGAGCAGATCGAGGAAGTGATCGGCATCGATGCCTCCGAGGCCGTGCTGATTTCGGCCAAGACCGGCCTTGGCATTCCCGACGTGCTGGAAGCCATCGTCCACAAGCTGCCGCCGCCGAAAAGCCCGGGCGGCGAAAAGGCGCCACTCAAGGCGCTGCTCGTCGACAGCTGGTACGACACCTATCTCGGCGTCATGGTTCTGGTGCGCATCATCGACGGCGTGCTGACCAAGGGCCAGACCATCCGCATGATGGGCACCGACGCCAAGTACCAGGTCGAGCGCGTCGGCATTCTGACGCCGAAGATGGTGGCCGTGGACAGCCTCGGACCCGGCGAGATCGGCTTCTTCACCGGCTCGATCAAGGAAGTGGCCGACACCCGCGTCGGCGACACCATCACCGAGGACAAGCGCCCGACGGCGGAAGCGCTGCCGGGCTTCAAGCCTGCCCAGCCCGTCGTGTTCTGCGGCCTCTTCCCGGTCGATGCGGCCGATTTCGAGGACCTGCGCGCCGCCATGGGCAAGCTTCGCCTCAACGATGCCTCGTTCTCCTTCGAGATGGAAAGCTCGGCCGCCCTCGGTTTCGGCTTCCGCTGCGGCTTCCTCGGCCTGCTTCACCTCGAGATCATCCAGGAACGCCTCGAGCGCGAATTCGACCTCGACCTGATCGCGACCGCCCCGTCGGTGGTCTACCAGCTGACCATGACCGACGGCACCGAGCGCGAGCTGCACAATCCGGCCGACATGCCCGACGTGGTCAAGATCGCCGAAATCCGCGAGCCGTGGATCAAGGCGACGATCCTGACCCCCGACGACTATCTCGGCGGCATTCTGAAGCTCTGCCAGGACCGCCGCGGCATCCAGACCGAACTCACCTATGTCGGCAAGCGCGCCATGCTCACCTATGAGCTGCCGCTCAACGAAGTGGTGTTCGATTTCTACGACCGGCTGAAGTCGATCTCCAAGGGCTATGCCTCGTTCGACTATCACCTGAACGGCTACCGCGAAGGCAATCTCGTCAAGATGTCGATCCTCGTCAACGGCGAGCCGGTCGATGCGCTCTCCATGCTGGTCCACCGCTCGGCTGCGGAAAAGCGCGGGCGCGACATGTGCGAGAAACTGAAGGACCTGATCCCGAAGCACATGTTCAAGATCCCGATCCAGGCCGCCATCGGCGGCAATGTGATCGCCCGCGAGACGATCTCGGCGCTGCGCAAGGACGTGACCGCCAAGTGCTACGGCGGCGATGCGACCCGCAAGCGCAAGCTGCTCGACAAGCAGAAGGCCGGCAAGAAGCGCATGCGCCAGTTCGGCAAGGTCGAGATCCCGCAGGAAGCCTTCATCGCAGCGCTGAAGATGAGCGACGAGTGATCCCCCCTTCTCCCCGCCGGGGAGAAGGTGGCCCGAAGGGCCGGATGAGGGGGCGTTCCGTCTCACAGGTCCGGCTTACGTAGGGATCGAGATGATGTCCTCTTCGGCCTCAACCGTGAGCCGCAGCCTCATTTTGCGGCGCGCCGGCGCGCCTCTACCAGAAGTTCGTTCAAGCCGCGCGTGCCGACGCCCTCCTCGATGAGCCGCTGAAGCTCGGCAATGCCCTGCTGCCGCTCCTGATCGCGCCGGATCAGATCGCGCACGTAATCGCTGGCATTGCCATAACGCCCGCCTTGCGCCTGTTCCTCGACCCAGCTTTTCATTTGCTCGGGGAGCGAAATGTTCATCGTTGCCATGGCGATCTCCTATCATGGCAAAGTTTGCCAATTTTTGGCAAAATATGCAAGTGAAGGCCGGCAAGATGCGCATGCGCCAGTTCGGCAAGGTCGAGATCCCTGAGGAAGCGTTTATTGCGGCGCTGAAGATGAGCGACGAGTAGATCGGCGAAAGCTGCATCGACGATCGTCGCCTCCCGGGCTATGCTCAGGCTTGGCGGCGGGGTGTGCGCGCCTCCAATGCCTCACCGTCTCTCTCCTTTGCGGCATGCGCCATACCCCAGCTCCCCATGGCGTCCAGCACCGGTACCAGCGACAGGCCGTACTCGGTATATCGATACTCGACATAGACCATTTCCCCGTCCTTCACCGGCGTTCGGGAGATGACGCCGTCGCGGCGCAGCGCCAGCAGGTTTTCCTGCAGCACCTTCTCGGACACTCCGACAATACGCCTCAGTTCTCCGAAGGTTGCCGCCCCGTCGCGCAGCCGCCACAGGATCCGCGGCTTCCATTTTCCGCCGATGACCTGGATGGTCGCCAGGACCGGGCAATCATGCATCTTGTCGACGTTCACGCATGCCTCCATTGCCGCTTTCCGCCCGCCGTATGACCGGCGCCACCATAGCCCGCCTGCGGCGCCATATTGGTTACCTCCAGGTAAGTGCTTGTCTCGTTTGGATATTCTGCAAAAATGCCGCCGAAACCCAGGAGCGAACCGCCATGATCGTCGAATACATTCGCTATCAACTCAAGCATCATACGCCCGAAGAACTCATCGCGGCCTACCGCAAGGCGCAAGACAGCCTCAAGGCCGCGCCGCAATGCCACGGTTTCGAACTGTCGCATTGCGTCGAGGACCCGTCGAGCCTCACCCTGCGCATTCTGTGGACGTCCACCGAGGACCACCTGCAGGGTTTTCGCAAGGGGCCCCACTTCCCGCCCTTCCTCGCCGCCATCCGGCCCTTTGTCGGCGAGATCGCGGAGATGCAGCACTACGCCGTCACCGACGTCGACTGGCGGCGGTGATCCTGCCGGCTGCGGTCGCCGGTCTCTTCCGCCACACCGGCGAAATCGCCGCCGCGGCCGGTTTCCTGTTCCAGGGCTTCTGACCCCGCCCTTGCCCCACTGCTGCTCCCGCGCTAGCATTCGCATGCAATCATAAGCGCATATGGCGATATCATATCGCGAGAGGGGAGACGGGCATGCACAAGTTCAAGATCGTCAAGGCCGCCAACGACCAGTTCCGCGTTCAGTTTTCCTACAATTCCGAGATCATGGTGTGGTCGGAGAACTACGCCTCGAAGGCGAGCGCGAGGAACTGCGTCGATTCGATCAAGAAACACGCGCCGGACGCCGCAATCGTCGACCTGAGCCAGGAAGAGACCGGCACCGGCTATCGCTTCGAGATCGACAAGGCGAAGAATGGCGAAACCTTTGTGCGCTTCCGCGCCGCTAACGGCGAGATCATGGTCCGCTCCGAGACCTATTCCTCCAAGTCCAGCGCTAAAAACTGCGCCGAATCGGTCCGGAAGAACGCCCCCGATGCACCCGTCGAGGACGAGGCCTGAGGCCACGGAAAAACGCGGGGGCTCACCCTCCGCGTTTCTTTTCCTTCACCGTCTGAACCGCGACCCGGCAGCCACCGGCCGTGAGGTCTGTGGCGCGGGTCGCATTCGCCGATCTTACGGCTTTGTCGTATCCGCCCCCGGCGTTGCCGGAGCCGCGTCCGTGGCCGGCGGGGTTGCCGGCGCGGCCGGTTGGGCAGGGGCTGTGTCGGTCGCGGCGGGCGGCGTCGAGGACGTCGTGGTCGGATCGGTGGCCGGACCGCCCATCATGGCCCAGACAGCGATGCCGACGAGTATGACGGCGCCGATAGCCGCCCAGGTCCAGCTGCCGCCGCGCGGCGCCCGGGCCGGCGGCGTGGCGAGATCAGGACGGTCGCGATTGAGATTCGGATCATAGGTCATGCGCATGTCCTCCTGTTACAGTGACAGGAAAACGCGGAACGCCGCACTTGGTTCCTTTTCATTCCCCAGCGTGAAACCTTCATCCCTTGATCGGCAGGTAGAGCTCGCTCACGGCCTCATGCTCCGGCACGTCGGGAAAGAAGGTGACACGCCGGCAATAGAGCGGAAAGTCGCGTGTCTCGCGCCCGCTCGCCGGCAGCCATTCGCGATAAAGGAAGTTCGCCGCCCGAGACAGGTCGTCGCTTGCGCCCGTCACCTTCAGCATGGCGCAGGCCCCGCCGGGAATGGTGCCGGCCTCGACGCCAGCCTCTGTCGCGGAAAGCGGCGCGGACGTCGCGGCGCAGAGATCGACATGGAAATCGGCGGGGTTCCCGGGCTCCGGATCGTGAAAGACCGTAAAGGTGGCGCTCGTTCTGGGCGTGAGCCCCGCCTCGCGCCGCCAGGCGATGAAGCGGCGGATGGTGGCGCCGAGCCGGGCCGGATCGCCGCGATGCGGCATCACGGCGACGGTGGTGGCAGGCATGTCGACGAGGGTCACTGTCGAGGGATCGAAGGTATTGTGCATGGTCGTGCTCCTGGCTTGTTCGAGAGGGTTCAATACGTCTCGCCACGGTTCCCAGTCCGGCGCCGTCCGGAAGGCGGACGGCGTCTGCCCGAAGCGTTGCCGGAAGGCCCGGGCAAAAGCCTCGGGCGCCTCGTAGCCGGCGTCGAGCGCGATGCCGGTCACGTCCTGGTTGCGGAAGGCGAGCCGATAGGAGGCGCGCTTCAGCCGCATGAGCTGGACATAGCGGTTCACGGGAATGCCGAAGAGCGCCGTGAACTGCCGGTGGAAGTGATGCCTGGAAAAGGCCGCGACCCCGCTCAGCCGTTCGAGCGTCAGCTCTTCGTCGAGATGGCGTTCGATATGGTCGAGCACCCGCTGCATGCGGGCGTGATAGATCTGTTCTGCGGTCTTTGACATCTGGCTCTCCGTGGCGACATCACCCTAGGGCGGTCTTGCCGCGTCCGCCCGACCGGCCTTGCTGTTTTCACGCGGCGGCCGGAGGTGATCAAGCCGCCCCGGACGAAAACCGCACGCCGGCCACCGGCGGGCGGTCCTCACGGCGGCCGATCGCGGTCCCGAGTGATAAAGACAACATCGAAAAACCCAGAAAAATCAAAGAGGGCATGGCATTTTTGTCCCCCTTTTCCGAAACCGTGCGAGAATCACCCCGTTCCACCATCGGATACACCGGAGAGCGTTGCCGGCGAGGTGGAACCGGTGCCCCGACGTTTCGGCCAAAACGCAGGCCGGATATCGGGGGCCGTGCAGAAACGGTCTCCCTCCCGGCTGCAACAGGCCGGGGCGTGCCTGAGTGGCACACAGGAACAGGACCGGCGACTGGCCCCGGGCAAATGCGGGGCCTTTCGGGACGCCACGGGCACAGACTGCGAAATACGCCCGCGAGCCTCCCCCTGGAAAAGGTGCCGTCATCCGCTCAGAGGGACCAGGTTGCACGGCAAAAGACACCGAACGGGGCACGTCTTCGTGTCACTTAAAATTTCAAATCGAGGCACGAGGCGTGTCCCGACCGAACCACCCCGGAAACGGGGAAACAGATGTGAAGAGCCAGACCACGGACGGAACCCGCCGCGTGAACGGGAAGGCGCGTCCTTGGGCAAGGAGGGGATAGAGACATGGATGACATCGACATTTCCGGCCACGAGCGCCGGCTGAAGGACCATCATGAGCGGCTCTGCCGCACGGCCGCGACCTACTCCAGTTTCTACGTGATCTGCGATATCCGCAAGTGCCGCCGGGATCGTGGCTGCACGGGCCCGATGGTGGAGAGCGACAGGCAGGCGAGCAGGGTCGCGGCGCAGCGCTTCATGGGGCTCTCCGGCAACGCCGCAGCCGAGCTGCCGCTCTGTGTGGCGCAGGCGTCGGAATCGCTCTACGACCTTTTCCTCGTGCGACGCGAGGCCATCCTTCAGGCGCTCGCTTCCGATACTTCCCTCCACCTTCCGCGCTTCGACCGGCGGATGAAGAGCAGTCCGTGGACCGAGCCGTGAATCGTGAGCACGCGACGCCAGGCGTTGCCTGGAAATCAGATCTGCCGGACCCAGGCCCGCGCGATCGCCAGGCCCGCGGCATCGGCCGCAGGACCGTGCAAGGCGGCATATTCCGGATGGCGCGAAAGCCAACCCGGCTCCTTGCGCTCAACGTGCTGCGGGAAAAGCCGGTTCCACTCCTCGACCACCGATGTGCTCGCCTCGAAATGAAACTGCGTGCCATAGGCGGCGCGGCCGATCCGGAAGGCCTGGTTCGGCGTTGCGGCATTCTGCGCCAGGCGCACCGCGCCCTCGGGCAGGGTGAAAGTATCGTCGTGCCATTGAAAGGACAGGAAGCGGCCCCCTTCGGCTGCCGAGATCACCGGATCGCCGAGCCCCTCCCCGGTCGGCTCGATCCCCTCCCAGCCGAATTCCGGCGCCGCGCCGATCAGGTTTTCGGCGCCATAGGCGCGCGCCAGGATCTGGCTGCCGAGGCAGATGCCGAGCACCGCCTTCTGCGCCTCGGCGAAATCGCGCATCAGGGCGGCGAGCGCCGGGAGATAGGGATGCCTGCCGTCGTCACGGGCATTCTGCTCGCCACCGAAGACGACGATCGCATCATGCTCGTGAACGCCCGCCGGCAAGGGCTCGCCGGCAAAGGCACGGATAAGGTCTATCTCGGCGCCGGCCTCTTCCAACGCCACGCCCACCTGTCCGTGGTGGGTGGATTTCATGTTCTCGACGATTGCAACGCGCATGCCCGGTATCCATTCCCGACTTGTCCATTATGCCGAGATGAGCACGGCGCCTGGCGGGATTCAAGTGCCTGCGCTATCCATGGATCCGGGAGAACCAGGCTCCTGTTGTGGTGCCGACCGGCAGAAGGCCGCGGCGGAAGACGACGCCTGAATGGACAAGGGCGGGGATTGCTCCCCGCCCGGACCGGTTGGCGCTCCCGCTCAGAAGTAGGGCGAGCGGCAGACCTTGAAGTAACCGCTCGTCGACAGGAAGCGGTTGGTGCGCGGATTGTACGAGCGGTAGCGGCTGAAGCACCAATCGACATGCCGGCTCCAGTTGCGCCCGCCATAGATCGGCGGCGGCGGAGGCGGCCGGCGGTAGATGGGTGGCGGGGGCCGGCGGTAGTCGTCGTCCCACGACGGCGGCGGACGCCGATAGCCGTCATCCCACAGCGGTGGCGGGGGCGGCCGGCGATAGATCGGCGGAGGTGGCGGCGGCGGGCGGCGATAACCATCGTCCCACAATGGCGGCGGACGGCGCCAGGTGTCGTAACAGCCATATGGGTCGCAGACCACGCCGGCATTGACGACGCCGGCAGGCGCGGTCGGCTGCCGGATAGAGGCCTCGGCCGGCATCGCGGCGAGAGCGGGGGCCGGCAGGACATTGGCAAGGCTCAGAAGCGCGCCGAACGCTATTTTGCTGAGTTCATTCATCGGGATCCTCCACATCGCCGGTTGCGCCTCCTTTGCCGGACCTCCCCGATCGTCGGGCGCAGCCGGGCATTCGGCCTGGCTCTCATGGCCCGATTCGGGACGGCAATCGGCACGCTCGGAAGATCTCGGACGAGACCCTTCAACCGGGAGATCATTGCTCGAACGCTATCCGGTCTTCAAGGTGAAGATGGCTTTTCAAAGACCGGTTTCGACTGCGCCATGCCGGTTTCTTGGCCAATGACATGAAAACTTCAAAATGCCTGTTGACAGCAAAGAGCCACCCCCTTACATGCGTGACCGTCGCCCAGATGGCGGAATTGGTAGACGCGCCAGCTTCAGGTGCTGGTACTCGAAAGGGTGTGGAGGTTCGAGTCCTCTTCTGGGCACCAAATTCCCGTTTCAGACCGTCCCGGACGGTCCGGAAACAACGCAAAAAGCCCGGTTCGCCGGGCTTTTTTGTTGCTTTCTTGCAGGCCTTCCCGAATCGTCAGGACGCATGATCCGTGCCGCTAGTCCTTGCGTACCGGAATGGCCCGCAAGGCCCAGGACCGTTTCGCGAAGAAGGACAGCCGCGACAGGCCGTACCCGATGGCAAGCCCCGCGCAGACGCCGAGCGACTTGACTGCAGCGTCCTCGAAATGGGCGTGCCGCGTCGGCGACAGGACCTGCATGACCTCGAAGAGAAAGGCGCTGCCGACCAGAAGCAGTGCCACCCGCTTCCAGCGATGGGGATAGGCAAGAGCAAAGAGCAAGGCGGTCACGGCATAGGCCCCGGCCCGGTCGATACTCACCGTTATGATGGTATGGGGCCGCAAACCGATCGGGCTGACGGTCACGAAGAGGATCGCCGCAAGCAGGAGCCAGGCGAAGGCCTTCGCCGCCTTCACCGTCGTCGCCTTTGCCGTCACGTCCTCACCCCTGCTCCGCTCATCGAGTATCACTGGCCGAAACTCTGCGGATTGATGCCCGGATACCATTTCGGCGACAGGGGCGGATTGCGGCTTTCAAAGGTGAGGTCGCCACGTGTGCAGCGATAAAGGATAACCGGCATGCCATCGGCGAAAAACTCCACACCATCCACCGCGTCGGTATGGCGCGTGACGGTCACGCAGCGATAGGCCGGTTCTTCCGTCAACCCCGGCAACCTGACGCCCGGCAGGTCCTTGTAGTATTCGGGCGCCTTCAGCCTGGGCTTCTCGGCGGCCATGGCCGGAAGTCCGACGGAAAGAACGGCAAGGAACAGCCCTGTTGCCGCCGATGCGAGCCTCACATTCATGCATTGCCTTTCGCTGGCCCGGCAGGAGGGAAACGTCCCGCACCCTGTTTGGTCACATTGACACTCGCGGTTCATATAGCGATCGCAAACCCGTTTCGTAAGGGCAGCACTCTCCGGGAGTATGGTCAGGCCACCGGCCGGCGATATCCGGTCGGCAGCTCGTAGAGCCAGCCGATGCGCTTGACCGCCGCCTCGAAATCTTCCCGCGCCACCGTCATGGTGTGACCATTGGCATGAAGCAGCGTCTTTTCGTCTTCCATGATGCCGACATGGCCTTTCCAGAAGACCAGATCGCCGCGCATCAGTTCTGCGCGGTCGATCTCCGCGCCGAGACCCGCTGCCTGCATGTCTGTGTCGCGGGGGGCGGCCTGCCCGGTCATCAGCAGCGACAGCTGGACGAGGCCGGAACAATCGATGCCGAAGCCCGATCGCCCGCCCCAGAGATAGGGCGTTTCGAGAAAGCGTGCGGCAATCGCGACATAGTCCTTGCCGGCATATGTGCCGATCGGCAGGCAATGGGAGGCGATGACGGCGCGACCGTCCGAAAGCAGGAAATACCGGGTGCCCCGGGTTTCGGCCTCTCCCGTCACCGTGACACGGCTGCCCATGGATAGCGCCGTGGAGGCTGGAAAGCGCAGATCCGCGCCGGGATAGAGGAATGTCCGCGGCACGGTCACATGATGCGTCGGGGCAGGTAGCGGCTCGCCAAGAGCGGTCTCGGGCAGGTAGCCGACATAGCCGTCGCTTGCCGCCTTGACCCAGGCCCAGCGATCGGCGCGCTCGAAAACCGTCACCTCCTCGCCAAGGAGGAGTTCGGTGTCGATCCCCGTGGCAAGATCCGGTCTTGCCCGAAGGGCCACGACCGGCACGGCGATACGTGCCGGATGGCCGGCGACGAAGCGCCGGGCCTCGACCTCGCCCTCAAGGACCTCGTCGGCGAGATCGTCGCGATAGGCATTCAATCGTCTGTCCAGTCCCATCATTGCCTCTCAAAGTGTCAGGCTGCGTCCCTTTTCGATGACCAGATCACAGAATTTCTCCAGATAGAGCGCGCCGCTGACGGTTCGTTTTATGACCACGTTTCGCCGATCGCGCTCGTCACGGACCCGGTCGACGAGACCCATTTCGCCCATCGTGTCGAGCGCGCGGGTGATCACCGGCTTGGTGACGTTCAGGGTCGCTGCAAGGCCACGCACGGTATGCGGCGGCGGCACGAGATAGATCTGGAGCAGGATCGCCATCTGCCGCAGCGTCAGATCGCGCTTGTCCTGCTGCACCTGCTGCAGCGTTACCTTGTGCCAGAGGCCCAATGCCTCGGAGGCGGTCAGTTCAACACTCATCCGACGGTATCCGCGTGCCGGTCAAAGACCCGTTCCTTTTCCGGCAATCGCCCGGCCATTGCAAGAGGCCGCGGCGGTCGCGAATGCCCGCGGCCGCCCAGTTGCAGCGCTGTCAGCGCAGGCTGGTTCCCAGATAGCGGTAGATCGCGCGGATCGCCTGTGCCTCACCGCCGACAGGAGAATGAGGACGCTCCGACGGGGCCCAGCCGAAGATATCGAAATGCGCCCAGCTGCGGCTTTTGGTGACGAAACGCTTCAGGAACAACGCGGCGGTAATGGCGCCCGCCATGCCGCCCGCGGGCGCATTTGTGAGATCGGCGATCGGTGTCTTGAGGTTTTTCTCATACCCCTTGTAGAGCGGCATCCGCCACAGGGGATCGTCGGTTTCGAGGCTCGCGTCGGCAATGGCCTCGGCAAGTTCATCATCATCCGTGAACACGGGCGGCAGGTCGGGCCCGAGCGCCACGCGGGCGGCACCCGTGAGCGTCGCCATGTCGATCAGGAGGTCGGTATCCTCCTCGTCCGCATAGGCGAGCGCATCGGCGAGGATCAGGCGGCCCTCCGCATCGGTATTGTCGATCTGCACGGTCAGGCCCTTGCGGCTGCGATAGATGTCGCCCGGCCGGAAGGCATTCCCGGCAATCGAGTTTTCGACCGCCGGAACGATGACGCGCAGGTCCACCTTGAGCTTGGCGTCCATGATCATCAGCGCAAGACCCATCACATTGGCCGCACCGCCCATGTCCTTCTTCATCAGCAGCATCGAGGCCGAGGGCTTGATGTCGAGGCCGCCGGTATCGAAGCAGACGCCCTTGCCGACCAAGGTGACACGGCGATGTCCGTTCTTGCCCCAACGCATTTCAAGAAGGCGCGGGGCCTGCGCGCTCGCCCGGCCGACGGTGTGGATCAGGGGGAAATTGGCCTTCAGGAGATCGTCGCCCGCGATCACCGAGACCTCCGCCTTGTAATGGGCGGCGAGCGCCCGGAAGGCCTGCTCGAGATCGGAAGGGCCCATGTCGTTCGTCGGCGTGTTGATGAGATCGCGCGCAAGGAAAACGCCTGCGAGCTGCCGCTTGATGTCGGTGGCATCGGCATCCTGCGGGATCAGCAGCTTCGGCTCGGCGGGCTTTTCCGCACGGTAACGGTCATAGGTGTAGCTCCCCAGGCCATAACCCAGCGCAAGGCGGTTGGCGGTCAGCGGGGCGGTCTCGACATGCCAGTCGCCGGCCGGCAACTGGCGGGCGAGCTTGCCCGCGAGAAACGGATTTCCCGACGGGTTGGCGCCGAGACCGAACAATGCGCCTCCGAGATGCCCGTCAGCCGTCGGGATCAGAAGGAGCGCGCCGGCTTCCGCCGTGAAGCCTGCCTTTTTTGCCCAGTCGAGTGCGATCGGATCAATCGTTCCGGTCTCGATATGGGCCGGGGTCACGGCGAAAATGGGAAGGGTCTTTCCGCTCTTTGTGCTGAAAGGGCTTTTTCTCTCGATGTACTGATAGGGCGCCATAACCTGCCTTCTATGGAATCAGTCGGAACTAGCGACATTAACACTCCGTTAGGGTTAACAGATTATTGCTTGAGTGGAGGTTGCGCCGCCGCATTTTCCCAGGACAGCGCCGGCGCAAAAAGAATCGACTCAGGAAAGCAATCATGGCCGCTCGGGAAAACTTGTCACGCCGTCAACCGACATTTCTCGCCAGCGTTTGCATACTCGCCGTGACGGCGATGCTCGCCGGTTGCGCGACGACGAAGGATCCCACGCAGACCGGCTCGATCCCCAGGCTTTCAAAACCGGTGGAGAGCATGACCGCGCCGGAACTCGCCAGTGCCTCGGAGACGATCGGCAAAGCCTATGACCGTAATCCAAAGGACCGCAACACCGGGCTTACCTATGCCTCCATCCTGATGATGACCGGGCGCAATACACAGGCGCTGGCAGTCATGCAGCAGGTCGCAATCGCGCATCCGAGCGATCGCGAGGTACTTGCGGCCTACGGCAAGGCGCAGGCCGCTGCCGGCCAGATGGAACAGGCGCTTGCAACCATCGGCCGCGCACAGACGCCCGATCGCCCCGACTGGAAGCTCTATTCCGCCGAAGGCGCGGTCCTCGACCAGCTCGGCCGGTCGGACGAGGCGCGCAGCCGCTATCGGATGGCGCTCGACCTCAAGCCGAACGAACCGTCAGTGCTCTCCAATCTCGGCATGTCCTATGTGCTGTCGGGCGATCTCAGGACGGCGGAGACCTATCTCCGGTCGGCATCGGAACAACCGGGCGCCGACAGCCGCGTGCGCCAGAACCTCGCGCTCATCGTCGGGCTTCAGGGCCGTTTCGACGAGGCGGAGAAGATCGCCCGGCAGGAACTCGACCCCCAGCAGGCCGATGCCAATGTCACATATTTGCGCGCGATGCTGACGCAGCAGAACTCCTGGAAGCAGCTTGCGGCCAAGGACACCGGCACCAGGACAAATTGAGGCTCGCGGGAGAGCCGGCAGGTCCCGACTACCAGAGCCGGGCAGCGATCCCCTCACCCGCCAATCTCGCTCCGAGGCCCGCCATCACCGCTCCGGCGATCCGATCGATCCATCTCTTTGCCCGGGCATAGGCCCGGCGCGGTCCGTGGGCCGAGAAAACAAGCGCAACGGCGAGATACCAGCCCGCCTCGACGGCGAACAACGCCGGCGCGAGCGCGACGAGCATCCAGACTTCCGGATCGGCCGGAAGCAAGGCCGCGAATATGCTGCCGTAGACGATGACCGTCTTGGGGTTGCTGAGCTGGGTCAGCAATGCCGCGGCAAAGATGCGACCGAGCGAACCGCGCTCCACCTTCCCTTCGCTGTCGAGCACGAGAGGCGCGGAGGCCTGGCTCCACATGCGGAAGCCCAGATAGATCAGATAGATTCCGCCGCAGATCTTCAATAGCGCGAACACTTCCTCGGCCCGCACCAGCAGCGCGCTCAGCCCGAAAAGCGCCAATGCGGCGAATGTCGCTCCGCCGGCCCCCATTCCGACCGCTGCGGCGATCCCTGCCGAACGCTTGCCCGCGATCGCGGTGCGGCTGACGAGAATGAAGCTTGGGCCCGGGCTCATCGCGCCGATCAGGATTGCGCCGAGGATGCTGAAAAATGCGGCTTGCGAAGACATCGTGGCCCCGTTCCATCCAGAGTTGACTGCCCAGGCGAGCGGCATCGAGCGTGACCCGCGCTCCCCGATGGTCATCCATCTCTTTTCGCCAGTCGCGCGGTGGGGAAGGGATAGCGGCTTCGCGAACGCGCCGCAATCGCCCGCCTAGAATCTGTCGGAGACCTGAATACCGGCCGGTCCCAGAATGACTGCGACGAGAACCGGCAGGAAGAACAGGATCATCGGCACGGTCAGTTTCGGCGGCAAGGCGGCCGCCTTCTTCTCGGCCTCGTTCATGCGCTCGTCGCGGCCTTCCTGGGCGAGAACGCGCAGAGCCTGGGCGATGGGCGTGCCGTAGCGTTCGGCCTGGATCAGCGCCTGGGTCACGGCCTTGACGCCTTCGAGCTGGGTACGCGTGCCAAGGTTTTCGAGCGCGGTGCGCCGATCCTGGAGGAAGGAGAGTTCAGCCGTCGTCAGCACCATTTCCTCGGCCAATTCCGGAGACTGGTTGGCCATTTCTTCCGCCACCCTGCGCATCGCGGCCTCGATGGAAATGCCTGATTCGACGCAGATGAGCATCAGATCGAGCGCATCCGGCCAGGCGCGCTTGATCGAGTGCTGGCGTTTGCTCATCCGGTTGGACACGTAGATATTGGGCAGATAGAAGCCGATATAGGCGCCGACGACGGTCGCCAGCAAACGCACGGCAAAGGGCTTCTCGGCGAGGTTCCCGAGCACGAAGATCCAGATCGCCGCCAGCGTCACGGTCAGGAACGGCAAGAGGAAGCGGGCGACGAGGAAAATGTTCAACGCGTTCTGCGAGCGGAAACCGGCGGCGCGAAGCTTGTCCATGGTCGCATCGTCGACGAGCGCCTGGCGGAGGTTGAACTTCTCGACGATCTGACGCACCGACTGGTTGTTCGACGCGCGCAGGCTTGCCTTTCCGTGAGAGCTTTCGGAGTTCATGCGGGCGCGCTCGCGCGCGCGGATGAGATCGCGCTCGGTCGAGACCGCCTTCATGCGCTTCTCGAGGTCGCCGCGCTCGAGATAGGGTACCGCAATCGTGTAGAGCGTCGCGAAAACGGCTATGGCGACGAGAACCGCGACGATCATCGCAGGATCGGTCAATCGGGCGGCAAGTTCCTGCGTCATGGCCAGCCTTTCCTAGATGTCGAAGTTGATCATGTTGCGCATCACCAGAATCCCGATCGACATCCAGACGGCCGAAACGCCGAGAATCATGTGGCCGCGCGGATCGGTAAAGAGAATCATGATGTATTGCGGCGAGGTCAGGTAGACGAGCGTGGCGACAATGAACGGCAGCGCGCCGATGATGGCGGCCGATGCCTTGGCCTCCATGGACAGGGCGTTGACCTTGGCCTTCATCTTCTTGCGGTCGCGCAGCACGCGCGACAGATTGCCCAGAGCCTCGGAAAGATTGCCGCCGGCCTGGGACTGAATGGCGATGACGATCGCGAAGAAGTTGATTTCCTGCAGTGGCATGGTGACGATCATGCGCTGGCAGGCTTCCGGAATGCTCAGGCCGACCTGCTGGGACTCCACGACGCGGCGGAATTCGGTCTTGACCGGCTCCTGTCCGTCGGACGCGATCAGCCGCAGCGCATCGTTGAGCGGCAGGCCGGACTTGATCGAACGGACCATCACGTCGAGGGAATTGGGAAATTCGGCGAGAAACTTCTTCTGCCGCCGCGAAACGAGAAAACCGAGCACCCAGCGGGGCACGCCGAGGGCCGCTACAAAACCGAGACCGATGCTGACGAGAAGCGGCAGGCCACCGAGAAAGGCAAAGACGAGAACGACCACGCCGAAGACGGCACTGAAGATATAATATTGCGCCAGCGAGATCGACAGCCCGGCCTGCACAAGGCGAGACTTGATGCTCGTGCTCGCCATCTTCCTGGTTTTTTCCTGCTGCTTGCGCTCGATGTCCTTCAACGAATCCTGGACGGATTTCCGTCGCTTGGATATTTCCTGGACCCGGTCGCGCGCAGCCTTGACCTTCAGATGATCGGTTTCGGCCGACCTGACCCGGCTGATGCGGCTTTCGGTCTTCTTCTCCACCTCGATACGGGGATAGAGAACGCCGTAGGCGACGGCGCCCGCGGCGATCGCGACCAGAACGATGATGAGCAATACCGTCAGATCGAGCCCGAACATCGCCGTCAGACCCCCTTGGTTTTCTGTTCCATGAGGTCGAGAGCCGCGGCGAGGCGGCGCTCCTCGTTATAATAGCGGGCGCGGTCCCAAAAATGCGGCTTGCCGATCCCGGTCGAGACGTGCCGGCCGATGATCTTGCCGTTCATGTCCTCGCCCTCCATCTCGTAGCGGACGAGATCCTGGGTAACGATCACGTCGCCCTCCATGCCGATCACCTCGGTGATGTGGGTGATGCGGCGCGAGCCATCGCGCAGGCGGGCGGCCTGGACGATGACGTCAATCGAGCCGGAAATGATTTCGCGCACGGTCTTGGCCGGCAGGCTGAAGCCGCCCATGGCGATCATCGATTCCATACGGCTCAGGCATTCGCGCGGGGTGTTGGCGTGGATCGTGCCCATCGAACCGTCGTGGCCGGTGTTCATGGCCTGCAGCAGGTCGAAAACCTCGGGCCCGCGCACTTCGCCGACGATGATGCGTTCGGGGCGCATACGCAGGCAGTTCTTGACCAGATCGCGCATGGTGATCTCGCCTTCGCCCTCGATATTGGGCGGGCGGGTTTCCAGGCGCACGACATGAGGCTGCTGCAGTTGCAGTTCGGCGGTATCCTCGCAGGTGATGACGCGCTCGTCTGTATCGATATAGCGCGTCAGGCAATTGAGAAGGGTCGTCTTGCCCGAGCCGGTACCGCCGGAGATGACCACGTTGCAGCGAACGCGTCCGATGATCTGCAAAACCTCGGCGCCTTCGGGCGTGATGGCGCCGAATTTCACCAGCTGGTCGAGATTGAGCTTGTCCTTCTTGAACTTGCGGATGGTGAGCGCCGGACCGTCGATGGAAAGAGGCGGGGCGATGACGTTGACGCGCGAGCCGTCGGGAAGGCGGGCGTCGCAGATCGGACTCGATTCGTCGACGCGCCGGCCGACCTGACTGACGATGCGCTGGCAGATCGACAGGAGCTGCGAATTGTCGCGAAAGCGGATTTCGGATTCGATCGTCTTGCCGTTGACTTCGATGAAGGTCTGCCCGGCCCCATTGACCATGATGTCGGCGATATCGTCGCGCGCCAGAAGCGGCTCCAGCGGACCGTAGCCGAGAACGTCGTTGCAAATATCCTCGAGCAGTTCCTCCTGCTCGGAAATGGACATCGCGAAGTTCTTGATGGTGATGATGTCGTTGACGATATCGCGGATTTCCTCGCGCGCGCTCTCGCCGTCGAGCTTGGCGAGCTGCGACAGGTCGATCGTATCGATCAGCGCGGAGAAGACCTGGGACTTGGTATCGTAGTAGTCCTCGGTGCGCGCGGGTCGCTTGCGCGCCGGCGCCTGCATCGGAGGCGGGGCGACCTGCTGGCGCGGAGGGGCGTCATCGCGCGCTGGCGAGGCGGCAGCGGCGGGTGCCGCCTGCTGGGGCGATGAGACGGGAGGCGCGACCGGGGCCGCAATACCCGCGCCCAATCCGCCCTTTCCAAATCCGTCGCTTCCGCGTCTGCCAAACATAGCTGCTACCCGTTCCCTTTGCGAAACTCAGACTATTTTCTGCCGAGCATGCCGAGCATCTTGCCCAGGCCGCCCTTCTTTGGCTTCTTGACCGTCGCCCGTCCCGTCACGAGATGGGCGATCTGCGAGAAAGTTTCCGCCGTCGGCGATTTGGCGTCGGTTTCCGAAATCATCCGGCCGCTATTGGACGCCGTGCCGAACAACTGCGCATCGAAGGGGATGATGGCGATCGGCTCGATCTCGAGCGTTTCGAAAAAGTCGCCGGGAGCGATTTCCGGCCGTTTCGGCATCCCGACCTGGTTCAGCACGAAATGCGGAGCCTTGTCGTTCGGGCGCAGCTTCTTCAACGCATCGAGCATGTTCTTGGCGTTGCGCAGATTGGCAAGGTCCGGCGCGCATGTGATCACCACCTCGTCGACCTCGCAGAGAACCGTGCGGGTCCAGTCCGACCAGACATGGGGAAGGTCGAGCACCGTTACCGGCGCGCTGCGCTGCAGCAGTTCCAAAAGCGGCTGGAAGGTGTCGCGGTCATAGTCATACGCCCTGTCAAGCAGCGAAGGCGCGGCCAGAAGAGACAGGTGCTGCGAACAGGTGGTCAACAGACGGTCGAGGAAGACCTCGTCCAGACGGTCCGGCGAGAAGACCGCTTCGGCTATTCCCTGCGCCGGATCCTGGTCGAAGTCGATATTGGCCGTGCCGTAGGGCAGATCGAGATCGGCGAGGATCGTCTCGGTCGAAAACAGGCTTGAAATGCCGAAGGCACAATTGTGGGCGATCGTCGAGGAGCCGACGCCGCCCTTGGCACCGATGAAGGCGATCGAGCGACCGAGCGGCTCGGCCTCCGGATCGACGAAGATTGCCGCCACGGCGGCTACGATCTCTGCCATTGACACCGGCGCGACCATGTATTCGGAAATGCCGTTGCGGATCAGTTCCCGATAGAGCGCGATATCGTTGGAGCGGCCGATGATGATGACCCTGGTGCTCGGATCACAGACCTGGGCAAGCGGGGCAAGATCCGCCAACAGACTGGCCGCGGGCGAATCGGCCTCCAGAATGATCAGGTTCGGCGTCGGCGCCGAGGCGAACATGTTGGCGGCGGCGGCGACATTGCCGCTGGTGATCCTGAGGCTCACCTTGGCCATGCGGCGATCCTGGGCGCATTTCTCCATCACGCGCTGCACACCTTCGGAGATGCAGAATGCGTGGACGGAGATCCGCGGCAACGGGCGCAGCTGCTCGAGATCTCCCGTGGCCGCACCGCCGTCGGGCATCTGGTCGTCCCGGGACCCGGTCTCGAATTCGTAGTCGATCGCGTTCATGCTTCCATCCTGCCTTCCGATAGCTGTCGCCGCCTCACTTGGTCGAAGTGTCCTTGCCTTCGCGGTAGAGCCCGATCACTTTCGAGCGGCGCGCCGCATCGATCGGGGCTGCGCCGCGCGGCGCGATCAGATCCATCGGGCTTGCGATCTGGGCCGCGAGGTTGCTCTGGGTGGCGCAACCGAAATTGTGCCAGTTCCGGTTCATGATCGTGTTGTCGGAAAGATCCTCCGGCCACTGGCCGCACTGATCCGTGACCGCCGTCGTCGCCACGTAGCTCAGGCGAATCGGTGCGGCATCGCCGGAGGCCGCGGCCTGGTAGGAGGTTTCAATGATCCTCGGCGACGGCACACCGCGGCCAGCCAGCGTGGCGCGGATATCCTTGCGCAGCATCGATGCGGCGCCGGCATTCATCGAGCCCTGCGGCAACATGATCTGCATGGTGCCCGAAGAGCTTGCGAGGTAGTCGGAGGCAAATCCGGCGATGGTATCCTTCATCCCGATGGTCAGTTTGCGGTCCCCCGAGGAGATCGGGATATCCAGCGTGTGCTCGACTTCGGTGACCGTTATCGGATGGCGTGTGCGATAATCGTCCGGAATGGCGCCGGTCGTCATGCCGTCGCGGTTCGCGCCGCATCCCGTCAGGACCGCCGAGGCGCCGAGGACGGCGGCCACAAGGGCAAGCCCCTTGAGCCGTGACGCAATCAGGTCAGATTTTCGTGCGGGCATGGCTTTGCGACTTTCTGTCTTGCAGGGTGTGACCGGGTTCCTGAGCATCTCCACCTCCCCGCTCACTTGTAGATAAATCCGACGGAGCCGTGATAGCGGCCAGTCACGTCCGCTTCCTTGCGCCCGTAGACCTTGTTGACACGGTTCAGGAAGAAGGTGGCGCCGTCGTTTTCCGGATTGAAGTTGTCATCGGGGCGCGCAAGCTGGTTGCGGGCCACGGGCCGCACCAGATAAGGCGTCGCGATGATCACGAGCTCCGTCTCGTTTCGAATGAAGTCCTTGCTGCGGAAGAGCGTTCCGAGCACCGGCACCTTGGAAAGTCCCGGAAGGCCCGACATCGCCTGGCGGATATTGTCCTGCACCAGTCCGGCGATCACGATCGAGCCGCCGGAGGGCAGTTCCACCGACGTCGAGGCCTCGCGCTTGCGAATGGACATATAGGTCGAGCCGGGAATGCCGCTCGCGGTGTTGCCTGTGACCGCCGATCCCTCATAGGTCGGTTCGGAGACGTTGGTTTCGATCTTCAGGCTGATCCGGCCAGGGGCCAGGACCACGGGGCGGAAATTCAGCTCGATGCCGTAATCGACGGTGTTGGTTGTCCGCGTGACAGACGGCATCCCCGTGGTTTCGTCGACGGCGATTTCCTGCTCGCCCGCCATGCGGAATTCGCCGCCCACATAGAACTTGGCCTGCTCGCCGGAGATCGCCGTCAGGCTCGGTTCGGCCAGGGTGCGCATGACGCCCGCCTGCTCCATGGCGTTGATGTAGCTGCCGATCGTATAGCGTCCGATCGAGGCCACCGCCGTCGGCAGGCCACCGGAGATCGCATTCGTCACGCTGACGGCGTTGCCGAGATTGGCGGGATTGTTGAAGGTGATACCGCTCGATCCGTCCGACAGGCGCCCGTTGAAACCGAGCTGCTTGAGGACCTGCCGGCTGACCTCGGCCACCGTGACCTTCAGCGTCACCTGATCTTCGCCTTCGATGGTCAGCAGATTGACGATCGACGACTTCTGACGTTCTTCCGCGAAGATCGCGACGTCACCGCCGTCCTTGGTGCTCGAAGCCGTCTCGTTGCGGGTCGTTGCCTCACCGCCCTTGAGGAAGGCCTGGGCAAGGCTATCGGCACGCTCGGCGTCCTGGGGCGTGCGCACCGTTCCGGTCAGCACGATGTTGTCGGAGACGATCTCGACCTTGATGTCGGATTCGGGAATGAAGCGCCTCAGGTTGGATTCAAGCCCGGCAATGTCGCGCTCGATCTCGATGTCGAGGCTGACGATCTCTTCGCCGTTCCTGCCGAAAATGAAAATGTTGGTCTGGCCGACGGCCTTGCCGAACAGATAGATCCGGCGCGAGGTGCGCGTTACCGCGTCGGCCATCGCCGGATCGGCGACGAGGATGTCATGCGCGTCCACGGGCAGATCGACGACCAGCGCCTTGTTCAGGCCCAGCTTGACGGTGCGTCTGGCACCTGGTCCCGACTGGGCGATGCGGATGACGCTCTGGGACGCGGCAAGGGCCGCCGGGGTTTCGACAAAGCCGGGAATGATATTCCCCGGCATACCGGAAAGCGCCATGGAGAAGGTGATCCCTCCCGCAAGCGAAGCACGGATTCTTCGTTTCAAGTTCGTCACCCTGGCGTTCCCGTTCATTGCATCTGTACCTCGGTGTCCTTGACGAGCGTCCCGGATTTGATGACCTGGATCGTCGGCATTCCCGAGCCGCCACTCAGCAGGTAGTCGGCTGCAGAGGTATCCTCCTCCTGGGCATCGGCGACCGAGCGAAGCGCGAGGGACAGGCGGGCGGCCATCTGCTGGGCGACCGTGATCACCTTGGCCTGATCGGGGGTCAGCTCCAGCGTTGCGGTCGTTCCGATCACGGATTTCGATCCGTCATCCTTTTCCTCGATCTGCTGGTCGATCGCGAGCACGCGCACATTCGAAAGCACGGTTTCGGTCAGGTAGTTATCTTCCTTGCCGGCTCGAACCATGATCACGTCGACGCGGTCATTGGGGAGGATGAAGCCGCCGGCGCCGGTGGCGACCGATATTTCGGTCGAGACGGCGCGTTTGCCGGAGGGCAAGAGCGACGACATGATGCGCGTGGACGAATCAGCGATCTTCTCGCGGCGCAAGGGTTCGCCCTCGAAGAGCGGCAGGCGCACGACCACGCCCGACAGCTCGGCGATGGCCTGCGGACGATTATTTTCGGTGATGAAGCTCTCGACAACGCTCGAAGCCGGCCAGGCCATCCAGCGCATGGATTTCTCGTCGAGACGCGATCCCACGGGCAGATTGGCGGCGGAGACGAGCACATTGACCGTCTCCTCCTTCTTCATGACGGCGTCGGCCTGCTGCATGACCACCGTTTTCGTTCCGGTGAGACGCATCGCCAGCAAGCCGGCCATGCCGGCGGCGACGATGGCCACTGCGAGAATGATGATGCGCGCGGGTTTCATGATCGATCCTTGAGGGACACAACGGACTGTGCCCCGCAGATTGATCAGCAATTGGTGTAATTATGGTTAATAAGGCGCTTACGATCTTGGTTAACGGATGCTTTCCGTCCGTTGACCCGCGCTTTTCAGTGCATGCCTTCGAGCGCCCAGAGGACGAGAGGCGATTGCGGGTATGTCAAGAGCCCGGCCGCGCCGATCGCGATACCGTAGGGAATCTTCCTGGCGGTCACGATCGAATCGGGAAGCCTCAGGCCGAAGGCACTGACGACGTCGGTATGGGCGCGGATCAGCAGAATGAGGAGGGTGAGGCCGCCGCCGAGATAGGCGACATACAGCATGAAGGCGTAAAGCGAGGGATCGAAGCCGTACCAGACGGCCGCGGCCGTCAGCAGCTTGGCATCGCCGCCGCCCATGGCATTGAGCGCAAACAGCGCAAATCCGACCGAAAAGACGATGGCGCCGGTGGCCAGATGCAGGCCGAACTGGCTCCAGCCGAGACCGGCAAAGGGCGCCACGAGGACAAAGGAAGCCAGCAAGATCACCGGAATGCGATTGGGGATCGTCATCTCGAAGAAATCCGTCAGCGCGGCAAGCGCCAGGCAGATTGGAAAAATTACGAAAATGACTGCTTCAATCATCGGATCCGAACCTTCTTCGACATTCCGCAGAAATGCACAGAAAGACTTTCAAATTTACAAATTCGGTCACGGTTTTTCTGCAACGTCATAGACTACGACATCGCGTTCACGGCGAAAGGCCGTTTCCGGCGGAAACGGCCTTTCAGAATTCCGAGTGATCGCCTGGAACCTCGGCAAGCATTGATTACTGCTTCGTGTAATTCAGATTCTTGGAGATTTCGTCGAACTGGGTGTTCAGCGACTTGCCGAGGGTCGTTGCGCCGGTGATGAGGGCAACGGAAATCAACGCAGCGATCAGGCCGTATTCGATAGCGGTCGCGCCGGATTCGTCTTTCATGAAACGAGCGAAAATCTTGGTCATGGTATCTCCTAACTCCACAAGGTTGATCAGCACTTCCTGCAACTGTTCGCCGTTGCTCGGATGGCTGAAACCTACACAGGGGCCATTGCCATCGGCTTAAGAAACTGCGTTACCAAATGCTGAAAGCCGGGAAGCGGCGCACGTGGTAAACGGAGTTTTATCCAGGCCGATAAAATTCCAGGCGACTGGAAAATATCATTTATAAACAATGGTATACATTCGGACGAGAAGCGGTCGCCAGGCGCCGGGACAGGGGATCTTTCGCTAGCGTCGCACGCCGCTTGTCCGACGGCTGTTCAATTTCGGGATTGCGGGCCGCGCCCGGGCACTCTCCACTGAGGCTTTTCCTCCGCTCTACGTGGAAATACGTCACCTCGTTTCCTCTCGCGCCAGAGCCCTGCTCCCCGATCCACCGGCCGCAGGCCTAAAACCGGACCGGTCTCCGCGCCTTTCCCGCCCTTAACGCTTCATTCACCAATCCCGATCATCCTTGAAGCCAGTGGTTTCCTTCCGGATCGTCCAAAAAAGGCTCGCTCGCATGACGTCTCGCATCGGCTCTTTCTCCCTTGCCGTCGGCATGATGGTGGCCGGCTGCGGCCTCGCCTCTTCCGGCATGGCTGAGGACGGCATGATGCGCGTCTATATGAACCAGGCGCGCGTGCTGAAGCTGGACCGCCCGGTGAGCAAGGTCATCATAGGCAACGCCGATGTCGCCGATGCCACGGTAGCCGACGCCAAGACCATCGTGCTCACCGGCCGTGCCTTCGGCACTACCAATCTCGTTCTCCTCGACAACGAGGGCAATGCCATTGTCGACGAACGGATCCTGGTGTCGATCGACGAGGGCAACACCGTCCGGGTTTTCAAGGCGACCGAGCGCACCGTGCTCTCCTGCACGCCGAACTGCGAGATCCACGTCGAGGTAGGCGGCGCACCCGCCGCATCGAACTGACCACAATCCATATTGAAGGCAGCCTCGGGTCTGCTGATTCCCGTTAAACTCCTAGATAATCGGGAAACGGAAAATCAATGTTTCGCTCCTAGCATCCGGCTCGAATTCCGGACATCGGATACAAGCGATGAGCGCACGCGACAACGACGAGAACCCTGCCGGGATCCAGAGGCACGAGAAACGGCACGCCTGGAGGCGGCTGTGGCGTTCGCGTGACGGCGCGTCCGCCATCGAATTCGCGATCCTCGCCATTCCCTATTTCATGATCATCTTCGCAATCCTGGAGACCTTCGTCGCCTTCACGGCCGAACAACTGGTCACCAACGCAGTCAATACGATGGCGCGAGACCTGCGCACGGGCAAGATCACATATAATCTCAATCGTCCGGCGACGGACATGACCGAGGCGCAGTTCCGCCAGGCATTCTGCAACGAGATATCGATCATGATTTCATGCTCGCCGACGGAAATCGCAACGCCCGCCGACCTCTATCTCGACGTCAGGACTTTTGCGAAGTTCGGCGATATTCCGAACAGCATTCCCCGCACTTCGACCGCGGATTACGCCGATATCGATCCGTCCTCCTTCGCCTACAATCCGGGCGGGCCCAAATCGATCAACATGCTGCGCGCCTATTATCGCTGGCCGGTGATCACGGATCTCGTCCGTCCCTACATCACCAACATCCGCCCGGGGAACGGATCGAGTTCCTTCCTGATCGTGGCGACGACCGCCTTCCAGAACGAGGACTATCCGTGAGATATTCCCGCGAACGCAATGCCCTTGACCGCGTGCCCGGCTTTGCCGGGGCAAGACACCTGCTATCCGGCCTGACGGATACCCTGAAGCGCCTGAAGGAGGATCAGGGAGGTATGGGCGCGGTGGAATTCGCGTTGCTCGTGCCGATGCTCATCGTGGTCTATCTGGCGTCTTTCGAGCTTACGATGGGCTTGAGCGTCAACAAGAAGGTGAGCAGCGCGGCGAGCACCGTCGCAGACCTGGTGACCCGGCAAAAGAATGTCGACAAGGCGTCCCTCGCCGCCATGGCGGACGTCGCCCAAGCGATCTTCGTGCCTTACGGAACGGGTGGTCTCAGCCTCAAGATCACCGGGATCAAGATCGACGCCACCAGCAAGCCGACCGTCGCATGGTCATGGGCCAACAACGGAGTTGCCCCCTATGCCACGGGCAACGCGATCGGTGTTCCCAGCAGCATGGTATTGCCGGATACGTTCCTGGTTCACACGGAACTCAGCATACCGCACGAATTGCTGATGTATCTGCCGAACTTTTCCGGCAGCGAGATCAAGTACATCACGCTCGGCAAGGACTTCTATTTCCGTCAACGTATCGGCGACGGGATCGCCTGCGGCGACTGCTGAACGGTGGCTGCCCCGACGAATTGCCAAGCAGGTTCGGAGGCGTTATGGATGCGCCAGAGGCGACCGGGGGAGTATCGGCCCGGGTTTGACGCCGGTGCTGACGGTTTCAGGTGAAACATGGCTCGTGCTTTTCTTTTCGTACTGGATTCCTTCGGTATCGGCGGTGCGCCCGATGCGAGGGACTATGGCGATGACGGATCCAATACACTCGGTCACATTGCCGAGTTCTGCGCCGCCGGCGCCGGCGACCGCAAGGGCCTGCGTTCGGGACCGCTTTCCCTTCCCAACATGTCGGCGCTCGGGCTGGTCGCGATTGCTAAACTGGCCAGCGGGCGCCAACCGGCCGGCATGCCTGTTCCCGAGCGGGTCTTCGGTTTGCATGGGGCGGCGAGCGAGACCTCCCGGGGCAAGGACACCCCTTCCGGCCACTGGGAAATGGCCGGGACCCCGGTGATGTTCGACTGGGGCTATTTTCCTGCCGAGGGAGACGCCTTCTCGCCGGAACTGGTGGAGGCCATCTGCGCGGAGGGTGAACTCCCCGGTATCCTCGGCAACTGCCACGCATCGGGCACAGAGATCATCGCCAGGCTCGGGGAAGAGCACATCAGAACCGGAAAGCCGATCTGCTACACCTCTTCCGACTCGGTCTTCCAGATCGCCGCGCACGAGACCCATTTCGGGCTCGAACGGCTGCTTGCCCTCTGCCAGATCGTACGCAAGCTCGTCGACCCGCTGAATATCGGCAGGGTGATCGCCAGACCGTTTATTGGCGAGACGTCTTCGACCTTCGTGCGCACCGGCAACCGGCGGGACTTCTCCGTTCTCCCCCCTGAACCGACACTTCTAGACCGGCTCGTCGAGGCAGGTCGTAAGGTGCATGCCGTCGGCAAGATCGGAGACATCTTCGCGCATCAGGGCGTCACGCGCGTCATCAAGGCCAATGGCAACATGGCGCTGATGGACGTCACGTTGAACACCATGGACGAGGCGGAGGACGGCGACCTCGTCTTCACCAATTTCGTCGACTTCGACATGCTTTACGGCCACAGACGCGATGTCCCCGGTTATGCCGCGGCACTCGAGGCATTCGACAGGCGCCTTCCGGAAGTCCACCGCAAGCTGAAACCCGGCGACATGGTGCTCCTGACCGCCGACCATGGCTGCGATCCGACCTGGCGGGGAACGGACCATACGCGCGAGCGCGTCCCGATCATGGCCTTCGGGCCTGGAATCAAGGCGCGCGCCGTCGGCGTGCGCAGCACCTATGCCGATATCGGCGAAACGATCGCCGCTCATCTCGGCATCCCGGCGGGGCGGCACGGGCGGAGTTTCATTTGACACGACATCTGAAGAAGGCCGAGTTGCACTGCCATGTGGAAGGTGCGGCTCCCCCCTCCCTTGCGCTGAAACAGGCCCAGAAATACGGTATCGACACCAGCGGTTTCATCCGCGACGGGATCTATGTCTGGGAAGACTTCACCAGTTTCATAGCCTGCTATGATGCCGTGGCCTCGGTCTTCCGCACGGCAGAAGACTACGCACTGCTCGCCGAAACATACCTGCTGGAGCTGGCCGCCGCCAACACGATCTATAGCGAGCTGTTCATCTCACCGGACCATGGCGAAGCAGTCGGCCTGGCGGCGGAGGACTATATCGAGGGCCTCGCGGCCGGAATCGTTTCCGCACGGGAGAAGACCGGCATCGAATGCCGCATGGTGATCATCGGCGAGCGGCATCTCGGGCCTGAGAACGTTCTTCGCCGCGCCAGGTTTGCGGCAAAGCTCGACCATCCGCTGGTGACGGGCTTCAACATGGCGGGCGAGGAGCGAATGGGGCGGGTCGCCGATTATGCGCCAGCCTTCGACATCGTGCGCGAGGCAGGACTGGGCATCACCATCCATGCAGGCGAGCTTTGCGGCGCCTTCAGCGTCGCCGACGCGCTCGACCTCGTCAAGCCGTCGCGGATCGGCCATGGCGTGCGCGCCATAGAAGACCGCTACCTGGTGGACCGCCTTGCCGATCTCGGGACGGTGCTCGAGGTCTGCCCCGGATCCAACATCGCGCTCAAGGTATTCCCGGACTACCGGAGCCATCCGCTCAGGCAATTCGTGGAGGCGGGCGTGCGCGTGACGCTCAATTCCGACGATCCTCCATTCTTCCACACCTCGCTTGCCCAGGAATACGAGACCGCTTCCAGGGTGATGGGTTTTTCCGACGACGAGATCAACACCATGACGCGCACCGCCATCGAGGCCGCCTTCGTCGACGAGGAGACGCGCCAGGCATTGCTTGCCCGGCTTTGATACGCGTGGCTGGGGATGACGCGGCAAAATGGCGTGCCGCTCTTGCAGCAGCCCGGCGGAACGTGGAAAAACATAAGTATGAAAGAACAATGACGGAAGGCAGAACAATGGACGGCGTCAAAGTCATCGACCATCCGCTGGTGCAGCACAAGCTGACCATCATGCGCCGCAAGGAAACGTCGACCGGAAGCTTCCGGCGATTGCTGCGCGAAATCGCGACGCTGCTCTGCTACGAGGTGACGCGCGACCTGGAACTGAAGATGGAGACGATCGAAACGCCGCTGACCGAGATGCAGTCGCCGGTGCTCGAAGGCAAGAAGCTGGTCTTCGCCTCGATTCTCAGGGCAGGAAACGGACTGCTGGAAGGCATGCTCGAACTGGTGCCGTCGGCGCGCGTCGCCCATATCGGGGTCTACCGCGACCATGAGACACTGCTGCCGGTCGAATATTACTTCAAGGCGCCGGAAGACATCGCCGAACGGCTGATCATCGTCGTCGATCCGATGCTGGCGACCGGCAATTCCTCGATCGCGGCCATCGACAAGCTGAAGGAGCGCGGCGCCCACAATATCCGCTTCCTCTGCCTGCTGGCAGCGCCCGAAGGCCTCAAGCATTTCCGCGAAGCCCATCCCGACGTGCCGGTATTCACGGCGGCGATCGACAGCCATCTCAACGAGAAAGGCTATATCGTTCCGGGCCTCGGCGATGCGGGCGACCGCATGTACGGCACGAAGTAATTCGCCAAGGCTTAACCATCTGACCAGATTGCAGCCTCCGGACCCCCGTCCGGAGGCTGTTTTCCTATGTCCATTAGCCAGTTCTTCAGCAAGTCAGGGGATGGCTGGGGTCTCGTCTTTCGAAGTCCCCGTGTCCCGAGAAAGGGATGGCCCCATGCTGACGCGCAGCCTCATATTCGTATTCCTTTCGAGCCTTGTCGCCCTGCAGATGTCGCAGGCCTTCGACGCCTTCCACAAGGAGCTTCCGAGGAGCGGGCAGGCCAGCGGATTGCCGGTTCCAGCAAGCACGGCGCCACCCGGTGTCTCGGTTCTCAAAGCCGATGCCCAGGGGCACTTTCGCGCAACCTTCAAGATCAATGGCAAGCCTATCAAGGGCATGGTCGATACCGGCGCCTCGCTCGTCGCAATCAACGAGAGCACCGCGCGCCGGCTCGGCTACGGCGCGGTCTCGCTCGACTTCCGGTTTCCGGTCGCCACTGCCAACGGCAGCACAAAAGCCGCCCTCGTCAGACTGAAGCGCGTGGAGATCGGCTCGATCAGGATCGACGACGTCGATGCCTTCGTCATGCGTGACGAGGCGCTCTCCGATACACTGATCGGCATGAGTTTTCTCAAGCGCCTGAGTGGCTACTCCGCTGGAAAGCAAGCCCTGACGATGACCCGCTGAAGCCAGAGCATTTCCGGCCAATTCGGGGCCGGAAATGCTCTAAAGCCGCTTGATGATCACCGGCCGCGATGCCGGTTCGGACTGCGCGATCGAATAGCTTGCGGAAACCGTACCAGCGGCACGCTCGCCACTCTCCTTGTCGGCGGCATGCACGGTTGCGATGATATCGCCTTTCGACACACGGGTTGCGAGCGGCAGAAAGCCGCTCAGCCCGACACGATGATCGATCCGATCGGAAGGCCTCTGGCGACCACCGCCGAGTGCCACGACCGCCATGCCCAGCGCACGGGTATCGCAGGCGGCAAGCCAACCGTCATTGGCGGCAAGGACCGGGATCTGGACCTTGGCGTCGGGCAGATGCGCACTGGGGCGTTCGATGAGATCGGATGGACCGCCAAGCGCATGGACCATCCGGCTGAAGATCTCGGCGGCCTTGCCCGAGGTCAGTGCGCCGCGGCATCGCGCCTCCGCCTCGTTACGGTCGCGGACCAGCCCCGAATTGACCAGCATTTCAGAAGCCAGCGCGAGGGTCACGATTTCGAGCCGTGTTCCGGCCTTCCGACCGGCGAGAAAGTCGATGCAGTTGCGCACCTCGATGGCATTGCCCGCGCAATCTGCGAGCGGCTCGTTCATGTCGGTCAGGAGCGCCGACGTCCTGAGGCCGGCGCCGTTGGCAACCGTGACGAGGGAACGCGCCAGTTCCTCCGCCTCGTCGAGGCTCGTCATGAAGGCGCCGTTTCCGACCTTGACGTCGAGCACGAGTGTCTGAAGCCCGGCAGCCAGCTTTTTCGACAGAATGGAGGCGGTGATCAAGGGGACGGACTCGACCGTGGCGGTGACGTCACGAATAGCATAGAGCCGCTTGTCGGCGGGCGCGAGATCGCCCGTCTGGCCAATGATGGCGCATCCGGCTTGCGCCACCGCCCGGCGGAATGTCGCCGCATCCGGCATCACGTCATAGCCGGGGATCGACTGCAGCTTGTCGAGCGTGCCGCCGGTATGGCCGAGACCGCGACCGGAGATCATCGGCACAGCAAGCCCGCAGGCGGCGGCGATCGGCGCCAGCATCAAGGAGACGTTATCTCCCACACCGCCGGTCGAATGCTTGTCGGCGATCGGCTTGTCGATGCCCGCCCAGGAAAGGACTTCCCCGGAGTCGCGCATGGCAAGGGTCAGGGCGACGATTTCCTCAGGCGTCATGCCCTTGAAGAAAACCGCCATGGCGAAGGCGGCAACCTGCCCCTCGGATATCGTCTCGTTGTTCAGGCCGGCGATGAATTCGGAGATTTCGGTTGCGGTCAGCACCGCACCGTCACGCTTGCGCCTGATGATTTCCTGGGGGAGCATGGATCAATATCCCGTGTTTGCGGCGAGGGGTTTTCCGTCACCGAGGATCGAAAGGATATCGTCCAGGAGGCCGGATGCGCCGAAACGGAAGGTCGACGGCATGACCCAGTCATCGCCCATGATCGTGCCGGCATGGCGCAGGTAGAGGGCAGCGTCGGCAACGCTCGATATGCCGCCCGCGGGCTTGAAACCGACCTTGCGCCGGCTATCGCGAATGGCCAGCAGCATGATGTCGGCAGCCTCGAGTGTTGCGTTGACGGCGACCTTGCCGGTCGAGGTCTTGATGAAATCGGCACCTGCGGCAATCGCCAGTTCGGATGCCCGCCTGATCAGCCCGGAGTCCTTCAACTCGCCCGTCTCCAGAATCACCTTCAAGAGCACCGGCGCGGGGCAAGCCGTTCGTACAGCCGTTACCATCTCGGTCACAGCCGCCTCGTCTCCCGCCACCAAGGCACGGTAGGGTATGACGAGATCGATCTCGTCGGCTCCGTCGGCAATCGCCTTCGTGGTCTCCCCGACCACATTTGCGACATCGGCCTCACCCGAGGGAAAATTGACCACGGTCGCGATCTTCACCAGGCTGGCGGATCCGAGGATGCTCCGGGCCTGTGCCACGAAGCGCGGCCAGATGCAGATTGCCGCCGTGTGGCCATAAGGGGTTCGCGCCCGGGCGCAGAGAGCGTCAATTGCCGCCGGCGTGCAATCATCCTTGAGGTTGGTCAGATCCAGAAGCGTCAGCGCGACAGCTGCGGTCGCCCTTAGTTCATGATTTTCCAAGGTCCATTCCTCCGCCCGAGATCATCGTCTTCAGGATGACGGCAAGCCGCTTCCCACCGATGGGCGCCATATCCTTGGTTTCCTCATGACTGAGTTCGGCGCCCGTCATGCCTGCACCATAATTGGTGATAACCGACGCGGCGGCAACACGCAGCCCAAAAAAGCGTGCGAGGATAACTTCCGGCACCGTGGACATGCCGACGGCGTCGGCGCCGAGGAGCCGCGCCATGCGGATTTCGGCCGGCGTTTCGAAACTCGGGCCGGAAAACCACATATATACGCCGCTGGCGAGCGGGATGCCCACGACGTCGGCCGCATGCCGCATCGCTTCGGCGAGTTCGGCATCATAGGCCGCCGTCATTCCGACGAAACGGCTGTCGCTCTCCTCCCCGATCAGCGGGTTCAGCCCGGAGAAATTGATATGGTCGGAAATCTGCATGACCGAGCCGGGCGGCAGATCCTCGCGCAACGATCCGGCGGAATTGGTCAGGATCAGGGATTGAACGCCAAGGCCCTTCAGGACCTCGATCGGCAGGCGCATGGCATTGGCGTCGCCCTTTTCGTAGTAATGGATCCGCCCGGCGAGCATGATGACCGGCTCGCGCCCGAGGTATCCGGCGACGAGTTCGCCGGCATGGCCTGAAACGCCCGAGACCGGAAAGCCGGGCAGATCGCCATAGGAAATACGAACGGCATCGGTGACTTCATCAACGAGGGACCCCAGCCCGGAGCCAAGGACGATGCCGTAGCGTGGCATCAGACCATTCAGTCTTTCGACCAGCAGGTCGATCACGTCCCTCATCCGAGAATCTCCGTCTTGAAGGCGAAGGGCAGGAGCTCACCGATGGTCATGGACTTTTGCACGCCGACCTCGTCGCACAGGTAAATCCGCGTGTCCGCTGTCGCGAACTCGGCGATCTTCTGCCGGCAGCCGCCGCAGGGCGGGCAAAGCGGCAGCTTCTCGGCGATTACCGCCATTTCCACGATCTTCCTTGCACCGCCCATGATCATGCAGCCGATCGCCGTCGGCTCGGCGCACCACCCTTGAGGATAGGACAGGTTCTCGATATTGGCGCCGGTATAGATCTTTCCGTCCTCGGCGCGTATCGCCGCGCCGACAGGGAATTTCGAATAGGGCGCATGGGCAAAGGCCATGGCATCGCGCGCGGCTTCGAAGAGATCATGAGACATGGCGTCAACGCTCCTTCACATAGGGCACACCGCCTGCCTTCGGCGGATTGGCGGCGCCGATCAGGCCGGCAAGCAGAATGCACGTCAGAACATAGGGCAGCGCCTGGAAAATCTGAACCGGCACCTCGCCGATCAGCGGCACGGACTTACCTTGCATGAAATTCGCCAGCGCGTCGAGGAAGCCGAACAGAAGGCAGGCAAACATCACCGGCACAGGTTTCCACTTGGCGAAAATGAGCGCGGCAAGCGCGATATAGCCCTTTCCTGCCGACATGTTGTTGATGAAGGCCGCCGACTGGGCAATGGCCAGATATGTGCCGGAGAAGCCGCAGAGGAAACCGGCGACAATGACGGCCCGATACCGGAGCCAGGTCACGGAAATGCCGGCCGTGTCGACCGCGCCGGGATTCTCGCCGACTGCCCTCAGCCTCAGCCCGAAGCGCGTGCGATAGAGCACCCACCAAGAAAGCGGCACGGCGAGAAAGGCGAGATAGGTCAGCAGGTTGTTGCCCGAGATGACATTGGCATAGAGCGGCCCGATTACCGGCACGTCACGCATCATATCCGTTCCGGGAAGGGTGATCGGCCCGAAACGGGCCTCGCCCGGCAATTGCGGCGTGCGGCCCCCCTGGCGGAACCAGGCCTGACCCAGGACGGCGGTAAGCCCTGCCGCGACGAAATTGATCGCCACCCCGGAAACGATCTGGTTGCCGCGATTGGTGATCGAGGCAAAGCCGTGCACCAGCGAAAAGGCAATGGAGACCCCGATACCACATCCGAGCCCGACAAGGGCCGATCCACTGACGTGTGCGGCGGTGGCGGAGGCAAAGGCAGCGGCCAGCATCTTGCCCTCGAGCCCAATGTCGAAAATTCCGGAACGCTCGGAGAACAAGCCGGCAAGAGCCGTGAATATCAACGGGACCGAGAGGCGGATCGTGGAACCGAGTATGCTGACGAGAATATCGAAACTGTCCATCTCCGCGTCCTCACGCCCTGACGAGTTGCTGATAGATCCGCACGATCGCGGGGCGGAACATGTATTCAAGCGCGCCGGCGAACAGGATGACCAGGCCCTGAATGACGACGATCATGTCGCGGGTGATCGTCGGCATCTCGAAGGAAAGCTCCGCGCCGCCCTGGTAGAGAATGCCGAAGAGGATGGCCGCCAGCACAATGCCGAGCGGATGGTTGCGGCCCATCAGCGAGACGGCAATGCCGACGAAGCCGGCGCCACCGACAAATTCTACTTGCAGGCGGGCAGATGCCCCCATGACCGGGTTGAGCGCCATCATGCCGGCAAGGCCACCGGAGATCAGCATGATAATCATGACGGTGCGGACATATGAAATGCCGGCATAGCCTGCGGCTGACCGGCTGAGGCCGAGCGTGCGCACTTCATAACCGAACCTGGTGCGCCAGATCAGCACCCAGACGACGACACACATGACGAGTGCGATCAGGAAGGATACATTGAAGGGCGCTGGTCCGAGCTTCAGGCCGAACAGGGCCATCAGCCAATCGAGCTTGGGCAGCTGGCCGCCTTCGAGGAAGGTGCGGGTTTCCGGCGCCATCTTGCCGGGAACGATCAGCACGTTCACCAGCAGATAGACCATCAGCGCGGCGCCGATGAAATTGAACATGATCGTCGTGATGACGATATGGCTGCCGCGCTTGGCCTGCAGCCATGCCGGGATCAACGCCCAGCCGGCGCCGAAGACGGCAGCCGCGATGACGGCGAACGGCATGGTAACATACCAGGGCACATAGTGATCGAACGCAAGCGCGACCAGTGCCGCGCCGAGTCCGCCGACATAGGCCTGACCTTCGGAGCCGATATTGAACAATCCTGCATGGATGGCGACGGCGACGGACAAACCCGTGAAAATGAAGTTCGTAGCGTAGTAGAGCGTGAACCCGATGCCCTCACCGCGACCGAGCGCTCCCTGAAGCATCAGCTTCAGCGCGTCATAGGGACTTTCTCCGATGATCCAGACCACCAGGCCGGAGATGAGAAACGCCAGGGTGAGGTTTACGACCGGCAGAAGCGCATAGTTGATCCAGTTCGGAAGGGGGACGGATGCGGTGCTCATCGAAACCTCATGCGGCAATACCGGCCATCATCAGGCCGAGGGTCTGTTCGCCGGTGTCCGGGCTCTTTTCGCCGACGATCTTGCCGGCGAACATGACGAGGATGCGATCCGACATGGACCGGATCTCATCAAGCTCGACCGAAACCAGCAAGATCGCCTTGCCGGCATCCCGCGTTTCGATGATCCGGCGGTGGATGAATTCAATGGCGCCGATATCGACGCCTCGGGTCGGCTGGCCGACGACGAGCAGCTTCGGATCGCGCTCGATCTCGCGGGCAACAACGATCTTCTGCTGGTTGCCGCCGGAGAAATTGGCGGTCTTGAGCCGGGGATTTGGCGGGCGAATGTCGTATTTCTCGATCTCGTCGACCGCCGCCTTGCGAACCGCATCCGGGCTGAGCCATGCGCCCTTGCCGTAGCGATCGTCGCGATGATAGCCGAGGACGGCGTTCTCGGCCTCCTCGAAGGCAAGAACGAGACCCATGTGATGGCGGTCTTCCGGGATGTGGGCAAGGCCCATGCGGCGCAGGCGCGCCGGATCGAAACCAGTCACGGGCTCGCCGCAGAACAGGATTTCGCCAGAAGTCGGTTTGCGGATGCCGGTGATGGCCTCCAGAAGCTCGCTCTGCCCGTTGCCGGCGACGCCGGCAATGCCGACGATCTCGCCGGACCGCACGTCGAAGGAAACGTCATCCACCATGGTGACGCCACGATGGTCCTTGACCGTCAGGTTGCGCACCGAAAGGAACACCTCGCCAGGCTTGGCATCGTCCTTTTCCACATGCAGGAGCACGCGGCGACCGACCATGAGTTCGGCCAGTTCCTCGACGGTGGTCTCGGACGTCCTGCGGGTGGCGACGATCTCGCCGCGGCGCATGACCGAAACCGTATCGGTGATTGCCATGATTTCCCGCAGCTTGTGCGTGATCAGAATGACGGTCTTTCCCTGGTCGCGCAGCACGCGCAGGATCTTGAACAGATGGTCAGCCTCGGCCGGGGTGAGGACGCCGGTCGGCTCGTCGAGGATGAGGATCTCGGCGCCGCGATACATGGCTTTGAGGATTTCCACCCGCTGCTGCAGGCCGACGGGAAGCTCCTCGACGACCGCATCGGGATCGACCTCGAGTTCATAATCGTCCTCGAGCCTCTTCAGCGCGTCGCGCGCGGCATCCGTCCCTTTGCCCAGCAAGGCGCCTCCCTCAGCGCCGAGCATCAGGTTTTCGAGCACGGTGAAATTTTCGACCAGCATGAAATGCTGGTGCACCATGCCGATACCGGCGGCAATCGCGGACTGGCTGTCGCGAATGACGACGGGCTTGCCGTCGATGCGGATCTCGCCGCTGTCGGCGTGATAGAAGCCGTAGAGGATCGACATCAGCGTCGACTTGCCGGCACCGTTTTCACCGACGATGCCGTGGATCGTTCCCTTGGCGACCGTCAGGTTGATATTCTTGTTGGCATGGACCGCACCGAATTTCTTGTCGATGCCGATGAGTTCGATCGCAGGCGCTTGGCTCACTTCGTAAAGCTCCGGATACCAGACATGGAAAGGGCGCAAATCGAGCGTTCAAACCCGACCTGCGCCCTATCTCAGATCATTTCGGGCAGGAATTGTCGGACATATAGTCGTGGACCTTGACGGCACCCGAGATGATATCGGCCCTGGCCTTCTCGACGGCCGCCTTCATCTCCTCGGTGACGAGCTTTGCATTGTGCTCATCGAGCGCATAACCGACGCCGTCTTCCTTGACGCCGAGGGCCTGGACGCCGGGGGTGAACTTGTCACCCTTGGCATCGGCATAGGCGTTGTAGACGGCGAGGTCGACGCGCTTGACCATCGAGGTCAGCACCGAACCCGGATGCAGGTAGTTCTGGTTCGAGTCGACGCCGATCGACAGCTTGCCATTGTCGGCCGCGGTCTGCAGCACGCCGAGGCCGGTGGCGCCGGCGGCCGCGTAGATCACATCCGCGCCCTGGTCGATCTGGTTCTTGGTCAATTCCCCACCGCGAACCGGGTCGTTCCAGGCAGCACCCGTCGTGCCGGTCATGTTCTGGAATACCTGAATATCGGGATTGGCGGCGCGCGCGCCCTGCTCGTAGCCGCATTCGAACTTGCGGATCAGCGGAATATCCATGCCGCCGACGAAGCCGACCTTGCCGGTCTTGGACGCCATACCGGCGAGAACGCCGACGAGATAGGACCCTTCTTCCTCCTTGTAGACAACCGAACGGACATTCGGGAGATCAACGACGGAGTCGACGATCACGAACTGGGTGTCAGGGAATTCGGCTGCGACCTTCTCGACGGCGGAGGTCCAGGCGAACGATACGGCGACCACCGGATTGTAGCCCTTGGAGGCAAAATTGCGGATCGCCTGCTCGCCCTGGGTATCGCCGGTCGGCTCGAAATCGCGATAATCGATGCCGGTCTCGGCCTTGAATTTCTCCGCGCCTGTGTAGGCGGCTTCGTTGAAAGACTTGTCGAACTGGCCACCCGTACCGTAGACGAGCGCCGGCTTGATGTCCGCGGCAAGCGCGGTTGCCGACATGGCGGTCAAGGCAAAGAGACTCAAAAGGGTAATCTTCATATTGCAGCCCTGTTGTTGCTATTGATCTTTTGTTGGGTCCTCCCGCAAGCGCTTTGAAACGCATGTCTGCGGAACCACCGACCCCTCGCGAAGGGTCTAGGCTACAGTCATCCTTGCATGGCGCCCGGAAAAATTCATCCGGTTTTTTTCATTTGGTAAATATTTGCGGACATGCCGGATTTCCGGCCATGGAAGCCGAAAATTCAGCCAGATCTATCGGATCTCTGCCGCTTTTCTAGCCGACCGGGCAACTCACTCCGGTTCCCCGCAACCCGCAATAGCCGTCCGGGTTCTTGGCCAGATACTGCTGATGATAATCCTCCGCGTAGTAGAATTCGCCAGCAAGCGCGATCTGGGTCGTCACGGTATTCTTGCGCCCGGCCGCGACCAGCGCCGCCTGATAGGCGTCGCGCACACGGATCGCCGTATCCACGTCGTCGACATTGTCGGCATAAATTGCCGACCGGTAGGTCGTGCCGATATCATTGCCCTGGCGCATGCCCTGGGTCGGATCGTGCGCTTCGAAGAAGACCTTCAACAGGGCCTCGAGGGTGACGACCTTCGGGTCATAGACGACCTTCACGACCTCGGCGTGACCGGTAAGCCCCGTGACGGTTTCCTGATAGGTCGGGTTCGCGGTGAAGCCGCCCTGATAACCGGCAGCCGTAACCCAGACGCCAGGCGTCTTCCACAAAAGCCGCTCGGCGCCCCAGAAGCATCCCAAGCCGAGATAGACGGTCCGCAGACCGTCCGGATACGGCCCCTTCAAGGGGCGGCCCGAAACGAAATGCGTCTCCGCCGTCGGTAATGCGGTGGCGCGGCCGGGCAAGGCGGTTTCCGCCGTCGGCATCGTGGTCTTCTTGTTGAACATGTCGATCAGGAACATCGATACCTCCAATGACGGGCCGGGAGGCCGGTCGGAAAAGTCAGGCCGCGAAACGACCCGCAGGCGACGGCTTCTTGTAGCCGATCATCCAGAAGAGCAGCGCGAGGACGAGAAACACGGCAAAGGTCGGCTGCGGCATGATCCATTGCAGCATCAATTTCCATGCCCAGGGCCCGATATAGCGCTCGACCGCCACACTTGCCTGATCGAGCGTCGCCGGACTTATTTCCAGCCACGCGATGCCGAAGGGTGTGACGACATAATCGGAGACAGAGACGGAAGCGATCGAGTCCATTACACCCGCAGTCACCGCCAGGCAGAGCGCGACCAGACTGAGGAACCGGAAAACAAATCGTATCATCACCTTCTCCGGCGAACTTCAAGAATAACCTCTCGGCACGCCCTTCTTCAAACGACATGGCGCCCACCCGGCTGATGATTACATAGAGTTTCGTGCCGGCAAGTCAAAATTCTGTCAGATTCAGGTTGATCCCGGACAAATCCTCGGTATATATCGCGCCCGACCGGCTGCGTTGCCTCTTGAAGGCGCTGGCTGTCAACGGACAGGTGGCCGAGTGGTTTAAGGCGCACGCCTGGAACGCGTGTGTACGTGAAAGCGTACCGAGGGTTCGAATCCCTCTCTGTCCGCCATTCTCATTGATTTATAGTGATAATTTCCAGCATTTTCCCGCCGGGCCGCTCCTGAGATTTCACTGCGTCCTGTTCAAGTTGCGGCAAGCCCCTACAGCGAGGCGTTTGACGGGCGGTTGCTCGGGGCCAGTGGTTCTCTGACACTAATATCACCGCGACCATCGACGGCTGTTTCAATTCGCAGGGAATTCTGTCAAAAGCCCCCACGGAGCGCGGCTGCTGTGAACTCTAGCACAGGGCCGAACGGGCTGATTGACGTCTCACCCGTCGCCACGAAAGAACGTGGCCGTTCCCATTTCCCCCGCCTGACCCTGCAGCCCACCGACGAAGCCTCTCCGCGACACATCAGGCGCGTCGAAACCCGGGCGACAGAGCTCAGGGCATCAGCACCTGCGCGCGCTCGAACCGTGCATCGGCGGTGCTGCCATCGTCAAAGATCAGCCGAACAGAGATGCTGTTCACCGATCCCAGAGCCTCGCGTAGATAGATCGCATCACTCTTGATCGCATTGGGCTGAGCGGTGCCATCGTAGCAGGGCTCCATCGGGAAGACGGTCTCCGGTTCCGCCCCGTTCAGCCCGTAGCGGATCTCCGAAAGCCCGCAGCGCCATGCCAGAAGTTGGGTGAAATAGACCAGATCCGCCCCGTCGTACTCGCGCACCGCCACCCAGTTCGCCCTGGTCGCCTCGAGGATCGGGCGAACTTCGGCAGCGGCCGTGAACCCTTGCGCCAGGATCTGGCCGTGAAGCAGCACGGTAGCGAGCACCACTCCGATGGCGAATCCAAGTCTGCGCATTCCAATCCGCATGCCCATCTCTCCCGTCGCGTCATTCCCCAATTCTCACGAGGTGACGGTCTCGGCCCGCCTGGCTTGTTCGCTCAGAACCCTCGACACATCCTCTGCCGTCTTGGGCTTGCTGAACAGGTAACCCTGGAATTCTGTGCAGCCTTCCGAGGTCACACTCGCAAGCTGCTCGTGCGTTTCGACGCCTTCGGCGGTCGTGGTGATCCCCAGGCTGCTGCTCAACCCGACCACGGCGCGAACGATCGCAAGGCTCTCTTCCTTGCCAGGCAGATCCTGAATGAAGGACTGGTCGATCTTGATCTTGTCGAACGGGAAACTGCGCAGATAGCCGAGCGAGGAATAGCCGGTGCCGAAGTCATCCATGGCAATCCTTATACCAAGGTCCCGGAGTTGATGGAGAATTGCAAACGCACTCTCGTTATCCTGCAGAAGAACCAGCTCGGTAATTTCCAGCTCGAGACGGCTGGCCGGTAGTCCGGAGGACACTAGTGCGCTCGTGACGGCAGGAACAAGGTTCTTGCTCTTAAATTGGGCCGGCGACAGATTGACGGCGATCGTGATCCCAACCGGCCACTTCGCCGCTTCGGCGCAGGCCTGCCGCAACACCCACTCCCCGAGTGGAACGATCAGGCCGGTTTCCTCGGCGACCGGGATGAAATCCATTGGCGAAACCATCCCGCGCTCGGGATGATGCCAGCGCACCAGAGCCTCGCAACTGGTCACCTGTCCGCTTTTGACATCGATAATCGGCTGATAATAGAGCTCGAACTCGTGATTGACGATCGCCCTGCGAAGATCCAGCTCGAGGGCGCGGCGCGCCTGCATGCGCGCGTCCATTCCGAGCTCGAAAAAGCGGAACACGCCTCCTCCGTCGGCCTTGGCGCGGTAGAGCGCAAGATCGGCGTTCCTCATCAAGAGATCCGGCAGATTGCCGTCATTGGGCGCCAGGGCGATGCCCACACTTGTTGCAACAACCACCTGGTGACCTTCAAGTTCGAAGGGCGTGCCAAGCGCTTCAATGAGACGCGCGGCAATTCCCGTGACATCGGCCGGCTCTTCCAGCGGAACAAGGACGATGGCGAACTCGTCGCCACCGAGCCTGGCGACAATGTCCTCCCTGCGGACGCAATTGCGCATCCGCTCAGCCGCCGCGCGCAGCAACAGGTCGCCAATGGGATGACCGAGCGAATCGTTGACATTCTTGAAATGATCGAGGTCGAGACTGAGAACCGCGACGGTTTCACCATGCGGCAAGGCGTTCAGAACCGCTCCCATGCGCTCATAGAAGGACGAACGGTTCAGCAGGCCTGTGAGCGCATCGTGGCGCGCCATGTATTCGATTTCTTTTTCCGCTTTTTGCCGCTCGGTTATGTCCTCGAAAGTTGCAACGAAACCGCCCTCCGGCGCGGGCCGCTGCGTAATGGCGATGCTGCGCCCGTCGGCCAGGCGCTCGATCGCGGAGCCCGTTTTGCCCTGAACAGTCCACTTCCTCTGCAGAAGCTCCAGCGTGGTCTCCCGTTCCCCCTCAGCCAGTCTGGCTCGGCTACGGGCAAGTGCCATGAGCGCCATTGCCGTCATACCGGGCTTGATGTCTTGCGGCGACAAGCCATAGATCTCAGCAAAGCGCTGATTGAAGATGACGAGCCTCTCATCGGTATCGAACATGCACAGACCCTGCGACATGTTCGCAAGCGCCGCGTCGAGTTTCAGTTTGGAGTCGGCCAGCGCCACCTGCACCTGTTTTCGCTCCGTGATGTCCTGGTTGACGCCGTAGGTCCTGATCGTTCGACCATGTTCGTCCTTGACGATGAAAAAGCGCACCGCGATGTAGCCAGGTTTTCCGTCCGCATAGAGAATACGATGCTCGAACTCCTGGCTGAAGTTTGGATCTTTCGTCTCGATTGCGGCTTTCACCTTGGCGCCAACGATCTCGATTTCTTCCGGATTCACGAACCGCCTGGCGTATTCGGCGGAGCTCATCGTGTAGCCGCCCACCGCCTCGGCGGTGGTGCGGAAAATGAGATAGAAATTGTCGTTGAAGGTAAAGAGGTCGTTCAGGACGTCGTATTCCCAGTTGCCGGCGCGCGCCATCTGGAGCGCATTCGACAACTGCGCTTCGCTGATGCCAAGACGTTCATTCTGCGTCGACAATCTCTCCCGGCTCTCCTCCAGGGCGCCGATCGTCTGATCGAGCACGCGCAGGGGAAAGATGCGCAGCGCGAAATACATCCCGAAACCAAGCAACGAACTCATGATCACAACCAATCCCGCTTGATAAAGCTGGGCGCGGAAGCTGGTCTCTACTTCGATATAGCCGCGAAGGTCTCCTGAAACGGCAATCGGAACACGTCTGGTGATGATCGGGGCACGCAGCGGTGCCCCGACCTCCAGTACCAGTTCTTCGTCCGCAGTGAATATCCGTTGCCGAATCGGCTCCTCGTCGGCGAACGGGAGCTCGATCAATTCGGCCAAACGGAGCTGCTGATACTGCCAAAGGGAATTGTGGGAATAGATATACTGGGCAACCCGATTGCTGCCGAGCCCGGCCTTGAATTGCAGCGTGCGGTTCGTATCGGAATACGCATCCCAGAGAAAGGCGATCGGGCCGATGATTGCCGTAGCCAGCGCTATGGTCAGTCCGATCGTGCCGACCAGGGTGCGGAGAGAAGGCGAGGTCATCGGCACTCCTCACTCGCCAGCCAGCAGACATCCGACTTCGCGGAGAACACCTTGACCTTCCCCGGAGCGCAGGAAGTCGAGCAGGGCTTGCGCCGTGGCCGCCGATTTCTCGGAATAGACTAGGTAATAGGGCTTGTCGTAGGGATACGTGCCCTTTTCGAAGTTCTCAAGGGTCGGCTCCACGCCATCGATCGGCACAAGCCGCAGATTGCGCTTTTCGACGACGATCTGGCTCAGACCGGTCGGGGTCAGGGACCCCACCAACTCTTCAGCCATCTTGGCATTGTCCTGATCGGTGGAAGCGACCGGAACCTCGGGACGCTGCCGCGCTGCTTCGAGCGCCTCGGCCATTCCCGGGAAATGCCGTATGAACAATTCCGTATCGGTCTCGGTCCTGGGCCGCAGGATGATGCGGATCGGCGATCCGTTCTCCCATTTTGGGTCATTCGCGGCGAATATTCCCGGGAGGTCGGCACTCTTGAGGCCGCCCGGCTGGCGGCGCGACGTGACCAGTACCATTGCAGTCCGCGCAAGGGGGACTGCCGTCAAGCCACGCGCGGTCTCCTCGGGCTTCAGCGGCCGCGAGGAAATCGCCAGATCGATGACACCATCGCCGATTGCACGGATCGCGCCTGAGCTGCCAAGGTCGGGCACGATCTCGATTGTCGGGCCGCCGGCTGCGGCATAAGCGGTGGCGATGTGCTGCGCCATCGGCATCGCGCCACCCGTACCACCCAGCCGAAACGTCTCAGCTGCGGCTTCATGTCCCTGAAGCCAAGCGCCGGCCAGAAGGAGGACGAATGCAAAATTCGAGAACAATCCACGCATGCCGCACCTGCCCGTTTGTGTTTCATCGAAATCGCGCAAGTATAGAAAATGAGAAAAACTCTCGCATTTGTCTACATTTATCAGCAATCGAACATGAATGCACGTGCGAACGCCATTCGATCGTTGCCATAGTGAATACTCATTCCGCATAAGTGTCCCGGAGCGGGACACTTGTCACCCGTCGGCGGGGCAGCGGCCTCCCCGGTCCTCCGGGTTTCAGGCACTTCCCGAACCTGGACCGATGGGAGCGGCTAGACCTGCCCCGGGCCCCCAGCGACCAGGGTTGCGAATTTGGAGAAGAACTCGCCGGCGAGCTTCTTGGCAGTGGAGTCGATCAGGCGGCTGCCGAGCTGGGCGATCTTGCCGCCGACCTCGGCCTTGACGCTATAGGACAGAACGGTCGCCGCGTCGCCGTCGGCTTCCAGCACGACATCGGCGCCGCCCTTGGCAAAGCCGGCCATGCCGCCCTTTCCCTCGCCGCTGATCGTATAGGACTTCGGCGGATTGAGATCGAGGAGCTCCACCGCACCCTCGAAGCGAGCCTTGATCGGGCCGATTTTAAGGACCACCTTTGCGGTCATGTCCTTGTCGGAAGTCTTTTCCAGGCTTTCGCAACCGGGAATGGCCTGCCGCAGGACTTCCGCATCGTTCAAGGCCTGCCAGACCGTTTCGATCGGCGCTTCAATCCGTTCGCTTCCGTTCATGTCCATGGATTTTCTCCTCCTGCGATCGCCTGTGGTCCCCGGCGCGGAGCTTACAGGCGGGCCGATCCGATTGGCAAGCTCAAGCCGACTGGCCCGTCAGACGAAGACGGGCTGCTCGACGCGATCCTCGGAACCGAAGAGCTTCAGGTAGCGTTCGATCTCGGCCGGATCGCCGGTCGCCTTTCTCGGGTTGTCCGAGAGCTTGACGGCAGGCCGCCCGTTCGCCTCGCTGACCTTGCAGACCAGCGATATCGGCTTCAGGCCCTCGATTTCACGCGGAGCGCAGCCGGCAAAGTCGTTGGTGAGGTTGGTTCCCCAGCCGAAGCTCATGCGCACCCGGCCCTCGAAGTGGCGGTAGGTATCGATGATCGCATCGACGTCGAGGCCATCGGAAAAGATCAGCAGCTTCTGGCGCGGATCCCGGCCCATCTTCCTCCACCAGTCTATGATCTTCTCGCCGCCTTCGATCGGCGGCGCGCTATCGGGCCGGAAGCCAGTCCAGTCGGCAACCCAGTCCGGCGCGTTGCGAAGGAAGGCGGCGGTGCCGAATGTGTCGGGCAAGACAATCAGCAGGTTGCCGCCATAGAGCCGGTTCCAGTCCCGCATGACGTTGTAGTTGGCCGCCGCCAGCTCCTCGTCATTATTGGCGAGCGCCGCAGTCACCATGGGTAGTTCGTGCGCGTTGGTGCCGACCGCCTCGAGGTCTGAATCCATGGCCAGCAGCACATTGCTCGTGCCAGTGAAGGCAGGGCCGATGCCCTCCTTCAGGGCTTCCACGCACCACCTCTGCCAAAGGAAGCTGTGGCGCCGGCGCGTACCGAAATCGGAAATCCTGAGACCCGGAAGCTCCCGCAGGCGCTCGACCTTGGCCCACATCCTGGCCTTGGCACGCGCATAGAGGACGTCCAGCGTGAAAAGGCCCATGGTCTTGGCGACGGACCGCGAACGCAGTTCGTTTATGATGGCAAGGGCCGGAATTTCCCACATCGTGGTTTCCTTCCACCGGCCATGGAAATTCAAGATGAATTGGCCGTCCCTCTTCGAGAGTTCGTATTCCGGCAGCTGGAAATTCGCGAGCCAGGCGAGAAATTCCGGCTCGAAGATCTGAGCCTTGCCATAGAAGGTGTTGCCGGCAAGCCAGATCGCCTCCTTCTTGGTGAGGCGGAGAGTGCGGGCGAAATCGAGCTGTTCGCGCAATTCGCCCTCGTCGATCTCCTCGGCAAGACGCACGGTTCTGGTGCGGTTGATCAGCGAGAAGGTCGCATCGACGTCCGGATAGAGCTTCCAGATCATCTGCAGCATCAGAAGCTTGTAGAAATCGGTGTCGATCAGGCTGCGAACGATCGGATCGAGCTTCCAGGTGTGATTGTACACGCGGGTCGCGATATCGGTCTTCGTCATTGATTTTCCGCCCTGCCATGCACGGCCGGGTCATGGCCGCAAGTTCGACAGCCAGCCCCTGCGGCTCGCTGCTCCCGATGCAACCTTATCGAAAAATAAGCGGGCGAAGTCCATAGCCAACCGACTGCCAAGGGCTATGGCAGGGCAGGCGTGTTCTCCCTGGGCGAGGGCGCCTGTTCCTGGACGGGCTGGTTGGACGGGTTTTCCGGCGCGATCGCATTGCCCCACCACTCGGCGGGAATCCAGACGAGCAAGGCAAGCACGATGCCGGCGAGCAATATGATCAAGACCGGGCGTCCACGGAATCCCTGGCGCGCCTCCGTGGCCGTAACGGGTTCCGGCCGCAGGCCACGGGTGTCGCGGTCGGTGGTGTCGGGCAGGTCAGTTCTGCTGGTCATGGGTCTCTCCCTGTCGTGCTGAAGCGCGGCATCACAGTGCCGCAGTCTCAGGTCAAACGGAGGGAAAAGCCTATTGTTCCGGAGAATGGGAGGGAGACGGGGTCAATAGCCGGCGTCGCGGTCGACGACGTATTCGAGAGGTTGGCCCGTTTCGAACCGGGCGATCTGGGCCTCGACATGGGCAAACAGCGCACGAACGTCCGAAGAGGCGGCGGCATGGGGCGTGATGATGGCGTTTTCCATGGCCCAAAGCGAGCTTTCGGGCGACAGCGGCTCCGACTCGAAGACATCGAGGGAGGCCCCGCCCAGGACACCCTTCTCCAGCGCCTCGACGAGATCCATTTCCACCTGACTGCCGCCACGGCCGGCATTGATGAAGACCGGCTTGCCCAGCGCGCCGCCCTGCCGAAGCCGGGCGAAGAGCGAAGCATCATAGATACCTTTCGTATTCGCCGTCAGCGGCAGCAGGCCGACGAGAATATCGGTCCGGGAAAGGAAGGCATCGAGCCCTGCCGCATCGAAGGTCTCGATACCCTCGATGCGCTTGGGGCTGCGCGACCAGCCGATGACATTGAAGCCCATGAGCTTCAGTTTCTTCGCCGCGTCCCGGCCGAGCACGCCGAGACCCATGATACCGACCGTGACATCGCGCGCCTCTGGCTGGGGATCGATTTCACGCCACAAGCGCTCCCGCTGCTGGACTGCATAGACGGGCGCCCGGCGCAGATGGCTCAGCGCCTGCAGCACCACCCATTCGCTCATGCGGTCGGTCAGGCTGCGGTCGACGAAGCGGACGACCGGCAGGTCCGGAAGCTTGTAGGCCGAGAGGATATGATCGACACCGGCGCCGCCCGAAAAGATGACCTTGAGGTCCTTCGCGCGCGAAAAGAGGGTTGGATCGGGCTTCCACACCACCGCGTAATCGATTCCCTGCAATTCCCGACCGGCATTTTCCGGCAGCGCCATGTTGATGACCTCGCGGCCCCGAAAGGCCCCTTCCAATGCCTCAGCGACGCTGGTGCGCGAGAATTTCAGATCAACGACTATGGGGCTTTTTCCGGCCATGGGGCACCTGTGTTCGATTATTGGCTGATTGCGCCGGTTTCGACGGCTTCGAGGTTGAAGGCGGCGGCCATGAGGGCGCGCGTATAGTCTGCCTTCGGAGCCGCAAAGAGCTCGGCCGCCGGCCCCTGTTCGACCACCTTGCCCATGCGCATGACGATGACGTCGTTGGCGAGCGCCTTCACCACGCGCAGATCATGGCTGATGAAGAGATAGGCAAGGTCGTGGCGCTGCTGCAGATCGCGCAGGAGATCGACGACCTGCGCCTGGACGCTCATGTCGAGGGCCGATGTCGGCTCGTCGAGCATGACGAAACGCGGCTTCAGGACCATGGCGCGGGCAATGGCGATGCGCTGCCGCTGGCCGCCGGAAAATTCGTGCGGATAGCGCCAGCGGGTGGCTGTATCGAGGCCGACCTCCTCGAGCGCCCAGCAGACACGGGTGTCACGCTCGCCGGGCGTAAGGCCGCGCTCATGCACCTTCAGCCCCTCGGCAATGATTTCCCCCACCGACATGCGTGGACTGAGAGATCCGTAGGGATCCTGGAAAACGACCTGCAGGCGGTTGCGCAGCGGCCGCATATCCTTGAAGGAATATCGGTCGATCTCCTGTCCGATGAAACTGATCCGCCCTTCAGAGGCGATCATGCGGGCCAGCGCAAGCCCGAGCGTCGTCTTGCCGGAACCCGATTCGCCGACGACGCCCAGCGTCTGGCCCGCCCGCAGCACCATGTCGACGCCATCGACCGCCTTCACATGGTCGACGACCTTGCGCAGGAAGCCGGCCTTGATCGGAAACCAGACCCGGATATCGTCGCCCTGCATGACGACGGGCTTCTGCAGGTCAGATCTCGGCGGTTCGCCGCGCGGCTCGGAGGCGAGCAGATGGCGGGTATACTCATGCTGCGGATTCGAGAATATCTCCTCGACCGGGCCGCTTTCGACAATCCTGCCCTTGGTCATGACGCAGACCTTATCGGCGAACTTGCGCACGATGCCGAGATCGTGGGTGATGAAGAGCATCGACATGCCGTGGGCGGATTTCAACTCGTGCAGCAATTCGAGGATCTGCGCCTGCACGGTGACATCGAGGGCCGTTGTCGGCTCATCGGCGATCAGAAGCTTCGGCCGGTTGGCGAGCGCCATGGCGATCATCACGCGCTGGCGCTGTCCGCCAGACAATTCATGGGGATAGGCCGTGAGACGCTTTTCAGGGTCGCGGATACCGACCTGGCGCAGAAGCTCGAGCGTACGGTCGCGGGCGTCGGGCCCGATCATGGCCTGGTGAAGAGCAAGGATCTCACCGATCTGCTTCTCGATGGTGTGAAGCGGATTGAGCGAGGTCATCGGCTCCTGGAAGATCATCGTGACTTCGTTGCCGCGCACCGATCTCAGCTCGCGCTCCGGCGCCGTCATCAAGTCGCGGCCCTCGAACAGGATCTGGCCCGATGGATGGCTTGCCGCCGGATAGGGCAGCAATTTCAGGATCGACAGCGCCGAGACCGACTTGCCGGACCCGGACTCGCCGACCAGCGCCACGACCTCTCCCTGGCCGATATCAAAGCTGATCCGGTCGACGGCAAGCGTCTCCCGGCCGCCCTGCTGGAAGGCCACCGACAGATCGCGGACGGAAAGAAGCAGCGCGCTCATTTGAACGTCTTTCGCGGATCGAACGCATCACGCACGGCTTCGCCGACGAAGATCAGCAGCGACAGCATGATCGACATGGTGAAGAAGGCCGTGAGCCCCAGCCAGGGCGCCTGCAAATTGCGCTTACCCTGGGCGATCAGTTCTCCGAGCGATGGCGAACCGGGCGGCATGCCGAAACCGAGGAAATCGAGCGAGGTGAGCGTGGTGATCGAACCCGACAGGATGAAGGGCAGGAAGGTCAGCGTCGCCACCATGGCATTGGGCAGGAGATGGCGGAACATGATCGTCCAGTTGCCAACTCCGAGTGCGCGGGCCGCATTCACATATTCGAAGTTGCGGGCGCGCAGAAACTCCGCGCGAACGATGCCAACGAAGCTCACCCAGGAAAACAGCAGCATGATACCGAGCAAGACGAAGAAGCCCGGCGGCAGGATGGCGGCGATGATCAGCAGGATGTAGAGCACCGGCATGGACGACCAGATCTCGATGAAGCGCTGCATCAGAAGATCGGTCCAGCCGCCGAAATAGCCCTGAATGGCGCCGGCCGTAACTCCAACCAGGGCCGAGCAGATGGTCAGGATGAGTCCGAAGAGCACCGAAATACGGAACCCGTAGATCATCCGAGCCGTAACGTCGCGCGCCTGATCGTCGGTACCCAGCCAATTCAGATTGCCGAGAACACAATTCGGATCCTCGGCGCCCAAGGGATAGGCCGAGCAACGCTCCTGCTTGTCCATCAGCCAGAAGGGGGCCGTCGGGGCGGAATGGGGGATATTGGAATTGACGGTCCGGTAGGAATAGCGGATCGGCGGCCAGACCATCCAGCCGTTGGCCTCTATTTCCTCGGCGATGAAGGGCGAGCGATAGTCCGTGACAGCCAGGAAGCCGCCGAACTTTTCCTCCGGATAGTCGACGAGCACCGGAAAAAGGATTTCTCCCTTGTAGGAGACGACGAGCGGCCGGTCGTTGGCGATGAACTCGGCAAACAGGCTCAGGACGAAGAGGACCATGAAGAGCCAGAACGACCAGTAACCTCGGCGATTGGCCTTGAAGTTTTCCAGCCTGCGCCTGTTGGTCGGCGACAGCCACGGTTTCTTCATTGGGCCTAGGGCATCGGTGGACGAGCGATCGAGGGAAGTCATGTCAGACATCCCTCCGCTCAAAATCGATGCGCGGGTCGATCCAGGTGTAGATCAGATCGGACAGCAATCCGACGACCAGGCCCATCAGCGAGAAGATATAGAGCGTGGCAAACACGATTGGATAGTCGCGGTTGACCACCGACAGGTAACCGAGCCGACCGAGTCCGTCGAGCGAGAAGATGTTCTCGATCAGCAGCGAGCCCGTGAAGAAAGCCGAGATGAAAGCACCGGGAAGACCGGCGATGACGATCAGCATGGCGTTCCTGAACACGTGGCCGTACAGCACCTGGCGCTCGCCAAGACCCTTGGCCCGGGCGGTGACGACGTATTGCTTCTTGATCTCGTCGATGAAGGAATTCTTGGTCAGAAGCGTCGTGGTGGCGAAGGCCGAGAGAGACAGTGCGATCAGGGGCAGCGTCAGGTGCCAGAAATAATCGACGATCTTCTGCCACCAGGAAAGCTCAGCGAAATTGTCCGATACCAGACCACGCAAGGGGAACCAGTCGAAGAAAGATCCGCCGGCGAAAAGCACGATCAGGAGAATGCCGAAAAGGAAGCTCGGCACAGCATAGCCGATGACAATGACACCGGAGGTCCAGACGTCGAAGGGCGACCCGTCCTCCACCGCCTTCTTGATGCCCAGCGGAATGGAGATCGCATAGGAGATGATCAGAATCCAGACGCCGAGCGAGATCGACACCGGCATCTTCTCGACGATGAGATCGATGACCGTGGTATTACGGAAGAAGCTCTCGCCGAAATCGAAACGGATATAGTTCCACATCATTTCGAGAAAGCGGGTCAGCGGCGGCTTGTCGAAACCAAACTGCTTTTCCAGCTTGGCGATCAGTTCGGGATCAAGCCCCTGGGCGCCACGATACCTGGAATTCATCTCGTCGGCGCCGAACTGCTGCTGGTTCAGCATGTCTCCGCCGCCGGTCAGGCGCTGGTCGGCACTGTCGCCCTGCCCCGTCAACTGGGCAATGACCTGCTCGACGGGACCGCCCGGCGCAAACTGGATCACCAGAAAGGAAATGCCCATGATCCCGACGATGGTCGGGATCATCAAGAGCAGGCGCCGCAGGATATAGCCACCCATGGATCAAACGCTCCGTCCGGCCGGCATGTGCCCGCCCTTCGTCTCATGTCTTGCGATCAATCCGTCAGTCCTTTCCCGCCGAGGTTCGACACTCGTGGTCACTCTTGTCCGATTCGCGGCCTTCATTCGTAGCCGCTCATACGGATGGCGCAAGTCCCGCGCCTCATTTCGCCGCCTCTTTCGACCACCAGATCGTCGGGAAACCGATCGCATAGGTCGGCAATTCGGCGGGATGCTCGAACTTGTTCCAATAGGCGATGCGTGCAGTCCCCCCATAGTAAAGCGGCACGACATAGTGATGGGCGAGAAGGACCCGATCTAGCGCCTTCGTAGCCGCGACCAGATCCTCGCGCCCCTTGGAGAAGATCACCTTGTCGATCAGGAAATCGACACCGGGATCGGAAATGCCGGCATAATTGCGCGAGCCCTCGCGATTGGCCGAGACGGACCCCCAAAAGTCGCGTTGCTCGTTGCCCGGATTGAGCGTCTGCGCCCAGACTGTCCAGGTCATGTCAAAGTCGAAGCTGCGCATCCGGTTGGTATATTGCGAAGCGTCGACCGTGCGGACTCGCGCGTCGATGCCGATCTTGCGCAGTGCTTCGCTATAGGGAACGGCGACAACCTCCAGCATGGGGCTCGACAAAAGGATTTCGAAGCTGAGCGGGGCACCACTTTCTGCATTGACCATGCGGTTGCCCTTGAGTTCATATCCGGCCTCCCTGAGGAGCCCTACGGCCTTGCGCAGATTGTCACGCGCCTTTTCCGGCGTGCCTCCGACGGGGTTGACGTAGGGCTCGGAGAAGACTTCCGGCGGCACCTTATCCTTGACCTCGTTCAGCAGCTCCTTCTCGCGTCCATCCGGCAGACCCTTCGAGGCGAGTTCGGTTCCGAAAAAGAAGCTGTCGACGCGCTTGTACGCTCCATAGAAGGTCGTCCGGTTCAATTCCTCGAAGTCGAGGGCGTAGTTCAACGCCTCGCGGACCCGCTCGTCCTTGAACATGTCACGGCGCATATTGGGCACCAGGGCCTGCATGACGCCCGTTGCACGATAGGGATTTGGCAGTTCCTCGCGCTTCACCCGGCCTTCCCTGACGGCGGGAAAATCGAAAGCGGTCGCCCAGCGCGCAGCCTTGGTCTCAAACCAGTAGTCGCTGTTGCCGGCGCGGAAGGCCTCGAACTCCACGTCGCTGTCACCGAACATCGTGTAGGTGATCGCGCCGAAATTGTTCTGCCCGACATTCACGTTGAGGTTCTTGGCCCAATAGTCGTCACGCAACTCGTAACGGACCGTACCCCCCGCCTTGAACGAGACGACCTTGTAGGGTCCCGATCCCATCACCGGCTCAAGCGTGGTGCGGGATATGTCGCGGACAGTTCCGTCGGCCCGCCTATCCTCCCACCAATGCTTCGGGACGATCAGAAACTCGCCAAGAATCATCGGCAATTCATGGTTGTTCTTTTGATCGAAACGAAAGGTGACGTCGCGCACTCCGGTCTTTTCGACGGAGACGACGTGCTGGTAATAGCTCGTGTAGAGCGGGTTGTGTTCCTTCGCCTTTTCGAAGCTGAAAATCACGTCCTCCGGCGTCACCGGCTGGCCATCGGCCCATTTGGCCTCGGCTCGAAGGCGAAAAGTCGCCGAGGATACGTCATCGGGAAAGGAGACGCCTTCGGCCAGCAGCCCATATGACGTGGAAATCTCGTCCTCGGCCTGCTTCATCAGGGTTTCGAAGACGAGACCGAGACCCGGCGCCAGCTCACCCTTGTCCAGGATCGGATTGAAACTGTCGAATGTGCCCGTCTGCGACAATTTGAGCTCGCCGCCCTTCGGTGCCTGCGGATTGACATAGTCGAAATGGGGAAAACCCGGCTGGTATTTCACCTCGCCTGACAGGGCGACACCGTGATGCCAGTGTTCCTCGCCTGTAGCGCCCGCCCAGTGTGGAGCCACCGCCAGTGCCAGCAGCACGCAGAAACCTACCCCAACCCGCGACCTTGCCAAACCCATGCAAATCACCCCACTTTTTCTTCGAATTTCCGCCAGCATAAGCAAAACCACGGCAAAAAACAGACACGACCGCCGAGGGATAAAGCGATGACAGCAATCGGCCGAAGCCACGGATTCAACAAATTCGAAATCCACGATAGACTATGGGCAAATCACCCGCAGCGGCGGGCTCATGCAATGCGGCGGAACGGGACAATGGCATCACGAACGAGAAACTGGCTCAAGGCTCTGGCTTTGGCGCTCCCCATGGGCGCAAGCGCGGTCGTGACGCCTCAGCATGGTCATGCGGCCGAAGAGCCGGCTGCCAAGCAACTCTTCGGCAGCGTCACGTTGCCCGCACTCGCCGCACCGGTTCCTTATGGCTTCTACTCGAAGGGCTGTATTGCCGGTGCGGTCGCCATTCCGGCCGACGGACCAAACTGGCAGGCGATGCGGCTTTCGCGCAACCGCCGTTGGGGCCATCCGCAGATGATCTCGCTCATCGAACGGCTGTCCAAGGATGCGCCAAGCATCGGCTGGCCGGGCCTGCTGATCGGCGACGTGTCGCAGCCGCGCGGCGGGCCCATGCTCAATGGCCACGCCTCGCACCAGATCGGTCTCGATGCCGACGTCTGGCTGACGCCGATGCCCGATCGCCGGCTCTCCGTGCAGGAGCGCGAGGACATGCCCTTCACCTCGATGCTACAGGAAAAGAAGTTCCTGACCATCAATCCGAGAACCTGGACACAGGCCCATGCGCGCCTCATCATGCTCGCAGCGAGCTATCCGCAGGTCGAGCGCATCTTCGTCAATCCGGCGATCAAGAAGAAGCTCTGCGACACCTGGAAGGGAGACCGCTCGGCGCTCGGCAAGGTGCGGCCGGTCTATGGCCACGACGCACATTTCCATATCCGCATAAAATGCCCGCAGGGCGCTGCCGGCTGCAAGCCGCAGGCGGCGGTTCCGGCCGGTGACGGCTGCGACAAGTCGCTGGCCTGGTGGTTCACCGACGAGCCCTGGGCAAAGCCGAAGAAGGATCCCAACGCCAAGCCGCCGAAGCCGCCACGCCCGATGCAGCTCTCCGACATGCCGAAGGCTTGCGCGGCGGTGCTCGCCGCGCCCGGACCGCAAAACGAGATGGAAGTGACCTATGGCGGCGGAACCTCTCCCGTCTCCGCGCTCGCCCCCTCGCCGGCGCCGAGCACGGGAATTGCAGCCGCCCTGGCCGCCGAGCATCCCGCCGAACTCCCTGTCGTAGTCCCGGTGCCGGTACCGCGTCCGGCGCAATACTGACACACCTGCCAGAGTTCGGCTTGCCGAGCCTTTTCAAAAGGCCTTTTCCTGGTATAGAAGGCTATCAAATCGATTTAAAAGCCCGACCGGATCAAGCCCATGTCTGCCCGCAAGTGCATAGCCCTGATCGCTCACGACCAGAAGAAGGACGACATGGCGGAGTTTGCGCGCCGTCATATGCACGTGCTTTCTGCCTGGCGCATCGTGGCCACCGGCACGACCGGGGGCCGTGTCCAGGAGGCCTGTCCGGACCTTGACGTCACCCGTCTCAAAAGCGGGCCGCTCGGTGGTGACCAGCAGATCGGCGCAATGATCGCGACCGGAGAAATCCAGACGCTGATTTTCCTTGTCGATCCTTTGACATCCATGCCTCATGATGTGGATGTAAAGGCTCTGATGCGGCTTGCCATCGTCTACGATATCCCGATGGCGCTGAACCTCGCCACCGCCGAGATCTTGATAACCACGAATACGAACTGACAAACGCCCCTGATTTATGGATCGCAACGGAACCGGTCATGCCCAAGCTCATCGACAACGCCCAGCTCACTTTTCCCATCCTGATCGGCGACATCGGGGGCACGCATGCGCGTTTCTCTATCCTGATAGATGCCTATGCCGAGCCCCGGCAGTTTCCGACGGTGCATACGGCCGATTTCGCCACCATCGACGAGGCAATCCAGCAGTGCGTTCTCGACAAGACTTCGGTTCAGCCGCGCTCGGCAATCCTAGCGGTCGCCGGTCCGATCGACGACGACGAAATCCCGCTCACCAATTGCGATTGGGTGGTCCGTCCCAAGGCGATGATTGCCGATCTCGGCTTCGACGACGTCATGATCGTCAACGATTTCGAGGCGCAGGCGCTCGCCGTCGCCTCTCTCTCCGAGGAATACCGCGAGCCGATCGGCCCGCTTTCCTCGAGCCCGATCGCCTCGCGCGTGGTGCTCGGACCGGGCACCGGACTTGGCGTTGCCGGATTGATCCATGCGCAGCACACCTGGTTCCCCGTTCCCGGCGAAGGTGGACATGTCGATATCGGCCCGCGCAGCGAGCGCGACTTCGAGATTTTCCCGCACGTGGCGCGAATCGAAGGGCGGATTTCGGGCGAGCAGCTTCTTTGCGGCCGAGGCATCATCAATATCTACGACGCCGTCTGCGCCGCCGATGGCATCACCCCGAAATGGACGGACCCGGCTGATGTGACCGCCCACGCGCTTGCGAAAAGCGATGCCCAGGCGGAGGAGACGCTCTCGCTTTTCGTCACCTATCTCGGGCGGCTGGCCGGCGACCTCGCGCTCATATTCATGGCCAAGGGCGGCGTCTTCCTGGCCGGGGGCATTCCGCACAAGATCGTCGCGGCGCTCCAGGGGCCGGAGTTCCGCGCCGCCTTCGAGGACAAGGCACCCCATACGGGGCTGCTGCGGACCATACCGACCTTCGTCGTCACCCATCCGCTGGCCGCCCTTTCGGGCCTTGCGGCCTTTGCCCGGACACCGACCAATTTCGGGCTGGCGACCGACGGGCGGCACTGGCGGCGCTGACCCTGCGGCTGAAGGCCTATCCGATTTCTATGGTCAAAAGGCATCCGACTGGTTATAGAGCGCCCAAGCCACCGCGTCCGCGCCGCCGGATGCACCGTTCGACAGGGAATGTCTTTATTTGGAAGCCAGCACGACACACAAGACGCCCGTCAGTTCCAGCAGCGTAACGGCGGTCCTGAAGCGCACCATTGCAGAGAACGGCCGCGACCATGTGGGCGGCTACGTCTTCGCCATCTTCTGTCTCGTCCTCGTGGCGCTCTCGACCGCCTTTACCGCCTGGATCATGGAAGCCGTGGTCAACGAGGCCTTCGCCAAGCAGCGCGCCGATGTCGTCTGGCTGATCTGCGGTTCCATTCTCCTTGCCTTCATCCTGCGCGGACTTGCCGGCTATGGACAGGCGGTCACGCTATCGAAGATCGGCAACAGCATCGTCGCCAGTTACCAACGTCGCCTGTTCTCACACCTCATGACGCTGTCGCTCGGCTATTTCAGCGAATCCCGTTCCGCCCATCTGGCAGCGCAAATCAGCCAGAACATCAACGGCATCCGCGACGTGCTCAACCTGACGGTCACCTCGATGGCGCGCGATCTCCTGACCCTGGTCGCGCTGATCGGCGTGATGCTGTTCAAGGATCCGGTCCTGACGCTGATCGTCTTCGTCGTGGCACCGCCCCTGCTCTATGCCCTTCGCCAGATTTCCAAGCGGCTGCGCAATGCAACTCGTGAATCGGTCATCTTCAACAGCCATGTGCTCGGCGCCATGCAGGAGACGGTCCAGGGGATCGCCATCGTCAAGGCCTTCACCATGGAGGAGGAACTCGAGCGCAAGGTCAGCGGCACTATCGAAGCGGCAGAAAAGCGCGGCAATCGTATCGCGCGGCTCAGCGAGCGCACGACACCGCTGACGGAAACCTTCGCCGGTGTCGCCATCTCCAGCGTACTTGCCTATGCCGCGTTCCGTTCGATCTATGGCGGCGTGCTGCCAGGCGCGTTCTTCTCGTTCATCACAGCCCTGCTGATGGCCTATGAACCGGCAAAGCGGCTGGCCAAGCTGCAGGTGCAGATGGAACGGGCGGTGGTCAATGCGCGGATGATCTATGAAATCCTCGACATGCAGACCCATCAGCACGACAAGCCCGGCGCAGCCGAGCTTCAGGTCAGCGCCGCGCGCATCGAATTCCGTGGCGTCAAGTTCGCCTATGCGAATGGCGAACAAGTTCTCAAGGGCATCGATTTCGTGGCCGAGGGCGGAAAGACGACGGCGCTCGTTGGCCCATCCGGCGCCGGCAAGTCGACCGTAATCACGCTTGTCCCGCGCTTCTATGATCCCCTTGAAGGGCAGATCCTGATCGACGGCCAGAATATAGCCGATGTCACCAAGGCTTCCCTGCGCAAGCACCTCGCCTATGTGTCGCAACAGCCCTATCTTTTCGAAGGCACGATCCGCGACAATATCCGCTACGGCCGGCCGGATGCGACCGACGCGGATATCGAGGAAGCCGCCAAGCTTGCCCATGCCCACGACTTCATTCTTGCACAGCCTCTCGGCTACGACACGCCCGTCGGCGAAAATGGCGTGACACTATCCGGCGGCCAGCGCCAGCGGCTATCGATTGCCCGCGCTTTGGTCCGCAACGCTCCGATCCTGCTTCTCGACGAAGCCACCTCGGCATTGGATACCGAATCGGAGGCAGCGGTGCAGAGGGCGCTCGACGTGGCCATGAGCGGGCGCACCGTCGTCGTCATCGCCCACCGCCTCTCAACCGTGAAACAGGCGGACAAGATTATCGTCATGCAGGGTGGCCTGATCGCCGAGGAAGGGACGCATGACGAGCTTGCACAGCGCCCGGGCGGGCTTTACGCTCGCCTGAACCAATTGCAGCCGACCGCCGACAAGAGCGAGTTTTTCTGAGGTAGGTATGATCATGGAGGGCGCAATGAAGCTCGTCGTTGTGGGGGCCGGCGGAAGGATGGGCCAGACGCTGATCCGATTGATCCACGAGACCAAGGGCGTGACGCTTCATGCGGCTATCGAACGTCCCGGCTCCGCCTGCCTCGGCAAGGACGCCGGCGAGATCGCCGGGCTCGGCCCAACCGGCATTCCCGTGACGGATGATCCGCTCGCAGCCTTCGTCAGCGCCGACGGTGTCATCGATTTCACCTCGCCCGCGGCCACCGTGGAATTCGCCGGGCTCGTAGCCCAAGCGCGGATCGTGCATGTGATCGGAACCACCGGTTGCTCTGCGGAAGACGAGGCCAAGATTGTTGCCGCCGCACGCCATGCCAGAATCGTCAAGTCCGGAAACATGAGCCTCGGCGTCAATCTGCTTGCCGTACTTGTCCAGCAGGCCGCGCGCGCGCTGGACGAAGCGGGTTGGGATGTCGAGGTGCTCGAAATGCACCACAAGCATAAAGTGGACGCTCCCTCGGGGACAGCGCTTTTGCTCGGGGAGGCAGCGGCCCGGGGACGCGGCGTCGATCTCGCCTCTCATTCAGTCAGGGTGCGCGACGGCCATACCGGCGCACGCGAAACCGGCTCGATCGGCTTTGCGACGCTTCGCGGCGGCTCGGTGGTCGGAGAGCATTCTGTCCTTCTTGCCGGAGAGGGCGAAGTCGTGACGCTGTCGCACAGCGCAGGCGACCGCTCGATCTTCGCGCGCGGCGCGCTCAAAGCGGCCCTGTGGGCACGCGAGCGCAAGCCCGGCTTCTATTCGATGCTCGATGTCCTCGGGCTCTCTTCATCCATCTGATCATTGTTGCGAAGGATATCCCTATGAGCGGTACTCTCGTGCTCGTGCGCCACGGCCAGAGCGAATGGAATCTCAAAAACCTTTTCACTGGCTGGCGCGATCCAGGGTTGACTGAACTGGGTGTCCAGGAGGCCAATGCCGGCGGCAAGGCGCTTGCGGACTACGGCATCAAGTTCGACATCGCGTTCACCTCCGTCCTGTCGCGGGCCCAGAGAACCTGCCAGATCGTGCTCTACAATGTCGGCCAGCCAGATCTCGAGACGATTTGCGACGAAGCGCTCAACGAACGCGACTACGGCGACCTTTCCGGTCTCAACAAGGACGATGCGCGAGCAAAATGGGGCGAGGAGCAGGTTCATATCTGGCGCCGCTCCTATGACGTTCCCCCTCCGGGCGGCGAAAGCCTTCGCGACACCGGCGCCCGCGTCTGGCCCTATTACATGACGGAAATCCTGCCGCGGGTCCTGCGTGGCGAGAAGGTTCTCGTCGCCGCGCACGGCAATTCGCTGCGCGCTCTTGTGATGGTTCTCGACCGGCTTTCCAAGGAGGAAATCCTGAAGCTCAATCTCGCGACCGGCGTGCCGATGGTCTACAAGCTCAAGGCGGATTCGACCGTCGCCTCGAAGGAAGTCCTCGGCGACATGTCGGGCGCGCACTGACGCGCCCGTCGTCCATCAATTGCTGATGGTAAACTCGACGCGGTCGGCGGGAAACCGGGTGACCGCGTATTGCATCGGAACACCGTCCATATCGGTGTTCAGCGCCCGGGTCATCAGCACGATGGCGCCGGGCGTCAAGGCGAGTTCGGCGACATCGTCGGGCTCGGCATGGCAGGCCGACACTTCCGTAACGGCGCGCAGATAGTCCGTGACGCCGTATTCCGCCAATGCCCTGGTGATCGAGCCGCTACGCAAGAACACCTCACCGATACCGTCGAAGCGGTCGGCCGGAAACCAGATCGTCGAACGCGACAGCGGCCGGCCATCCGCCTTGCGCAGCACATCGAGCCGGATGGCCGAGGCCTGTGGTCCGAGCCCCAGCCGGCGCGCAACATCGGCACTCGCCGGCTCGCAGCCTGACGACAGCAGCAGACCCTCCAGGTCTCTCGCCTGATCGCCGATGCCCTCGGTGAAGCGGGTCCGCCGGGCAATTGGAAAGCTGAACTTTTCCTTCCGGTCAATCATCGTGCCGCGGCCCTGTATGGCGCGCACGATCCCTTCCTGCCCGAGGGCCGCCAGGGCGCTGCGCACCGTATGACGATTGACGCCGAACTTCGCGGCAAGCTGCGTTTCGGGCGGAACCATGCCCGTCGCATCATAGTCGCCCTGCGAAATGGAGGCCCTGATCCTGTCGGCTATCTGCCGCCAGAGCGCGACCCCCTTCTGTCGTTCCACCGATTTCCGATCCGTCATGTCACACGCTTGTCACGCCTTGTTGGTAGCCATAAAGTAACTTGTACGGTTGTCTATATTACTAGACATTTGAGGGCCTGACAATGGAAGTAAAACAGGAAAGCGCGGAGACCCCGGCACCCGAGCGCAAGCGCGTCGTCGATCTGCTTGCCCGCATCGGCACGCAGGACCTGACGCGCGTGTGGGATGCGCTGCCCGAGCAGCCACAAGTCCAGATGTTGCGCGGCCCCGAGATCGGTCTCGTCATGGTGCGCGGCCGGATCGGCGGCGGCGGCGCGCCCTTCAATCTCGGCGAAGCCACCGTCACCCGGGCAACTGTCCGGCTTGGCAACGGCCTGGTCGGGCACGGGCACATACTCGGCGCCAACCTCAAGCGGGCAAAGCTCGCCGCCGTCTTCGACGCGCTCTGGCAAGACCCCGCGCGGCGTCCGCAGATCGAAGAGCAATTGCTGCAGCCAGCCGCCGTCCGGATTGCCGAAGAAAGCCGCAGCAAGTCGGAAGAGGCTGCCGCGACGCGCGTCGATTTCTTCACCATGGTACGGGGAGAGGACTGATGACTTCGAAAATTGAGGCCCTGACCGGAGGATTTGCCGAGCCGGTCCACCACGCCCAGAGCGTCTTTCGGATGCTGATGGACTGCATGGCCCGCCCCGGCACTGTCCGGTCCATCCTGCCGCAGGTCGAGCCGCCGCTGCCGATGGGCGCGGCTGCCGGGGCAATAGCGCTGGCGCTCTGCGATCACGATACGCCGGTCTGGTTGACGCCGGCGCTTACCAAGTCGCCAGTCGCCGAGTGGATCGGCTTCCATACCGGCGCACCGCTCACCCGCGAAAAGGCCGAAGCGCGCTTCGCCTTCGCCGAAGCCGGCGCCGTTCTTTCCTCCTTCGGCCTGTTCGCAACGGGAACCCAGGAATATCCCGACCGCTCCGCGACGATCGTCCTGGAAGTGCCGAGCCTCGACAAGGGGCCGGCACTGACGCTCACCGGACCCGGTATCCGCGAAGCCGTTACGATTGCACCACAGGGCCTGCCCGAGATGTTCCTGCGACAATGGGCCGACAATCGCACGCTGTTTCCGCGCGGTGTCGATGTCGTGTTGACCGCGGGACGTCAGATGCTCGGGCTGCCGAGAACCTGCAGAATCACCGCGAGGGAGGTTTGATCCATGTATGTTGCCGTCAAGGGCGGTGAAGCCGCCATCGACAACGCGCACCGGCTACTCGCCGACAAGCGGCGCGGCGACCGCTCGCTCCCCGCACTCACGATCAATCAGATCGTCGAGCAGCTCGGTCTCGCCGTCGACCGCGTGATGGCGGAAGCTTCGCTGCATGATCGGGCGCTCGCGGCACTGGCGATAAAGCAGGCGCGCGGCGACATGATCGAGGCGATCTTCCTCTTGCGCGCCTATCGCACGACCCTGCCGCGCTTCGGCTATTCGGTGCCGATCGATACCGGCCGGATGCAGATCGAGCGCCGAATCTCCGCCACCTACAAGGACCTGCCCGGCGGGCAGTTGCTTGGCCCGACCTTCGACTACACGCACCGCCTCCTCGATACCTCGCTGCTTGAAGACGACGAAGTACCGGAGCCAGTGCACAAGGCCCCGGCTCCGGAGGCGATCATGCGCGTTTCCGATATTCTCGGCGAAGAAGGCCTGATCGAGGCGGATGGCGACATGCCCGAGGATCATCTCGCCGGCGATATCACCCGCGAGCCGATCGAATTTCCAATGGACCGCGACACGCGCTTGCAGGCGCTCGCCCGCGGCGACGAGGGCTTCCTGCTGGCGCTCGCCTATTCCACCCAGCGCGGCTACGGCCGCAGCCATCCGTTCGCGGGCGAGATCCGGATCGGTGAAGTCGAGGTGGAGATCGAAGTGGCCGAACTGGGGTTTGCTGTGTCGCTCGGCAATGTCCGGGTCACGGAATGCCAGATGGTCAATCAGTTCAAGGGGTCGGCCAAGGCGCCGCCGCAATTCACGAGAGGTTACGGCCTGGTGTTCGGACAGAGCGAGCGCAAGGCGATGGCCATGTCGCTTGTCGATCGGGCGCTGCGCGCCTCCGAACTCGGCGAGGACATCGTCGCCCCGGCGCAGGATGAGGAATTCGTCATTTCACACTCCGACAACGTCCAGGCAACCGGCTTCGTCGAGCACCTGAAGCTGCCCCACTACGTCGATTTCCAGGCCGAACTCGATCTCGTGCGGCGCATGCGCAGCGAATTCGAGGCGGCGCGCGGCAACCACCCAGCCGGGCATGCCGAGGCCGCAGAATGACCCGGCCGAGCTCAATCGCGGTCTTGCTGGATATACCAAAAGGCACTGCCGAGCGTCGTGGTCACCATGACCGTGATAAAGACCGTCAAGATCCAAACAGTTTCCATAGCCAGTTTCTCCCGTTGAGAAAGGACAACGCCTGATGTCCGAAGAAGTTTCACATCATGCCGGCCTCGCCTCCTACAACTTTGCCTATCTCGATGAGCAGACGAAGCGGATGATCCGCCGGGCGATCCTGAAGGCGATCGCCATCCCGGGTTATCAGGTGCCCTTTGCCTCCCGCGAGATGCCGATGCCCTATGGCTGGGGAACGGGTGGCGTTCAGGTCACCGCATCGATCATCGGGATGGAAGACGTCTTGAAAGTGATCGACCAGGGGGCCGACGACACCACCAATGCGGTCTCCATCCGCGCCTTCTTCCGGAAGGTCGCCAATGTCGCCGTCACCACCCATACGAAGGATGCGACGATCATCCAGACGCGCCACCGCATTCCGGAAGAAAAGCTCCGGGAAAATCAGGTTCTGGTCTATCAGGTGCCGATCCCGGAACCACTGCGTTTCCTCGAGCCGCGCGAGACCGAAACCCGCAAGATGCACGCGCTCGAGGAGTACGGCCTCATGCATGTGAAGCTCTATGAGGACATCGCCAAGAACGGCCGCATCGCCACGACCTATGCCTATCCGGTCAAGGTCGCCGGGCGCTATGTCATGGACCCTTCGCCGACCCCGAAATTCGACAATCCGAAGATGCACATGTCAGAGGCGCTCCAGCTGTTCGGCGCGGGCCGCGAGAAACGCATCTACGCGGTGCCGCCCTTCACGGAAGTCGTCAGCCTCGATTTCGAGGACCATCCGTTCGAGATCCAGAAATTCGACAAACCCTGCGCACTCTGCGGAGCCGAGAACGTCTACCTCGACGAGGTCATCCTCGACGACCGGGGCGGACGCATGTTCGTTTGTTCGGATACGGATCACTGCGAGGAGCGCCGCGAGCAGGGCCATGCCGGTCATCTGCTGGGCAAGCAAAAGGAGGCTGCCGAATGACTGACACGCCGCTTCTGAAAGTCCGGGACGTCTCGAAATTTTATGGCAACCGCATTGGTTGCAGCAATGTCGCCTTCGACCTCTGGCCCGGCGAGGTGCTGGCGATCGTCGGCGAATCGGGCTCGGGAAAGACCACGCTCCTCAACTGCCTCTCGACACGGCTGATGCCGACGACTGGGACCGTCGAATACCAGATGCGCGACGGCGGCTATCGTGACCTCTATCATATGACCGAGGCGGAGCGGCGCTTCCTCATGCGCACCGACTGGGGCTTCGTTCACCAGAACCCGGCGGACGGGCTGCGCATGACTGTTTCGGCCGGCGCCAATGTCGGCGAACGTCTCATGGCAATCGGCGACCGGCACTACGGCAAGATCCGTGAAACGGCCAGCAACTGGCTGGAGCGGGTCGAAATCAACACAGACCGCATTGACGACCAGCCGCGTGCATTTTCCGGCGGCATGCGCCAGCGCCTGCAGATCGCCCGCAATCTGGTGACCGGGCCGCGCCTCGTCTTCATGGACGAGCCGACCGGCGGCCTCGATGTTTCCGTGCAGGCGCGCTTGCTCGACCTGGTACGGGGGCTGGTCAACGATCTCGGTCTCTCGGCCATCGTCGTCACCCATGATCTTGCAGTGGCGCGTCTGCTTTCTCACCGGATGATGGTGATGAAAGACGGGCATGTGATCGAACAGGGACTGACCGACCGCGTCCTCGACGATCCGCGCGAACCCTATACCCAGCTGCTCGTGTCTTCGATCCTGCAAGTCTGAAGCCTTTAGGAGGAAAACCCCATGGCCACGCCCCTCGTCGTCTCGGAAGTCTCCAAGAGCTTCACCATGCACCTGCGCGACGGACTGCGCCTGCCCGTCGTCGCCAATGTCTCCTTCTCGGTCGCGTCGGGCGAATGCGTCGTGCTCGGCGGACCCTCGGGCATCGGCAAGAGCTCGATCCTCAAGATGCTGTACGGCAACTATGCCGTGGATGCAGGCCAGATCCTGATCGCACACAAGGACCGCATCATCGACATCGCCAGTGCCGATCCGCGCTCCGTGCTGGAAGTCCGCCGTACCACGCTCGGTTATGTCAGCCAGTTCCTGCGCACCGTGCCGCGCGTCGCCACCGTTGACGTGGTAGCCGAGCCTCTGATCGCACGCGGTGTGGCAGCCGAACAAGCGCGCGAGCGTGCAGCAGAACTGCTGCAAAAGCTCAATCTGCCGCGCGACCTCTGGCAGCTGCCGCCCGCCACTTTCTCCGGCGGCGAGCAGCAGCGCGTCAATATCGCCCGCAGCTTCATCACCGATCACCGAATCCTGTTGCTCGATGAGCCGACAGCCTCGCTCGATGCCGCCAACCGCGCCGTCGTCGTCGAGATGATCCGCGCCAAGAAGGCGGCCGGCGTCGCGCTACTCGGCATCTTCCACGACGAGGAGGTTCGCGAAGCCGTCGGCGACCGCATTCTCGACGTCTCGCAGTTCTCACCCCGGAAGATTGCCGCATGAGCAGGAAACTGGGGCTTGAGCCCTATATCCACGAAAGCGCCCGCGTGACGAATTCGACACTCGGCCGCTATACAGAGGTCTCCGAGCGCTGCCGCCTGGAGGAGGTCGTCATGGGCGACTATTCCTACATCATGCAGGACGGCGCCATATGGTGCGCGACGATCGGCAAGTTCGCCAATATCGCCGCGGCGGTACGCATCAACGCCACCAATCACCCGACATGGCGCGCGACGCTCCATCACTTCACTTATCGCGCGGCCGATTATTTCGACGGCGCCGACATGGAGACCGATTTCTTTGCCTGGCGGCGGGAAAACAGCGTTACGATCGGACATGATGTCTGGATCGGTCACGGCGCAACGGTCTTGCCCGGCGTCTCTGTCGGCAATGGCGCGGTGATCGGGGCGGGCGCCGTCGTGTCGAAGGATGTCGCCCCCTACACGATCGTGGGTGGCGTGCCGGCGAAGCCAATCCGGGAGCGGTTCGGACCCGGCGTGGGCGCACGCATGGACAAGCTTGCCTGGTGGGACTGGAAACATGAGCGCCTGCACGCTGCGCTTTCCGATTTCCGCGCCCTGAGCGCCGAGGACTTCGTCGCGAAATACGAATGAAATTGATATTTTTCAATAACTTGCAAGATGTAATATAATCTACATAAATCTGACATTCGCATTTCATGGTCATCCGGTACTGCGTTCCTGAGGCACGCGGACAGGATGTCGAAAGAGCGAAGATGAGATTTCAGCTGAAAGACGTAACCCGGCGGTTCGGACAGAATATTGCGGTCAATGCCGTCAATATCGACATCCCCCAGGGGCAGATGGTCGGCATTATCGGTCGCTCGGGGGCCGGCAAGTCGACGGTCCTGAGAATGATCAACCGCCTTGTCGATCCATCGTCCGGCTCGATCCATTTCGGCGATACCGAGGTCTCTTCGCTGCGCGGACAAGCGCTCAGAAACTGGCAGCGCGACTGCGCTATGATCTTCCAGCAATTCAATCTGGTGCCGCGCCTCGATGTGCTGACCAACGTGCTGCTCGGCCGCCTGAACCACCGCTCGACGGCTCTCAGCATTCTCAACATTTTCAGCCGCGAAGAGCGCCTCATGGCAATCGCCGCCCTCGAGCGTCTCGGAATCGAGCAGACCGCGCTGCAGCCGGCCGGCACTCTGTCCGGCGGACAGCAGCAGCGCGTCGCCATTGCCCGCGCGCTGATGCAGGGACCGAAGATGGTGCTCGCCGACGAGCCTATCGCCTCGCTCGACCCGTTGAACGCCAAGATCGTGATGGACGCGCTGAAGGATATCAACGAGCGTGAGGGCATCACCGTCATCACCAATCTGCACACACTCGACACGGCCCGTGCCTATTGCGAGCGCATCATCGGCATGGCGCAGGGCCGCATCGTCTTCGACGGCAGGCCGCACGAACTGACGGCCGAAGCCGTGCAGGAGATCTATGGTTCCGACAGGGACGGCGCCGGTATCGACGAAAGCATGACGTCGACCAGCATCAATTTGAAAAGCGCGAAGGTCACGACCACCGCTCCGCAATCAGTTGGCCTCCAGCCCTTGGCAGCCGCCGAGGCCTGAGCGCCGCAACGATCGTCCGCCCGCGTGAAGGGCACCCCTATAACAGGACTCTCTCCGGATGATCCGGATACCAGGAGATAAACTCATGTTGAAGCAATCCCTTCTTGCCGCCGTTGCACTCGTTTCGCTCGCCGGCGTCGCCGCCGCCGAAGACCTCAAGGAATTCCGCATCGGCATCCTCGGCGGTGAAAATGAAGCCGACCGCCTGCGTAACTTCCAGTGCATGACCGAAAAGCTTCCCGCCGTTCTCGGCGTCGAAAAGGTCTCGCTCTTCCCGGCCGCCGACTATGACGGCGTCATCCAGGGCCTGCTTGGCGGCACGCTCGATTACGCCGAACTCGGCGCCTCGGGCTACGCCAAGGTCTATCTGGCCGATGCCAAGGCCGTCGAGCCGATCCTGACGACCGTCCAGACCGACGGCTCGATGGGCTATTATTCGATCATGGTTGCCCGCAAGGACAGCGGCATCGCCAAGCTCCAGGACATGAAGGGCAAGAAGCTCGGCTTCGCCGACCCGGATTCCACCTCCGGTTATCTGGTCCCGACCGTGACCCTGCCGGAAGCCGTCGGCGCTCCGATCAAGGAATTCTTCGGCGAGACTGGCTTCGGCGGCGGCCATGAGAACCTCGTTCTCGAAGTTCTGAAGGGCACCTTTGTCGCCGGCACCACCTGGGGCTCCGGCGTTGGCGAATTCAAGGACGGCTACACCTCCGGCAACCTGCGCAAGATGGTCGACAAGGGCATCCTGAACATGGACGACCTCGTCGAACTCTGGAAATCGCCGCTGATCCCGAACGGCCCGATCGTCGTCCGCACCTCGATGAACGAGGACATGAAGGCGAAGTTCAAGAAGTTCATGGTGGATCTGCCGACCACCGACGCAGCCTGCTTCGCCGCCATTGAAGGCGGCGATTTCAAGGGCTTTGCCGAAGTCAACGCCGACTTCTACAAGCCGATCATCGACGCCCGCAAGGCAACCATCGGCGGCTGATCCCGACCCGAAATGACAAAGCCGCCGGTCTTCGGACCGGCGGCGTTTTTCAATGCCGAATTTGCCGGCGCACCTTCCTCACAAAAGCGAAGCAGATCATGAATGGATCTTTCATGACCCCTCCCCTGAGCGACAAGGGAGCCATTGTCGAAAACCATTGGAATGCGCTCGCCAAAACGCGCCGCACCTATACAATCCTCAGTCTTCTCGTGCTTTTCGTCGCTCTTTCCGGGTCGTTGTGGTTTGCAAACGAGAGCAATTCCGGAAAATTTTTCGACCGTCTGCCGCATCTGTTCGATTTTGTCGGCGATCTCATGCCCCGCGACCCCGCCGAAGTGTGGCGCGCACTATTCGATCTCCCCTCGCCCTACTTCGATGGCAGCCTGCAATTCGACTATGTGGAAGGCCGTTACTACATCACGGAAAGCTTCTATATTCCCGAATACTTCTACAAGATGGTGGAAACGCTGAACATTGCCCTGCTGTCGACGCTGGTCGGGCTGGTGTGTGGGTTTCTTCTGTCATTCCTCGCCGCCCGCAACACGATGCCGAACCGCTGGGTGCGGATGATCGTGCGGCGCTTCATGGAAATTCTGCGCGCTTTTCCGGAAGTGGTGCTGGCCGGTTTCTTCCTGGCCATCCTGTCACTCGGCCCCATTCCCGCGATCATTGCGGTGTCTATTCACACCATCGGCGCGCTTGGAAAGCTATACTTCGAAGTGATCGAGAATGCCGACATGAGACCCGATGAGGGCTTGCGAGCGGTGGGCGCCAATTGGGTGGAGAGGGCATGGTTCGGCATGGTGCCGCAGGTCATGCCCAATTTCATGAGCTATTTCCTGCTTCGCTTCGAGATCAATGTGCGCGCATCGACCATCATCGGCGCGGTCGGCGGCGGCGGCATCGGCGAACAACTTCGCTTGTCGATCAGCCGCGGGCATGAAGCGAAAACGCTCGCCATCGTGCTTCTGCTGTTCACGACGATCATCGCGGTCGATCAGTTTTCCGCCTGGCTTCGCCGCAAACTGGTGGGTGACCAGGCCTTCCTGGCCGTTCAATAGGACGTATTCATGAGAACGCTCGACGCCTCAGAACTTGAAAACGTGGCTCGCCGACACCCGGGCTTGCTTGAACGATCCTTCTTCCAGCGCTTCCGCATTCCGATCGCCGTCATCGGCCTCATATTCTACCTCTTCTTCTGCTGGTGGTTCTTTTCGATCGGCAAGGTCATCGGTTCCGCCAACTGGACGATCGCCGGCAACTATCTTGCCGACTGGGTATCCTACGAAGTGCGTCCCGATGTGGAAATTGCGTCGGACCGGACGATGAAGATCGTCTATCCCCGCTTCTCTCCCCTGGGGGACAATCCAAATCCGGACTGGATCGACGCGAAACGTGAAATGGTGACGCGGACGATCGAGATCCCTGCCAGCGGACCTGCACCGGACAGTCAACCGGCCAAGACGTCGTCCTTCAGTTTCGTGGCTCCCAGCAATGCCGGTACCGCTCTAGAGCAAACACAGGCGCGGACCGAGACCAAGACGGAAGAAGTGGTGACGGCAGCACGGATCGACATCGGATCGGCGCGGGTCGATATCGTCCCGGAACGGGTGACCGTAACGTATCGGGGTGAAAGTGTATCTGCGGCGCTGCGCGGAGCGGACGGGGAAGTGCATGCCGAAGGTGCATTGCCCTCCTGGGCAAAACAGGGCCAGCCGGGCGCAAAGATACTCGCCTATTTCGGCTTTTCCGGCTGGCTCGAAATCCGTGACAACGTCGTCAAGATTCATCATCGCTTCCCGGGTTGGGAGAACTTCTTCTTCGACACCGATTCACCTTTTTTCGACAAGTCGATTTCCGAGGTCGCGACCCTGGTCACTTCGGCCGAGCGGATCGATCCCGCACAGAGCAACCTGTCGCTGGCGATCAACAACGTCCTTTACAATCCCTCCTGGCAGCATCTCGACGTCTGGACGAAGCTGTTGCAGACGATCGTCATGGCCTTCGTGGGAACGTTGTTCGCATCGATCATCGCCTTCCCGCTTTCCTTTATCGCGGCGCGCAACATCACGCAGAACAAGCCCATCAACCAGATCGTCAAGCGGTTCTTCGATTTCCAGCGCTCCGTCGACATGCTGATCTGGGCGCTGTTCTTCACACGCGCCTTCGGGCCGGGGCCGCTTGCCGGGATTTCCGCGATCTTCTTCACTGATACCGGCACACTCGGAAAACTCTACTCCGAAGCGCTTGAGAACATCGATGACAAGCAGCGCGAGGGCGTCAAGTCCGTCGGCGCACCACCGGCAGCGGTGCAACGCTTCGGCGTCCTGCCCCAGGTCATGCCGCTATTTGCTTCCCAGGCGCTTTATTTCTGGGAATCGAATACGCGCTCGGCAACCATAATCGGCGCCGTGGGCGCCGGCGGTATCGGCCTGAAGCTTTGGGAAGCCATGCGGACGAATTCGGATTGGGAAAACGTCGCCTATATGGTGGTGCTGATCCTGATCGTCGTCTTCGTCTTCGACGGCATCTCGAATGCGTTGCGCTCCCGATTGATGGGAACGAAACATTGATTTCCACCAACGTCGCTTGCCGTATCATCAATCTGTCACGGTGATCGATTATCGGACCGTTTTCTTGCCTTGAGGCGACGATCCAGCCAACACTGTCGCCCACACCTTTCCGGGGAATTGATTCTTGCGCTACGCGTTGTATTTCACGCCTCCTGAAAAAGACCCGCTGACGAAGATCGCGGCACGGTGGCTCGGGCGCGATGCCTTTTCCGGCGTAGATCTGGCACTCGAGCCAGTCAGCGGATTTGCGCACGACCAGGTGACGGCCCTGACCTCGGATCCGCGTCGCTACGGATTTCACGCGACGCTCAAGGCGCCATTCGAACTTGCCGACGGTCAGAGTGAGGACGCTCTTGTGGAAGCCCTCGGGCGGTTCTCCGCAGACGCCCGCGCCTTCGATATTCCCTCGGTCACCGTCGGTCAGCTCGGCCCGTTCTTCGCGCTCGTCCCCAAAGAGCCGCATAACCCGTTGCAGGACTTCGCCGCCTCGGTGGTTGAAGCCTTCGAGCCGTTCCGCGCGCCCCTGAGTAACGCCGACATCGCGAGGCGCAAGCCCGAGAAACTCAATGACGCGCAGCGCGCCAATCTCGTCCGCTGGGGATATCCCTACGTTATGGAGGAATTCCGATTCCACATGACGCTGACCGGTCCGGTCGAGCCAGAGGCCAGCGCCGCCGTGGCAACGCTCCTTCACGAACGCTTTGCCGCCTTCTGCGGCCGGCCGTTGCGCATTTCCGGCCTCGCGCTCTTTGTGGAAAGGGACCGGGGTGCACCTTTCACCATCCACTCGTGGCTGCCGCTCGGTGGCGCCTGAAACAAGGAAAGCCTGATCTCATGTCTGCCGAAACCGTATTGACCAACGCCAGGATCGTTCTAGAGGACAGCATCGTCGCCGGCACCCTTGTCGTTCGCGATGGCCGTATCGCCGATATCTCCGAGGGATCGACGCAGATTGGCGAGGACTTCGATGGCGACTATCTCATTTCCGGCCTGGTCGAGCTTCATACCGATCACCTTGAGGCCCACTATTCCCCTCGCCCGGGCGTGAGATGGGACAAGACCTCGGCCATCCAGGCTCATGACGCGCAGGTGGTGACCTCCGGGATCACCACGGTCTTCGATTGCCTGCGGATGGGCTCCGACGAGGACGGAGGTTTCGTCAAGGGAGAGATGCGCGATATGGCCGATGCCATTCAGGCGGCAGAACACGAAGACCGGCTGCGGGCCGAACACCTCATTCACTTGCGTTGCGAAGTCTCGGCCGAGGACGTGCTCGACCATTTCGCCGATTTCGAGACAGACCCCTATGTGCGGCTCGTGTCGCTGATGGACCATGCACCGGGCCAGCGCCAGTTCCAGACGATGGAACAGTATACGCTCTACTACAAGACCAAGCGCGGTCTCTCGGACGAAGCCTTTGCGCATTTCGTCGCCCGCCGCCAGGAAGCCTCGGCTCTCTACGCCGCCGCGCATCGTGACACATTGGCCAGGTCCTGTGCAGCACGCGGCATCACGGTGGCAAGCCACGACGATGCCACGCTCGATCATGTCGACGAGGCTATCGGCTATGGCGTCAAGCTCGCCGAATTCCCGACCAGTTTCGATGCCGCAGACGCCTCCCACAAGGCAGGAATGAGCGTCTTGATGGGCGCGCCGAACATCGTGCGTGGCAAGTCCCACTCCGGCAACATCGCCGCGCGCGATCTCGCCGAGCGCGGCGTGCTGGACGTGCTCTCGTCGGACTACGTGCCGCTCAGCCTTCTCCACGCGCCCTTCGTGCTTGCCGATGAGCTGGACAGCATCTCTCTTCCCCGGGCGCTTGCCATGGTCACGTCGACGCCAGCCCGCACCGTCGGGCTCAACGATCGCGGACGCATCGATACCGGCCTGCGCGCCGACCTCGTGCGGGTGCGCCGCCATGCCGGTGTACCAATCGTCCGCTCGGTGTGGCGCGAAGGTCGGCGGGTGGCTTGATGGACGGGCGAGAAACCAGGGCCTGGCCAATCTCTCCGGCGGGTACTCTCGCGGCCGTCGTCGGCCCGAGCGGCGCCGGAAAGGACAGCCTGATTTCCATTGCAATGGCGCATTTCTCCGAGCGGCCGGACGTTCATTTCGTCAAGCGCATCATCACCCGGGACAAGGACGCCGGCAGCGAGGACCACACAGGCGTTTCGGCTGAGGAATTCGAGATCATGCGGCTCGAGGGCAGCTTTGCCGTCCATTGGGACGCACATGGCCTGCGCTATGGAATACCAGCTTCCGTCAATGAAAAACTGGCGCTTGGGCATCTGGTCATCGCCAATGGCTCACGCTCAGCGCTCCACCTCTTTTCCAGGGCGTTTCAAAAGCTCCTAGTCATCAATGTTACGGCCCGACCGGAGGTTTTGGCCAAGCGGTTGGAGTTGCGTGGACGCGAAAGCAGTGAAGACATCCGGCGCCGTCTCGAGCGCAGCTCGCTGGAGGTCACGGGCGACTTCAATACCGTGACCATCGACAACAGCTGTCTGTTGGCAGATGCCGGCGCGCAGATGATCGCCTTGCTCGAAGGCGTGCTCTGCGAGAGCACAGCGCAACCGCAATAGGGTTCAGCGCCATTCGCCAATCCGCTCGATGGATGTCAGCATCGCCGCTCCATGGGTGAGCGAGAGTGCGGCCGCTTCGATCATCTGCGGCAAAATCAGCCATTCCAGCGTCCAGGCGCTGCCGGAACGCTCCTGTTCGTGGACAAGAGCCTGATGCACCCCGGAGACCTGTGTGGCATTGTAGCGCGCAAGCGCTACCAGCACCTCGGCCAGAACCGGGTTGTGCTTGTGCGGCATGGCCGAGGAGCCGCCGCCGCCTGAAATCTCGACCTGATCGATGCCGTTCTGGACCATCAGGGCGACATCCTGGCCGATCTTGCCGAGCGCTCCGGTAATCCGGGAGAGGAAGCTGCCGAAGTCGGCGATGCGGCCGCGATCCGTGTGCGGCACGTAATCGGGAACGGAAAGGCCGAGCTCGTCAGCCATCGCCTTTCGCACCGCGCCGATGCGATCCGCGAACTTTTCCGCGGTTCCGGCGGCGCCCGCCAGGGAGAGCACGAGCATCTGCTGGCGCTGCCGGGCAAGCCCCTCCGCGACCCGCGCCACGGCACTTCTCCAAACCGAAATGCGGTCGCCGGCCGTGATCATGATCGCCGCCTGCATGCGGGAATATGCCATCAAAGGCTCACCACCAAAACGATCCAGCAATCCGGCAAGGATCTGGTCAACGACGCCAAGCCGCTTCTCGAATAGGGCAAAGACCGGTGCCAGCTTCAGCGCCGTTGCCGTGTCGACAACGTCCTGTGTCGTCGCACCAAAATGCAGGGCCCTGCCCGCCTTCTCACCGATGGTCTCCCGCAACTGGCTGACAAGATCGGGGACCGGCACGCCGTCACGCAGCGTGGCCGCCGTCAATCGACGCATATCCGGCTCAAAACCGCCGATTGCAGCAATGACTGTTTCAGCCGCCTCGCTATCAATCAAACCGGCTTGCACCTCCGCACGTACCAAGGCCTTTTCAAACCGAAGCATTGCGGCGATATCCGTGCCGGAATCAAGAAGCGCGGCCACCTCATCGTCGCCAAGAAGACTCGCGAAATATGGCTGGGCGGTCAGAGCCATCGATCACACGCGCTCCAGTGCAACCGCGATGCCCTGGCCGACACCGATGCACATGGTCGACAGCGAATAGCGTCCGCCGGTCAGAGACAGTTCCAGCGCCGCCGTGCCGGTGATGCGCGCCCCCGACATCCCGAGCGGATGGCCAAGTGCAATCGCGCCACCATTGCGGTTCACACGCGGATCATCATCGGCGATGCCGAGCTGGCGAAGGGTCGCGAGCCCCTGGGATGCAAAGGCCTCGTTGAGTTCGATGACATCGAACTGGTCCTGGCGCATGCCGAGCCGTGCCATCAGCTTCTGGGAGGCGGGAGCCGGACCGATGCCCATGACGCGCGGCGGAACGCCGGCGGTGGCGCCTGCGAGGATACGGGCAATCGGTGTCAGGCCATGCTTCTTCGCGGCGGCTTCGGAGGCAATGATGAGCGCTGCGGCGCCGTCATTGACGCCGGAAGCATTGCCGGCGGTGACCGAACCGCCTTCGCGGAACGGGGCCTTGAGTTTGGCGAGCGCCTCAACGGTCGTGGCGCGCGGATGCTCGTCGCGATCGACGATGACGGGCTCGCCCTTGCGCTGCGGGATCGCCACCGGTGTGATTTCCTTCGCCAGACGACCGTTTTCCTGCGCGGTGGCCGCCTTGTTCTGCGAGCGGACCGCGAAGGCATCCTGATCTTCGCGGTTGACATGGTAGTCTTCGGCCACATTCTCGCCGGTCTCCGGCATGGAATCGATGCCGTACATCTTCTTCATCAGAGGATTGACGAAGCGCCAGCCGATCGTCGTATCGTGGATTTCGGCATGACGCGAGAAAGCCGTCACGGCCTTCGGCATGACGAAGGGCGCGCGCGACATGCTTTCGACGCCGCCGGCGATCATCAGTTCAGCCTCACCCGCCTTGATGGCACGCGCCGCCGCGATGATTGCATCCATGCCGGATCCGCAGAGCCTGTTGATGGTGGTGCCCGTGAGCGAGACCGGCAGTCCGGCAAGCAGCAGCGACATGCGCGCGACATTGCGGTTGTCCTCGCCGGCCTGATTGGCGCAGCCGAAGATGACGTCATCGACCGCTTCGAAGTCGAGGCCAGCGTGCCTGGCCATCAGCGCCTTCAACGGGATGGCACCAAGATCATCGGCGCGGACGGACGACAGCGCTCCGCCGAAACGACCGATCGGCGTGCGGATATAGTCGCAGATATATGCGTCAGTCATCACATTTTCCTTGCAGCTCAGGCACGACGAGGTCGGCGACAGGCCCTTCGGTGTGCAGAAGCGCACCCGTCATCGCCTGGAGTTCCTCCATCGACATGCCGGCCAGCTTCTCCCTCACCACAAAGCGGCTCTTCACGATATCGACCACTGCGTGGCTCGTATAGACACGCGTGATACAGCCGACGCCAGTCAGTGGGAAGGTGCATTTTTCAACGAGCTTGGGCGCGCCGTTCTTCGTAACGTGTTCGGTGATCACGAAAACCTGCTTCGCACCGTGAACGAGGTCCATGGCACCGCCGACCGCCGGCACACCCTTGGAGCCCACTCGCCAATTGGCCAGATCGCCATTCTGCGCGACCTGATACGCCCCGAGGATGGCGACATCCAGATGGCCGCCGCGCACCATGGCGAAGCTGTCGGCATGATGGAAAAAGCAGGCGCCAGGCTTGAGCGTCACCGCCTTCTTGCCCGCATTGATCAGATCCCAATCCTCCTCGCCGGCGGGCGGCGGCTCGCCGAAATTCAGGATGCCGTTTTCGGTGTGGAAGATCGCCTCGCGCCCCGGCGGCTGATACCGGGCGACCATTTCCGGGAACCCGATGCCGAGGTTCACATAGGCGCCGTCGGCAATGTCCTGTGCTGCGCGCCAGGCGATCTGTGCGTTGGAGAGCTTGATATCTTCGCGCGTATCGACGGTCATACGTAGGCCACTCCGGCTCGGATGAGCTCTTCTTCCTGCTGCGGGCTCGGGACTTCCACGACGCCGTTGACGAAGATGCCCGGTGTGATGACATTCTCTGGATCGATGCCCCCGGCAGGAACAATTTTCGTTACCTGGGCGATTGTCCTAGCGGCGGCCATACACATCAGCGGGTTGAAGTTCCGGCCGGCCTTGTTGTAGGTCAGGTTGCCGTGCGTGTCGCCGATCTGGGCCTTGACGATGGCGAAATCGGCTTTCAGCCAGCGCTCCTGGACATAGGGGCGGCCGTCGAATTCGGCGATCGGCTTACCCTCAGCGAGTTCGGTGCCATAGGCGGTGGGGGTGTAGAAGGCGGGTATGCCGGCGCCGCCCGCGCGGATGCGCTCGGCAAGCGTGCCTTGCGGAACCAGTTCCAGTTCGATCTCGCCCGCGAGATACTTGTCCGTGAAGGCGCGCGGATCCGATGAACGCGGAAACGAGCAGACCATCTTCCTAACCATACCGGCGTCGATCATCGCCGCGATGCCGATACGTCCGTTGCCGGCATTGTTGTTGATGACGGTGAGATCCTTGGGGCCCCTGTTGATCAAGGCGTGAATGAGTTCGATCGGAGCGCCGGATCCGCCGAATCCGCCGATCATGACGGTCGCGCCATCACCGATGTCGGCCACGGCTTCAGCCGCCGTTGCGATTGTCTTGTCCATTTGAATTCTCCATCCCGGCCCAGTCGATGATCCTAGCCGACGACCAAATCCCGAAGGAACACCGGCGCGCCCCGCAGGGCGCGCCGGGCCCGCATCAGATGTCGAAGAACACGGTCTCGTTTTCACCCTGAAGCATGATGTCGAAGGTATAGGTATCACCCTCGCGCCCGGCAATCAGGGTCGGAACGCGCACTTTGTGCTCGATACGGGCCAGTACCGGATCTTCGGCATTGGCCTTTTCCTCGTCGGCGAAATACATGCGGGTGTGAAGACCGATATTGATGCCGCGCGCCACGATCCAGAAGGTGATGTGGGGCGCCATCAGGCGACCGTCGTTGAACGGCACCCGGCCGGGCTTGATGGTCTCGAACATGTATTCGCCGGACGCCATGTCCGCCGGGCAACGGCCCCAGCCGAGGAAATTCGGGTCGGCCTTGCCGCGGGTCTCAGACGGGCTGTTGTAGAAACCGTCGGCATCTGCCTGCCAGATCTCGATCAGCGCATCCTTGAGCGGCGTGCCGGAGCCATCGATCACACGTCCCTTGATCTTGATGCGCTCACCCTTGGTCTTGTCGTCATAGAGCGCGCCGGAGCCGAGATCCGTCTCGTAGACACCGTGGATGCCGGTGAAATTCGGCGTGCAGCCGATATGGACGTAAGGACCGGCGGTCTGCGACGGGGATTCCTTGAGATAACCGAGCGGTTGCACCATATCAGTTGCCCTCCTTGCGGTTTTCGAAGAACGTCGAGCGGCGGCCGCGCAGCACGATGTCGAACTTGTAAGCGCGCATGTCCATCGGAATAGTGGCGTTGAGATCGAGCGGAGCGACGAGACGCTTGATCGCCTCTTCATCCGGAATGGTCTTGACGATCGGACAGGTCCAGATCAGCGGGTCGCCCTCGAAATACATCTGGGTGATCAGGCGCTGGGCAAAGCCGTGGCCGAAGATCGAAAAGTGGATGTGCGCCGGGCGCCAGTCGTTGACGCCGTTCGGCCACGGATAAGGACCGGGCTTAATGGTCTTGAACCAGTAGTAGCCGTCCTCATCGGTGATCGTGCGGCCCACGCCGCCAAAATTCGGATCGATGGCGGCGAGATAGGTTTCCTTCTTGTGACGGTAGCGGCCGCCGGCATTGGCTTGCCAGAATTCCACCAGAGCACCGCCGACGCCCTTGCCACGCTCATCGACGACACGGCCATGGACCAGTATACGCTGGCCGATCGGGCTTTCACCGGGTCGGGCGTAGTTCTGGATCAGGTCGTTGTCATGCTCGTTCAGCATGCCGTGGCCGAAGACCGGGCCGGTTATCTCGCTCTTGGTATTGTTGAGCGAGATCAGCGCACGCTGCGGCGAACGCAACACGGTCGTCTTGTACCAGGGCGCGTAAGCAGGCGGATGCATTTCGCGGTCGCGGGGAAAAAACGCCCCCGTCTCAGGCATTGTGTTTTTCATTTTCCCTCCTCCGGGCTCTTGTCCGCTTCTATTTGCTCAAGCGTATTCTTCGCGATCTTGATCGCGTGGTTGGCGGCCGGCACACCGGCATAGACTGCGACATGCAGGAGGGCTTCCATGATATCCTCCCGCGTAGCGCCGGTATTGGCGGTGGAGCGCACGTGCATGGCGACCTCATCATAGTGGCCAAGCGCCGCCAGAAGCGCGATCGTCACCATGGAGCGCTCGCGCTTCGTCCATGTCGGCCGCGACCACACATGACCCCAGGCAGCCTCCGTGATCAGATCCTGGAACGGTTCGTCAAAAGCCGTCTTCGACTTCTGTGCCTGATCCACATAGCCATCACCCAGAACACTGCGGCGGGTGGCCATGCCCTCGCGGTAGCGGAGGGACTTGTCCTGGATGTCGCCCATAGGATTCCTTTCATGTCTTCCTGACAAATGGCTCAATAAGCGCGGCCAGCCGTTCGGGCTGCTCGACGCAGGGGATGTGGCCACAGCCCTCGATGATCTCGAAACGGGCACCCGGAATCATGGCGGCGGCGGCGCGCACGAGGTCCGGCGGGGTGGAGCCATCCTGGTCGCCGACCACGCAGAGAGTCGGAACGGTGATGGTCGGCGGGACAGCGGAATAGTCCGTGTCGCGGATCGCCTCGCAGGTGCCGATATAGCCCTCGGCCGACTGGCGCTCCAACATCACGCGGTAGCCGGAAAGGTCTTCTGCCCGCTCCTCATGGAAATCCTTCGTGAACCAGCGTTCCATGACGCTGGCTCCGATGCTGGCAAGGCCGCCCTTGCGGATTGCATCAATGCGGCCATTCCAGATTTCCGCCGTTCCGATTCTGGGCGCGGTATCGCAGAGGATGACCTTCCTGACGAGATCCGGACGCCTTTTCCAGAGACCCTGGACGACCATTCCGCCGACCGATAGACCGCAGAAGACGGCTTTCTTGATGTCCAGAAAGTCGACGAGCGCAAGGAGATCCTCGACGAGATCGTCCATGGTGAAGGGCTTGTCGCCAAGACCGGAAAGACCGTGACCGCGCGAATCGTAGAGCAGCACCGAGACATCATCGCCGAGCTCATCGAACAGGGGCAGCCAAATTCGGAAATCGGTGCCCAGCGAATTCGAGAACACGACGAGATTCTTTGCGCCGGGATCGCCGATCAGTTCGTAATGCAGGGTAATTCCGTTGATCGTGGCAAAGGCCATGGGTTCTCTCCTCCTTCTGAAAAACTAGACGATGGTTTTTGACGGGTAAAATGATATTTTGGCCGAAATTCATAACCATATAGGCATGATTCATGGACACCCGGATCAAATTCCGCCATCTGCAGACTTTCCTAGAGGTCGCACGCCAGCGGAGCGTCGGCAAGGCGGCGGATGCGCTCGCCATCACACAGCCTGCCGTTACGCGCACGATCCGCGAACTCGAGGACATCCTCGGCGTCCCGCTGTTCGAACGCGAAGGCCGAGGGACCAGGATCACCCATTTCGGCGAGGTTTTCCTGAAGCATGCGGGCGAAAGCCTCGCAGCTGTGCAACGTGGCATGGACTCGGTGGCGCTTGCGCTGAAATCCGAAGGGCCTCCGGTGCGGATCGGTACCCTGCCGACGGCATCGGCAACCTTCATGCCGGACGCCGTGGCGCAGTTCCTCGCAAGCGGCACCGGGAGCCAGGTAACCATCGTTTCGGGCGAGAATCGGGGGCTGCTCGAATCGCTGAGGCTCGGCGAGCTCGACCTCGTCGTCGGCCGGCTCGCAGCTCCCGAACTGATGACCGGGCTTTTCTTCGAGCCGCTTTATACCGAAGAGGTGGTCCTCGTTGTGGGTTCCTCCCACCCGCTGCTGGCGCGCCGGAACTTCACCTTGAGCGCGCTCTCCAACTATACGGTGCTGATGCCAACGCGGGGATCGGTAATCCGTCCTTTCGTCGATCGGCTGTTTCTCACCAACGGCATCCCGGAGCTGCCGCGTACGATCGAGACGGTTTCGGACTCCTTCGGTCGTGCCTATATCACCCGCAATGACGCCGTATGGATCATCTCACGGGGCGTGGTGGCCGACGAATTGAAAAGCGGCCGTCTGGCCACACTCGAAATCGATATGAGCGAAACGCGTGGCGCGGTCGGTCTGACGACGCAGGCCGGCGTGGACCCGAGCGCTTCGCTTGCTCTTATGAAGCAGACGATCAGGGATCATGTTTCCGCCCGAGAGGGACGGTTTTGATGATCGCCCGGATGGATCAGTGAGCTTCGTCCCAGTTCGTGGCGGCACGGGCATCCACCTTCAACGGTACCTTCATCGAGATCGCCGGCATGGCAGCGTGCTCCATGACATTGACAATCACCGGCATCGCCTGATCCACGGCGGCTTCCTCGACTTCGAAGATCAGTTCATCGTGGACTTGCAGCAGCATGCGGGCCTTTTCATCGAGCCCGGCCTTTACCAACGCCGGCTCGATTTTCACCATCGCGCGGCGGATGATATCGGCGGCAGACCCTTGAATCGGCGCATTGATCGCCGCCCGCTCATTGAAGGCGCGCATCGAGGGATTGGACGACTTGATTTCCGGGTAATGAGCACGCCGGCCGAATATGGTTTCGACATAGCCGTTCTCGCGGGCAAAGGCCTTGGTCGCTTCCATATAGTCCCTGATGCCGGGGAACCGTTCGAAATACTTCTTGATGTAGTCGCCCGCCTCCGAGCGCTCGATCCCCAGCTGGTTGGCAAGGCCGAAGGCCGATATCCCGTAGATAATACCGAAATTGATCGCCTTGGCGCGGCGGCGCACTTCGGCCGGCATACCCTCGACCGGCACGCCGAACATTTCCGACGCCGTCATCGCATGAATGTCGATGCCATCGGCAAAGGCCTGGCGAAGCTGTGGAATGTCGGCGACATGTGCCAGCACGCGAAGTTCGATCTGGCTGTAGTCGGCCGAGAGTAGCTTATGGCCCGGCGTGGAGATGAAGGCGGTGCGGATCTTGCGGCCTTCCGCGGTACGCACCGGGATGTTTTGAAGATTGGGTTCCGAGGAGGAGAGCCGCCCCGTCGTGGTCGAAGCCAGCGAATAGGAGGTGTGCACCCGCCTGGTCTGAGGGTGGACATAACCAGGCAGGGCATCCGTATAGGTGGACTTGAGCTTGGTAAGCTGGCGCCAGTCGACGATCTTGCGCGGCAGGGGTGCGCCTTCCGCCGCCAGGTCTTCCAGTACTTGCGCCGACGTCGACCATTGACCGGTCTTGGTCTTGGACCCGCCAGGCAAGCCCATCTTTCCGAACAGGATATCGCCCAGCTGCTTCGGCGATCCGATATTGAAACGCTCGCCAGCGAGTTCGTAGATCTCGTCCTCGAAAGCGGCCGCCTTCTGGGCAAGCTCGCCCGAAAGACGCGACAGAATCTGCCGATCGACCGTGATGCCGCGTTCCTCCATCCGGGCCAGGACCGGGACGAGCGGGCGTTCCAGACGCTCATAGACTGTCGTCAGGCGGTCGGCGGCAAGCCGAGGCTTCAGGACCATCCACAGACGCAGGGTCACGTCGGCGTCTTCCGCCGCATAGGCGGTGGCCCGATCGATATCGACCAGATCGAAAGTGACCAGGGATTTGCCCGAGCCGGCCACATCCTTGTAGGCAATCGGCGTGTGGCCGAGCCAACGCTCTGACAGGGTGTCCATGCCGTGGGTCGTCTTGCCGGCTTCAAGGACGTATGACATCAGCATGGTGTCGTCGAAACTCTGAATTTCGATGCCGTGCCGTTTCATGACCAGATAATCGTATTTGAGGTTCTGCGCGACCTTCAGGATCGAAGTATCCTCCAGCAGCCCCTTCAAGGCCGCAAGCGCCTCCTTCATCGGGATCTGGCCTTCCGCAGGGCCGCCGCCGAGCAGGTCGCCGACACCGGTCCTGTGCGCCAGCGGCACGTAGGCGGCGCGGATATCGGTCGAAGCGGTCGACTGGCCATTGTCGGCAATTGCCAGCGAGAAGCCGACGAGTTCTGCCTGCATGGGATCAAGCGACGTCGTTTCGGTATCGAAGGCGACGAGACCGGTTTCGCGGGCAGCGTCGATCCAGGCGTTCAGGGTCTCAAGATCGCGTATGGTCTGATAGCCGGAGGTGTCGAGTTTCTGGCCGTGGAAGGTTTCAGCCCGGGTCTTGGCAAGATCGGCCGGAGCTGGGCCACTTGGGGTGCCTGCGGAAGTCGAAGCTGCCGATACCTCCGGGGACGGCGCGTCACCATCCGCCGGCAAGTCACCGGTTTCGAGATCGGGTCCGTGGGCGGAAGCGCCCCATTCGATCTTGACGAAAGCGGGTTCGATGGCATTGGCATCACAGCCGCAGGCCTCGGCGACGCGCCGCGTCAGGGTGTTGAATTCCATCGTCTTCAGGAAACCGATCAGCATCGGCCCGTCCTGTTTTTCAAGCGACAAGGCATCGAGAGGCACGTCTAGAGGCACATCCGTCCTGAGCGTCACCAGTGTGCGGGACAACCGCGCGAGTTCGGCATTGGCGACGATATTCTCGCGGCGCTTGACCTGCTTGATCTCGCCGGCCCGTTCGAGAAGCGTGTCAAGATCGCCATATTCTTCGAGCAGCTGGGCGGCCGTCTTCGGGCCGATTCCGGGGATGCCGGGAATGTTGTCCGTCGAATCGCCGGTCAGCGCCTGCAGGTCGATCATCTTTTCCGGCGGCACGCCCCATTTTTCGACGACATCCGGAATGCCGATCTGCTTGTCCTTCATGCTGTCATACATGTGGACATTGGGCGTCACCAACTGCATCAGGTCCTTGTCGGATGAGATGATGGTCACATCGGCACCGACGGCCTCGGCCTGACGGGAATAGGTGGCTATGATATCGTCAGCCTCGAAACCTTCCTTCTCGATGCAGGGAAGGTTGAACGCGCGAGTGGCCTCGCGGATCAGGCCGAATTGCGGCACCAGTTCTTCCGGAGGCGCGGAACGGTTGGCCTTGTAGGCGTCATAGAGTTCCTTGCGGAAGGTCTTCGAGGAATAGTCGAAGATTACCGCGAAATGGGTCGGCGTGACGCCGACCGAGGTATCGCGGGCGTCCGTGAGAAGCTTCCACAGCATATTGCAGAAACCCGCGACCGCGCCGACCGGCAAACCGTCGGATTTGCGCGTCAGCGGGGGCAGGGCGTGGAATGCCCGGAAGATGAAGCCGGAGCCGTCCACGAGGAAAATATGATCGCCTTTTTTCATGGAAGCATGGATAGCGCGGGGGGACGTGATCGTCCATATAAAGTTCCAGCGGCCATTCGGGACGCTGTCACGCCAACGTTACCAATTTGTAATCTGGCTTTCCCTTGAAAAACCATATTTGACCGCACATTTCATAGTCACGGCGCCTGATCACGCCGCAGTCTGAATGAGGCCCGTCCCCCGCCGCTTCAGACTTGGACAAAGGCCTAATCCCCCCTCTCCGGGCCTTTGTCCCACTTTTTCGCAAAGCCGCCGTGGATCCTCCAAACCATGGCGGCTTTGCTTTGCCGACGGCAGATCTTCCATGACTTGCGCGCGGCATATCTTGTGAGCGCCTGCACGTGCGCCTATCCCATATCCATGACATTCAACCGGATGGAATCAACTACCTGTCCCGCCGGCCAGCTGGCAAGGGCGTTTTCCTGCGCCTTGCTGACGAGAGCGTCACAACTCGGTTTCTTGCGCCGGGCAATCGAAAACGCCCCGAAGCCCTGATCCCTCGCGACGGGCCATTCCCTCTGAAATTTATACGGGCGACGCCTCGAATCCGGATTTGCTTTGGTCTATCGTCCGAAGCGATTTGAACAGTTCAGGATATGGTCATGAGCGATATTTCGTCCGTACTCGACAGCGCCGACGAGGCGCTTCCCCAGAGCCTCGACAGGCTTTTCAATCTCGTCAGAATCAAGTCGATATCCACCGATCCGGCCTTCAAGGCGGAATGCCGCAAGGCTGCCGAATGGCTGGTCAAGGAACTGGGCGAACTCGGCTTCGAGGCGTCCGTTCGCGATACCCCCGGCCATCCGATGGTCGTTGCCCATCACGCCGGCGCCACACCGAACGCCCCGCATGCCCTTTTCTACGGCCATTACGATGTACAGCCGGTCGATCCGCTCAATCTCTGGGAAAACGATCCCTTCGAACCGGCGATCAAGGAGCTTGAGGGCGGCCGCAAGGTCATCACGGGCCGGGGCACATCGGACGACAAGGGACAATTGCTGACCTTCCTCGAGGCATGCCGCGCCTACAAGCAGGTTCACGGCGCATTGCCGATCCGCCTCACCATCCTTTTCGAAGGCGAAGAGGAATCGGGCTCGCCGTCGCTGAAGCCGTTCCTTGCCGCAAACGCCGAGGAATTGAAGGCTGACTATGCGCTCGTCTGCGACACCAGTATGTGGGACCAGGAAACGCCGGCCATCGCGGCGGCACTGCGCGGCCTCGTCGGGGAGGAAATTACCATTTCCGCAGCCGATCGGGACCTGCATTCCGGCCTCTTCGGGGGAGCGGCCGCCAATCCGATCCATATCCTGGTCGATATTCTCGCGGGCCTGCATGACGAGAGCGGCCGGATTACACTGCCCGGCTTCTACGACGGCGTCGAGGAGACCCCGGCCAATATCAAGGCATCGTGGGAAACGCTCGGCCGGACCGCCGAGAGCTTTCTCGGCCAGGTTGGTCTTTCCGTCCCGTCAGGGGAAAAGGGCCGCTCCGTGCTGGAATTGACCTGGGCACGGCCAACGGCGGAAGTAAACGGAATCATCGGCGGCTATACGGGCGAGGGCTTCAAGACGGTCATCGCCGCCAAGGCTTCGGCCAAGGTGTCGTTCCGCCTCGTCGGCGACCAGAACCCTGCAAAGATTCGTGAGAGCTTCCGCGCTTACGTGTGCTCGAAGATCCCCGCCGACTGCTCGGTCGAATTCCACGAGCATGGCGGTTCGCCGGCAATTCAGCTGTCCTATGACTCGCCGGTCCTGACCAAGGCGAAGAATGCGTTGTCGGAAGAATGGCCGAAGCCGGCCGTCGTCATCGGCATGGGCGGATCGATCCCGATCGTCGGTGATTTCCAGAAGATGCTCGGCATGGATTCGCTGCTCGTCGGCTATGGATTGACCGACGACCGCATCCATTCGCCGAATGAGAAATACGATCTCAAGTCATTCCACAAAGGCATCCGCTCATGGATCCGCATTCTGGATGCGCTGGCCGCATCCTGAGGCGGCCATAAGGCTGTATCCTGAAAAGCAAAAAGGTCGGGATTACCCGACCTTTCCTTTCCCATTTCGACGACCCTGCCAGTACATCCGTGGTCAGGATCGGAAATGAGCCATGCTTTGCCTGCAACCGACAGCAGATCATCTTGGACCTGCTTGCCCGTCGCTGTGAAATCGATCGTCGTCCCATGTGCTTAACATTCGGTTAAGAGGGAAGACGCACAGACTTCGCGCAGTGGTTGACCGATATGTGGGATGGGGGCAGGCCTTTGACAAGAGGCGCGACGCGGCGGCCTCCTGGCGCATGTCCACAAGCGGACTTGTCCTTCGCGCATTGACCGTTCTACAAAAAGCCATGAGCATCGAATCCGTTAAAGACTTTTTCACCCGCAATGCACCCGAGATCCAGGTGATCGAAACCGAAGCGAGTTCCGCGACCGTGGCGCTTGCGGCCGACGCGCACGGGGTGGACCCCGACCAGATCGCGAAAACGTTATGCCTCAGGATCGGCGATGAGCAAGTGCTCGTCGTTACGGCCGGTACGAAGCGCCTGGACAATCGCAAATTCAAGGAGCGCTTCGGCGTCAAACCGCGGATGCTGAATGCCGATGAGGTGCTCATCGCCACCTCCCATCCGGTCGGGGGCGTGTGTCCTTTCGGCCTTCCCTCACCGATCAAGGTCTTCTGTGACACGTCGCTGAAGGCTTTTGGCGAGGTTGTTCCGGCCGCCGGCGCCACGAACGCCGCCGTGCGGATTGCACCCGAACGGCTGGCAGTGCTCACTCAAGCCGAATGGGCCGACCTCTGCCAGTAGGCGGTATTTCCATGGAGACCGCCTTCGAGGGTTGCGCCTGCGTACAGCGTTGAAAGACATGCCGTTTTTGTTTACTGCGCTTTAACCACCCCTTAAATCGCCGCAATTAAAGTTCAATCGAGCCGCGAGTTCGATGGGGTGCAATTGGCCCGCGAACACGAACGCAATGACGCCCGCGCCGACAACGGCGGCACCGAAAACGGAGCACCACCGGCAGTCTATGGCAGGACGAGGCAGACCCACAGAGCGTGTTGAACCGACCTTCGACGGAAGGCGCGGCGACGGCGATTTTCGGCTGACCGCCGGCGATCGCGTCAGCGGCGGTGCGCAAGGGGGCAAGGAACGCCATGCCAAGAAGAATCCTGGCGGTAAAAAGCTGCGCACGGCGCGCGCAAAAGCAAAAGCCAAGCGGCAGCGCGGCGGTGGACTGACCGGACTTCTCAGACGGACTGTCTACTGGTGCATCGTGCTGGGCATTTGGGGAGGCATCGGCCTTTCCGGGATTGTTTTCTACTACGGCGCGCGAATGCCGAGCGCCAGCACCTGGACGATCCCCGACCGGCCACCCAATATCAAGATCATGTCGGTCGATGGCACGGTCATCGCCAATCGTGGTGTGACGGGCGGCGAAGCGCTGGCGCTTGACGACATGTCGCCCTTCATACCGGAGGCGGTGATCGCCATCGAAGACCGGCGTTTCTATTCACATTTCGGGGTCGATCCACTGGGCCTGGCGCGAGCCGTGATTACCAACGCCGTAAGCGGTCGGACGGTTCAGGGCGGATCGACGCTGACACAGCAGCTTGCCAAGAACCTCTTTCTCTCGCCGGATCGCACGATCGAACGCAAGGTGCAGGAAGTTCTGCTCTCCTTCTGGCTCGAGCAGAAGTACACCAAGGACCAGATCCTCGCGATGTATCTGAACCGGGTCTATTTCGGCTCGAACGCCTATGGTGTGGAGGCGGCGTCGCGGCGCTACTTCAACAAGTCGGCACGCGACATCAACCTGGGCGAAGCGGCCCTTCTGGCCGGCCTGCTCAAGGCGCCGTCGAGACTTTCGCCGGCGCGCGATCCAGAAGCCGCGGAAGCCCGCGCTCAGGTCGTGCTCGCGTCCATGCGCGATGTCGGCTTCATCTCCGACAACGACATCAAGACCGCCATGTCGCAGTCTCCGACCCGGGCGAAGCGCTACTGGTCTGGCGCCGGGCAGTACGTCGCCGACATGGTTATGGATGACGTACGGTCGATTATCGGCACGGTCACGGGCGACCTCGCCGTCGAGACCACAATCGACATGACACTGGAAAAGAAGGCGGAAGCGGCGCTCGGGGAGGCTCTTTCCGTCGATGGCAAGAAGCTGAACGCCTCGCAGGCGGCGCTGGTCTCCGTAGATGGCACCGGCGCCATCCGCGCATTGGTCGGCGGCAGCGACTATGCCGTCAGCCAGTTCAACCGGGCGGTCAAGGCCAAACGGCAGCCGGGATCGGCGTTCAAGCCATTCGTCTACGCTGCGGCGCTCGAAATCGGCGTGCGGCCGGACTCCGTTCGCAACGACGCCCCGGTCAGGATCGGCACGTGGACACCCGAAAACTACGACGAGAAATATCGCGGCCCGGTCAGCCTTTCGACGGCGCTGGCGAACTCGTTGAACACCATCGCCGCACAGCTCGTGATGGAGGTGGGGCCTGCACAGGTCGTCAAGGTCGCCCATCGGCTCGGCATCGAATCCGAACTCCAGGCCAATGCCTCGATCGCGCTCGGGACATCCGAGGTATCGCTCCTGGAGCTGACTGCCGCCTATGCCCCCTTCATGAACGGCGGCTACAAGGCGACGCCGCATGTGATCCGGCGCATTTCCACGGCGGAAGGCAAGGTCATTTACGAGAACGACTACGCCAATCCGCCACGGGTTCTGAGCGATCAGGTCGTCGCCGCCATGAACATGATGCTGACAAAGGTGATAACTGAAGGAACGGGCAAGAACGCACGTCTTGACGGCTGGCAGGCCGCGGGCAAGACCGGAACGACCCAGTCCTTCCGCGACGCCCTGTTCGTCGGTTATACGAGCAACCTGACGACAGGTGTGTGGTTCGGCAATGACGATGGTGCCTCGATGAAGAAGGTCACGGGTGGCGGACTTCCTGCCAAGGCATGGCAGGAATACATGACCGCTGCACATTCTGGCCTCAAACCCGCTCCGCTCGGTGGAGGCGTCTATATCGCCGAAGAACCTGCCCCGCCACGATCGATCGGCGCCATCATCTCCGACGTGCTCTCCGGCAATGAACAGCGTTATCCGGCCGTGCCCGTCCCATCCACGGCGAGCCCCGAGCAGACCGGATCGACAGGTCCGATGCCCCCCGCCGATGTAGGCGGCCAGAGCCCTCCCCTACCGTCGCCGGGGACGCGCCGGACGACACTTCTCGACATAATCATGGGACAATAATCGTCCGTCCGGAACAGCGTTGATCGGCCGACCGGCGAACCAATCCAATATTTTCTCTTGCATGCCCGGCACAAGGCTGGCCAGATAAGTCCCGAGGACGATACGGAGGCGAGATCCGACTGCCATTCGCCAATCTCGAAAAGGCGCGCAATCTATTCTTTTTACTGGATTACAGCGGAATTCGAGCCTTGCAGTCGGAAAAATCGCTTCTTATATACGCGACATAACCGCAGCATGGACTGCGCAATCCCAAGACCATCCACGTCGAGGGGCTGTCACGGGAATGCCTGTTTGGGGTTCCGACGGCCTGCTTCAAGGAGAGAATGACATGGCAAAAGTAATCGGTATCGACCTTGGAACGACCAATTCCTGCGTCTCCGTCATGGACGGCAAAGACTCGAAGGTCATTGAGAATTCGGAAGGTGCGCGCACTACCCCTTCCATGGTGGCCTTCACCGATGATGGCGAGCGCCTCGTCGGTCAGCCGGCCAAGCGCCAGGCGGTGACCAATCCGACCAATACCCTCTTCGCCGTCAAGCGCCTGATCGGCCGCCGCTACGAAGATCCGACCGTCGAGAAGGACAAGGGCCTCGTTCCGTTCCATATCGTCAAGGGCGACAACGGCGACGCTTGGGTCGAAGCCCAGGGCAAGGGTTATTCTCCGGCACAGATCTCGGCCATGATTCTCCAGAAGATGAAGGAAACGGCGGAAGCCTATCTCGGCGAGAAGGTCGAGAAGGCCGTCATCACCGTTCCGGCATACTTTAACGACGCACAGCGCCAGGCAACCAAGGACGCAGGCCGCATCGCCGGTCTTGAGGTCCTGCGCATCATCAACGAGCCGACGGCCGCTGCACTCGCCTATGGCCTCGACAAGAAGGAAGGCAAGACAATTGCCGTCTACGACCTTGGCGGTGGTACCTTCGATATTTCGGTCCTGGAAATCGGCGACGGCGTCTTCGAAGTGAAGTCGACCAACGGCGACACCTTCCTCGGCGGTGAGGACTTCGACATGCGTCTCGTCGAGTACCTCGCAGCCGAGTTCAAGAAGGACCAGGGCATCGACCTGAAGAACGACAAGCTGGCTCTGCAGCGTCTCAAGGAGGCTGCCGAAAAGGCCAAGATCGAGCTGTCGTCCTCGCAGCAGACCGAAATCAACTTGCCGTTCATCACGGCCGACGCATCCGGTCCGAAGCACCTGACCATGAAGCTGACCCGCGCCAAGTTCGAAAGCCTGGTCGATGATCTCGTCCAGCGCACCGTGGCACCCTGCAAGGCAGCTCTCAAGGACGCCGGCGTCACCGCCAGCGAAATCGACGAAGTGGTTCTCGTCGGCGGCATGAGCCGCATGCCGAAGGTCCAGGAAGTGGTCAAGCAGTTGTTCGGCAAGGAGCCGCATAAGGGCGTGAACCCGGATGAAGTCGTCGCCATGGGCGCGGCGATCCAGGCCGGCGTTCTGCAGGGCGACGTCAAGGACGTTCTCCTGCTCGACGTGACCCCGCTGTCGCTCGGCATCGAAACGCTGGGCGGTGTCTTCACCCGTCTGATCGACCGCAACACGACGATCCCGACGAAGAAGAGCCAGACCTTCTCGACTGCGGAAGACAACCAGAATGCCGTGACGATCCGTGTCAGCCAGGGTGAGCGCGAAATGGCTGCCGACAACAAGCTGCTCGGCCAGTTCGATCTCGTCGGCCTTCCGCCGGCCCCTCGTGGCGTGCCGCAGATCGAAGTCACCTTCGACATCGACGCCAACGGCATCGTCCAGGTTTCGGCCAAGGACAAGGGCACCGGCAAGGAACAGCAGATCCGCATCCAGGCCTCCGGTGGTCTCTCCGACGCCGACATCGAGAAGATGGTGAAGGACGCCGAAGCGCACGCCGAGGAAGACAAGAAGCGGCGCGCCGCGGTCGAAGCCAAGAACCATGCCGAGAGCCTCGTCCATTCGACGGAAAAGTCGCTCAAGGAATATGGCGACAAGGTTTCCGAGACCGACCGCAAGGCGATCGAGGATGGCATTGCCGCTCTCAAGACCGCGATCGAGGCCCCCGAGCCGGACGCCGACGACATCCAGGCCAAGACCCAGTCGCTCATGGAGGTTTCCATGAAGCTCGGTCAGGCCATCTACGAAGCCCAGCAAGCGGAGGCCGGCGAAAGCGGTGCGTCTGCCCAGGGTTCGGATGACGATGTCGTCGATGCCGACTACGAGGAAGTCAAGGACGACGACGCGAAGAAGTCGGCCTGATGCTGAGGCCGGCTACGCGCCCGACATCCAAGAGGCTGGCCTTCGGGCCAGCCGCATTTTCATTGGCCCTCTGCGCGAGCGCTGTCTCGGCGCAGGACACGGGCCAAATCGAAACGGTGTTCCGCAAGGTGAGTGCCGCCGAGGCAACCATCGTCAAGGCGATCAGCGCGGGCGACAGCCGGCAATTATCCAGGACAGGAAGCGAACTCGGCCGGATCATCGAAGCGGCGCTGCGGCTCCGCGAGAATGGCGGCAGCGTAACCTCCTGCGACATGGCTGCCCATTCTCTGGCCTTCCTCGCCGTGTCTGCGGCCGATGGTCTGGCCAACAAGGGCGAGCGGCGCCGATTGCTGATCGAGGATGCCCGTGCCGCGGCGTCGGACTTTCAGAAAGACATGGCCGCCTGCGAAAAGCAGGCAGGCAGGAATACTGGCAGCCACACGAGTGTGGAGAAAGCTTTGAGAGCTTTGTAAGACCATGGCAAAAGCAGATTACTACGAGACCCTCGGAGTCGCCCGGACCGCAGATGAGAAGGAGTTGAAAAGCGCCTTTCGCAAGCTGGCAATGAAGCTCCATCCGGACAAGAATCCGGATGATGCGGACGCGGAAAAGAAGTTCAAGGAAATCAACGAGGCCTACGAGACGCTCAAGGACCCGCAGAAGCGCGCGGCCTATGACCGTTTCGGCCATGCTGCCTTCGAGCATGGCGGCATGGGCGCAGGCGGCTTCCAGTCCGGCGGGTTTTCCGGCGGCGGCTTCTCCGACATCTTCGAAGATATATTCGGCGAGATGATGGGTGGGAGCCGGGGAGGCCGGGCACGTTCCACAGGCGGACGCGAACGCGGCGCGGACCTTCGCTACAACATGGAAATCTCGCTCGAGGAATCCTATAGCGGCAAGACCGCGCAGATCCGGGTTCCGACATCAATCACCTGCGAGGTCTGTACCGGAAGCGGCGCCAAGCCGGGAACCAAGCCGACCACATGCTCGACCTGTCAGGGCACAGGACGGATTCGCGCAGCTCAGGGATTCTTCTCGATCGAACGCACTTGCCCGACCTGTCACGGCCGTGGCCAGACGATTTCCGACCCCTGCGGCAAGTGCCATGGCCAGGGCCGGGTGACGGAAGAGCGGTCCCTGTCGGTCAACATCCCGGCCGGCATCGAGGACGGCACACGCATTCGCCTGCAGGGCGAGGGTGAAGCGGGCCTTAGGGGTGGTCCTTCGGGCGATCTCTACATCTTCTTGTCGGTCAAGCCGCACGAATTCTTCCAGCGCGATGGCGCCGATCTCTATTGCTCGGTTCCGATCTCGATGACCACTGCCGCGCTCGGCGGGACTTTCGATGTGGTGACGCTGGACGGATCGAAGTCGCGCGTGACTGTTCCGGAAGGCACCCAGGCGGGCAAGCAGTTCCGGCTGAAGGGTAAGGGCATGCCGGTCCTGCGTTCTTCGCAGACGGGAGATCTCTATATCCAGATCCAGATCGAAACGCCGCAGAAGCTGACCAAGCGTCAGCGTGAGCTGCTGCAGGAATTCGAGCAGCTGTCGTCGAAGGAAAACAATCCGGAATCTACGGGTTTCTTCGCCCGTATGAAGGACTTCTTCGATACCCTCAGCGAATAGGGCGTCTCAAGCGCCGAATTTGAAAAGCCGGCCCATCGGGCCGGCTTTTCTCGTTCACATCCTTGCCGGACGCGGCAGGCGGGCAATGAACCAGCCGAAATTGCGCTGGATCGCCGGCGCGATTGCATAGGTGATCGTGATCACCATGACAGGTGCAAGCACCAGCGTCTTCTGCCAGAGCGCCCAGCCTTCAGTCAGCGGCATCAGCAAGTAGAGCAGAACGGTCACCAGTGGATAGACCGCAGCGAACATCAGGAGGCTAAGACGCAGTTTCGATGGGCGCGGTTCAGGAATGTTGGGGGACATGGGCAAACTCCATAAGAACGGTACGTTCCGTTGCATATAGAAACGAAACGTTTCGTTCAAGGGAAAATCATGATACCGAAAGTAAAAAGACGGAACATGCAATGACGGAACCCAGAAAACCACGGCGTACATCGATCGGATCCCAGCGAAATCCCGAGAGTGAAGAAGCCATTCTGTCCGCTGCTGCAGCGATCCTGCGCGAGGGCGGACTCGGCGCCTTTTCCATCGAGGCGGTCGCCCGCCGGGCCAAGGCCGGTAAACCGACGATCTATCGCTGGTGGCCGTCGAAGGCAGCGCTGCTGCTCGATGTGTATCACCGGCAAAAGGAAGTCTCGCCGCCCGTCTATACCGGGAATGTCCGCGGCGATCTGATGCGCTTCATGACCGAATTGCTCAGCTACTGGAAGCGAGGTGGCGGTGCGGTGTTCCGCTCGGTGATCGCCGAAGCGCAGGGCGATCCGGCGGCGGCGGCAGCGCTGGCCGGCTATGCCGCCGAGCGGCGAATCCATACCGGCGCCATGATCCGCGAGGCCCAGGCGGCCGGACAGGTCCGCCCCGATGCCGACCCCGAACTGATCGGGGAAATGCTGTCGAGCTTCGCCTGGAGCCGGTTGCTGACCAACCGGCTGGATATGTCGGAGCCAGAAATAGCCGCCTATGTCGACAGCCTTTTCGACGGAATCCGGCCGGGCTGAGTGCCGGAATCAGTAGTGAGGCGGCTTCGTAATCGGCGGCGCATCGTGCGACTGCTCTTCCATCGTCAGTAGCCGTTCCGTAAGGCGCTCTAGCTTGGCGCGGGTCTGCTCGACGACCCGCCATTGCTCGGTGAGCTGGTCGGAGAGTTCCTCGATGATTCGGCCTTGGTGAGCGAGCGTTTCCTCGAGGCGCATGATGCGATCGTCTTCGTCGGCCATAGGTTTCTCCGGAGTCCGGTGAATTCGTGATGTCGGTTCATGCCGAATGCGGACCCGACAAGTCAACCACCATGACCCGCAATGCCAGGGTCGATCGGCCCTAGCGCTCCTTCTTCCTCTTGTAGGGCATGAGCATGATGGCAGAGGCGGTCACGGCCGCGGCGAAGGTAAGCGCCAGTGGCGCGGCGATCAGCACGGCCGGCAGAACCGGGTTTTGCGCACGGGCAATGTGGGAGCCAAGGCCGCCGATATCGAGCCATATCAGCAAGAAAGCAACGGCCACGCCGAGAAACGCACCGAAGGCAGCGTTGAGCCCCAGGAAGCGCAGCATTTCCCAATGGTCGCTGCGCGCTTCCTCAGGGGTCAGTTCATCGCGGTCCGAAGCCATAGCCCAAGCCTTTTCCGGCAGTTCCCATTTCATCCCTTAACACTATACCTCCACTGGAAAGCGGTCCACGGGCCGATCGTCGCGGCCCGGAGTTCCGGCTCTGGCGCCGATGTCGAGAAAATTGCCGGATATCCTTGCCATGACAGGCCTTTCGGCCTAGCTCAGGGAAGCATCGAATCCGGATCCACATGACGCACAGAGTATCTCTCCGCAGGCTGAAGCTTGCTGATTTCCGCAACTATGCGAGCGTGTCTCTCCCGCTCGAGGGTCGCCATGTGGTGCTGACCGGCGAAAACGGGGCCGGAAAGACCAACCTCATGGAGGCCGTCTCCTTCCTTTCTCCCGGCCGTGGACTGCGGCGGGCGGCTCTTGCCGATGTCGCGCGTGTCGGCGCTTCCGGCGGGTTTTCCGTCTTTGCCGAGATCGACGGCATGGAAGGAGCGGTCGAGATCGGTACCGGCACGGAAGGCGGCGAGGAGGGGCAGACGCGGCGCCTCAGGATAAATGGCACACCCGCAAAATCCGTCGACGAGCTCACCGATCATTTGCGGGTACTGTGGCTCACGCCGGCCATGGATGGTCTATTCACGGGTTCCTCTTCCGATCGTCGACGGTTCCTCGACCGGCTGGTGCTCTCGCTCGATCCGGCCCACGGACGGCGCGCCGGCGATTTCGAACGCGCCATGCGTAGCCGAAACCGACTGCTGAGCGAAGGCCGTTTCGACCCGGCCTGGCTTACCGGTCTCGAAAGGCAGATGGCCGGCCTCGGCGTCGCTATGGCGGTCGCCCGGCAGGAAATGCTGGGATTGTTGACCGCACTGATTGCCCAACAGGCCGTATCATCCGCCTTTCCCAGCGCGTCGCTTGCGCTGTCCGGCTTTCTGGACGGCGAATTGAGCGCTGCGGCAATCGACCTCGAAGATCGGTATGCCCTAGTGCTGGCGGAAACGCGCCATCGCGATGCGGCGGCCGGGCGAACGCTCGAAGGGCCCCACCGCACAGACCTGCTCGTGCGCCATCTCGAAAAGGACATGGAGGCCGAACGATGCTCGACCGGAGAGCAGAAGGCCCTGCTCGTCGGCCTCGTGCTCGCCCATGCGCGGCTCGTCGCCAACATGACCGGCCATGCCCCGGTTCTCCTCCTTGACGAGATTGCCGCGCATCTCGACGAGGGGCGTCGAGCTGCCCTATTCGACCGGATTGACGCGCTCGGCGGACAGGCATTCATGACCGGAACCGATCAGGCAATGTTCTCGTCGCTTGGCGAACGCGCCCAGTTCATCACCGTGAGCGACGGGCAACTGCTGCCCTGACGACGAGACTTTTCCGCCCCTCGAAAGCATGCGAACATGACGGATATGGAACCACTGAGCCCCGAGGAAATTTCCCGCTACAAGCGCCACATCCTGCTTGCCGAGATCGGCGGGGCGGGCCAGCAGAAACTGAAGGCCGCACGGGTGCTGGTGATCGGCGCCGGCGGCCTCGGCTCGCCCGTCCTGCAATATCTCGCGGCGGCGGGTGTCGGAACCATTGGAATCATCGATGACGACCGGGTATCGCTGTCGAACCTCCAGAGACAGGTGATCCACGACAGCGGCACGATCGGCGAGGAGAAGACAAAAAGCGCATCCGAAGCCATCGCGAGACTAAACCCTCATGTCAGGGTCATCCGGTTCGAGGCGCGTTTCTCTCCGGACGTGGCGGCACACCACCTGAAGAGCTTCGACCTGCTGGTTGACGGCTCGGACAATTTCGACACCCGCTATGCCGCAGCGGATGCGGCGGAGGCCGCGAACATACCGCTGGTCACCGGCGCCGTCGGGCGCTTCGACGGTTCGCTCACGGTGCTGAAGCCACACGAGATCGGCCCGGACGGCGTGAAGTATCCGACCTACCGCGACCTCTTTCCTTCGCCGCCTCCCGCAGGTCTTGTTCCCTCCTGCGCCGAGGCCGGCATCATCGGAGCGCTGACGGGCGTCATCGGCACGCTGATGGCCATGGAGGCGATCAAGCTGATCACCGGGATCGGTGAGCCTCTGGTCGGCCGCTTGTTGCTCTACGACGCGCTGTCGGCACGGTTCGACACGATCCGCTATCGGCGCCGCAAGGCTCCGCCTTCGTCATGACCATCGAGATCCTCCGCATCGGTGCGGGCTTCGACCGCTACGAGGAACTGCTCGATCTGATCCTGGCCGCATTCGCCTTCATGGACGGGCGGATAGACCCGCCCTCCTCCGCCCATCGGCTGACACCGGCCTCGCTCCGGCAAAACGCCACACAGGAGATGGCGTTTGCCGCGATCGAATGTGGGCGACTGATCGGTTGCGTTTTTCTGAAACCGGAGGAGGCTGCGCTCTATATCGGCAAGCTCGCCGTCCATCCCTCGGCGCAAGGCAAGGGCATAGGCCGGTTGCTGCTCGAGCGCGCCGAGGCGGCGGCCCGCGAACTGGGGCTCGCCTGCCTCAAGCTCGAGACTCGCGTCGAACTCACCGAAAATCAGCGCGTGTTTACCGCGTGGGGTTTTGGCAAGACGGCGGAAAGCCGTCATGCCGGCTATAACCGGACAACATCCATCGAGATGCGCAAACCGCTCGACTGACGGAACTTTGCTCAGGTGCGACTTGGCAGAACCCTGTTGGGCGGGCGGTGTCCGTCGAAATAGGTGCGGATGTTGATGATCACCTTGTCGCCCATATCGATCCGGCCCTCGATGGTGGCCGAGCCCGTATGCGGCAGAAGCACGACCTTGCCCTCGTCCGCGAGCTTGATCAACTTCGGATTGACTGCAGGCTCGTTCTCGAACACGTCGAGCCCCGCGCCAGCGATCTTGCCGTCGCGCAGGCACTGGATCAGGGCTGCTTCATCAATGATATCACCGCGGGCGGTGTTGACGATGTAACTGGTCGGCTGCATCAACGCCAGCCGGCGGGCCGAGAGCAGATGAAAGGTCGCGGGCGTCGAAGGGCAATTGACGGAGACAATATCGACGCGAGCGAGCATCTGGTCGAGGCTGTCCCAATAGGTCGCCTCGAGCGCATCTTCTGTCGCCGGACTGACCCGCTTGCGATTGTGGTAGTGAATCGAGAGGCCGAAGGCCTTTGCCCGCCTGGCGACGGCCGTGCCGATCCGGCCCATGCCGATGATCCCGATCCGCTTTCCCCAGATGCGGCGGCCGAGCATCCAGGTGGGCGACCACCCGGCCCAGTCACCGGGCTTCTCGATGAGAATGCGCGCGCCCTCGACTAACCGGCGCGGCACGGCGAGGATGAGCGCCATCGTCATATCGGCGGTATCCTCGGTCAGCACGTTGGGCGTATTGGTGACGGTGATGCCCTTTCGGGCGGCGGCGTCCACGTCTATATGGTCGAAGCCGTTGGAAAAACTCGCTATCAGCTTCAACTGCGGGCCCGCCTGCTCGATCAGCGCGGCGTCAATGCGGTCGGTGACAGTCGGGACAAGGACATCGGCAGTCTTCACGGCAGCCACGAGCTCCGGCTGCGTACGCGGGCTGTCGTCGATATTCAGCTCGGCGTCGAACAGTTCTCGCATGCGGGTTTCCACAGCGTCCGGCAGTTTCCGGGTTATGTAAACCTTGGGTTTTTTCTTGTTCGTCATGGGAACATTCGATGCCTTGTTCAGAGGTCGTTAACCAAGAGGGGTGATAATTTTCCCGTTCAGGGCAATTTCTACCAAACCCGTCGGCGAAGACAAACAAAACTCGCAGCCTGGCGTCCGGTTTTATCGCAAGGCCACTGGAACGCCGCAGGCAGTTGGATATACCCCCTGGATTCACTAGACCAATGGAACGACCATGCGTGAACTTGTGCTCAGAACCTGTCTTGCAACATGCCTTGCGCTGGGATGGTCAGCAGGAGTGCCTGTCTCCGGACACGCGCAGGTTTCCAAGGGCCTGAGCGGTCTGCCGCTTCCCCGGTTCGTCAGCCTGAAAGCCGCAAGGGTCAACCTTCGGATCGGACCCAGCACGGATTATGCAGTGTCCTGGCTCTATCTCAAGTCGGGTCTTCCGGTCGAGATTATCCAGGAATATGACAACTGGCGGCGCGTGCGTGATGCCGACGGCACGGAAGGCTGGGTCAATCAGTCCCTGCTGTCGGGCGAGCGCACCGCGATCGCTGCCCCCTGGATGCGCGGAGACGGCCAAGACATCTACGTCAATCTTCGACGCGATTCGATGCCGACCGCCTCCGTGGTCGCAAAGCTCGAGCCGGGCGTCGTCCTTCGCCTCGACGAATGCAATGGCAATTGGTGTCATGCCGAAGCCGGCGGCGTCGAGGGTTGGGTCTCGCAGGCCGAAATCTGGGGCGCCTATCCCGGCGAGGCCTTCAAATAAGACCGATCTCGCGACCCGCCTTTTCGAGCGAAACGAGCGGGCGCGGGCCGATCTGCTGGATGACAACACCAGCCGAGAAGCAGCCGAGCCTGCCGCAGTCGTATAACGAGCGTCCCTTCGTGTAGCCGTAGAGGAACCCTGCCGCGAAAAGATCGCCGGCACCGGTCGTATCGACCAGCTCGTCGATGTGGGTCGCGTCGACGCGGATCCGCTCCCCGCCCTTGAGGATCACAGCGCCCTTTTCACTCATAGTGACCGCCGCGAGCTTGCAATCGCGGGCCATGCGGTCGAGCGCGATTTCGAAGTCATCGGTCTCGTAAAGCGCCAGCGCCTCCTGGCTGTTCGCGAATACGATATCCACCGTTCCAGAGCGCATCAATTCAAGGAATTCCGAGCGGTAACGATCGACACAGAAGCTGTCCGACAGGGTCATCGACATTTCCCGGCCGTTCTCGTGGGCGATCCGGGCGCAATCGAGGATCGCCTGCTTGGCGCGCGGAGGATCCCATAGATAGCCTTCGAAATAGGTCACTTTTGACGCGGCGACGACATCCGGCTCGACATCCTCGGGTCCGAATTCGACGCAGGCGCCCAGATGCGTATTCATCGAACGCTCGCCGTCCTCTGTCACGAAGATCATGCTGCGCGCCGTCGGCGGATTGGTGCCCTTGGGACGGGTTTCGTAATGTACGCCCTGCGCCCGGATATCGTGTATGAAAATCTTGCCGAGCTGATCGTCGGCAACCTTGCCAAAATAGGCAGCCTTGCCGCCAAGATTGGCGATGCCGGCAGCAGTGTTGCCGGCGCTTCCGCCCGATGCCTCGACCGCCGGCCCCATGAGGCTGTAGAGCTTTTCGGCACGTTCGGCGTCAATGAGGTTCATGGCTCCCTTGGTGATGCCGTTGTCAATGAGGAACTTGTCCTCACACCGGGAAATGATGTCGACAATAGCATTGCCCACCGTAAGCACGTCGAATCTGGCCATGAAAAAAGGATCTCCGCTCTGAATAGCCCGTGTCGGTATTACCTGTTTTTCGGCCCTTTGGAAGAAAAAATACCGGCGCGGCCAGCATTTCGCCGGATGTCATTTGCCTGTTACGTTGCTCATCTAACACGAATGCAAGCAGCGGTGGCATGAGGCATGACGAGGGTCGCCGACCGTGAGGAGCATGACAAGCTCCGGCTTGGGATTGCCACCAGCCACGGATGTACTGGCGGTAGAGCAATCCAGATCCCCGGCTCGTCCGGGTGAGGGAAAGCGGGGGCCTCCCCGCTTTTTTCGTTGCGGGAAGAATGCGCATGCCGCAAAGGACGCTGGTCGATCGTAGTCTACGACGATAGACTAACGTCTCCCTACTCCGCCTTCCTGCGAAAGCGCCTCCCAAAAATGTCCGCCACTGCGTTGAATGTCCTTCCGATCTTCATTCTGATCCTTCTGGGATGGATTCTGGTCAGGGCCGGCTTGCTCAGAGACGATATCGGAGACGCGCTTGGCGAGTTCGTCTTCAAGGTTGCAGTGCCCGTGCTGCTGTTCCGCACGATCTCGGAGGCCGATTTTCAGGGCGCGTCGCCGTTTCGGCTGTGGATCGCCTACTTCTCCGGTGTCGCCATCACTTGGACCGTGGGACACGTAACCGCCACCCGGCTCTTCAAGCGGGATCAAAGGGTCGGCGTTCTCGCCGGTGTTTCATCGGCCTTCGCCAACAATGTCTTCATCGGGCTGCCGCTTGTCAACCGAACCGTCGGCAGCGACGGCATCGTCGCGCTATCGATCCTGCTTGCAGTCCATTTGCCGCTGATGATGGTGATCGGGACCGTTCTGATGGAACAGGCGGAACGCAAGGTCACTGGCGGGCCTTCTCGGGGTCTGGTCGCCATCCTAAGACAGATTGGCGGCAATCTGATACGCAATCCGCTGGTCATCGGGCTGGCTGCCGGTCTCGTTGTCCATGTTTCCGGCCTTCCTCTCCCGGATGTGATTGGCGGCGTCGTTTCGCAGATCGCAGCGATGGCGGCACCCGCCGCGCTCCTGTCGCTCGGAATGGCGCTCAACAAATACGGCATATCCGGCAATCTCGGGATCGCCGGCACCATGTCCGCGCTGAAGCTTATGTTGCTGCCCGCCTGCGTCTGGGCCGCCAGCCGGATGCTCGGGCTCAGCGATGACTGGACGGCGGCCATGGTCCTGACGTCCTCGGTTCCGACTGGCATCAATGCCTGGCTGATTGCCAACCGGTTCGGGGTCGGTCACGGCCTTGCCGCCTCCACCATCACGCTGACGACGGCGGCAGGAGTATTCAGCGTAACCTTCTGGGCTTGGCTGCTGAGCTAAGTCCGAAAACAAGAATGCCCGGCGCGAAGCCGGGCATCAATCGAAAGACCAAGAGCGTCTTGCGTCGTCTTAGTTGGTGGGGAGAGCCACCGGCGCATCGGAGAGCGTGCGCAGGTATGCGATCAGATTGGCGCGCTCCTCTTCCTTCTTGAGGCCGGCAAAGCCCATGGCGGTGCCAGCCACGAATTTCTTCGGAGAGCTGAGGAACTTGTTCAGGTTTTCATAAGTCCAGGTTTCCGCGCCACCCTTGGAGAAGTCCTTCATGGCCGCGGAGTAGCCAAAGCCTTCATGGGCGGCAACCGGACGCTCGACGATGCCAAAGAGATTGGGGCCGACCTTGTTGGCGCCGCCCTTGTCGCCGGTGTGGCAGCTCGTGCACTTCTTGAACACGACCTCGCCGGCAGCGGCATCGGCACTTGCCATCAGGGTTGCGATCGGCGTTTCGACGGCGGCTGCTGTTTCTGCTCCTGCTGCACCTTCAGCAGCGCCTTCGGCGACGATGGCATAACCTTCCTTCTCGGGCTTTTCCGAGCGGAAGATGCCTTCCGAAGCGATGGACACCGTCATCAGGACGAAAACGGTACCAAGAAGAGCACCGACGCCCATGTTCACATATGAGTTCATCTGCAAACACTCCCCATGCAGCCGGCTGATCATTGACCGGACGATCTTGAAATCGGGCGGAACCTATGTCTTTTGCTTGACAGTTGCAACACGATTGTGATCCCCAGAGTAGGACTTTTTGACACTTTTCGCGCGGGATTTGAAGGGTCGGCGATGAACAGCCATGATTTTGCGAAGACACTCGTGCTGATCCCGGCGCGAATGGCCTCGACCAGACTTCCCGGCAAGCCTCTCGCCGACATTTGCGGACTGCCGATGATCGTTCAGGTGGCGCACCGCGCGCGCGAGGCCGATGTCGGGCGAATCATCGTCGCGGTCGATGACCCCCGTACCTTCGATGCGGTCTCGGCCGCAGGCTTCGAGGTGGTCATGACACGGGTGGATCACCCCTCCGGATCGGACCGCATTTACGAGGCCTTGCTCAAGGCCGATCCCGATCGCGTAATCGAGACCGTCATCAATGTGCAGGGAGATCTGCCGACAATCGAGCCTGAAACCATAAGGGCGGCCCTCAGACCGCTTGAAAATCCGGCAACGGATATTGCGACGCTGACCGTCGAGATCACCGACGAGGAAGAGAAGACCAACCCCAATGTGGTCAAGGTGGTCGGCTCACCGATCTCCGAGACGCGGCTGCGGGCGCTCTACTTCACCCGGGCGACGGCACCGTATGGAGCAGGACCGCTCTACCATCATATCGGGCTCTATGCCTATCGGCGGGCGGCGCTGGAAAAGTTCGTCTCGCTTCCTCCCTCGCCGCTGGAAAAGCGCGAGTCGCTCGAACAATTGCGGGTGCTCGAAGCCGGACTGCGGATCGATGTGGAGATCGTCAAATCCATTCCGCTCGGTGTCGATACGCCGGCGGATCTCGAAAAAGCGCGGCGCATCCTTGTCGCGAAAACAGATAGATAGCGAGCGCTCCATGACCAGCAAAACGAAACATATCGCCTTTCAGGGCGAGTTCGGCGCCAATTCCGACATGGCTTGCCGGGATATGTTTCCCGACATGATGCCGCTTCCCTGCCCGACCTTCGAGGATGCCTTCGTCGCTGTCGAAAACGGAGATGCCGATCTCGCGATGATCCCGATCGAAAACACGATCGCGGGCCGCGTGGCCGACATCCATTATCTGCTTCCAGAATCCCGCCTTCATATCGTCGGCGAATACTTCATGCCGATCCGGTTCCAGCTGATGGTGCTGCCCGGCGTGAAACTCGACGAAATCCGTACCGTCCACAGCCATATCCATGCGCTCGGCCAGTGCCGCAAGATCATTCGCACAAATGGCTGGAAGCCGGTCGTCGCCGGCGACACGGCGGGTGCCGCGAAACTGGTTGCCGAAAAGGGCGATCGGTCAATGGCCGCTCTCGCTCCGCGCCTCGCCGCCGATCTTTATGGCCTGGAGATCATCGCCGAGAATGTCGAGGACACGGAGAACAATGTGACCCGATTCGTTGTCCTGTCGCGCGAGGCAACGACCGCCAAACGCACGAGTGCCGAGGAAATGATCGTCACAACATTTGTCTTCAATGTGCGCAACATTCCCGCCGCGCTCTACAAGGCGATGGGTGGCTTTGCCACCAACGGCATCAACATGACGAAGCTCGAAAGCTACCAGCTCGGCGGTAAGTTCGTGGCCACCCAATTCTATGCCGATATCGAAGGGCATCCGGACGATGCGCCGGTCCAGCGCGCCCTTGAGGAATTGCGCTTCTTCTCAGAAAAGGTCCGTATCCTCGGCGTCTACAAAGGCCACCCGATGCGGGGCAAACTCTAGCATCGAGAGTTGGAACAGTCTGTCAGCGCGGCCAGTCCAGCCAGTCGCGCAGCAGGCGATTCGCAATCGTGCCATGGCTTGGAGCGGTCCAGCCATTGACTGCCCGCATTTCCGTCATGGCTTCCACTTCCGCCCTCGTGAACCAACGGCAATCGGCAAGTTCGTCCTCGTCGCGATGGATGTCCGTCGATAGTGCCTCAGCATAACAGCCGATCATCAACTGATGCGGCATGGGCCAGGGCTGCGAGGCATGATAGCGGACCCTGCCGATCTCGATGCCAGATTCCTCGAAAGTCTCCCGCCGAACCGCCCCCTCGATCGTTTCTCCAGGTTCGATGAAGCCCGCGAGGCAAGAGTACAAGCCATCGGGGAAACGGTTGTTGCGCCCCATCAGACACAGATCACGCTTTTCATCCACCGCCAGCATGATCGCCACCGGATCCGTTCTGGGAAAAATGGCGTGATCACAAGCTTGGCAAACCCGCTTGTAGCCGCCGATCCGAACCTCCATGGCACCTCCGCAACGCCCGCAGAAACGGTTGTCGGCATTCCACTGGATCAGGCTCAGCGCCTGGGCCGCTTCCCCCAGAAGCTCTTCGCCGATCAGTTCATCGCGAAACAAGGCGAGGGCATTGGCCGGCTTGTAGTGGTTCGCCAATTCGTCGCTCGCACATCGCACCGGAACAGCGATGCGAGGCTCTCCCGTCGGCTGGAATCCCAGAAGGACGGCATTGTCGAAATCGGGATCGAGCTCGGGCATCTCGTAGGGAGCGAAGAGCGGATCAAGAACCTGGCCGTCATGCTTGAGGATCAGTTTCGATCCGGAAAAGGCGAGGATGTGCGCGCCCTCCACCGCAAGAGCCTTTTCCAGGCAATCCTCGCTTCTATGCTCGCTTTGCCGGTCAAGCCCGTTTCGGGAAAACGCAGTCAGACTGCTTGGTTCGGGGTGCGGAACGTCGGTGTCGAATATCGATTTGTTCATGACTGGAGGGTTTCGAGAAACTTCCGTTTAAAATCCTGGCACTTTTGCGCCTCGTAGGGAACGGCCGCTCCGTGGCCCCATGCCGGTCCCGGCCAGTTCGCGTCCCCCTCGAAGCGGGCGATTACATGAACATGAAGCTGCCGGACGATATTGCCAAGAGCGCCGATGTTGATTTTCGTCGCTCCGGTTGTTTTCTTGAGCGCTGAGGCCACCATGTTCTGCTCGAAGGTGATCATGGCCTGGTCGAGGGGCGTCAGATCAAACACCTCGGCAATGTCCGCACGCTGCGGCACAAGGACCAGCCATGGCCACCGACTGTCGCGCATGAGCCGGAGATCGCACAGGCCCAGCACCGTCAGATGCTCGCTGTCACGCGCCAGCCTCTCATCAAGCTCGAATTTGACCAAGGACGCCTCCCGATATGTTTTCCATATAGATAGCAGTTTTTTGGAGGCTTGGCTTGCATTTGCTTTCGTTATTGCCGATATGTGCTCCCGGGAGGTTGGTGGTGGACGAGCCACTCGCCAACCGGGTCAGGTCCGGAAGGAAGCAGCCCTAACGAGCACGGCACGGGTCATCGTGCCAGCCTCCCACCTTCCGTTCCATATGGCCGGCAGGAATGCAGGGTCAACGTGCCCGACTATCGGGCAAACTTGAACGCTGGCAGGGGCGATGAGCGAATTCGAGCCGACAGCATCGACTGCAAACGGCACCGCAACGGGCTACAGGGTTCTGGCCCGGAAATACCGTCCCAAGGACTTCACCGACCTGATGGTCGGCCAGGAGCCGATGGTCAGAACGCTTACCAATGCGTTCGAGACGGGCCGCATTGCGCAAGCCTATATGTTGACCGGTGTTCGCGGTGTGGGCAAGACCACGACGGCGCGCATTCTCGCCCGCGCGCTCAACTACAAGACTGCCGACATAGACAAGCCAACGATCGACCTCAAGATTCCGGGCGAGCATTGCCAGGCGATCATGGAAGGCCGGCATGTCGATGTGATCGAGATGGACGCCGCCTCTCATACCGGTATCGATGACATACGCGAGATCATCGAGCAGGTGCGCTACCGCCCTGTTTCCGCGCGCTACAAGGTCTATATCATCGACGAAGTGCACATGCTGTCGAACCAGGCCTTCAACGGCCTGCTGAAGACGCTTGAGGAGCCGCCCGAGCATGTGAAGTTCATCTTCGCCACCACTGAAATCCGCAAGGTCCCGATCACCGTGCTGTCGCGCTGTCAGCGTTTCGATCTAAGGCGGATCGGCGCCGGCGACCTGGTCGGCCTTTTCTCGACCATCGCCTCGAAGGAAGGGATTTTCGCCGACGAGGAAGCGCTGGCAATGATCGCCAGGGCAGCGGAAGGTTCTGCCCGCGACGGCCTGTCCCTGCTCGATCAGGCGATCGCCCATGGCGGTGGTACAGTCAGGGCGGAAGCCGTGCGAGCCATGCTCGGTCTTGCCGATCGCGCCCGCATCGTCGACCTCTTCGAGCTGATCGTCAGGGGAGATGTCTCGGCGGCGCTCGCGGAGTTCGGAGCGCAGTATGAGGCCGGCGCCAGCCCGACGGTGGTCCTGACCGATCTTGCCGATTTCACCCATCTCGTCACGCGTCTCAAATATATTCCCTCCGCATCCCAGGACCTCTCGCTCAGCGAAGTGGAACGGGTTCGCGGCGCCGATATTGCCGACCGCATCGCCGTCTCGACCCTTTCGCGGATCTGGCAGATGCTGCTGAAGGGTATTCCGGAGGCCGAGAATTCATCGCGGCCTGCGGGGGCGGCCGAAATGGTGATCATCCGGCTTGCCCATGCCGCCCACCTACCCTCCCCGGAGGATGCCGCACGGCGTCTGGCGGATATGGCCCGCGAGGGGCAGGGCGAAGGCCCAACGGCATCGGCTCCACGAGGTGGCGGTGGTGGCGGGCTACAGGCATCTTACAGGACGGCGGCGGTGGCGCAGCAAGCCATCGAGACCGGCCCACGCCCTGCAAGCCCCTTGCCGACGGCGCACCTTCAAAGCGTACCGATGAGTGGGCCCTCACCTATCGCGGTCGGACGCAGCGATGCCAAACCAGCAGAGGCGCCGGTTCCGAAGGTGGCCATCAATTCACTCGATGACATTGCCGAACTCTGCACCAGGCACCGCGATCCGAAGCTGAAAGCGCTGCTGCGCAACTATGTCCGCCTTGTGCGGCTGGAGCCGGGCCGGCTCGAGGTCAATCTGCCGGCCGAGGCTCCGAAGACGCTTGCCGGGGATCTCCAGCGGCGTCTGGAGGAATGGACCGAAATCCGCTGGATGGTTATCCTCAGTCGCGACGCGGGAGAGCCGACCTTGGCGGAAACCGAAACCTCCAATCGTGAGGCGAGACTACTCGATGCGCGCCAGGATCCCGACGTCGCCGCGATCTTGTCGCGCTTCCCGGGTGCCAGGATCACCGATGTGCGCATCCGCGCCACGGAGGCCGAGGGCGACGAAGAGCCGAGCCTTCCGGCGGCGGCCGAATCGGCCGAGGGCGACATTCTGCCCGGCGACGACATCGAGTTCTGAACAAAACCGGCTTCAGCCAAGACATCAAGGAGACAGTGACGATGCGCGACATCATGGGCATGATGGGCAAGGTCAAGGAAATGCAGGCCAAGATGGAAAAGATGCAGGCGGAAATCGCCGCTCTGGAACTCGAAGGCAAGTCGGGCGGCGGTCTTGTTGTCGTAACGATGACCGGCAAGGGCGAATTGAAAGGCCTGAAGATCGATCCATCGCTCTTCAAGGAGGAAGAGGTCGAAATCCTCGAAGACCTGATCGTCGCCGCCCACAAGGATGCCAAGGACAAGGCCGAGGCCGTGATGGCGGAAAAGACCAAGGAAATGACCGCGGGCCTGCCGATACCGCCCGGCATGAAGCTGCCGTTCTGATCGAACAATACCCCCAACCGGTCGCCGGTACGAGATGCGGCGGTGCCATTGCTCCCGCTGTTTCCCCTTGCCGGCTCGTCCGCGAATTCTGTCATACCGAAGGTTCCGTTCTGTCCTCTTTCGATCACGGCGCCTCACACACTGTTGATGGCGACCACCGGAATAAACCTTCCTCTCCAGTTGTCTCAGTCCGCGAACGCTCCAGCAACGGCGCGTTCGAACCTGACATGATGGAGACATTTTATGCGTTTCACGATGGTACTTTCAGCGGCATTGCTGGGGCTCGCTCCGGCTGCCTTCGGCGGGGAAAGCAAGCTTCACGATCCTTCAATCAAGCACCAGCCCAAGGACGGGGTGGTTCGCTTCTATGGCGCGGGCGGGCCGCATACTGCATTCCAGAAGGTCGCCGATGCGTGGAAGGCGAAGACCGGCAAGACGGTCGAAATCACCGCCGGACCGGAGTCCACATGGTCGGCCAAGGCGCAAGCCGATGCTGATATCCTATGGGGAACGTCCGAGCAGTCGATGACGGCCTTCCTGGAGACTTACAAGACCTTTTCCTCGGAGCAGGTCGATCCGATTTATGTCCGCCCCACGATCATCGCCGTCAAGAAGGGCAATCCCAAGGGCATCCACGGCTTTGACGATCTGCTCCGGGACGGCATCAAGATCGTCGTCACCGAAGGCGCGGGCATTGCCAACACGTCCGGCACGGGAACCTGGGAAGACGTAGCAGGCCGGCTGGGCCGGCTGGACGATATCCGTGCCTTCCGCAGCAACATCGTCGACTTCAGCAAGGGCTCAGGCGCGAGCCTCAGGGCCTTTCAGGCAAAGGATGCCGACGCCTGGGTGACCTGGCCGGATTGGCCGGTGACCCATTCGGACGTCCTGGAACAGGTCGACCTTGCTCCCGAGCGGACGATCTGGCGCGACGTCAACGTCGCCCAGTCACCCGAGGCCGACCCTGAAACGGCCGATTTCCTCGCATTCCTGGTGACGCCGGAAGCGCAGGCGCTGATGGCGACCGAGGGCTGGGTGCGCTAAGCTCAGGCCGATATTGAGGGCCAGGCGGTGCCAACCGCCCGGCCCGATCCCGCAGGCGCCCCTCAAGTGTTACGGCACCGGCGCGGCCGCAAACCGGATTTTCGTCAGTCG
>Ga0172380_10000243_pt1 | contig 114673 bp, 87 predicted proteins | sample Leawe162metaG_FD_119747 | JGI IMG/M metagenome (GOLD analysis project Ga0172380, IMG submission 119747) | Leachate microbial communities from a municipal landfill in Southern Ontario, Canada - Leachate well 162 metaG | ecosystem: Engineered > Solid waste > Landfill > Unclassified | place... | reverse complement strand
CATATATGACAAGACCCCTTGAAACTTCGTACCTCTAACTCTCATATTAAACCCAGATCATGACACGCCAGTAATGAATCAGGAAGTGTTTGGACCAGTGCTACCTGTGGTAATATACGATACGATACAACAAGCCATAAGCTACGCAAACGACACCATATACGGACTGGGGGCATACCTACGATGAGAAGACAAAGTAGTGGTTGAGCAAGTATGCCAACAACTCAAGACAGGTAACATCAGCGTAAACAATACCTCGTACCTCATACCTCAAGTGCCATTCGGCGGATACAAGCCTGCCTCAGGAAACTTTAGACAGCACGGTACATTAGGTTTAAGAAACTATACCGAGATAAAAGTAATCAGCAAACCAGTATAAATTTATATATATCATATGTAGATGAATTACCATAACTATCGAGAATACACATTGTTACAAAACAACATACCACTTTGTAAGCAGTTAGAATGAGCATTGAATTGCGAATATTTGATAGTCTGAGGAGGAGTTGCATGATTGCACTGCTGTCTAGAACTATTACGTCAATGAGTTCATGCCAACGACATTGTACTAGTAGAAAAAGCAATTTGCTGATGAGGAATGTCAGGCAAGAGTGGTGGCTTCCTTACTCCAGACAGCGAGTTGTGACTAAGGTCGCTCGAGAAAAGATACGGAGAGTCTGTCGCCAAAAAAATATGGGAGTTTGGAGCGGCTGGACAAGCAAGCATGGTACACAACATTCACACCCAACATATGGATTGCGATCTAAGAGATCAAGATAGTTTGCTTCTAGGTTTATGAAAATCTGGGATACAGATGTGCATAGAGGAACATGAAGCTAGAAAAGAATATGGATACGACACGGAACTGATATTGGACACCAACCACCTTAGGAATCACAATTCTTGATGATGCTATACCGCTTGAGATAAATACAATGACTGTTTTGGTATAAATGCTTTCCAGTACTGCCAGTGGGTCAAACACTATCTATGACAACAAGGTGTTCGTGTATTTGAGTTTACAGAAATTACAGATCTAAAAAATACTCATGCAATAGCAAATTGCTGATCTATTGCATTCAAGCACTGTTTCGCTTGTCCTGGAAAGGTAACAAATTCACTTTCCAAAAGTAAAGCAAAGTTACTATTTGGAGTCATGAATTTTATAACAGTAAGTGAACCACTTGAAAAATACCAGATTCAAGCCATGATGCCAGGAGGAGAATGTATGTGCTGGGACACTAAATTGGTCTTTAGTTATTACAGGGCTATAGATGGAAATAGAATTATTTTGGGATGATGAAATCCTATAAGTTCATTTTTGCCACGAGATATACAGTATGACGCTGCAATAAAATCAGCAATATATGATTTCAAGAAAACATTCCCTTCTCTCAAATGAGTACAATTTAGCGACTATCGATCTTGAAGGATCCAAGTAACCAAAGATCTTATGCCAATCATCGACACATGCAACACCTATTGCAATCACACACGAGTCCTGGGTTGTGCTGGTCTACCACGAGCAGCAGCGTGCTGAGAATTCGCAGTAAAAAAATACTTCAAAAAACACGACAAAGCTCTGGAACCCATATTCTCTATCAATAGAAAGTGGTTAATCCAACGAAAACCAAGCAATAGCGTACTCAAATCTATCATCTTCTGAATCAGCAATGCTTGGAGCATGTTCTGGCAAAAAGGTTACTAGTATTTCAATCGATCCGCAAATTCATCTCTTAGTTTTTTTATTTTAGGACTGATAACAATCTGACAGTAAGGTTTTTGTTGATTCTGATTATAAAAGTTTTGATGGTAACCTTCAGCAATATAAAATACCTCAGCAGGCAAGATATGCGTTACTATAGGAGCTGTATATACACTATCTTCTTCAAGTTGTTCCAATTTGGTATGTATTATCTTTTCTTGCTCACTGGTACTATAAAAAATAACAGATCTATACTGTTCACCAGCGTCATGTCACTGCTTATCCACGCTCGTGGGATCATGAGAAGCAAAAAATACAGATAACAATACATCTAGCGGCAAGACAGCTGCATCAAAAACAACCTTAACGACCTCTATGTGCCCACTGGCACCAGTACAAACTTGTTCGTATGTGGGGAATTTTCTCTTTCATCACATATATCCTGATTTTACATCCAATACACCCTTCAATCTTTGCAATACAGCTTCTATACACCAAAAACAACCACCACCAAAGTAGATAGTCTCACGACTAACTTCTCATAAGATCTCAGGTATAAACTTCATACTGATAGAATTTACGCAATGCCTCGTGTTCGTTTCAGTCATTTGCTCTCATACAAATACATGTCCCAAATGAGCACCACAATGAGCGCAAACGATCTCAGTACGATCACCATCCTCATCTGCAACCCGCTCAACGTTGCCAGGGATAGCCTCATCAAAGCTTGGCCAACCGCAATGTGCATCAAATTTATTGTGACTCGCATATAAGGGAGTATCACAACGACGGCACGCAAAGGTGCCATTTCTAGCTTCATGAAGCAACTCGCCAGTATCAGGATATTCGGTATCCTTGTGCACTATCGTGCGCTCTTGTTCTGGCGTTAACTTATTTCGTTCATCTACATTATCAGTCATAAGAAATGATAATCTGATAAATTTGTGAGTCTAGCCTACTTTTTCATATTTTATTTATTTAGAGACTGCTTATTTCCTTTATGCCCCTCAAAAATAACTTTTTCTCATTTACTTACTTTTTCGTAACCGAGCTGTCCACACGCTCATTTTATCTTTCTTCCGCGATTGATCCTTGCAGTAACCGTAATACCCGCGCGTTCCAAAACATCTCTAAAAGCTAAGATAGTTTCAGTGGGGGATTCTTCCAGGTCTGGCATTGCGGGGTTTGGATTATATGGTATCAGGTTGACGTGACTATTTCTGTCTTTCAATAGGGTAACCAGTTCATGAGCCAGTTCTGGTAAGTCAGTCATATCTTTGATCATAATGTATTCATAAAATATCCTATTACCAGTAGCGGCTTCGTACCTATCAATGGCATCCATAAGTTTATCAAGCGTATATCATTTAGCAATGGTTGGTATCAGCTTCTCTCTCAATACTTGATTGGGAGCATGCAGACTCAATGCCAACATACAGTCTATTCCGTCCGCGATCAGCTTATCTATTCATGGTATAATACCTGACGTGGAAATAGTAACATGCCTCTTACTAAGACTCAGATATTCTTGTTTGAGCATATATTCAAGTGCCACTTTCACGTTGTCATAGTTGAGTAAAGGCTCGCCCATACCCATAAATACTACATTTCTTACTTTCCGCCACGTGCCATCTTCCTTTTTCCCCAATTTATCCTTGAGGTAATGATTTACCCATACAATTTGAGCAATCATCTCGCTATAGTCTAAGTTTTTGCCAAATCACAACTTGCCCGTCACACAAAAAATACAACCCACTGGGCATCATACCTGAGAACTGATACAGATAGTAACTCTATTGAGAAATTTCTCTTTTTGACTGCGTACTACCCTCTCGTGATGATGATACATTACAACCGTTTCCAAGATAGTCCCATTTGCCAACTGAAACCCGATCTTAGTGCTATCTGGATTTTCATGAACGCTATCTACGGCAAAAGGAATAATGCAAAAAGACTCGCTCAACTGACTTCTCAGCTCCAGAGACAAGGTCGTCATTTCTTGAAAATCAATAATGGAATTGGTGAAAATCTCTGTGTAGATTTGTTTTTTACGAAACGCAGGCAAATTATGCTCTTTCAATCGCTGTTCTAATGCTTGTTGGTCAAAAATAGAGATCATTATCAGTTGTTATTTGTGAATTTTATACAATTTTCGTTTTAAAAATAGCTACCAAATAGTTATTTATTATACTTATTTGTCGTTATTATTCAATTCTGATTATCTTATATTCTCATGAGATCAGTAAAGTCACTGTTGTTTAGTGCTGCCGCTTTGTTGTTGTGCATCAATAGCATAGCGTCCAGTTATAGTCTTGGTATATTTTCACAGTCCAAAACGGTCCAAGAAATCATTGATAACGAAAAAAAAGTAGGCTATAAGTTCCCTGTTGTCGCTTTTGTGCTAGATGATTACATGCTACAGTGAAGTCTGGTGGTAAGAAATATCGCAAACAAACTTGGCACAGGCAGGATATATCATATCACTCTATCTCCCGAAAATCTTAGCGCTAGCCAGGTCGCAAGAAGCGGATTTGACGAACAGTACCTTGCCTTTTTTAAGGATGTAAAAAAATACAAACTAAAAGTGCTATTTCGTACCATGCATGAGATGAACGGCTGACGATACTCACGGTCATGAGATCCAGAAAATTTTAAAAAAGCTCGAAAAAATATCCATGAACTCTCTAGGCAAGCTGGTCTGGATGAGACACAAATACAGTTCATCTTCTCGTTCAATCGGCATGATATGCCAGTCGCGGGAGGTAAGAAACCAAGCCAAACAGCCAGTTATATCACTTGCACACCAGAAAAAAAGGCAAGTATCGGTTGTTTGACACGAGAGGACTACTACCCTGGTAAAGAATATGTGGATATAATCTGATTCACAGCGTACAACTGGTGAAAAGCAACCAGCAATCGTAGACGACTTACGATGGAACAAACCATCCATGACCCGTCTCGAGACAACTGGTCCAGGGTTCTCAAGATGAAAAAACCACTATATATTGATGAAGTAGGTACTACGGCCATAAAGTATGGGGAGATGTTTGATCGATCTAAGTCGCAAGATATGTACTGACGATCTACGATACCAAAAAGCGAACGACTCATGGATTTGTCTCATTTGGTGAAAGATATGCCTCAAATTATCGGGATGAACTACTTTAATGTAGACTACACCAATGGGCTGAGACATCATCTTCTGGGCGAAGCTGATTGGAAAATTATTGATCCCGAAAAAGGCATGATGTATCCTGGAGGACGAGATCTTATCAAAAACAACGATCCTCTTACCATAGAGATGGTATTCTCACACAAGCAACAAGTAGTAGCAAGCAAGACAAATAAGAGCACCAGTAAGAAACTGGCAAAACGTGCACGCCAAATACAGCCTACACAAAACCATCTTTCAGCACAGTAGATCACTATGACAAGCGGCGTAAAAAGGCAATAACCGCATCAGATTTATTTCTTTCTTGAACATCCTCTAGGACCCACTCGTAGGCACGTCTCATATACTCTCACACTGTTTTACCAGGTTTGAGATCAAACTCTTTCATGATATCATCGCCGTTGATAGGCATCTTACTCATAGTAAACTGTCCTTCGGACTCTTTCAGATTATCCAATATATTATAGAGTTTATCAATTTCATTGATAGCAGGCTTTTGAATAGGGTTGAAGTGTCACCGACGATCACCTTTGCAGATATCCAGAAGATTATGCACTCGCTCGTATCCACCATCTGCATACAACTCTCTTGTTTTCTTGATCCAATTCTCTGGCTTGGCAAACAATATCTCCCCTGGTTTCATGTGATAACCAATGTACCATTGTATTTCAGCTATTTCTTTGTTAGAAAACCCAATACGCTCCAAATCATCTTTGGCGATATCCTGACCACAATGCACATGATTGAGCCAACCGCCATAAATAAACGACCTCTCGTCTCTATCTAATCCCAGTGTATGCGTGTAATACTGCTCTACTTTACCACAGTCATGATACAGCATTGCTAGCCTTACCAAGTAATTTACATTGATACTCTGCAAATGATAAAGGGCCAAAATACTATGGCTATAGACATCAAACGGATGATATCTCATAGGCTGATTGAGAAACTTGAGAGCGAATATGCCAGGAAATATGTACTTCAGCAAGTTCAATTCATCCAGCACCGCTACATATCCAAAAGGATTGGGGCCAGAAAATACTTTTTTGATTTCTTCATGGATACGCTCTTTTGATAACTGTTTCACAAGATAGTAGTACTTCTTCATGCTTTTCCGTGTTTGCTGTTCATAATCAAACTCAGCATCCAAAATACTATCAAAATTTAAGATATTCTGAAATCTCACTGCCCTCAGTATCCTGAGTGCATCTTCGTTGAATCTCTTGTCAGGGTCTCATACTGCCCTAATCTTACCATCCACAATATCCTGTAGGCCTTTGTAGGGATCTCGTAGTATTCATCACAGGCGTTTTTGGTCTATAGTATGAGTCTGACAAAATGCATCAAGAGCAGCAGTATCAAGAGAGCCAGAGGACGATATATCACGAATACTATCATGCGACTGCAACACCAGTACGCCTCCTATCAAAGCGTATCAGTCGGTATCTAAGGATTTTAGCAGCAAAGCTTCGTCATATTCGCTATCTTTCATTATTTTCTTTCATCCCAGTGGCAAGTTCGTGTAATACATAGCATTGATCGTAAAATCTCTCCTACTAGCATCCGCAAGCAGACTATCAGACCAAATAATGTGCTCTGGGTGACGAAAATCACTATATCAAGATTCTTCACGAAAAGGCGTTATCTCATATTTTATTTCATATCATGCATCACGAGACAGTATTGTGATAGTGCCAAATTTTTCGGTACGAAATAGATCGAAACTCTTATCTTCAGTACTTATATCTTTTGTTTGTTTTATTTCGGTCCATATATTGCTTGGATCTCCGCACATAGTCAGATCCACATCAACTATATCGAGTTGTTTACCCAATAACATATCTCTCACTACTCATCAAACTACAAAAAAATCAGTCAGGCCAAGATGGTCTTGAAGGTAGTCTGCGTGAGTACGCAATTTTTGCAGATGTTCAAAGTGAAGTTTCATATTAGCTATTGAGTAAGTGTCGATGCTAATTGGCTATTATAGTCTTGTTTGAGAGACTCCCGTTGCCTGTCGATGGCGTTGCTAGGATCATTTATAAAATCTGATAATAGCCTTGTCCTAATAAGTAGCTGAGTTCTCTCAATCAGCTCAGGATTACGTAAATCTTTGCGGTACGCTGAGAGTTTCGCCATACCTCTGTAGCTTCTGTACCGCTTTTTTAGCTGAGAAGCGTATTCTGAGTAATGCTCATAATCAGTATGCAGCGCTTGGTCTATAGCCGCATCATAACACTTTAGTCTGGCTACATCAGACAATACGACTTTATTATACTGAGTGACAAGATCATTTGCAAGAAAGAATATCTTCATGAAATTATTGATATATGCATTCGTCTTCTTCTCAAACTTGTGATAGCCGAGTATATGAGACAACTGGGTAACAAACACCTTATCTTCCTGCGTCCAGCCAAGAAAGTTTTGGAATGTATCTTTGTTGTTGGCTCTGTATGCATTCAGTATGGTGTTTGTGCGAAACTGCACATCTTCCCAAGAATGTTGTAAGATATCCATGTGCGCGGAATTAATAAATAAAATATAATCTGATCCAATATCTGATATAAGCAGCTGACCGGACCACATACAAAATAGTAACTAATATTACAATCGAGGCTTAAAATCCTTTTCTCAATACCCCGCTTCTTTCAATCAATCAGGAATAATCTTGTGTCTCATACGATAGATAGTAGATCTTATTGTGCCAGATGATTTATCGAGAATCAATGCTATATCTTCCATTTTCTGTCCATCAAGAAAAAATAATTTGAAAATATGCTGAGAAGTCTCTCACTGTTTTGCTACTACCTCAGCAATGGCATGTTGGATGTCACCATAATCAATGCCGATGTCCAGAGGGCAGCTAGTATCCGTAAGCCACTCAGATAATTGATCTGCCGGGTGGTAGTCATGGATAGCGTGGATACGCCTTTCTCTCAAGTAACTAATAGACTCATTTTTTGCAATTTTAGCTAGTCGTGCCTTAGGACGATCCTCTTCGCAATAACGATTATTTTGAACAGCTTTCACGGCCTTTACATAAGTATTTTGCAAAATATCTTTTGCTGTTTCACGATCTCTGATGATATTGTAGATCACACCAAGAAGAAAAGAACTATACGTAGTCATGGTATCCAGCAAATTCTCCTCTTTATTCCTACTTTCAATATTCTTGTTCATTGCTCCAGTATTAAGAAATAATCAGATTATCCTATCTTTTGTCTATTGCCCATATATGGTCTCAATACTTCAGGTATTATGATGCTACCATCTTCTTGTTGATAGTTCTCCATAATAGCAACCAAAATCCTACCTATCGCTATAGCCGTTGCATCATTCATAGATACAAATCACTTACGACCCGCGTCTTTGGGGTCCTTAAATCTTGTGCCCAATCTCCTTGCTTGATAATCAGCCATAAAATCAGCGCTATGTGTTTCACGATATTTGTTTTGCCCAGGCATTCGACATTCTACATCCACATGCCTATAGTCCACAGCACCCATATCACCAGTACAACAAATAAGCACTTGATGAGGTATGTGCAGCTGTTGCATAAGGTATTCTTGTATTGCCACCAAGAACAAATGCTCTTCCATACCTTGTTCAGGAGTTGTGAACGTCTCCATTTCCAACTTATCAAATTGATGTTGTCTGATAAGCCCTCTTGTGTCCTTACCATAACTTCCCGCCTCTCTTCTAAAGGCAGTACTATAGCCCAGATATCTAATAGGCAATTGACTTACATCAAGCATACTATCCATATGCATAGGGCCAAGTACATGTTCTGCGGAACCGTTGAGTACCATACCATCACCCTCATAGCAGTATCTTTCTTCCTTAGGATTCAATCTGCCCATCTTATTCATCACCTCCATTTTCATGAAATAGGGCGTCAAGATTGGCGTAAATGGTTTGTTACTTACTTGTAAGTTGTTATTTTTAATAATCTGATCAATAGTTTCTTGATTCGTCAGGGTATTCATAACTCGCTGGATAATAGCGAACTGCAACAACACCAAATCGTTTTTGATATACACAAATCTACTACCGCTTACCTGGCCAGCTGTTTCAAAATCTAGTAGATTTAAGGTGTCACCCAACTCCCGATGCTCCTTTGGCTTGAAATCAAACATCTTTGGCTCGCCCCATTTTTTCAATACCACATTTTCGCTATCATCAGCCCCATAAGGAGTATCTGGACTATAGAGATTTGGCACAGATTCCGCTACAGGTTTAAACTCCTCTTCGAGCGTTCTGATCTTCTCTTCAAGCATTGCTCATTGATCTTTGAGCTGTTTTCCCAGCTCATTATCCCTATTCGCTGCAGCTTGTTTCTTAGATGCATTGAGGTTATCTAATTCCTTTTGACTAGTTTTGATAGTTTCATACAATCTCACAAACGAGTCAAGATCGCATTCTACAAACTTGTCTTTGCAAACCTTGCGTAGGTAATCGATATTCTCATATACGTACTTTGGATCCAACATGATCAATACAATTAGGTAATAAAGCCTATTGATAGATATATTTTGTCGATATAATATCAAGTGACAGGCTTATCCAAGTATAAGACTAATACTTCCTGATATTGAAAAATAGCTGTATATCCTGAGCCACGTTGAGCTCATATTTACCACTGTTGTACCTAGCACTGGTCATCTTACCATATACCCAAAATCCCTTTTGGTAAATTACATCTACATCGCCAAATTCATAAGGAATTACCCTAAATTTGATAACTGGCACGCTGACCTTGTAAGGATTAGTTAGTTGTTTGATTGCCCCAGAACCATTATCCAGACCCAAGTAGCAACCAGATCACTGTCCGCACTCCCCCACTTTACTCAACTTTATCTGTCTATCTGCAGTCCTCAGCACCAACACATCCGCATATCCCTGATCGACTGGCACGAATTTACCAGTGCCGAAATACGCTCCCAAGTCTAGATCGTAATTATCCACAAGATTTTGGATAGTCTGACTAGCAAACAATAGCTCATTATTGAGGTTTTTCTCTTGTTCGATTCTTACGGACAGCTTCAGGATATTTGTATATATACCAAAAATAACGCCTACCAAAAGACTGATGATTACTAAGGAAACAAGAACCTCCAGGAGAGTAAACGCCTTCTTGAAACGTATTGATTTGATTGTGAACAAAGACCACATGAAGCGATTGAATTGCAGACAAATTAAACTACTTGTATACTAGCATTATAGATAGACTTTTCAACATGATTGTACTCGGCATAGATCCAGGCGTAAGGAAATTGGGATACGCTCTTGTAAAATTTGAACATAATCAGAAAACTATTGTAGACTCTGGTATACTTTTTGACGATACGAGTATCACCAATAGGATGGATCGATTTGCCAAGATGGTTAATATCTACGATTTTTTTCAAGAATTATCCAAAACGCAACAAGTCGACGTTGTGGCCATAGAAAGGCTGTACTTTACAGACAGAAATCAATCCAACGCGGAGTTTGTCTATGGCATAAGATGAGCCTTAGTTACACTATTTTACTCTCAGAAAGTGCATATACAAGAGATAGATCCAGTACAAGTAAAAAAATATATAACCTGAAACGCCAAAGCTGACAAAAAACTCGTACAAGGTAAAATCATGCAAATATACTGATTACAGCATATGCCCGAATACAATGACAGTGCTGATGCACTAGGTATGGCATACATAGGCAACATCATTTGTGCCTCACATTAGGCACCTTTTTGTATTTGTGATCGCAGACATAACATCCAAATACAGTAGATGGTTTTTTATGATTTTATACAAAAATATAAAAAAAATCCTGTTCACTTATTAAAACAGGGGTTTGACAAGAAAATTCAAGTATTAAACAGCAGGTATGAGCTCTGCAACTGGGGAACTATAAAATTCTATCTTTTCTTTATAGAGTTCTATTGGCTCTCTTCAAGCAATTTTTTCTTTCAATTGACCATTCACAAATAACAAGACAGTTGGTACGGATCTAATACCCAGTTGAGCCGTAAAATCACTTTCCTTGTCAACATCCACTTCAAGAAAATTCACCCTATCTTTGTATAACATACTCAATTCTTCTAGTTGCGGTCTAAGAGACGCACAAGGGCTGCATCGTTTCGCCTGAAAATCAATTAACACCACTCCACTTGTTTGATTCACTAAACTGCCAAACTCATTTTTTGTTATCTCTCTCATCACTCATACGCATTTATAAGCTAAATGGGCCTCATTAATTCTATAACTTACGTCGCACACAGTATGCTTGTTTTGCATGACATGTGTGCTAACTTATTGCACACATATTTTGCACAATTGTTCTGATCATTTTAATAATCTTTAAATTGAGCTCAAAATATCATTTCGCACTAAATATTTCAAAAGCACCAATTACGCCAGTATCATGTAGATCAAATTTCACATAAAATTTGTTGCTGTTGATCTCAAGTAATCCTACATAGCCCTCCTCCGCTTGATCCATCTGCAATTTCATGTTTTGAAATTGCACGATTCTAGCGTCTTGTTCGAGAAATAAAGGCACTATGCTCATTACCTATAACATAAGATTTAAAGAGTGTGGTACGAGATGTATCTTTTTCCAAATGAATGTGAAGGGAAAATATAAAAAAAAGTATATAGCAGATTTCTCTTGAAGTATATGGAAGAAAATATATAAAGTATTTCTCTTTTATATAATTCAAAAGCTTGTAATATGAGTTTATACATAGAACAGATAACAAAATATATGAAGAAAAAGATATGAAAGATAGTTTATGGAGACGAAATACAATCTTTACAAAAAGAATTATTGGGTCACAGTTTTAATATGAACAAATTCTATAAGTTGATTTATACATTAAAAAATAAAGGATATCTCCTCGAACTAAAAAACTGAACATATATAGTTTCCTACCCCGAAGCACAAGCATCGGAACAAGAGGAACGCAAAGAAAGTTACTACTGGCTGCTATTGCACGAAGCGATCAAAAAACATTGCAGCTCTAACTATTGCATATCTGGAGCCAAATGATTGGAAATATATCTTAACAACTACGAGCTACCAGAAATTATTGAAATCAGCAACACAAAACTTACCAAAAAGGAAATAGTACTAAATAAGCACGAAGTACACATAAAAGCATATGATGAACTATCGTCTCCAGCTAATAAAAAGATACGATCTACTATCAAAAGCAAAAGAACCAAAGTAACAATATGATGAAAGTCTTTCTTTGTGGCACCTTTGGGGTTTTGTATGCTTGAGACAATGCATTATACCTCCAAAATGCATAATGGATACGAAACGGAATTAGTCAGAAAAATACTTAAAAAGTACAAAAACAAAATCGACTTACCACTCATAGCAACCATCCTCAAATCATGAAAACATCATACAAGTGTCAATAGACTATACAATATTAGCAAATGAGTAGACGAAAAAACGTCTCAAGAGTTATTTGAACTTATTAAAAGAAGTAGTTTCAGAATCAGCTTATAAAGCGGTTTATAAAATTCTACTTACCAAGAAAAAAAAGTAGAATTTTTTGGTAATTTTTTGGTAACTATTATACAAAAATATTTGACTTTTTGTATTAGCAGGATTATAATGGATTGTAAGACGTTCTCGAAAACACATAATATTGCACAATATACGACTTATACATGCGATAAGTAACCTAACTCAGCAGTTTAGCTTCTTACATAGCAATCATGTTTAAAACTCTCAAGAAATTTGACGCCATATCGTTGACCGAGATGGATGCTAGAATGGGCTCAATAGGGCTCGACAGGATGGAAAATAAATACATCGTGCATACTAGTATGTTAGACAAAATTTTAAAGGAGTTGCAAAATGACTATGTTGCGCTCGAGATAAAAGATCTCAGAGAATTTAAATATCACAATATGTATTTTGACACCAAAGATTACAAATTTTTTCATGAACATGGAAAAGGGTACAAATTAAGAACGAAATTAAGAACGAGAAAATATGTAGATAGCAAAATAGCATTTTTTGAATTCAAGCAAAGATACTACGAAAACGTTCGTAAATTCAAGTTTGATATTAAAGTATCCAATCACGGCAAATTTAGCAAAAGGTGTAAAAATTTCACCGAGCAGCTATACAAATCAACATACCAAAAAAAACTCAATTGAGAAATAAGTCCCTCTCTTACTACAGAATATATTAGATTCACTTTGTGTAGTAAGAAAAATGACGAAAGAATTACTTTTGATAGCAAAGTGACCTTTACCAATGCACGTAATAAAAAGACGAGACCATACATGCTCTCTGATATAATTTTAGTAGAATCCAAATCAGCAAGCGAAACACACCATGCACAAAAGGTTTTTGAAAAACTCGGGATTGGCAAGATGCAATGAGTCTCTAAATATTGTCTGGGCTTACTATGCGAAGAAGCAGTAACGACAAAATATAAAAGATTTGAACACGTACTACAACATATTCACAAAATTCAACAAAATACTATCTAGTGGCTTAATCAACACAAAATAAGGCAATCCCTGCAAAAAAAGCAATCATATGTTATTATGAATAAATAATCTGATTTGCAAAACTCAAGACATCTGCGTATAATTTTTGTATGTCGTTTTATTTGATAATTTTCAACTCGTGACAAAACAAGTAGATCTCTCCAGCATATCCACTACGGGGCCAAAGGACCGAGATAAAGAGGATAAGAAAAAACAAACAATAGCCCTACTAAAAAAAGTCTACAAGCTACAGCAACTACTATACGCAAGCAAGCAGTACGGTATTTTGGTAATTTTCCAGTGACTCGATGCCAGCGGTAAAGACGGTGTATGCAGATCTGTTTTTGGACAGCTCAACCCTCTTGGCATAGACTTTGTATCACGAAAGGCGCCCACAGAGGAAGAAAGGCTTCATGACTATTTGCGAAGATTGCACGCTAAGTTACCAGCAAGAGGGATGATTCAGGTATTCAACAGAAGTTATTATGAAGATATCTTGGTCCCTACCGTCCTAAAGACACACAATAAAAAAGAGATCAAAAAGAGATATGACCAAATCAATCGATTTGAAAAGTATATGGAAGAAAACAACATTAAAGTCATAAAGTGCTTTTTCGCTGTGTCCGAGGAAGTAGAAAAAGAAAGGATGGAAGAAAGACTCGAGAACCCTGAAAAGTTTCGAAAGCATAACGATAGCGATCGAGATACCCTGGAGCTAAGAAGTAAATACGTACAAGTATATGAGAAAATACTCACCAAATGCAATAATCCCGAACGACACTATATCCCAGCGGACACAAATCGAAGTAAGAATTATGCAGTTGCAAAAGTACTTTATGAACAACTCAGATCGCTAGAGCTTGATCGACCAGAACTCAAAACAGAGTGGAGTTTGGACGAATACTTGGAAAATGTGGAAGAAATAGATGAAATTCATGAGCTCAAAGAAAAATTGGTCAAAAGTAATAAAAAAGATTCCTAACAAGGAATCTTTTTTATTATAGGCATTTGCACAAGTCATCTTTCACAAAATTAACTACTGACTTTTATTTGCATAGTTTCTACATCAAAATTGGTAGTGTCATTGAGAATAACCAAATCATCGCTCACTAATCACTCCGTAACGATAACATACTCTCAAGCCATGGCGCCTAAACTAACGGACTGCGGTATGATCTTTCATTGTCTCCAAAGCTGTACCACACCTCTGCCATTATCTACAATAGACACAGCATTGAGCGGTATTACAATATTGTCCCCTACGCTTCCAGCGAAATCCACCTCAATACTAGAACCAATATCAAACCCTATATCAGTCAGAACAACTATCACCTTATAGCCAAAATTACGATCAGCAACATCAGATACAGATTCTACTATGCCCTTCCCGAAAACACCACCCTGCGAAACTCTTACTGCCTGTCAAGGTACTACAAGTTCTTTTTCTCATGCAGTAATATCAAGCTCTACTTGCAATAGGTTCGGATTAACAATTGTAAACAACGGAGTACCTGGTGAGACTTCTTCACCTTTGTCTACCAGTATATCAGTTACGGTGCCAACAATAGGGCTTCTCGCATCAAGTTTTACATAATTGAAATTTGCCTCATCATATGCTATTTGTGCCTGATCTAGGGTACTTTGTAATACTCACAGTGCTAGATTATTGTTCTTTTGAGCATATTCCAAAGAATATTGCGAAGACTGATCAGTAAGATCGATAGTTTTACTACTAGCATCAAGAGATAGCTTTGATCTGTCGGTCGCAATTTGAGTGTTGTATTCCGTATCCGCAAGCTGTTTTTGGCCTAATTCCACTTGTTGTTTCAGACTATCAACACTTCTAGAAAGAGATTCTTGAGATTGTTTGTATGTTGCGAAAAAGCTACCTATATTGTTCAATTGATTGGTAATACTAGTACTAATGCTAGAAGATTTGGTCTGCAGAGCATCAAACTTTGCTTTTGAAGCACTATAAGTCGCATCATCAAAAACTCAGCCTGGTTCAGTCTTATTGAGCAGAGTCTCTACTGCAAATAATAAATTACTAATCGCTACCACACCCTTTTGATAAGAGACCAAAAGACCACTCATGGTATTCGCATTGATATCAGCACCAATTATTGTCTTAAACTCATCATGAAAAGCGATAGCTTCCGTCAAGGCTTTATCGGCCTTAGCTTTTGCATAAAAGTCCTTATTTCCCAAAATAGCCTCAAATGCGTCATTATTGTGTTCATTTTGCGGAGTCACTCCCAAAAGATCATCAGATTCCTGGATAGCATCATTGAACAAGGCGCCCAAATCACTACTAATAAGCTTTACACTATTGATGAAATTTAAGATAGTCTGATTATCAGCATCCAACTTCGTTTGATAGTCCAATTGCGCCTTTTCTAGATCGCTTTGCAATTTGTTGAATTGAAGATCAAGGTTACTACCGCTAATATTCAAATCATTATCGCGTAGATCTTTAGCAAGTCTCTCTTGTTGCTTTACTATATCCTCTCTTGAAGACTCAGAGGTAATCTGATTTCTAGAGAATCCAATATTTGCATCAAATAAACTTTTCTCCAATGCTAGCAATTGCTGCAGATAATTATTTTTGGCGGATGCGAGGTTTGCTGCTGCCCTCTTGGCTCCAAAAGTTGTATTTCAGCCGATATCTTGCAGTGCGATCACTAATTGATCAGGTCACACTTTAGACCCTATTTTTTTTACGATATTGGTAACTCTGCCAGCAACCAGGGAACTCACTGTCACCTCTTCTGCAGCAGTAACAACCCCTACCTTACGAAATCAACCAACAGCACTAAATGCAGCAACAGGCTGAACTTGTATCACAAACAGTGGTTTTTGTTGGTCATCATTCGCACTATTATTAGAGCAACCAGAAACAAACAACAACATAATAATTAATATAACTCTTCGCATTCGATCGATAAAACAAAAAAAATAAACATCCTATATATAAACAAGCATCGCAGGGTTTCAATGCAAAAGAAAACAGGGTCAAATTACCCTGTTTTCTTTTAGTATAGGTGGTACACCTAGGAACTATCTCTTGTAGGTAGTCAATTCCGTAGTAAATTCTTCCAATCCAGGCGCAGGATTGGTAAATAAGGCATCATTAGATTTAATTAATACGGATGCTCAGTTCACTATAGAATCTTTCTTATTGTTTGATATGAACCATCCATCAAGCAAAGACCTCCTCTTAGATACAAGATCATTGAGTCAATTTCAGATCAAAATACCTCTTACTTCCAGATTACCCTTGTCACACCAATTATTAGCAAGATTGTTATTTACGTAAATAGTATCTGACTTGATATTGTTTTTGGTAATATAGATACCATGCAATACTTGGGATTTAGAGCAATCATTGTTGGATATAATGATATCACCATTGGGGACAACGAACAAGGTGTTACTTCTAACATTTCAGACTATCTTCAAATCTCCATTGCTTACGATAATTGTCTTGGGAGTTGTTGTATCAAACTTAGACTCATCATACGTGTAACTTGTAGTAAAGACATATATCTCCTTACCAGATACTTTCAAGGCATTACTACCCATAGAAAGATACTGAACCGCTAGATCACGATATTTCTTTGTGAAGGTGTCCACCAAGTAGTTGAGGTTAGTAGAGCCAATATACTGATCCAATCAAACTTTATTCAACTGGAGACCGTACTTTTGAAGAATATTTTGCGTTCACTCATTACTGGAGAATCCATAGTAGTTATACAGACTATCAGAAGCATTGGTAGAGAATAACGATCCCACCTGCATGAGGTAAGGCCTTGTTACAGTGAAGTTGTATTCACAAATGGTTTCGTCGTAGCCGTCATTGAATGTATTGTATGGAGTCACGGTACCGTTATCTAATGCACCACTAGTAGCACACACCTTATAATCAATTTTCTTCAGTCTCAGTTTATATTCACCATAAGCACCGTTGAGGATAGATGAATCTAATTGAATCTGATATCTTCCATATTTACTTGCTGATATGCCATTGAAGACAGAAAGCAAATTACCTTGGAAGGCATCTGGATTGTAACAAGAAGTCTCTATGGTTTTTACTGGATAGCTTGTACCTCCTTTACCAGCATACAAGTCAAAGTAACATCTCATAGTGGATCTTAGTATTTGACCAGGAGCAGTACAAGAAGTAACAACGCTACTATCGTCTATGTCCCACCAGAATGGGAAGTACTCTCATTCCATAATACTTGGAGGATCCAATTCTGTACAGCTTGGAGGTTCATATCACAATAAGACAGAGTAAGGACCAGTTCCAACAGTATTTACCACATTACAGTTAACTGTACATCTTTTACCTTGGTGAGGGCCAGATGGAATAACAGTATTAGTACCATTTCATCACCCTAAATCACACGCTTCTCCTAGTTCTTGTTGACCGTTACCACAAGTCGCGAGACTATTGGGTACTTGGATACATCCTATACATTGATGACCAGGTTTAACTGGAGAGTTGATATCACATTCCTCATAACCACCAACTTTACCATCGCCACATACAGAACCAGTTTGTATCTTACATTGATAACATACAGCACCAGCGGGCACGGGAAGATTCACATCGCATGTTTCACCAGCTTGCAAGATACCATCTCCACAAATTGAAATTGATTTTTTGATAAGCTGACAATTTTGGCAAGTCGCATCACCAGCACTAGTAGATCCATCACATTGTTCACCGTATTGTGGCTCTGTTTTGCCATTACCACAGTATTGCGCATTACCTGGAGGCGTTGTAGGATCATAGTACATACCTGCGTCAATGTCGGACTTGATCTGACCATTATTGAACGAAAAGCAGTCAGATATGTTAGTCATTGGGTCAATGTTACTGTCTTTATCAAATGCTCATGCATTTCTAGGGCTAATTCTATAACCATCTGGAATCTGGACCATTACTCTGTAACTTCAAGCTCAAACGCCAGGGAAAATATACCTGCCAGCAGAGTCTGTAAAGTTTACAAATAATGGTGAGACACTATTGCAACCAATAAGTTGCACTTGGACATTTTTCATCCCAGTCTCAGATTGATCCTGTACACCGTTTCTATTAGCATCCAACCATACAAAATCACCAATACTTCAAGATCACTGTTTCGAAATAATATACTCAGTCTTGTTGTTATTTGCTCCAGAAGCCTCACCACTAGGCGTAGAAACAGACGCTATGTTTTTGATTTCGTTCACATTTGTAGTAAGTACTTTGGTAGTCAACTTCACAACCATCTCTTCTCCTGGATTGAGAGTTTTATTATTCATAGTCCAAGTATACACAGTAGAGTTAGCTGTAGATGCGGTTGTCAAAACAGCATCAGCCAATCATACATATGGTGGATCCAATCTAAGGACCTTAGGCATTTCTTCCACTAACGTAACACCTTTAGCAATGCCGCCGCCAATGTTCTTTATAGTAATAGTATATACAATAGTCTCACCAGTAGCGAAGAATCACTTATCAGCGGTTTTGGTAATAAGTAGATCTGGTGTGGCAATAGTTATTGGTTTAACACAAACACCGTAATTTTTAACCAAAGTAGCTGAAACAGGACTAGCCACACAAACTGCATTACTAACTTCAGCGGAAGAACAGTAATCTATCGGATCTGGGAGGGAGGCAATAGTCGATGGGTCGAATGAAGATTTGAGTGGAGCAACATAAGTATCCACCGCACACATCTTACCATCTGCCTTGGTTTTGTATGCACACTGAAATTGGTTTGTAGAAGGCGTTATATATGCTCAATATTTATCCAAAGAGTAAGATATAGAGCCGTTAACAAAACATTGAGCAGTATAATCTCCCACAGCAGTAAGAGTTACCTGTCAAGAAGCACCATTGATCGTAGATACTACTGTCTTAGTACTACCAGAGCCTTTGTATATTTCAATTTTATAAGATGTCGCGTAATTACCAACACAACTAACATTGAATTTAGTGTCAGATGCTTGAGTTACATTGAGTGCAGTACATTCACTAAGCTCTTTAACAACAATAGGTCTTAGGCATTTTGCACCAGTAGCATTAGTACCAGAAACATATTCTAGGTAGTAGTATCATGGATTTGCTATTGTTTGCTTCCCGGACAAGGAGCTATATGTTGCAATAACTTTTTGAGTGGAGTCCAGCAAACGTACAGTACCAACAGTCGCACTCGCAAAATAAGAGAATTGGAAAGGATTGTCACCAAAGTTTGGAGTAACGGTTAGTATAGCACAAGCAGGCTGCGTAGTAACCGTGGCAGTACCAGTATTATTAGACTTAACGGTCTCGTCGTTATCATTGACATCTTTTACGGTGACGGCATTTATTGCCTGACCAGTGGTATTGGATATTACCTTGGATTTGACCAAGAATATACAAGACTGACCTGGTAGCAGATTTGCACTTGGTATAGTCCCACTAATGACGCCCGAACTAATCGATCGACCTCATGCTGGAGCGCCACAAACGGTTTGCAATTGATTAGCGGCACCAGTGATGCTTCATGAAAGCCAATACGCAAGTTGTATTTTATCATTTGTGTTAAGTCCATCAAAAGTCAAACCAGCTGGCAAAGTTTCTATAATGGTATATTTTTTAACAACAGAACCACCTGTGTTTTTCAACTTGATAACAAAGTTAGCAGTATCTCCAGAAGTAACGTACTGATTAACAGCCACTTTAGTTATCTCTACGTCCGTAGCCTGAGTGTACAGACCAAAATCTACAGATGTGTTATTTGTTCCAGCCGTGACGTTAATACAATCACTCAAAGCAGATGTGCCAGCAACAGTTTTATTATCACTATCAATTGCCTTATTTGCTCACTGAGCATATTTAGTGAAGCTATACTTATCATTAGGCGCTATCAAAACAACTTTTATTTGATAGTTGCCAATAGGCAAACTATCAAATTTATAACTACCATTATTGCTTGATTTTGTCTTCTTGATAAGATTCGTAGTACTACCACAACTGTACAATTCCAAATCAATTCATCAGATACCCGCTTCACCAGTCTCTTGCAATCCATTATTATTACTATCATTCCAAATCAAATCACCCAAGATTCATTGATATACAGCTCAGCTCACAGAATCATCATCAGGCTGAATAGTACTGTTATCACAAGGTTTGGATTTGAGATCCTTTGTGGCATCATAATTACACAACTGAGCATAATTAGAGAATGCGCCGCTGACTAATGTAGCAGATACATAGACCACAAACTCATTGGCGCCGCTTGCGCCAATAGTTGCAGGACATCAAGCAAATTGACCTGATGCACAAGGAAGAGAACCACTTCAACCAGGTTTTCCACCTACAGTTATACCTGTTCGTATAATTTGATCAGTAGCAGTGGTAGGCAAAGCTTTCAGATTATCTGGAGATAGTCAGACTTTCACCCCACTGAGACCAGATCGCTTGTCTTTGATGGTGAGACCACTTACTCACAATATACCATCATTTCTCACAGTAATCTTAAACAGTAACTCTTCACCAAGAGCAATACCAGAGTTAACCAAGGTCTTGGTAAGGCTCAAGTAAGTAAGCCCTGAAAGATTTTTTAGGTCAATAGTTAGTCCAAGATCATGTCAAAGATACGATTGTCAGCCGCTAAGGACAATACATTCACTATAAGTAAATTTGCCATCTACATTCTTACCATCACTATCCATACTATCATCGTTGCCTACATTACCAGGTGTCAATGAGAATCATTTGAGAAGCGAAATATCCGTCCTTATTCTATATTTATTAGGAATTACATTAGTGAACCCATAGACCCCATCACTGTTAGTTTTTCATGACATAAGAACAACATCACTGTCGCACATTACTAACTGAACCATGAGATCACTGATTCACTTTTCACCACTACCCTGCAAACCATCAGCATTTTCATCAAACCAAATTCTATCGCCAAGCGCGGCCGTTGCCACACCTCAGCTTACTATAGAGCTATCATCTTCTCATTTCTCATAACCGTTACAAGAATCACTGTCTGGATCAAGTTCGTCTTTGTAGGAACATCACTGTACCATGTTCACAAACTCAGTACCAGATAGTATAGAATCCACAGTAATAACAATAGTTTTACCTGAAGACAAAGATGCTCAGCTAAGAATATCAAATTCACCACTATTACTACTAGAGTAATAACCAGGTACTACGCCAGCGCTACTAGAAGTAATCTTGATGTTCGATAATCCCATAAATTTGTCTTTCACTGACAAACCTGTTATTGTTCTCATTCATTCATTCTTAATAGTAATTTCAAACTTCAATGACTTACCAACTTCAATCTTCTCACTCAGTATTTTCTTGGTAATATTTATGTCATATAATGTTGGCTTACATTGTAGGTTTGAATCAGTTGGAACTATTTGACCAGACTGACTACCTTTCCCAGGACCAGGAAGCGGAGAAACAACAGTTGGGAAAGGGGCATCGGCATTGGAGGCACCTCATCCGCACTTATTTTGAGGAGCATTATTATTTGGACTACTACTACCTCATGGGTTTCAGTTATTTGAGCCAGACACAGGAACCAAGTTGCCATCAGCATCACACTCAAATAGATTTGATCCAGGGTTGATAAATTGTCAGAAATTAGAATCTTGATCAACTTTGGTGATCATATCAATTTGGAGAGTTTTACCTGGAGGCAATACAATACCTTGGAGGTAAGGAGTTAGCTCTACTCTACCACCCTTCCCTTCTGGGAAGTTTCCAGATGCCTTCACTTGACCATCAATTGAGGCCTTCCATTCATACATCTTCATACCTTCAGGCATTTCATCCCAAAATGAAATTCATTCCATAGCTACTTCTGGATCGTTGTTAACGATTCCAGCACTATAAGGAACTGTCGCGCCAGGTGCAAAGTTAGATCACTGAGCCTCTTTTGGCTTGCAAGCACCTCACTTACACTGCTTTGGAGAGCCGTTACTATTTTGTGGAGAAGAATTTGGATTGGAGTTTGGATTGGAATTGGGATTGCTATTTGGGTTTGAGTTAGGATTAGAATTTGGGTTTGAGTTAGGACTACTGGGACTTGGATTACTTGGACTGCTGGGACTAGAAGCAGAGGACTCATTATTTCAAGTTAAACCTATGGTTGTCTCACACATACCAGCACCATTTGCACCAGAGTACACACAAACTACTACTACATCCTGAACACCCCCAGCTCCTGGAGTATTATTGTTTCCAACACCAGACAACACTCACGCAAATGTATTGGAAGAACCAGATGTACCAGTGCCAACACCTCAAGCAGTTACCGTAAAACTAAATGGTCACACAAACGTCCCTGGAAGATCAAAACAGTTAAAATTGATCGTGCCACTTGATGCTGTTGCAGTTAAAGTACAACTACCTGTCGCAGATCCTCCAGATCAGGCGACAATACTAGCAGCACTACAGTTGCCAGTCATACCAGCAGGTCATCCAGTTGTTGATTTGATGCAGCCAGTATTTGTCAAAGTGCCAGTTGCAGCTACGTTAAACTGTGCGCTCACAGTACAAAATGCGTTCTCTGCAAGTTGCCCAGCAAGCGTAAATTCAAAAGGAGATCACGATGTTACCACAGGAGGGGTAAGCGTACAAGAACCAGCAGATAAAGTTAAAGCTCAAGAGAAACCAAATCAGGCACCAAAAATATCTTCAATAGTAACAGTACCATCAAAGTCTCCTGATCCAATATTTTTAATTATAATATCGAAACTAACACCACTACCAACATTGTATCAAGTGGTGCCAAAGCCATTGGATAATTTTTTTTCGAGCTCTAATTTAGGTTTTTCAGAGCTAAACGTACCTATGGCACTCGCTTCTTTTGGCTCTACACTAGGAGTCAGTGATACGATATTAACGAAGGTGCCGCTAGTACCAGATCAGACAGTTCATGATAATATAATATAACCAGAAGTACCTCACGACAATGTTCATAGAGCAAAAGGCTCGCTTAATCCATCTGGGAAATCTATAGATGAGCCCTCGACAGAAACACCATTGGGAAGCATATCGAGACCAGTCAATACATCTTTAAGTAATACATTTTGCAAAGCAAAAGAGCTTGAACCACTAACACTATATTGTATAATAAACATAAATGGATCTCATTCATAGAATGTCTCAGTTGTACTTTCGGTGACTCCTGTAGCACTTTGGCCAGAGAGCGATTTCACAAGGAACTTTCTCAAATTCAGGTTATTTATTCATGTACTACATACAGTGACCCCCGTAGTATAGTCACTAAGAGAGTTATTACCCAATGTGCCTGTTGCTATGTTAGTGAAACAGCCATAACCAGTAAATACAGCACGCAACTTGAGTGTACATTTGTTATCTTCACCAGTAAGGATTCCTTCGGCTAATTGAACTGTTAAGTCACCGTCAGATAGTGTGCTTCATCCTGGCACCACTTCACAATTAGTTGCTTCAACGACTTCCGCAACAGTAGAACCATCCCACACCAACAATTCAGAATCAAGAGAATCTTCTATCGTTACAGGCTGATCCGTAGCAATATCTCCGGATACAGTAATAGTAACTATAAAAGTAACTCCGCTACCTAATTCATAGCCAGTAAGTATACCACCTTCTACACTCTTTGCATATTCCACAGTATAAGAACCAGTGGTCAGCAAGAAAGTATGAATAGCTGGGACAGAAATCAATCAGTCCAAGGATGAGTTAGTAATAAGGTTATTCACTGCTTTTTTTGTAGTTGTTTCACTTATACTAGCACTAGCTTCAGCATAATAATTTAAACGGTGTTGATACACTGCTGCAGTAGCATTAGCCAAGTTTTGGCTAGCATCTGGAATGAAATCAATACAATACTCTCCGTTAGGGCCGTATATATCATTAAATCAGATTACTATAGTGTTATAAGAGTCGGCAGAGACAACAACAGATGCCATCGTTGGGTTTCAGGTACAATCAAGATTGTTATAGACAAAATAACTAGCTCAAACTAGCTCTTGAGAAGCGACAAATCATCATAGCACAAATCCAGCATCAACAATTCATGTAAGTTGAAACTTCGTAGATCATCCAACACTACTAATCCAAGGATATACAAATAATCATTCAGGATTGGAGTATATGACATACTTATCACTAGTTCCTGGTAGCTCATTTCCTAATCATAGTACTTTAGCAGTAGGCGTATAAGAAGGATACAAAGACGAGTTTAGTAGACTATCATCACTGCAAGCAGCATTATGCTGAACAGTATGACCATAGTGGTCATAGTATTGTCGTTGATCAGCCCGTTGAGCAGCTCATGCATCATCAATATAGATAGCGGATTGACTAGAGCTAGTAGAAACAGTCACGCATGTGGTCGCTCATTGAACAATTTCACAAAGATGGTTTGCCGAACTTCATCATTTTTGTACTACCGCTCGCACTTCGCCACCTCCATCAGTCAACTCTAGATCACGTACTGACTTGATAACATTACCGTCAAGCGTCGCAAATAAAGAGCCATCACAGTGCACTTCTCGATCGTTGAGAAGAGGATTTCCTCAGGCCACCTCTATCGCATAACAGTATTTGGTTAGACCATGATCTGCACCAATAGCATTTGCATCTCCAGGTATACTAAAAGATCACTGCGCTTGAAAATCTCATCAATTAGCACTAATATATTTTTGATTGCCGAAGCCGTCCATTCACAAATATCGTATCTCGATGGTATCGCCATTGACTTTACTATAAACCTTGTCAACGCCGCATCACAATGTATTGTATCCAGCTGCATCAACCAATTTATTTACCAATACAGTTGCGTTAGGATTCTCAATTGCAGCAATAGTTTTAGTTTCACTTTTCCATAGTTCTTTAGAAAATGTTATATCAAATTGTCATCCATCACAACCATTGGGACCAGATTGTTGGTCAACAAATTCTCACGCGACAACATTTACATCACAAATACCCTCTTCAACAGTATCAGTGATCGTAAATTGTCATAAACTTGGTATCAATGGATTGAAAGAAATAGTATCCTCTCCGCTCAAATTTACTTCAATCAAATAATTGACACTATCTCCTGTATTCGCATAACAAGCTTGCGCATTCGATCACATAGACATACAATAATCAGAAGAAGCTCATGTTGCTCATCATTTTTGCACACCACGTCAACCTCCAAGTTCTGGCTGATAGACTGGTACTTGTGCATAAGCTATTGGCGTAGCAGATAAGTCAGAAGGGAAATGAGGCAATATCTGCAAAACAAAGGAAGCAGAAAGAAAATCAAATAATATCGCTCATACAACTAGAATATAAGCCATTTTTTTCAATCTCAACATGTGATCAGATGTCAAAGCTATATAAATTTTAATAATGGATTACGAATAATCAAATCAAACAAAACGGGCTTAAAAAGCTCACAAAAGTATTGAAGTACATCAATAATTTTCAACGAATAGATAACTAATAGTTAGCGGTTAACAAGGAAATGATGAACAAAAAGCATATACTACGATATATTACTAATTGACATCTTCTTTGTTATTATAACTTAGTATAGATGAGTTGTCAAATACTCATGTTTATATCATTTGTCAGACAGTGTCAGACAGATTAGAAATATGGAGGAATACTAAAGACCAAAGACAATATAAGGAAAGCTACAATACATAGAATATAGAAAACATTTAATAGGTTGATGTTTTTAGTGCTGATACTTCTGAGACCCAATACGGTAAAGTAAATGAAGAATAATAAATGAGGAAAAATATATCTATAGTGCATAGATGAGCCAAACGGGTACTTGATTCTGAAAATAATCATTGCTATAAGAGGAAACGCAAAACCAGCGACAAAGAACAGTTGATCTTTTTTAGAGGTGAGAACGTAGTAGGTAGCGTATAAGCTTAAGATAATAAAGACGAAGTGAAGATAAGGAAACACAGTAACATTCTTCAACTGAGTAACGTCCATCTCTCAGGTTATCATAGTTTTTGCTAAAAAGTTTCGAAACAGGCCTCTTTCGCCACTATCATTAAATGTATAGGTACTCGTATTGTGAATAAATTTCGTGTAGTCAAAGTGAAAGAAGGTACGATCTCGTGTGATATGTTTTACAGATAACTCATTTGTTAGCCTATCTGCATTACCCACAACGCCACTATTGTCTTTCAAGAGATTGATGGATCCAACAATAAGGACAATAATAAGAATTCAAGGTAGTAGAAGCATGTATTGTTTTTTGAGGTCTTGCCGATGATGCCTCAAGGAAGTGGAGGAGATATAATGCACAATAAAAGGCGACAAAACAAGAGGTAGCCATATTATACTATTGGATTTAGTTAGTAGACCCAATCCAAATGAAATCAAGACGGATCGCAAGTACTTACGGTTAGTAGGGTCTTGAAACAAGCAATAGCTATAGTAAATAGTAGCAAACGAAAATGCATAAAATCATACGTCATTCATAATTCTGCCTCCATAGATGAAGTTTGTCGGTCGTAGTAAAAACAGGAACAAGGAAAATCGGAAAAGCGGTTTATCAGAGGTATAGAATACACGGAGAAAAAATGCTACTCCAAAAAATATACCTACATGAAACAGAGAATAGGTCACTATCCTTACGAATTCCATTGGGTCAAGTCGAGCAAATAGACCCGCAAGCTGATGAGACAAGGTCGTAATCCAGTAAAATAGTGGTGGGTGATAGCACTCCCAGCAAAGATTCGCACGGGGTAACCAATCGCCCCTCATCACAACTCTCATATGATCCAGATGACCAATAAGATCATGAGTCCGTTGAAAGTAGTCAATGCCATAAATATACCAGGATCCCAGCACATAGGTCAATAGTACCGCAAATAGTATTGTCAATTTGTGGATCTTAGGTACAGTTTTCAGCAACTGTAGATAAAAATGCAAAAGAATTAGCGCACAGCCAATCAGTAAGAGCACTATGCTCAACTGCCTAAAGTAATCCTGCAAAAATAATTTCAAAACAAAAGAATTGCCCTTTCATTGCTGTTTTATTTCCACAGTGATATTATTATATCCTTTTTGCAGATAGTTTGCTCCATAAACAGTAACACCAAACCAGGTGTCACAAAGATTGGCAGAACTAGGAAACTTGTAAGGAATATTATTGATAGAAAGAGACACAATACAATCGTTAGGGTAGAGCTGGAACACCCTCGTTGTACTTCATTGCAACTGTAAATCCAGAGCATATCTATATGTTTCTTGCCCATTGGACCAAAAATTGGCATAACCATGCTGAGTAAGATTATTTTTGGTATCATAAATAGTACTATCAGTTAGTCTCAAAGTTGTTCACTGAGTGAAAAGACCAGCAATGACAAGCAACAGTCATCAGATTATCAATCAATATTTCTTGAAAAAAGCCATTAGTAACATCTGCGTTATAAAATGCATCTCACATATTCATTTCTCAAGAAGTTGCAATAGTATACGGTTATATATAGTTAGATCATTTTGACAAAAAAAAGAAAGGCAGTAAGAAATACTTACTACCCGTGTTTTGTCACGGGAGGGGGCATGGCCTGTAAATACAAGCCCCTGAGAATACGTAATATTATAATCATAATTACATACTTTCAGGGATTGGTATTCGCATTAAAGTAATTCCCCCTTCCATGACGACATTGTACGTCAACTTTAGTAAGTTGACTTATACAATAGTGATAGATAACCTATCAGATAACCAAATACAAGGGTACCGTGTGGAGTGGCCTAAGAGTATTTAGCTGTCTCTATACTAACCAGGAAAAATAATAATACAAATCAAACATACAAAATGAGTAGATAGTATCTTCAAGGCATTTCTCATTTTCCAATAAGTACTTATCAGTATTGACAGATAGTTGTTTATAGTTAACAATAAGTTAGCGGGATATGAGGGATGAACAAATTGAAATTACTATAAACATACTTACTAGTAGATTTATTAGAACTTACTCCAAGAACGGATGAATCTATTGTTTAAGAGAACTATTGCTGTAATTGTGACTAGCTTGCTGGCAACTAACGCCCTAGCTGGTGGTTATCTGTTGCAAAATACTCCGATGATGTCACGTGCGCAATGGTGAGCAGATGAGTCACGAAGAGTTAGTGGACCAAAAAAAACCACATCAGAATACAAACCAGGTAAACAAACGGAGTATCAAAAAAAAGTACAAATTGCCGAAGAGTATGTAGTCAATGCATTTCCTAAAGAATTCCAAGTGGATAAAGTAATAAGAAAATGAGTACAGGGCACTCGACTCAAGCGACCATTGAGTTATAAATACAAGAAGAAAAAACTCATTATCCACCACACAGCAGAGGTATCATCTTGATTGGATAGTATAGAAAAAGAAAAAGAAGCAGTAAGAGAAATATATAGATTTCATACGTTCTCTAGATGACGAGGCGACATCGGATATAATTATCTGATTGCTCCGTCGGGGACCATATTTGAGGGCAGAAATGGTGGAAGTGACGTAATAGCGGCACATGCAGTATGGAACAACACAGAATCTATAGGTATTAGTCTACTGGGAGATTTTAACAAAGAAAAACCAACCAAAGAACAACTACAGTCACTCATCAAATTACTTGTCGCGCTATGACATAATTATGGTATCAATCCTCTACAAGAAGTAACTTATCATACTTTTGATGCCAATGCAAAGCAGCCACATATTCACAACATCAAAATGGATAGTGTCGTCGGGCACCAAGATGTATGAAGTACTTCTTGCCCATGAGACAATCTCTATAAACTACTACCAACGATCAAACGAGCTGTTGCAAAAGAATTATGATACGTCCAACTCAAAAAAAGAATTATCAACACGAGGTAAGATATGACCCAAAAAATAATTGCACTAGCTCCCATGGATGGGATAACCAATAACGCATACAGAACAATGTGCTCAGATGTTTTCTACAACGCCAAGAATATATATCAGAATACTCACAAATTACGGCTCTTTACAGAATTTATGTCAGTAGAATGATATGTCAGACACCCAGAGAAACTCAGTAGACATTTGCTAACTACGCAGTGACAATACCCTGTTGTTGCACAAATTTACTGATGAGATCATGACAATTTGCTTCAGACCGCCGTGGATATAGATCATAAATACAAGGAGTTTGAAGGGATCGAGTTAAATATAGGATGTCCGTCACCACGCATCATGTCTTGTGAAGCAGGATCATGAATGTTACGCTGCCGCCCCAAAACGCTAAACATCATCAAAACAATCTCATCTTCTATTCGCAAACCTTTTTCAATCAAAACTCGCGCCTGACTGACGCAAGAGGACAAACAAGAACAATTTGATTTTATTATCGAGTCCGCATATCATTGTCGTATGATTACGGTACATGGCCGCACATATAAGCAGTCGCACTCAGGAGAAGTAGATCGAGACTTTATCATCAAAGTCAAACATGAACTTATAAGACGCGATCTAAGAGATGTAATTATAATCTGAAATTGATGATTGAAATCTGTAGATGATTGATTAGGATATCTCAATGAATTAGATGGTATTATGTTGGGTCAAGCAGCTATGAATTCTCCTTGGACATTAACTAACTACTCACCAAGCATAGAGGAATTATATGCTCATACATTACGTCATCTGCATCTCAATCTTGCTAACGAACGATACTTCAATTACAGTGACTCATTTGATACAAACACCAATACCTTACAGCAGCCTTCGCAGGATACACTTCAGACTATCATACATAATATACAAAACGGTACAAACAATGCAGAACAAATAGGAGAATATAAAAAACGACACAGTCTTATAGAGTTCAGAAAACATCTATTTCGATATGTAACGTGACTTCCCTGAAATGCTGAGTTCAAAAGATCAGTCGCAGTGATAGAACAGTATGAACCCTTATTGGAAACCATCCACAATTACTTCAGATCCCTTCCAAAAACATGACAGCAGTAAAAAAGCACACTATTATTGTACTAAGCATTGTATGCTTAGTGGGTGCAATAAGCGTCTTCTCGCAAGAAGAATACCGCAATGACTGTAATCTTACCCTTCAAGACTCAATGGCGGATGACTTCGGATTTTTCACAAAAGACGATATACAAAAGGCATACGCAAACATGCGCACAAATTGTCCTTCCATGACGCCAGACGAGACAGTACCTCAATCCCCTTACATGTTTGATCAGCTTATACGGATTGGATTACAAAAACTCCGTGGGGAAGCAGAAGAACTTGGTCTACAAAGTGCTACCGATGGACTTGCATTCAAAGAATTGGTAGAAAAATCTATCGCCGCAGCAAACTCTCAAGACGTCACCATACCATCTGCATTGCAAGAAGAATATAATAATATTCGAAACCGAAATGGATCATACAACACCAGCAAGGCAAAAAATGAGTGAATATATGAATGATCAACAGGTTTATACGTCAGATATTTAGCTCTATGTGATCTTGCGTGGTGAATCACTTTCAATCCTAGCGTCGTAAATACGGTAGCAGGAACCAAAGTTGTTGCAATCAATAACAGATACAACACCTGCATTGAAGATATAGAAAAGATCATAGTGCCTGCACAGCAGAACATAGTCAACACGTCTACACAAGTAGTCAATGAACAAACCAAGGTATCACTACAAGAAAGTATGAACACATACTCCAAGAGCGAGCTTGATGCAATCATAGAGACCACGAACAACGCAAAAAATAATTTTGTGGATGTATCCAAAAAAGCCTCAGCTTGATGAGCAATGAAAAATTGCAATCCATGATCCTAAGTATCAATCAGCTTATTTACTTATTACTGATAAGTTTTGTATAAACGCTATACACGAGATAATTTGCAAACATTTTGATGAGATTTTTTCCTCAATCTAAAAAGAATAATGAGACAAGAGAATGCTTGAAACGTAAAAGATTTTCTCAAATCACAATTTACTTTTGGCAATCAGACATATTACCGAGATGGCACCAATCCAGTCTTTAGATTTACAAAAGAGCACCCTTCCTGACAAGAGTATCCTTCGTACATATTCGTGGATGAAAGAGAAAAAATAGAACTCTACGTAGATAATGATACCATCAAAAATCTTACAAATAAGCTGAAAAGTGACAAGGTCATCCCCAAGTGAGATAGCTTACTGGATATTTTATTTAAAGAATATCAAGAGTGAGGATTTAGGACCATATTGGGCAAACCATACGTAGTATATGATATTGAAACACTATACGCCACAATGAATCTGAAGGGACTTGCCTTTGAATTGGGCTATACCATAACATCATCTGACACATGAGAGTCATTTGATAAACAATTCAAATACATCGAGAAACAAGCTATCCAAAAGTATGTCGATTTTTTATTGGATTTTGATGGATATATCATATGATTTAACAACATCGGCTTCGATAACATCGTAATATGATACAATGCAGGGTATACAGAAGAAATCATAAATAGACTTCATGCTAAATCAATTGATCTATTTTATTACTTACGAAATCTAACTAATAAGAGAATGTGACTCAATAAAGTCGCAACAGCTTTGGTGGGATTACAAAAAACCCTGTCTTGATGAGGATCAGAAGGTTCAGATCTTCTAAAGGACTGGCTATCTACTGGTAATGCAGAGTCACTCAAAAAAGTAAAAGAGTACTGTAAGTGAGATGTAAAGATGACCCTAGGTGTGCTGCTTTATCTTTATAAATTTGGTGAGTTTTTTATTGATTGAGAGCAGTACTGTTTTAATGAAGATGAATTTTTCTCGTCCTGAAGGGACATTAAGAAACAAAATGTGAAAGAAAGCAACAACGACACATTCAATTGACTTTTCTAGTGAAATTATAACAATATACATCATTATTTCAGATTATTATCTTCATATCAATGAGAGAAATTATTGCACAACTAGTGCCCTACGAGATATACATATGGATTGTTAGCCTATGCCTCATTATAGGATGATTTGCTTACAATGTGCTTTTACGCATAATTCAAGCTATCAAAGATAAACAAAAATCTATCGCCGAGGCAAGAGCCGCCGCAGCTATACAGAGCACAAAGAAAGAACAACTCATTACACAAGTGCTCGAAGAAGAGATCGTGGTATACGAAGAAATCGAGACAGCGTCAGACACTCAGACAGACATTGCTCACAAAATGCTTCAGCAAATAGAGATCGAGCTATCGCCAGAGATACAGATCACAAACAATCTAGAGGAAAGAGAAAGGAACGAGCAAACAGAAAACATAATCAACGAGCAACAAGTAGAAGAATGAAGTAAGGTCGATACTATCAAAGAAGAAACCAAAAACATAGTTGAACAACCAAAGAAAACAAATACAACCACAGTTGAAATATATAATACACAAACTAATCTTGAAGCAGTAAACAAACAAAAGTCACACTTTGAAGTGCTAAAGCATGAGATAGAAAATCTAAAAACAAGATGACTTCGAGTAGATTACGAAAAGAAATTAGTTGAAGCAACTATCGACTTCCCCGATGAGGAGTATTTCAATACGCTGTTAGGTGACTGGTATATGGAAAACAGAGACTTCAAAAAAGCTCAAACAATATACAAAAAAATTCATTTTACCAATCCTCTAGATGACAAATCTCTTTATAAGTTGGGGGTTATAAACCTGGAATTGTGAGATATCCAAGCAGCAGAATATTTAGTTACAAAAGCAAAGGATATCAAGCCAGAGAACCCAAAATACTATCAAACCTTAGCTGAGATCAAGTACAATCTAGAAAAGATTGATGAATGCATAGAGTCTATGGAAAAAGCAGTAGATCTAAGACCAACCAAATTTGAATATATAGAGATACTAGGAAAACTCTACAAAGAGACAAATAACGTACAACTCTACTACAAGACGCTTCTCAAAATGAACGCACTAGAGCCCTTGAACCAAAGAGTCAAAAGTGAATTACAAAAAATACAGTAACTGCTTGTGCTTAGACTGTTGATTGCACATCATTTTTAGTTATCCTAAAATTTCCAGATCATGCCACAACTCACTACGCTCATCATAGAGCTCGAAGTGCAAACAAAAGGAATAGCCGAAGACGATATACTCGATACCATGTACAAAGCCTTGGAAACAAAATATGGCAAATGATTCGTTAGTACTATTGACACCATCGAGACAGAAGAAGAATAATCCCGTGTCATTACTCTATATTTCACTCTACACAATGATATTTGTTATTATTTCCAGTATAGTCGCCCTCAATATTCTTTCTGGTTATTTTTGGATTTGGCTATTTAAAGAGCTTTTCAAAAGAAACATCAGCATAAAAGACATTATAGTGTATGGATTTGTAGCCGCCGCAGGATCGCTTGGCATAGCAAAAGGTCTACAGTTGAGCTCCATTGCAACAAAAGTACTAACCGAAGAAGGCAGTAAATCTGTATCAAGTTATATAGCTCGTCATTCATCCCAAGAACCACGTCTTGCATCAGATTATGTTGCTCATGCTATAGTTTGTGGAGTGTGATTCGCCATTATCGAAAATATTATCTACATATATTACTCACGAAACGGATGAGATATTGCTTCTATTGGTGTCACCAGGATACTAAGTAACAGTATCATGCACGCTATATTTACAGGTATCATAGGCTATGGCGCTTATGAATATGCTCAAAAACCCAAACTACATCGCCTCTATTGGGTTATCCTTGGTTTTTTCTGAGGTGTATGACTGCATCGAGTCTATAATCGATCCCTTATCTCATCTCACCTAGCAATAAGCATCATTTTCATTATAGGTGGTTACTATATGCTTGCTTTCCTACTCTATAAATCCGATAGATTATTTATTGATAATCAGACTCCACAGCATGTTGATTGAGAAGTGTAAAGAGATTGTAAAGACGTATGAAACATTACAAGAGGAGCTTTATAAGCCAGAAATTTTTTCTAATATCAAAGAACTCACTAGAGTAAACCGTCAATTAAATAGCGACAAAAAGCTCTACGAGCTAGCAAAAACGTATGTCTCTCTCTATCATGAACATAGTGAAGCAAAAGAGATAATTGAAACAGAAACAGATCAAGAGATGATTGACATGGCAAGACTTCAGCTCTCAGAATCGGCAACCAAATTGCAAAGGATGGAAGAAGAGTTAACAGAGGAAATGCTACCCAAAGATCCAAACGACGACAAGGATTGCTTCGTAGAAATTAGACCTGCAGCCTGATGAGACGAAGCATGACTTTTTGGTGCAGAGTTATTTAAGTGTTACTGTCTCTATGCAGACCAGATGGGTCGAAAATACGATATCATAGAACAACAACTATCTGATATAGGATGAGTAAAACTCATTATCATGAAAATAAGCGGAGAGAGAGTATATAGCAGGATGAAGTTTGAGTCATGAGTACATAGAGTACAAAGAATACCAGAAACAGAATCTCAAGGAAGAGTACATACATCTACAGTGACTATCGCAATTATGCCAGAAGCCGAGGAATTTGATTTTCAGATTAACCCAAGCGAAGTAGAGATAGATACTTATGCAGCAAGCTCCTCATGAGGTCAAAACGCAAACAAGAACCAAACATGAGTAAGACTTAGACATATACCTTCAGGGCTCATTGTAACTATAGGTGATAGCAAATCTCAACTACAAAATAAAGACAAAGCATGGTCAGTACTAAGATCAAGGCTCTATCAAATAGAACAGGAAAAGATTCAAAATGCCGAAAAAGCAGCAAGAGGAGCACAAATAGGGACAGGAGAAAGATCAGAAAAAATCAGAACATACAACTACCCTCAAGATCGTATCACCGACCATCGTATCAAACAATCACGGTCCAATTTACCCAACGTTATGCTTGGTAACATAGGTCCTCTTATTGATGCTTGCATTGTAGCAAGCCAAAAAGGAGTACTAGGCACGGGAGATGCTGACTAGTCTTAGCATACTCATATCAATCATCATTCGCATGATAAACAAAGTACTCAGCCAGATAGCACTCTTCCTGATCAGATTATATCAGATCATTTTATCTCCAGACAAAGGACTACCTCGTTTTTGGCTAAAAGGGAAAGTATGCAGACACGAACCACATTGCAGTCAATACGCGCTAGAACATATAAAACGTTTTTGATTTTTTAAATCCATACTGCCTATTATGGACAGAGTCAGTAATTGTACTCCTGGAAGATGAATAATCGACGATCCAGTACCACAAATCCCATCAAATTCCAAACCTTTGCGTGTAGTATTTTTTTCTTCGGCACCCATAGGTATAGCTTTTTTGGAGTCCCTATGGAACAATGATGATTTTCAAATAGTATGAGTGGTCACACAACCAGACCAACCATCAGGTAGAGGGCTTGAAATGAAGCATAGCATTATCAAAAAAGTCGCACTCAATATAGCGCAAAGCAAATGAATCCAGACGGAAGGATTGATACAAACCCCTCAAACACTTAAGCTGAACAGCATTAAATATCCTTGAGAAGGAGAAAAGATTCAATCATGGTTACAAAATTTACAAGCAGATTACTTTGTGGTAACTGCATATTGAAAAGTACTTCCCGAGCACATATTGAGCATCCCCAGTGTTGCTCCAGTAAATATTCATCGATCATTACTACCCAAGTATAGATGAGCAACGCCAGTACAGACATCACTTCTCAATGGAGATAAAATAACAGGTATCACGCTCATAACAATGAGTCCAGGATTGGACGAGTGAGATATTATCGCTACTAAAGAAATTCACTTGGATCCCTCGATACACGCAACAAAGCTTTATGATATATTTTCGGAGGTTTGACCGAAGTTTGTTGAACAAAAACTCAAACAATTTGCAGCATGAAAGTTAACAAAAGTATCTCAAGATCACGGTAAAGCAAGCTTCACAAGTAAAATAGAAAAAGAGCAAGGCTTGGTGGATATATTTGCTATGACTTTGGAGCAATTACTAAGGATTTATAACGCATATCATTGACGGCCAAAAATATATTTTGTATATAAAGATAAAAGAGTAATTGTTGAAAATATCGAGATTGATTTGGAAAAATACGAAGAAACAAAGCACAATTTGGCGATAGATGAAAAATACAATGCAAATCCTGGTATCAGGGCATTCTCGCTAAAGCCAGAAGGGAAAAAAGCAATGAATTGGAATGAACGAAAGAGATGATATCTTAAATCTTCCCAGTAGCGTACAACATAGTGCCCAGCAATCACTTATCTCACTTATCAGTAGTAATGGCTATATGATCTCGAGGATAGGTCCAACCGTGTTTGTCAAACAATCACAGAAGTTCTTTCTTTATCTCAGATTTCGCCTTCAGTAATCCAGCCTTCCCTTTGGGCTTGATGTAGAAAAACATCTTCAAACTATAGCCAGAATGAAATACACCAGAGAGAGTTACTTTGGTACTCTCTTTTTGAACAACATAGTCTTTAGATATAAGATATTCTCTAATGATATCGCATACAGCGCTTGGATCATCTTGAAATCATACATCAATACTCACATCAATTTTGATAATTTCCTCGGTACTAAACGTTTTTACGAAGTTACTTACCAACATAATATTGGGCACAATAACTCTCCTGTGATCAAATGTCTGTATAACGGTATAGCGAATATTGATCTCAATGATTTTGCCAAAATAATCCAATTTTCACTCAAACTGCACAATGTCACCTATAGTAAATTTCTTATTGGTTAAAATCATCATCCCCGCAAACATGTTCCCAAGTATCTCCTTGATGGCAAAACCGATTCCAAATGTCAGTCAGGTTATCAAAAATCAAATATTGATACCCATCATCTGGAAAAATATCATCACAGCGAAAGTAATCATACCTCGGTACGTCGCATCCCCCATAAGATCCGCAAGTCTCTCATTGTAGGCACTCGCCTCCAGATCATTATTGTTTACAGAATATCTTACCCTCTTAGATACAAGCTTGGCCAAAAGAACTAAAAAAAGCACAAAACCCAGACTAAAAAGGAATTTGATAAGATAAGGAATAATCTGAGAGAAGGAAAAAGACATTGACCGCGCTAGGAAGTAATCAATGTCTCATTATAGGCAAATGGTCCTGATAACGCAAGAAAAATACTACTATATGTTTCAGCCGGCTAGGTCCTGCTCATCTCATGGGATATTCGTCTGAATTGCCTGTAATCTGACGACAGTATTATTGAAATAACCAATACTTGTGACCACTTGATGAAATCATGGCACCCTTTCGCCTCAGGGTTTTACCTCAAAGCACACGGTACCATCTTGTTTCAGGTCATTGATAATCTTCACTTTTACCTGATGATCGTCAGGGATCTGAGTAAAAAAATCTGCCTGATAGTCCAATAGATCGACTGTGGTGGCATTGAGATCTACTATTTTATCAAAGTCGCTTGCTTCTCCTTCTGGGTTGCTAGCCTGCAAAGCAAGCCTATATGAACTGATACCCTCAATTCTTATCACAATATTGGTATTTGCTATCTTGATTAGTTCTTTGTCAGACACTAGTGTTCATTCTTGCTGGTTAGACTTATTCGCGGCATCTTCAAAAAGATATAGACTACTGATCAACTTAGTAGTATCGGTATAATAACCCAAATCAACGCAGGAGATAGTATTTGATGTGACCTGTTCGGTTTGAGAAGTGACATAACTTTTAGTTTTGAGATCACACGAAAATACGCATTTAGCACTCGCACAAGCAATATTTTCCGTGACAGTTTTACTGCCTGAGCCCAATTCGTCCTCGTATCCAAATCCATGATACTTTGCTTTTACAAGTTGTAGCTCCAGCCCAGCATTTGCAAGGTAAAAAGCCTTTTGGTAATCGTGAAATCTATTGGTAAACGCAAGCATACTTCTGATATATGCCATCACTATAACCCCAATCAAACCCGTAATAATGAGCAGAAAGAGGGTAACGATAAGGATAGATGCGCTAGGTTTTTTCATTACAGGAGTTATAACACAATTATTGTAAAAAATCAAATAATCTGAAATGAAATGTTGATATAATCGTGAAAATATCTAGAATGACAGCCTTTTTTATATTTTATGCATATAATATGACTAGAAGAAAAACAATGACACTGCCAAATGGCGAGAAGGTATTTGAAAGACAGCAACCACTGGAAGGTCTGCAATTGATAGAAGAGTTGACGAGACCGCTAGAAAAAACATTAACAGCTACAGTAGATTGACTAGCTGCGACATTAAACTTGCAGATAAAACCATGAAAACCTGGTCAAATAGACCCTAGAGCAATCATTACAGAATAAAAAATGCCCCTTACGGGGCATTTTTTTTATCTTCGTTTGACGATATATATCTCTTTGCTAATATCTCTACATGCCTTTGGTTTAAAAAGCTTGATATTGGTAGCTCATCGTATCTTCTTGCAGTTACTTACAAACTCGTCAAAACCAGGTCACATAAATATCTTCATAGCGAACTTGCCTCATGGTTTGAGATATTGCTCATACAACCACAACGTACCCTCCAATACACCAATACATCTCATTGCATCTATATCTTTAAATCCAATAGTATTGGGGGCAAGGTCAGATAGGATAAGATCGAATTTGGCAATGTTGTTGTCGTCCATAATCGCACGGCAAGCATCTTGGTTGGTAGCATCACAAACATAGGTAGAGATACCCTCAAGATCAACCTTGACATCTTGAATATCCAAACCTATACCTTGAAATCCTTTGTTTTTGCCAATACACTGATGCACATATTGCAACCGGCTTCCTGGACTACATCCGATATCCAGTACAGTACGGACTCACTTACCAAAAAAATGATACTTTTCATCAATTTCTTGTAGTTTATAGATTGATCTTGCGACAAAATGCTGCTCTTTAGCTTTCTTAAAAAAGTGGTCCTGAGGTTTAAACGATTGGAAAGTCATCTTGCAAATCCAAAAAAAATAATCTATCTCAAGCATAATTTAATCGATATCCAATACAATAGCTGTACTTTAACTCTTACCCCATCCTGCATGCAATCGCGCTCACTGAGTACTTCCAATCCAAGTCAGCTTATCTATATGTTTGCTGGTTTGATAGTATGAATAGCCGCTACGGTCACAACATATGTGTTTTTGTATAACGATAATGACATACAAATAGATGATAGTAAAGATGCCACTGGCAATATACCTACTGTTGGTGATTACTGGTTCTGAAGCGGAAATAATGAAGACGCTCTAAGTGGAGATACACTGTCATGACAAGCAGAAACAGGTTTCGTTTATCCTACGTGATATATAGAACAGTTCAACAAAGCCTTGATCATACTGCAAAACGACGCTTCTGTAAACACCTATATTGATACAGACACTATAAGCATGACTGGAGTACAGAAAATATCAGTCAACTCGGTACACTGAGAAGTAGCACCTTCCATAACTCTATCTGGAACTATAGACAATGATATATCAAAAGTATATATAATCTGAAGTAACAAAGATGGTGTATATATGGTAGAACAAGCCTCCATCAATAGTCAGATACGATCATTAACTCTAGATAATAACAAAAATACCATCAAGCCTGGTAACAATACATACTATGTCCTAGGCAAAATAGGCAATGAGTACGCATTGCAGTATACTACAATTCAAACACGAGAATGAGCAAAATTTTATAGCACTATGGATAAAGTATGTTTACTAGATTTGTGCAGCGATCCACTATTACCAAAAACAACTCAGGCAAACTGAGTCATATTACAACAGGCCCAAGATGGCAGTGTAGTCATCAAAGTTAATCCTGAAATTAGTATCAGTATAGCTAAAAAGTGTGCATGATGAGGCATAGAACTTCAACAAATCAAGAAAATAGGAGATCATTTCCAAAAAATCAATAAGCCCTGCGGCTATGAAACAAGCAATCAGTTCTCTCAAGGTTTCTTCGACAAATTGGGTAACCCCGTAGCAGACAGTCAAGTAAAAATCAATGTCTTATGACCGTTAAAGTTCGGCAATCTAAGGTATTTGGGACCTGTATTAACAATGAAAAACAGCAGCACTCCCATCATCAAAAATCAACAAATAACAAGCGATACACTGCCAAGTATGATAGCTTCTCAGATGTACATTTGACCAGAACTTACCTTTGAGTTACCAGACAATATCTTCGTAAGTTACAAGTTAGATAAGACGCAACTTAAGGTAGTATGACCAACAAAGGGAACAGATGGTTACATCGTGATACCCAAAGTAGCGGAACGGATGAATAAAGCAATCGTATACACAGTGGGCAGCAGCGACATAGGGACCCACGACAAAATAACCCCCTACTTCAAAAAAGCAATTATCAATACACCCAACTGCTCCAAACCTTACACAAATAGTTCCGATCCTGAAGCGAAATTTGGAATATTCCCCATAAATGCAGAATATGATATAGTCTGATTATGGAACTGTTACAGTGTGTCCAACTAAAAAAGCCCGCTCCTGTACCAACAGTTGAGCGGGTTTCACATAAAGATTACATTAACCCATATATTTCAATCTTTGCAGCTCTTGTTCAATTTGTTTAATTTTTGACTTCACCTCTTCCAGTTTATCTTGCTTAGCTTGTCTGATAGCTTCTGGGGCAGACTTAAGAAATCATTCGGACACTAGCAGCGATTGCATATCTGCAACAAACTTACTCTCTGTGGCAAATTGCTCCTCAAGTTTGGATATTTGAAGTTTGATATCAATGACTTGCACAGTTTTGATACCTATAGTTATGTCGAATACAATTTTAGTAGTGTACTCCATAGGTAAATCATGAGTTACGGGTATCATGACAAGCTCTTCACACATTACAATCTTACGAAACATTGCCTCATATTGCTTTACCATATTAATGATGTTGGTATTGGCCTTGATAAGAGCCGTTATCTTTTCATTGGGTTTGATACCGCATTCATTCTTCAAGTTTCTAAACTCCGATATGAGTTCGATAAATAATTTTGTTTGCGTATTCATAGTGCCTACGCCCATAGGAATTGGATAAGAGGCTATACACAAGCCTTCCTTCCCGTATCCCATTACAGACCACAGCTCCTGAGTAACAAAAGGAGCAAATGGGTGTAATAACTTGAGCATTGTACCTATGACATACAACAGTATCTTGTCGGTAAAATCATTTTTTTGGATCTTTGCAATTTCTATATATCGATCACAAAAATTGTTCCATACGAACTTCACAATATCGTCCGATGTTTGGGCTATATTGTATGCTTGAAACTGTTTCTCTGAAGCGATAATAAGCTCATCTACACCATTTAGTATCCATCTATCAAAGTCATTGAGCTGAGTCTGGTTATCATAAATGTACTGTCTCAATACATCCAGATCGATGGATGCATCCACGGCTTCCTCACCTATAGCGTTCATCCATACGTATCTACTCGCATTCCACAGCTTCGTAACAAATCTAGAGTAATAATCGGCTCTTGTTTCACTATAGTTCATATCATTTCATGCAGGGTTATTTGCTATCAAGGATAGCCTCAAGGCATCAGTTCCATATTTTTGGATAAGCTCCAAAGGATCTACGACATTGCCTTTTGATTTACTCATTTTAGCACCCTTATCGTCACGGATCAAGCCATGAAAATAGACATGACTAAATGGTATGCTATCCATATTAGCGAAACTCATCATGATCATCCTACAGACCCAGGGGAATAATATATCATTTGCTGTCTCAAGTAAAGTAGCTGGGAAGTACTTATCCAGATCTGGAGTTTTTTCTGGTCGACCTAAAGTGCTGAATGGCCACAAACCACTAGAAAACCAGGTGTCTAGGACATCAGTATGCTGCTTCAGCGATTTACAACCAGTGATATGCTCTCGATGAAACGTGAAACCATTTTTTGCAGATGAGATACCATAAGCATCCTTCAACATACCAAAAAGATCGTCAAGAGCTTTTTCATCCACATTATTATCACTCAATTTATTCAGACATTTTTCTAGCGCAGTAATTTCTTTTAATAAAGCGGTATTTTTAGCAAACTTAGTACGGTAAATGGAAAAGTATAATTGGTAAGTAAGGCCATCATTTTTTACCAAACATTGCTTCAATAATGCCTCTAGCAAATCATGAAATTCAAACTGCTCTTCTAGTCTATTATCTGCGATAAGATTAAAAATAACCAGACTCAGTATGACACTCTTGTCGGACTCTTTTTCGGCACGCTCCAAAACATAGTCCTCATCCATGCAAACCAAGTCTCCCTTCTCGTTTGTCCAAACTGGAACTCTATGTCACCACCACAACTGTCTACTAATGCATCGTGGTTTGATGGTATCAAGCCAATTATGAAACATAACCTGAAATCTTTCAGGATAGACATGTATCGTCTGGTTATCAATCACTTCCAAAGTTTTTTCTGCATACTCTTTGACATCTACAAACCACTGTTCACTAGCCAAAGGCTCTATCCTAGTAGCACATCTTTCGCAATGAGGAGTGTTATTGTCATATTCTTGTGTAGCAATAAGATTACCGATCTCCTGCATCCTCAAGATATAATTGTCGAAAAATTTCTCGACTTCCATGCCACCGAATTCAGGAACTACACTTGCTCGCTTACCTTGCTTATCAATCGCAAATATATCAGTAGGCAAATTGTGTCTCGTCCCTATCTCAAAATCAGTCTGATCATGAGTAGGGGTAATCTTGAGTACTCCAGAACCAAAACTCATATCCACTGACTCATCAGCGACGATAGGTATCTTACGATTCACAAAAGGTACCATCACTTCCTTTCAGACTATTCCTTTATACCTCTTATCGGCAGGATGTACAGCAAGAGCAACATCCGCTGGTATGGTTTCTGGTCTCGTGGTGTAGACATCCAAGTGGTTGTTTTTACCTCCAATGAGAAAATATCTCACTTGATAGAGTTTGGACTTGGTTGGGGTCATCTCTATTTCTGCATCGCTAAGCACAGTCTGACATCTATTACATCGATTGGTAATACGATAGCCTAGGTATATTTTCTTTTGGTCATACAGATTTTTGAATGATTTTCTTACTGCTCTACTAAGTCTCTCAGACAGGGTAAAATGTTCTCTATCTCGATCCACACTACAACCCAACAAAGCAAATTGATCCAATATTGTTTGGCGATAATGGCTTGCGAAGTCCCGCACTTGTTTGAGAAATTCCACTCTTCCTAGGTCATGTCTTGTCTGGCCAGATTCTTTCTTGAGCTTTTTTTCTACCTGTACCTGTGTAGAAATACCTGCATGGTCAGTGCCTGGTATCCAAAGCACCTCCTTACCCTTCATCCTGTGATATCTACAAAACGAATCTTGAATGGTAGCAAACAATCAGTGACCAATATGCAACTGGCCCGTTACATTAGGTGGCGGTATTGGCACTACAAACGTCTCGCCCTTAGATTTCTTTGCGTTTATCTCTGGTTTGAAGTAGCCGCTCTTCACGCTATCTTTATATATTTCTTGCTCTCTAGAAAAATCAAATCTTTTGGGGAATACCATGACAGCTACACACAATAATATAAATCAATGATAATCAGACATAATATGTCCGAATGTCTGCTCTAAAACTACGTAGAGCACAATATACCTATTTCCCCCTCAGTTTCAAACGCCAATAGTATAGCATTATAGTAAATAGAGGTTTAGTATGTATAGCTATTGACATATATACATATTTATCTGAGGCGTTATGTCCGTCATTCAAAATAATACATACTGTACTAGCAATAGGAAAAGAACCTCCAGGGTATATCCCTGGAGGTTCGCAACTTTAGAGCAATTAGGGAGTCAATCTATTTCTATCTCTTGGGAATAAGTCTGCTTCCTTAACGTTCGATAGTCAGATTATTTTTTGTACCAATCTTGATATACCAAATCCAAATCAACCTTCTGGCGGCATACCATACTTGAAGGCATCAAGATAGTCTTTGAGTCCAGGGTTGCTAGGGTCGAAACCTCTATCTACAATCTGCTGTACTAGTTTATCATAATTGGTTTGTCTCATAGGGACTGTTGCTATCTCTACACCACGGAATAGTAGATCTGCTCTTTCAGCGATGTCTGGTTTGTTGGCATTTTGGATATGGTAAAATTTTGCTTCAGACCAAGGGAATTCAGTTACAATAACAGCATCACTACCCCAGTTTTTTGCGCTATATTCACAAATAAACTTCTCCTCTGCAGCCGTCAAATCTCATTCATTTCTATAGTCTTCGCCTGTTTCCTTAAACATCAATTCATGCAATTCTTGGACTGTAATTCTTGGAAACTTCTCTGGCAATAAGGGCTGAGTTGCGCCCAAAAGATGTAGATAAGACCCTCATTCTTGCCAAGTAGCATCTATAACAGTCTTAAGAAACCCATTGATGAAAGTCAGCAAATATTCAAAATCAATAAATCACATCTCCACATCTAGCATCAATACTTCTGTCACGTGCCTGCTAGAATTGCTTTTTTCCGCTCTGTATGCTTTACCAATCTCATATACCCTCTCGAACACGGGGACCATCATTTGCTTATAAAACTGTGGGCTTTGAGCAAGGTAGGCTTTTTTTTCAAAGTAGTCTAGTTCAAATACCTCTGCTCATCCTTCCGTGGGAAATCCAATCAATTTAGGGGAGTTTATCTGCGTAAAACCATTTGCGTCAAAAAAATGTCTCATTTGCTTTTCGACAGTAGCTGCGAGTTTGAAAATAGCTTGCTGCTTAGGATGCCTAAGTGTCACTACTCTATTATCAATCATACTTTCAATATCCAACGACAAGTCATCCTTACTAATATCGATACCATGTACATGGTGCACTGGAGTAACGACTTCTACCTTTGCCGACTGTACTTCCATACCAAATTTTTTATTACCTGGTGCACTAACAGGGGTTCATATGATAGACAAAACAGTACCAGGATAGCATCCCTCTAGCTTAGCAATCTCATCTAAATTATCTAGAACAATTTGACACAATCCAGTCCTATCTCTTAGTATAATAAATGCTATCTTACCAAGATTTCTGAAGTCATGCAAAAATCACTGCATCAAAATCTCAGTATCAAAATGTTGTGCCAAATCTGCTACAAGTACCCTTTCCATTGCTCATAATAATACAGCTAAATATAGCCAAACAAGTAATCTAGTTTCCTTGTATTACAAGCATAATTCAGTATTACAACAGTAATAATTATTTTACATTATAGCATTTGGTATCGTGAATACGCTAGCAATAGATTACGGGACAAAGACCATAGGTTTGGCACATTATAATGGAAGTATCGCCCTACCCTTGGGAAATATCGACAACGATGGAGACATGTGGTTCAATATCATGGGGATTGTTGCACAACACAACATAGCTACCATCATAGTCGGGTTTCCTAAAAATACAGACATGCAAACTATCATAAACAAATTCATAAACACATTGCAGTATATGTTTGAGTGAACAATCACAAAAATTGATGAAAACTACACCTCTGTACAAGCTCAAGCAATTACCGAGTCCACAGGGAAACACATCGCGAATGACACTCTAGCAGCAATGGAATTGATCAACAGATACCTTGCTCAACAATAAATTTTGTAGTACCTATTCGAGTATGCTTGCATTAAGTACCAATCTGAAACAATACTTGCAAAATCTACAAAGTAAAAAGGTAGTGATAGGGTTTTCATGATGACCAGACAGCGTCGCTACCCATTATCTCATCCAAGAGTACTACAACCAGCAATGACGGGGTGGGTTCAACATATATTTGGCTCATTTCAATCATAAGCAACGCTCAGAATCCGCATACGAATCAGATTATATTACATCTCATTACAAACAAGTAATAATCTGAGAATATCAGTGAAAAAGCAGTAAAGAGCATGATCTCAGGAAAGCAAGGCATGAATTTTTCCAACAGACTATGCAACAAGTATGATCAAGCACATTAGTATTGGGACACAATCTCACAGACAGACTAGAGACAACTATCATGAATATCGAAAGAGGCTGCGCAAAAACGTGATTGCTGAATATGCAAGAGATAGACAGGAAGAACTATCTGACTCAGTCATCCTATACCATTCTAAGGCCCATATTAGACATACCAAAGCATATAGTAATGCAGTATTGTGTCAGTAACAACCTTCAGTATTTTGTGGATGCAACAAATAATGACACAAGCACGAGTAGGAGAAATCAGATAAGATCGGACATAATCAAGTCGCTAGAAAAAAACGACATAGCACCACTGGTGTTACGATGGATGAGTGTAAAAAGCAACACCCAAGCGCTTGTACACCAAGACATGTTTGAGTTGTTTGATCACTACCTCGCGTCAGAGTCAATACGAGATGGAATAAGACGCCGATATCATGTAGTACTCACATGACCCAGTAGCAAGGTACAACTAAAAAAGATAACACTGCCTATATTTTTTGGTTTTGATTACGTCTATCAAGGGTACAGACCCAGAAACATAAGCGATATAGTATGGATACTACAAGGTATCTGAGAGTACTCCAATATCACAGAGCCATACTTACAAGGGCTATTGGATTTTTTACAGAAAAATATCTCAGGTCATAAGCCAGTATGACAGCGGATCGTATGTATAAGCAACAACGAGGTCTATATCTATAAACCAAACAAAGAATTTGATGCTTGACAGGTTCTTGCATATTGGGTACAATATAGTGATTGCACGAGGCTGGTTGACCTGCAACAGGATAGATACAAGGGGAAAACAATAAATAAGCGCCTTATCAACAACAAAATCCCTAGTTTTCTTAGGTATCTCGTCCCAGTTCGCGAAAATCCGCAACATACAGCAATCGAGTATCTAGACCAACTTATTCTACAAAAAATACACCATGACGGACAGTATATGATCATATAGGTGATGATGAAGCTCTGGCACACCAGGACGAGTTTTGCGTCAGCAACAAAAAGCCATCCGTCAAGCAGGTAAAAAGCTCATTGAGATAGACAAAAAGTATAGCACGAAAGCTCTAAAAGACGACATACAAGCAGAGCATCTTTTGTCCAATCTAGATCCTAAGTCCTCTATCACTGTCGTTGGCACAACAGTATGATGAATCATTACGGATCAAGAAGGTAAAGTCATATTGGTAAAAAATTACCTCAATATGCGATGATTTCCAAAATGAACTATGGAGTCCTGAGAGACAGAGATCGATACGCTTTTTAGAGAAATACAAGAAGAGACGGGTCTACATAAGGATCAACTAAGCAGTGTCACAAGAATAGACGAGTATCTCGCATTCTCACCAGATATGCAAGGCATAAAAAAGTATATATTTTATAAGCTGACACAGACAGATCCCAGTGCAAAACTAGAAAAAGACAAAAACGATCAGACTATTATTGATGTTCAAAAATTTGACACAGAAATAATTTTGGATATCATAGGGAGTGAACATCAAAAAAAATTCCGAAAAGACCACAAAAACAACTTATAAAGTACTTTAGTCTTTTGAACATCATATGAATACTCAGCTCATAGATTACATCAAAAAGTATCTCCCCGAAGCAGTACGGGAGGACGCAACAAAATATGATATACCTGTCAATTTTATACAGAGTATGCCAGATCTTATCGTACTTGTTTTGGGATCCAAAAGTATTGATACAGTGCAAGAAAAGCAGTCACGATTTTCCTTATTGCCTTTGATGAATGATGAGCAAATAGCAAGACTCAATGATATTCTTACAAGGGAAAAAACAAAGCTCGAAGAAATACAAAAAAAGTATCAACAAGAAAGCGTAGAAGTGAAAAAAAAGTACCTCATGAAAAAACAACAAATCAATCAGAATATCGTATTACAACAAACCAAAGCAGAGGAACAACTTGCCAGCCAACAAGACACAACTCAGGCCGACGCTCTTTTGTCCAAAATCGCCTAATATTGCCATCTTACTTTATCGCATGAAATACGTTAGCTCATTTCGTTTATCACGATACCATATATGCGTGACAGTAGTGGGTATTTTTCTTTGTGCAACGATCCACAATACTTATACTTACGCAAACAACGATCTTCTCAATCAAGCCTTTGATGAATCAAAGAGATATGATACTGTTATCAATCCTGGTAATGATAAATGAGCCGTATGATGACAAGTTTTTACTAAAACTCTAGAGGTAAATATAGGTTGATGAGGAACAGAACGAAAGGAACCATATCTAGTAAGATTCACTAAGCTCATTTTGAGAGTAACAATTGCATTAGCGGTACCTATTATTATTCGAGCAGGTATTATGTATGCCACTGCATTTGGGGATCCAGGAAAGCAAAAAAAAGCAAGAAGTACTGCCATATATGCACTCTTATGAATACTATTGGCACTAAGTTCACTGGCAATTATACAACTAGTACTAAGCGTCACCAGAAGTTCTATAGAATTCTAGTTGCATTAGATCGAGCAATTTCTACTGTAGACACTAGCACGAAGTGCCTACAAAAAGATGGTGTTAACGGTTAGCATAGCGGTCTCCGAAGCCGTTGGTCTGGGTTCGATTCCCAGTCTTTTTGTTCTATCAAATTCCCAATACACAAAACCCATCACAAGGACAGGTTTTATAATTTGAAGATGAAATAATTGGTTCTATTTTCCTTTCTTTTCAAACAAAGTGGTAACAAAGTTAGTAATCATAAAGAAGCTATTGTGGAGAAGATTATTGACTCGAAATGTTGTCTCTTGCACACTGCCAGCGATCTTATTCATCCTAATCAACAAAGCAAGTACGAAGAATACAGCAATGATACAGCCAACTAAGAATATAGGCAGAAGTAACGTAGTAGTATCTCTAGCAATACTCAATACCTGGTCCATAGTACCCTATCAGATTATAAATAATACAATATCTTATTATTTTAATACTATCTAATTGCAAATTAAAACTTTATTGTCTTGGATTCTCTTGGTGAAACAAAATCAGCGAAAGCATTATTTACAAAGTAAGTAACATCTCCAATATATCCTGCTCTATTTCACAGATTCATATATTGTCGCTGATCTAAGCCATAGTTATTATATTCTGAACCATAATATTGATTATTTTCTTTGAGATAAGAAATAATCTGATCCTTATAGTTTTTACTAGCCAACTCAGTAATGCCCCCACTGAGTGTTACGCTCAATGTTTTTACGCCAGCAAACGTAGTGCTATAGGTAAACTGTGGATAACAATAATCCTGTCCATAATAATCTTTGTTACATACCTTTTTCTCTATTTCATCTTGAGCTATGATGGGCAAAAATAGTTTTTTTGTTTTCTCATTCCAGACAAATACTCTAGGATTATCTATAGCTTCTGACCAGCTTCATCTTCATCACAGAGTTTTTGTGAATAACTGTTTAATGGTTATGTTATTACTACTTACCAAATTGTAATCCACTTCGTATAAGTCTAACTTAACTCCATTTGTGCTCACCCTGCCTCATGTATTCTGAGTGTCCACTCATAATCACAGCAACAGTTGTTTGCCATCTTTCATAGTTGCATATGGATGTAAATACTGACTAAATCAAGGTATCTTGAGCTCTCAAAGAATTCTTGGTTTACCAGCTAGGTCAATGACGAATAAAGGATCAATTTGCTGAAATGTCACCAAATATAGTTTATCTCCTATAAACCTACTAGCTTTAAAATCTTCTTTTGGTTCAATATTGAGTAGCCAGCCATTGAGAGCTAACTTATTGTCAAAAACCCATAAATGAGTAGCGAGTTCGGGTGATCGACTTCTTGTGAGTATCCTAAAGTTGCCATTCGCATCTTCATCCATACTATACTGGTTCAGTAGATCTCACTTTGCAAGAGCAGAGTCTTGATACACTGGTTTACCACTTACTAAGCTATATTTGTGGACAAGAGAAAAATTGTTAGGCTCCCTTCGGATTAGTGGCATAGCGCATTTAGCATTTGGAGGGCAAGAAGCATACTGGTAACTATTGAGACTGATACTACTGACTATATACAATGATTTATCGGTTGCATGGATCTGACCAGCGTTGCCATAGAAAAGATTGGTATGAGCATTATTATCTTTACGCAAATCAATGGTGTGGATCACACCAACCGATGGGTTAAAGTTATCAACAGCGTCTGGCAAGATATAGTGTAGTGACGAGCAATCTGGCTTGTACACATGTTTATCAAGTTTACCAGAGGCTTTTCTTACAATCTCAGCACCACTAGGAATAATATTGGATGTTGTAAGCACATCATCAATAGATTGTTTCTGGTTCATGATCCAGTAAATTGGTCACCAACTAAACCACAAGTTGCTGACTACTGTAAGTTTTCCGTTGCTCAATCTGCTTTCTTGGATTTGACCAGGAAAATCAAACAATCTCAGGATAGAAATTTTATCCTTATTGGAAATATCAAATACAACTACGTTGGTTCTTGTGTTTTTTTCAAAAAAAGATTTATTCTGATCGTAAGGTAAGTTCAAGTATCTAGATGATACCAAAACAAGTTTATTACCGTCTATCAATAAGTCAGTAGTGTTGTAAGTAGAGGGCAGTTTGAGTATTTTGACAATATTAGCGGAACCTAAATCAAGTGTAGTCCCATTGTATGGTCCCTTAAGAATATACAACAACTTCTTGGTGTTGTTTACATAATAAATATAGGCACCGTCATTTTTAATGATATCGGGTTCATCTATTCAGACCTTCTGAACATTGGTTGAAGAATAGTCAGGGGCTCATCATCATACACCAGCTGCCATTGGCGCGTCGGAAGCTGCTGATTCAGGAACAGCTGTCTTTACCATAGAGTCTACAGCAACTCACCCTTCTCTCATCAGTGGCATAGGACCGCCATAGTATGGTCTTTGGAAAAACTCTTTATGCTTATTGACCCAGTTCGTGAGCACTGTGTCAAAATCATCACAGCTAACAGCTGACTGTAATTTGAGAGAATTTTTTGCGTCTTTCAACTCCTTCACCAAATCTGTTTCTGGTTGCTTCTCAAGTGCGTCGATCAATGAATTATCTATCTCGATGCCCGTGCTAACCACATTTGGCCTAGCATCTGGCGTGCTTATACTCCTTCACAGCGTAGTCAATGCAGATGAGCTGGTTGCGTACACGGCAGTCGTAGTAAGAAAAAATAAGGGCAATAAAAGTAGTTTTTTCATTATATGATCAAACAATGTAAAAGCATAATATAATAAGATATAGTCGTCTTTGGACCTCTATACGGGAATACGATTGTATCGTGCACATGTGACATCATCAAAGCAGGTCACAAAAAACCTATCTCGCGACAAAAGGCACACTATAATGAGCAGTGATGTAGTATTTTTTTTGATCTACATCAACAGAGACGCCAAATCATGCCCATTCATACTGTTCACTGATGATGGATTTATAGTGAGGAGCATAGGATTTCCCCTTTTCTGACATAAAAAAGTTCCAGCTTGTCTTAGTGGCATCTATCAAAGCCTTGGTACAATCTACTGATCTTGTGTGAGATAGCTTGCCGCAACGCACATATCACCGCCCTATGTTTTCCACTACTTTGGTTCCCTTTTTTTTGCTGAACATCAAACCAGCCTCTTCAAATCGCTTCTGAATCAGATTATAATCATAATATGCCTTAGAGTTGTATCTTTTGTGAGAGATACCGTTCCTAGATTTACTATAGTCTGACCAGGCTTGAGCAGTGCCATTGAGATTGTTGTCTAGAATGTAAGAGTATATATTGAGTCCAGATCTCACGGTATTAACTCGAGTCAGTCGTTGCTGTTGGAACAAAAGTGTATCTACGGTAATAGATCACTGCGATCCAGTAAACACAAGCGCAACTCCTGTCAACAGCGGCGGTTTAACCTGATGCAGACGCATCACTCTGGCGAATGAGACAGATCAAAACATCAAGCCTAGAGCACAACAAGATAAGAAAATAAGTTTTTTCATATACCATAGAAGATAAACAAATTTATGTGATGGAAATAAGCAGCAAAACAATTACTAGTACGATAGCATACAAATATGAATCAATATTTACTCTCATAGTTCACAAACTGCACTCCGTATATATTCATATACCATTTTGTAATTATAAATGCGATTATTGCAATTTTTTTGTCCTATCCAAAGAGCATCCAAATTTTCAAGATAATCTGATAGAGCAGTATTTAAGCAGTCTACATCAGGAAATAGACATGTGGGCACACATCAGCAATAGCACACAAGTCAAAACAATTTACATAGGAGGAGGAACCCCCGCCACGATAGGCGCACAGTGACTTATTGACATCATTGATCATATATCCAGGGTGCGATCCTGCGAATATCTAGAAGAAATAAGCATAGAATTGAACCCTGACCCCTTTGAAGAAACGATTCAGCTCGTCAGACATATCAGCAAATACTATGCATCTACACCAAGGATAAGATTTTCTCGAGGATTACAGACATTTGATGATGAGATCCTCAAATTAGCTGGTAGGAGCTATACCTACAACAATATCAAAGGCTATTTGCGCGAACTCCAAAAAGTAAAGCAAAGCAATCATTGCTACAATTTTGATTTTATAGCATTTGGCACCTTACATGAGAAAAGTATCAACGCACAGTGAGGATCTACATGGAACGCAAACAAATGGGGGTTTTTTGAAGATTTCGTAAATAGCTACACAGCAGACAGTTTCAGTCTCTATATGCTAGAACTATTCCCAGGAAGCAAACGAGAGTCCATGTGACACAACCCAAGCATGCACATCAGTCCTACGCTCAAACAATGTATTACACCTGATGATGAAGCTATCGTGACAGAGCATCATATGTTTGAGCAAACATTGATAGGGGCATGATACAACAGATACGAAGTCAGTAACTTTGCGCTACCAGGGAAAAACAGCAGTCACAATAGTGTATACTGGACCATGCAACCATATATAGGCATAGGTGCAAGCGCCTCTGGCATGCTGCCCCGCTCCCTCATTGCCCAATCAGATTATTTTGGAGATATTCCAAATGATAATCAAGGAGCGAGATATACCAACACAACTAATATCATGGAATACATCCAATGAAAATATATAGATAATAAGAAGACTATCGTACTACAAGAGCATGATATTCAATATGAATCGTTTATGCTGAGCCTGAGAAGTTACGGAATCAGTAATATCGAGGATTTCACTAAGGTGCTAGTACCGCAATACAAAGAAAAACTTGATACACTGAATGAGGCATGACTCATACAAGTACAGTGAACTAGTCTGAAACTGACACGTGAAGGTTACAACGTAGCCAACAGAATTATCGGAGAGTTGCTTCAATAAGTCATACTCATCAAATAGTTAATTATATTGACATCAAGTTATAAATGTATATCTGGCTAATGGATAAACATTCATTTTTATATATACAAAAACATGAAGAACAAAGTACTACTGCCAATATTATGAGCGCTATCATTACGATCTTGTACCAATGGAAGACCACCCCAACATGTAGAAACTGATGCAGAAAAAAAAGAAATACATACTATTTTGAGTCAATTTCAAGATAAGTGATGTGATTGGAAATTTATGGAAAAATACCAACAGCAATTTAGATGATACGGATACGTAGTTGATGCTGCCAATATATTTGAGGAGCAAGTCGAGCAAGGACTAGAAAAAGCATTGGACAGCATGTACATCCAAACTGGCACACAATGATATGTAGTGAGTTTCCCTAATATTACTGTGCCGAATGAATTTGGGACATATCTATGAAAAGGGGTGGGAATCGGTGTAAAACAGGTAAATAATGGACTGGTAATAACCGTAGACCCTACCAAAAAAGATCTTCATGCACGAACTGGCTATGGAGTAGAGTGATCACTACCAGATGGACTAATCTCCAGCCATATACGCAATAGTCTGCAAAAACTCAAGTGATGAACTCAAGACGCACAAGTTTTGGAGTTGATAAAGTCATTTGAGCAAAGTATATCCCCAGAGGACATAGCCATCATCAAAGCAAAAGTGGACGAGGCAACTGATGATTATATTTTGAAGCTCGTGCTAACTACTGTGATCATCTACATCCTATTACTAGCCCTTTGCTTCATAGCAATGAAAGCAGGTAATGGAAATGTAGCGGGAGAACTAGCAGAACTGATGGTGAAGCTGTTACTCTTCCCTATCTTTTTAATGGGAGATGGAGATTTTGGTTGAGGAGGAGCTTAGACAAGAGCTATTTTATACTTACAATACCGTTGCAATCAGGATACTTGGAGCATCACCAAAATGATCATCTCCTACTTCTTCTGATTATCATTTCTGAACCACAATTTGGGCACTCTGGCTTATCATCCCCCAACTTGAGTTCTAGTTCATACTGAGCAGGAGACTTAATTCGTTTGATCGCGGGATACTCCGAAGAGCACAAGAAAGGTCAGAATCTACCCATCTTCACAGTGATAGTACCGCCTGCAGGACAAGGTTGTCATTCGTATTTTACTTTTAAGGCATCAAGTTTATTGGACACGTCTTGCGTTTCTGAAACATAATCGCAATCAGGATATCTGCTACAACCCAAGAAACTTTTTTTGGATTTGCCATACCTCACCAGTAGTTCCCCTTCTTCACATTTGGGGCAAGGTTTACCAGTAGTCAAAGTGACTCTCTCAGCATTCTTGGATTCCTTTATTTGAGCTTCAAATCAAGCATAAAAATCTTTCAACATCTTCTTTCGTTCTAGCTCTCATTGTGCTACTTCATCCAATCTGTCTTCCATCTCAGCAGTGAAATCATAATCCATAAGCTGACCAAAGTGGGATTGCAAGAAGTCATTGACACCAAAAGCTATTTCTGTGGGCTTAAGTTTATTGTCATCCTTGGCAACATAATTCCTATCTTGGATGGTAGCAATAGTGCTAGCATAGGTCGATGGCCTACCAATTCCCTTTTGCTCTAATGTTTTCACCAAAGTTGCTTCCGTGTATCTTGCTGGTGGTTTGGTAAAGTTTTGTTTTGCCAAAAATTCTTTGCTTACATATGACACATCTTTCTTCAGAACAGGTAGGACCACATCTTCGTCAGTCTCATCTCGTAGCTTCAAAAAACCATCGAACTCCATTACCTTACCACTTGCTACCCATGTCTGTTCTTTCACTATCTTCGACATTACAACCACTTAGTTAGTAAATCAATATATGTTATTCAGCAAAGTTATATGCATATTTCCTCATATCTATGGATCACTGCTCTATTGCTATTCACTCTGCCTCTAATAACTGCTTTTGTATTAAACCTTTATGTCCCAGCTTCAAAGCAGCTATATATCACTGCTTATTGATTACTCTCCGCCATGGACAACTATCTCGCTCGTGTTGCGGGAGCGAAGAAAGCACTTTTCACACCATCCAACCACTTGTTTGTATATCGCACTGTATATCAAGTTGAGCAGCAACTGATCAATATGAACAGACCTTACCAAAAGGAATTTGATTGATAACTTGTATAATCTGAGGCTTCATGATATCTCTAATCAGATAATAACTCATTTATTCTGTTTTTATAGTGCTTATATCTTGTCACATCGCCATCCAAAGTTTTTGCAAGTTGTTTACCTAATTCACCAGGGTTAACATCATTATCTTTGCTGCGACCATGACCAGCTAAGACAGTGACATTTCTTTGACTACCAGGTGCATAGTATTTGTGGATATGTGAACCCGTTCATAAGCGTCTATACTCCAATCACAATTCATCCACAAAATAGTTGTGTAAAACATTCAAGTGTTCTTTTTTCTTCGACATGGCAGAGTACATTAATACTGCTAAATGACTGGATGGAAGATATAACTTGTATTAGTAAAAATAGCATCACTCATTTGACTTGCAAGAGTCCTTTTCCATATCAAAGAATAGAGTCTTTGTTCATATTGTCCCAACTTCAACTGATCTGGCTCATTGGATATAGACGTAGGTCTGATTGCCTCATGCGCTTCTTGAGCATTTTTTGATTTGCTTTTGTATTGTCTTACCGTTGAGTATTTTTCACCAAATGCCCCGAGAATGTATTCCTTGCACTGAGCTATAGCTTGACCCGACAAACTAGTGCTATCTGTTCTCATATAGGTGATCAAACCAGCCTCATACAGTTTTTGGGCAGCACTCATTACCTGCTTTACTGGCCAACCAAATATCCTTGAAGCAGTTTGTTGCAAGGTAGATGTAATAAATGGCGCCGATGGGGATTTTTTAGATTGTTTAGTTACTACGTCAACCAATTGAAAGTTGATGCCCGTAGTATCGCGTAGCGACTCATATCAGGTCTTGTCATCAATAGATGATTTTGCTTTTTTGATATGTAGTTGATTTAGTACTGTTTCAAGCGCACTTTTCGAGAATCTTCCTCCACTCTCTTTTTCAGTTTTCTTAACAACTTCCATATCCAATTCATCAATCTCTTCTATGTCTTTGACTCCATCAAGTTTTTTGAGAAGGATTTCTACTGGTCCTTTATTTGTATCCAGGATTGCTTTGATAACTCGATATTCTACTGGCACGAAGTTTTCTATCTCTCTTTCTTTCTCGACTACCAACTTCACTGCCACAGACTGAACTCTTCCTGCTGACAATCACATCTTAATTTTTTGCCACAAGATGGGAGAGATACTGAATCATACCAGTTTATCTAATACGGCTCTGGATTTTTGCGCTGAAATAAGATTCATATCAAGCTTTCTAGGACGCTGCATAGCATCAAGAAGAGCAGGTTTTGTAATTTCATTGAAAACAATTCTTGGGGTAGTTTTGGGGTCAATACCCAACGCTTGAGTAAGATGGTAAGCTATGGCTTCTCATTCACGATCCTCATCCGTTGCCAGTATCACCTGAGAGCTAGATTTTGCCAATGATTTGAGTTCGGATACTACTTTTTTTTTGGCAGGATCCACTTCGTAGTCAGGTTCAAATCACTTCTCCACTAGCTTGCTCATGTTTTTGTCTACTAGATCCACAATATGTCCCACAGAAGCCTTGATAATGTAATCAGTACCAAGATATTTGGAGATAGTTTTTACCTTACCAGGAGATTCCACTATGACAAGCTTTTTACCTTTAGAGTCAAAAACTATGGGTTTGGTAGCCATAGTAGTGGTCTTTTTGGAGATAGTATTTTTTTTTGTAGTTTTTTTGATAGTGGATAATGCGGATGTTTTTTTTGCGGGTAATATCTTTTTTACAGCGGATGTTTTTTTCCCTACTGGTTTCTTTACTCAAGCCATAATACAACAAATTAGTAATAATCCGAGAATTCGCACTTGTAGAGAGAGACTATCAAACTGATATCTTTTATCAACAGTAAATGAAATGATTCCAACTTGACTTTTATATATCGTTTTTGATATATGTAAATACTGTTTGTAGAAAAAACATACATGTATTAGTTAGACGAATGTTATTTTCAATAGTTCTTAAGCACTAGCAAGAACGTATGCGCACAAAAGTACCAAAACTCTTCCAAAGATCAAAAAGAAAGTATGATAGCTGCAATCAGGTAGATATCCTGGTCTATGCACTTGCACATGAACTCAAAGAACTGCGCCAAGATAACAAAAAAACGAGCAACGCGCTCGTTTTTTTATAGTTATTGTCAACTATACCTTTCAGATTATTCTTACATCAAGAGAACAAAACTGGGGATCTAGGATTCGAACCTAGATAAACGGAGTCAAAGTCCGGTGTCCTACCATTAGACGAATCCCCAATACATATATCAGTAAGTAGAGCCTATACATAACAAACTTGATTGTAATTTCCAGTAAAAAAATAATAAGAGGTGTTTAAGGTCAAAAAAAACCAAAACTCACTTTAATAACCTATATCGGATATCCATGTTATTCTCCAAGTCCCTACTATCACAATGGGTACAACTCCCTAGCGACAACCAAGAACTTCAATCCAAACTCATAGCTAAAGTGTTTGAAATAGAGCATGGAGCAAAAATAAGGACATTGCCAGCAGATCTCGTACTTGGAAAAACCACATCGGTCGAAAAACATCCCAACGCAGATACGTTGTTTGTGTGCCAAGTAGATTGTGGGAGTCATGGTAATTATCAGATATGTACTGGATGAGAAAATATCGCCGTAGGACAATACGTACCAGTAGCTCTACCATGATGTCATCTACCAATCATCGATCTCACAATAGGAGAAAGGAAGATGAGGTGATTGGACTCGAATGGCATGATCTGCAGCAAAGGAGAGCTCGGGATCAATCAAGATGAGGATAAGCACTGGATACGAAATATGTGAGAAGAACTAAGTCTGAGTGACGATATGATCGGGAAACCTCTACAAGCACTCTTCCCAGAACGAGAAAACATTGTATTTGAGGTAGAAAGTGTAGCCATCACCAATAGACCTGACTTGTGGTGACATTTTGGCTTGGCGGCAGAGTGCAGATCAGTATTTTCTGATTATCAAACATCTCCAACTCAATTTGATGCAGCCTTGGAGGGGATACAAGAGTTTTCACCCAGTAAACTTGAAAACTTAGCTAAACACGATATTACTCCAGTAATAGAAACGCCGAAGGTTTGTTACTACTCGCTCAGCAAAGTAGTCAGTATTATCAACGATAAAAGCGTTTTTCAGGGCAGACTTATGTTGACAGACCTAGATCACACTCCAAGGCAAAATTGGGTAGACTACTCCAATTGGTTTATGGAAGTCTATGGACAGCCCATCCATGTTTTTGATGCAGATAGTATCGCATGAACTATCACCGTAACCGAAATAAAAGCTAATGAAACATTTGTGGATCTTGCTGGAAAAGAGCATCAGCTTATATCAGGAGATATCGTCATCCGCGATAACAAAAAGATTCTTGCTTTATGAGGTATAATCTGATGACTATCCTGTGCATTTTCTGATTCCACGAAGAATATACTGGTTGAAGTAGCACATTTTGATCCGATACAGATAAGAAAAACTGCCACAAGACTAGGATTGAGAACTGATGCTTCCATGAGATTTGAGAAAGCGATCAATCCCCTCTGGACTATGTATTGCTCACGAGAGCAAACCAACATCATCAGTAAGAACCATGATGAGCACAAAACGTGAGAGTTTGCTGGGATAACACACATCCACTATACAAACAAAGTCGCTGGGAGTGAAATAATCATAACAGTAGACATAGAACAAGCCGTCCATTACTTACAAGGATCATATAATGAGCAGATTGCAGCACAAATTCAACCTATTCTGCAATCATTGGGGTACGATATAGTTAACGTAGACAAAAATACTATACAAGTCAGTGCGCCCTTGCGAAGATCTGATATCAATATGATACAAGACATATACGAGGATCTGGCCAGACATATAGGTTTAGAAAATATCCCAGAAATACCCTCGGCAATACATGTCAAAAAGTCAGAGCCTAGTCTTGTAGCATTTACTTATAAGTTAGCAGAGTCGCTTGTAAGCACGCTGCAATTCTATCAAGTTGAGAGTTATCCATGGTATAGCAAAGAACGAATTGAGCTATTGGGAGTAAAGACAGAAAAGTTGTGAAATCACGATACGTACAACCCTATTGGGCTACAAGTAGATACACACTTCGAATTAGCGAATCCCACAGATGCCACCACACCTTACATGGCACAAACTTTGTTACCAGGATTACTAGAAATAGCAAAAAAAAACTACAGACAAGTGTTACCTATAAATATTTTTGAGATTGGCAAGGTCTATACTAAAGACGAGCAATGAAACTCATTAGAAAAAAAAGTATTGGCTGCGCTTATAGTTCACAAAAAAAATGATAAAGAAATTCGACAAGAAGACAGCTATCTTCAATTAAAACGCATATTATGACATATTTCACACAACTTTCAAACTGAGAATTTCAGTTTCTTTGGGGCAAATACCTCACGGTATATGGAAAAAAACACGCCCCATCCAGAACGAAGTCCTCAAGAATATCCACACCCCTTGCAAAATATATCATATTTTCACCCCGCAAAACAAGCAGAGATTTGCCTCATCAATCCTCACGATAAAAACTCACACTTTGTGGGACACATAGGACAGTTGCACCCTCAATTACTGGAAAATGTGTGAATGGGTGCAGAATATCAAGCATCATTTTTAGAAATTGAACTCGAGCCCGTCTTCAAGCTCACAGGCAGTAGGGTTGCTAAGGGATATAAGTCTCTACAAGATCAAGTTATAGCAAGAGATTTATCGTTTGAGATACCCGTACATCATCAATTCAGTAATATCATAAGAACTATCGAAGATCATCCGCAAGTATCAGATTATTCTATATTTGATCTATATAAAAAAGATAATCTGAAATCTATAAGTATTACCGTAAGTATACTATGAGATGGAGCCACTACAACAGATCAAATAAATGAAATTATGAACAAGATTATACAACAGGTAGAGCTCACATGAGCAGTCTTGAAGGGTCAAAAAGCATAGCATTGTATTCATATTTTTATTATTATTTTAGGCCATGAAAAAAATTATTGTATCTCTTATCGTAAGTGCGTTATTTGTTGGTATAAGCTTCGCAAGCAATACCTCATCTCGATGTAAGACATTGTTAGAACAGACAAAAGGAACTGCTAAGCAGCAGATCGCAGAACAAACCTGCGGAGTTACGCCAACGGTTACCAAAAAAGTCGCAAGAAAAATAATAGGCAAGATACCACATCGAAGCGACACAAGTATCAGTACAGGTGATGTAAAAAAAATACTAGCAGATAGTATCATCATATGAAACCCTAAAGCAAGATACCTCATTATTGAATATAGCGATCTGCAATGTCCTTTTTGTCAAAGACACTGGAAAGATCAAACGCTCAACAGTGTAGTGGACAAATACAAATGAAAAGTAGCGAAAACATTTAGAAATTTCCCATTGGAATTTCATCAACACGCTGATAGCGGAGCGTTTGCAGCACTATGTGTAGCGATGCAAGATAAAGGTAAGTATTACGAATTCATTGGATGAGTTTTTGAAAAAGGTCTCAGCAGCGAAAGTGTCATTTACGAAGTAGCAGGAAACATAAAGATAGACGTCAAAACGCTCAAAGAATGTATAAGCAGCAATCTAGCAAAAGAAAGAACAGCAAGACAAATCCTTGAAGCAATGAATTTATTTGGAGTGACGGGTACTCCTTGACACGTTATACTAGACACCATCAACGGAAAATACAAACTCATCATATGAGCATATCCAGCAAGTGAATTTGAAGGCTTTTTTGATAGGATCCTCAAATAAATACAAGTAAGTAAAAACCCAACGGTACAACACCGGAGGGTTTTTATTTTATTTGTTCAGGGATTAGTACTTGTTCAGTCTTCAATCACGAACATCTTCTTACGCAGGAAGGTAATACCATCTCGTAAAGCCATATTCGCTGCTCTCTCAATCTTTGGTAATAGATACCCCAGATAGAGACCCGGGACAGCGAGGGCGCCAAGTCCCCATATCAAACAGCCAGCTACCATCCCTTCCTCTACATACGAACAAGCAATAAAATCTCTATTGCGTCGGACGAAAGAACCAACGCAAAAGAGGAGAATTTGAAATAACCACCATGCGAACATAACCACAAATTTGAAATGAGCCCTACAACTGAAAAAAACTTGTGCCGTTTCGGATGCCGCACAAGTAGTTATGTAAGGATGTCAACAATTATATCAATACCTCTCTAGGTCTTCCGCCTTCCTGTGGACCTACGATACCTCTTTCTTCCAAGATATCCATGATCCTACCGGCTCTAGCAAAACCAATTTTGAGATGTCTTTGCAATGCAGTAGTACTTGCCCTGCGTGACTTGGATACCACCTCCATAGCTTGTTGTACTAAGGTTTCATCATCTGCATCCACATCACCTTCACCAGACATTCATCATCAGCCTATTTGCATATGTGAATTGAGCAACTTAACCAATTCAGGATCATATACATCATCCTCAGACAATCCCTGCATATACTTTGCCCTCAGTTTTGTTACTACCGCCTCGATCTCTGGTGTATCTACAAAGGGGGCTTGTATCCTCAGTGGTTGACGTGACGTAGGATCCATATAGAGCATGTCTCCCCTGCCAATCAAGTCTTCTGCACCTTTCATATCTAAGATTGTTCTACTATCCACATTGCTTACTACACCAAACGATATTCTTGTAGGCATATTTGCTTTGATCAAACCAGTAATGACATTTACCGATGGTCTTTGTGTTGCCACAATCAAATGCATACCCACTGCACGAGCTTTTTGAGCGATTCTCGTGATACACAACTCTACATCTTTTTTCTTGCCAGACATCATCAGATCCGCAAGTTCATCAATTACCACTACAATTCTGTGCATTTTGGTGTAGATATGCTGCTGATCTGCTGGTATGGTTTCTATCTTATCGTTGTATTCAGCGATATTTTTGACTCTCAATTGTTTCAGCATGCCATATCTCGTATCCATCTCCACTGTAGCCCGCTTGAGGGCTCTTAGGGCTTTTTCTGGATCAGTAATAATCGGACACAATAAGTAAGGTAACCCAGAGTACAACTCCATCTCGACTTGCTTGGGATCCACCATAATAAATTTGAGTTCAGCAGGAGTATTTTGATACATCAGTGATAAAATGAAATCATTTACTCACACCGATTTACCTTGTCAGGTTGCACCAGCAATAAGAAGATGAGGCATAGACTCAAGAGACTTTACAATAATCTTACCATCAATACCTTTACCCATCGCCAGATTAGTCAGATTATCTGAAACTTTTGAAGCAAATTCACTCGATCATAAGACTTCCGAAAGTCTTACCATCACTCACTGAGGGTTGGGCATCTCAATACCTACATACTCAGTACCAGCTATAGGAGCCAATATCCTCAAAGTTTTTGTTTTGAGTCATCACATCAGATCATTTTTTAGCCTCTCTATCTCGGCCATTTTGACTCCAGACTGAGGTTGTAACTTGATTTGCACAACTGCTGGACCTATATTGTATCAAGCAATCTCCACAGCGATACCAAACTCGGCAAGTTTGGATTTGATAATTTCCGCTTTGGCATCTATATACAAAGTATCGATACCTCACTTTGGAGATTCGGGCTCGTGGAGCAAGGAAACAGGAAATGTAGGTCTATCTTTAGGGAAAGTAACCACAGGTTTGGGGCTTTGTTCTGCTGGCAATTGCACATTACCATGAAATAGTTTATCGAGCAACCTACCCTTCAGCTTATTCTTCAAATCTCCAACATCCGTAGCTTTCATGAGTTCTTTATTGGGATGCGCGTCAGCCATTTTTTTATATACATCCGATCTTATGGCGACTTTGGAAGGACTATTGATAACCTGATGCTCTTGTGGTTCTGGCTTTTCTGGCACTTTAAATTCCATCTTTGGTAAGCTGGGTATCTCAATATTACTTGAGATAAGTATCCAAACTATCGTGACCAATAATCCTATCACGATAAGTCATTTTATGGCAATATAGTTCGTAGCAAACAACAGCTTACCTACTTCCAACAAAGGCGCAGATATATAGCCCCCAAACAGGGTGTACGATAAGGCGCTGTCTTCAAGAATACTAAAGTTTACAATACCCGATACGAATAAAGACAAGAGTAAAAATTGCTTTCATCACTTGGCAATAAGTCGGGGTTTGAAAAATATAATAACCCCATACAATAAACCACATATAGCCACAAAGAGCAATCATTGTATCCCATACACAAAAGATCCAATCTGCTGGATAAGTATGAACACAGGAGCCGTCCTAGCAAAAAAATTACAAAATAAGTACAACAAACACAATACAATAACAGGTACCGCTGTATTGTATTTATTGAAGCTAACTGATTTGCTTCTTTTTACTGGTGCTTTCGCAGACGACTTCTTGGACATGCTGTACGGTAAGTAATCAGTATAGAGAAAAGTATGATTGACCTTTCCTGATAAAACACAGGATAATAATTTTATTCTTTGTTCACTCAATATGTTACAATGGACATATCAAAATAAGTTTATAGTTTATCTACTCCGTCATCAAAACCATGTTCTTTTACTCTTTTTATCAACGCCATATCTCATTGCTCGACAAGCCTTCCATCACTAAGCATATAGACATGATCTACGGGGATCCATTCGAGTATTTCAAAATAATGAGTAATAATAATCAGACAGTTATCGTGGGCATTGTAGTCGGCAAGCAGTTTAGCGACAGATCTAAATGCATCCACATCCAATCCACTGTCTACTTCATCCAAAAATACATATCTTGGCTTCAATAATTTAAGTTGCAATATCTCAATCTTTCTTCTTTCTCAGCCGCTAAAACCCACATTGACATCCCTCCAGAGAAAATCTCTTGGTATAGAGAGTTCTTCGCAAAGCGGTTCTACGATCTTCTTGAAAGACAAAAACGTCTCATTTGATGATCGTTTTGCATTATAGATTGTCCTTAAGAATTCAAATAACTTTACACCAACTATCTCTGGGATACTCTGAAAAGCTACGAATATACCAAGCTTTGCCCTCAGCGTAACATCCAACTGTATGATATCAATATGATTGAGATCTTCAATTTCTTTATGTTTCAAACACTCTAGGGTGTCAGCATTGATGAAGGATGCATCATCAGACAATACAATCTCACCAGCCATGTTCTCATATTTGGGATGCCCCATAATGGACATGGCCAAACTAGATTTTCAAGATCCATTTTTACCCAATATACAATAGTTCTTACCTAATGCAAAATCCAATGATATGTTATCCAACACTACTTTGTTCTCCACAGATACAGTATACTTATCCAACTTTAACATACCTCCTTATGCAAACTAAATACTTATTTGTTCTTCACGTCTATACTAATTCTGTCGGTCTGGAAGAGATACACTTTGATATCGCCATTCAGATTATTCTTTTTTTTCAAAAGACTAAACAACTGTTTGATATCCGCTATACCCTCTGTATTGGGTAATATCACTCCCCCTATCTCACCTTCCACTTGCTGAACGGCAACACCATTTTTTGTAAAATCAATTTTTTCAAGCATGTCATAACTATACAATTCCTCCAAGTGCGTTACTATATCCACAACGACTAACTCTATATCTACCAACTTACTAAAGAAATTGTGATGGAAAATATCGATAATCTGACCAAGAGACTTATCAGCCTGCACCATTCCTTTGGAAAATGCCATATTGCCATCCTTGTTGAACAAGGAAAAAAATACACCCTTTGTCGCAAGTAGTTTATGATTTTTTGCAACTTCAGTCTTGATAAGATCTAGCATACGATCGGCACCACAGAAAGTAAATAGGGAGATTTAGTTGATGATAACTTTTTTTACTTTATTTTTATTGGATACTCGTTCCACAGACGACCACAAGCGCTGTTCTGTCTGGCCGACATTTAGCTCTAGATCATCAAGAGTGTCCTGAGCCCTTTCTACGTCCTTTAGGCTTCTTCTCAGCGAGTATCACAAAGTAGAAGATTGATTAGTGTAAATCAAATAAATAAGTATCAGAATAGTTAGCACTATGAGCTTCCGCACACGAGTAAACCAATCCATTATTCAAAAGGATTTTTTAACAACCTTGGATCTTTTACCAGGTACATAGGCGATAACGGTTCTAGTTTGCACCTATCACGATAAATAAGTAAATTTATGAATATTTGAATACTCTGAGCTGAGCACTTCTGCTGGGTTTATTTTTTGATACCTCGTGAAACGAGGGTTTTTGTGTATGCTTAGTCAGTATAGTACCACGCTGTTCATCCTGCAGTCTCTTCATCATCTCTTTCACTATTCTATCTTCACCGCTATGGTAACTAAGTATAACTAAAATTCCACCTGGATTCATAAAAGTATGAGCATTCTCAAGAACATATTTGATATTTGAAAATTCTTTATTTACCTCGATTCTTATGGCTTGGAATACAATGGCAGCAACTCTCGCAGAGTAACCAATTTTTTTGATGAGCATATTGAGCTCTTCAGTGGTAGAAAAAAGTTTATTTTTCCTAAAAGAAATGATAGCCTGAGCGACTTTTTTGCTTGTTTCGAAGGTGATCTCACTATTTTGGACAAAAATATCAATAAGTTGTTGTTCGTCATAGGTATTGACTATATCGGCAGCTGTCTTGGGATTGTTTACTGCATCATATCTCATATCCAAAGAACCGTCTCCTTTTATACTAAATCACCTTTGTGGTAACTTGAAATGCCAGAGATTGACTCACAAGTCCAAAAACAATACATCATACCCCTTGACTGAAGTATCTTGTTTTTTCAGATTATCCAAAATTACACCAAAATCCGTATAGGTGCTGTTGTATAACTTGGTATGTGCAAGATAAGGAGGGTCTAACAGTTCATGGAGTCTTGCACTAGCAGCTGAGAACATCTGGATGTCTGTATCTGTCGCAACGTACAGGCCAATATCGTCGCCCAAAAGCTCGTGAAAATACTTCACATGTCCCCCATGTCATAAGGTGCCATCAAAAATAGCAATCTTTCTGCCCTCACTGGTGCACTCCTGGGCTCTTTTAATGACAAACTGACCCACTTCTTTGGTCATTACTGGATAATGGTATCCTACATCAAGTTCCGCCATAGGAAACAACGAATCACATAATAAAGCACTGGACACTACTGTATGCATACAATAGGTATTTTAGGCGGCAATACAACACACTATCTAAATCTCTAATTCTGATTATGTCAAATAAATAATACTAGATGCCTATGCCAATTTGACAAATATGGTATACAGACATATAATTAACTGATATTTTATAGCTATCATGGACTTATGAAAAAGCTAGTACTGCAAAGCATCCTCATCGCTTGCTTTGCTTCACTATTGTGTGGATCTCAGGCATTCGCGGCCACCACCAACTACATTGTAAAAATTAGTAGCAATCCAGCAATGCTCAATGAAGCATTGGATCTTACTATAGAAGCAGTTGATAAAAACGGTGTGGTAGACAAATCATACGTAGGAGATGCCTTGATCAACGTAAAATGACTAGAAGAGGGTGAATATACGCTGCCAAACTGAGGTATCGTTAATTTTACTCCAAATAATCAGGGATCAGTAAGATTCTCCAAAGGGCTTATTTTCAAAAAGACTGGGAAAAACATCGTCATATCAGCCGAAGACATACTTGATGAAAAAACAATATGATCGATCACTGTAGAAGTAAAAGATCCAAATAGTTCAGCGGGCCTCAAAAAAGTAACCATTATGTCGCCTACTGTTAATGGATCAGAAACAAATAAAAATGTAAATATACTCTGATCTTCAACAGAGTTACCAAACAGTCCTCTAAAAGTACTTGTGGACGGCAAAGTAAACACTTCTTCCTCTACCAATGCACAGTGAGAATTCTCTGTATTTGCTAACGATCTGAGCGAATGACAACACACTGTTCAAGTAGTTATTTACGATTCAAGCGACAAGGTACTAGCACAATCAGATGAAATTACATTTTCAGTATCAAACCTATCAAATGAATTATATAAATCAATAAAGGTGGATCCTGGGACTACCGTAAGTGAAAATGATAAGATAACAGTTACTCTTACCACTGCCCCAGAAGTAACCACAGCAGAACTCACTCTATTGGGAAATAGCTATTTTATGGAGAAAACAACAAGCGGTATTTTTGAGAAAAAATTCAAATTTAACCAAGCAAACAGTAGAATACAAATCGACGCAAAGCTAACGGCTAACGGAAATAGTAAGACATATACCAATATAGAGTGAATTGTAGTGTTGGCATCCAGTGGGCCAGTAAATACATGAGCCGCTTCTACCGTGGAAGATACTAGTGCAAGCGTTACCGACAACACACCACCAGTTTCAAATATAAAAATTACTTCTATCAAATCTATTTATCAACCAGATACTAAGAAGTATTTGGTATCTTGGACTACAGAAGGAGAGCCAGCAAGATATCTTGTGCTCATCTCTTCCAATAAGGATACTATCCAATCGGCTCCAGAACTCATTCAAACTACAACGGATAAACAAATACTTATCAATCCGCCAAGAGACACTACCTACTACTTACAGGTAATAGCTGCAGACGCAAATTCCAATCCAGTAGGAGAAGCATCTGAAATAGTATCTCTCAAGGCTCCAGACGAGTACCAAGGATCGGCTCCAACCTGTATCGTAGATGCGATCAAACTTGATAGCGTCGTCATTGCAGGTAGACACTATCTTATATGGAACAAACAAAATGGCGTGGAAAGATATATTGTGTATAGGAGTGACACTCTTGGCAATGACGTCAGTCAGATGACAAAACTTGGAGAGACGTCAGAGAACAGATTTGAGTTCTCATTTAACGGAAATGCCAAGGCACCGGAATACAAGTACTTTGCTGTGCAAGGTATGTGCTCAGATGGCCAATCGACCAACGTAGCATCATCAACAAAAGTACAGGTATGACCACTCAATGTAGCTATATATCTAGCATTGATGATGTGATTTACCTACATTAGTTATCTGATTATCACCAATAAACAGGATATATAAAATAATCTGAAAAAGATAAGCGACATAAGTATCTCTCAATAGTCATATTGGGAGTTTTTTTATATTTCAAACCTTATATTATATTGACATACTGATATATAACGTTATATACAAAAGATATTTATGACTAAAACATCAAATGAACATATTTTCAAAAGGTCCTGAAAAAGTCGCAGCAGAATTGGGTTTCCCGTTATTGTGACCAAGCGGCTACGAAGAGTTATTCGCTGATATCAATAAGTACATCGGTTTACAAAAGATTGACAATCAAATACTCAGCAAGGCAATAAAAAACGCACTGGATGACTTCCACAACACCTACCTCTCGCTCCAGCAAAAAGCAAAGCAACAGACAAGCACTGGATACAACAAAATATATTGTCGTTGTTCATGGGATTTACATACTTTACTGAAGCACTACTTGAACAACAAAAAAAAAGTCACATTCGAGGGTAACCCATGGAAATTACTCAAACAAGAAGAATGGGATATTATTTACGGGATATTTGATAATACTTTTGCGTGATTAAAGAGCGTCAATGCCGAGCTATACGTTTCTGAGGATGAAAATGGAGTTATTCTCATACTGCCACATACGTTGAATACAGATCATAATACTCACGACGAACAAGTAGTGTTTTGGCAAAACGCCTCGCTCAGTATCAGCCAATCAAGAACAAGAATTATACACCAAGAAATAGACAGTTTTGTAGAGCTATTAGAACAAAAGCTTACCGCACTTAGTTCTGAAAGATACAAGAAAGAAATAACTGGTCTGTTCGCATGACTGAGGAATAGGTTCACAAAGCGTTCATCAAGGACAATACAAGTACCCGACAAGCTGGCTAGTGTCGCTAAAGAGTACAGAAGCAGCTATCAGAATTTTGAATACAACGAAAATGAATTACAGAAATACAATGAACACATATGGAACAAACTTGGAGCACTCACAAAAGAGTATGGGTGTAAATTTTCCTTTTGCACGTCATGAACATATGACGAATACAAATACCTGTTTATCGAACCAAACAGAGAAATGGACGATACCCAACTTATATCTTAGCCCCCATGAAATACATACAATACAGTATAATAAAGCCCCTATTACAATTTTTCATCAAAACAAAACACCCGCCTCACTCTTATTCGCCAGAACTAACTCAAGTTATCAAGGACATTGTATCACTCCATGTACCAGCAGAAACAACAAAAATATTTCTCTTTGGTAGCAGAGCAAGCGGTAAGAACACCAAGCATTCTGATTATGATATTGGTATTGTAGCAAATAATCCACTTTCAGCAACTACTCTAAGAGAAATACAAAAGGAAATAGGGCATATTATGACTACACAGTGCCACATCACAGACTTTACAGATGCACCAGAAGAAGAAAAGCAACGGTTAATTACCAAAAAAATCATCGAAATATAGATACAGGCTAACATATATCAAAAACAAACCTTATGGTTTGTTTTTTAGTATACAGTAAGTTAAGAGCAAAAAACTTATTCCTGATCAATAGTGTTCATCATGTCGCCAAACCAAAGATTGATTTCAAACGCCGCTTCTTCTTGGTTTCCAGATGCGTGAATTAAATTTCTGATTGGTCTTTTTTCGTAGTTTGCAAGAGCAACGCTATCACAACTATAATCCCCTCTTATGGTCCCTGGAGGCGCTTTGAGAGAGACTGTTGGACCTGCCAACTTTCTTACTACTTCTATAGCGTGCGCTCATTGTAGCACCATAGCAAATACTTCTCATTCAAACATATAGTCTACTAGCCAGTTTCTTACCTTTTCACCTATTACAGCAAAATCAGTACTGCCAAAATCTCCCATAAGATCTAAGCCGAGCTCGGCATAACCATCAGTGGTTCTTTGACCCAATGTTTGGACCCAATCTATCCTCTGCGCAGGATAATGAGCATGCAACAGATCCTTTGATGGTCTGAATATCTTACCAACCACAATTCTCAAGCCAGCTTTTTCAAATCTGCTGCAGATCTCACCTACGAGTCACCTAGCGACTCCATCTGGCTTAATAATAACCAGTGTTTGTTCAATAAAACTCATACGTGTCATATGTATAAAATTAATAAATACGAGGATATACAACAACACCCCCTATAAGGAGTGTTTTGTGGTTACAATGATATTTGTTCTTGTTGTCAGCTTATCAAATCTTTTTGAATATAGTATCATCACTGCTTTTCGGAATCACCATACAATATAGCATACCTTATACTTTTTTTATCAGCATATTCAAACTGTTTACCAATTTTTGCTGGCATGGGGTATAGTTCACATGTTTTACCATCAAAGATAAACTGGTTATACAAAGCAATTATATCATCTCTGGTGTCTGCAAAGTTAACGAATAGATATTTATCCACCAGCGGTAATGCACCAATCTTATCTATCGCGAGATATACAAATCTTCCCAAACTTGCTCCTACTCAGCTAAATGATTGTTTCGGGTCAATAAAATCAGTAACGTTGTCATATCTTCCTCAGCCAGCAAGCGAACCCAAAGAGATATCTTGCGTATCAAACCGCTCGCATACCATACCCTTGTAGTATCCATGTCCTCTCACGATACAGATATCATACTCAAATGGTACTTCAAGGGCTTTAAGACCAGATAGTATAGTATGTAAATCTTCATATCATTGATAATCTGATAACAGTGCGTAATCCTTTGTCTTGATGAGAGTGCATATCGTGGCAAACAATTCTGGCGACACTAATGGTTGCAATTTTTTCTCAAATTCCTCATGAGTTACCTTGAAGTAATCATCAAGCAAGCCAAGTACTTGGGACATGGCGACTTCATCCAAGCCATTACTCGATAGGAAAGATTTTGTAAGACCGATATGAGATATCTTGAGAACTGAATCTATATTGATATGAAACGTATCGCAAACGGCCTTCATAGATTTGGAGAGAACAGCAAGAGCTTCAATATCATACCGTAGTCACATATTGGATTCTGATGGCCACACCGCATCAATGTCAAATTGCCAGAACTCTTTGAATCTTCCTCTTTTGGTTTTTTCACCTCTCCATACTGGCTGCATTTGATACCTACGGAATGGGAAAGAAAGCTCGTTCCTATGATCCAACACATACCTCGCCAAAGGGATAGTTAGGTCAAAGTGAAGACCGTAATCCTTTACATCCTCTACTCATTGAGCCAAGCCAAAAAGTCCGTATACCTGTTTGTCAATGATATCACCACCCTTCTTCAAGATATCTACAGACTCTACAGCAGGTGTCCAGATATGCTCAAAATTATGTTGCTCAAAAACTCTCGTGAGAGTGGCTAATATAGCATCAAATACTTTCTGTTGCTCTGGAGCAAATTCTGAGAAACCGCCTGGTCTATACATGATCATCAATTATTGGATAATGAATTCAAAATAATTATGGTGTGTACGATTACAACTCAATTCATCTCCTCGCCCTCTGCACTATGGACTATAAGATCATGAATGCATTCTATCAACAATCATCAGATCAGCTTATTCAGGATATATTATGATACTACAAAACACACCGCTCGGGCATTATCAATTATGCCTATGGAGCAATCATGGTCAATCGTAAACTACTGGATAATGGAATGTCATATCATGGACACAACATCAAAGATATCCTACTGGACTCTACATTTTTACTTCCAGATGGAGCGGCCCTTAGAACCATGCGACTGATCGGTAAGTTACTGGGCAGACGAAAAGGTCCTTTGATGCTACACAATCTCAATGGTACTGATTTTTTACCCTATCTACTCAATTATCTTCACGATTTCACTGACTATAAGGTAAATATCATTACACTAACAGTATATGACCCAAGAATCAACAATCCCAAATGATATCTTAAAGATTGAACACTACGCTATGCGCACAAACAATGGCCCAGGTTCGCCTTGCATGGTGAGGAGATCTTGTATGGAGACACTGAATACGGCTCATTTGATTGGTCAGACACAGAAGCATTTCTTACCAAACACAACTATCAAGATCACGATACCATAAATTTATTTCTGAATTTTCGTGGGGGTTCTTACGGTGGACCGCATCAAGAGCTTTTTGCATACATCAACAACAAGAAACTTCAAGACTTGCAACTTTTGTGTATGAATCAATGAGCAACGGTGGATTTTTGGGTAGGAAGAGAAACCAGGGCTCCCAAGTGGATACGCGCACTACGACTCGAATCTGTTTATAGACTCTTTTCGGACCCCAAGCTCAATTGGAAAAAATTTCTGATATCGTTCCGTATGATATCGCTTATTGTCAGCAAAGTAATATTATCGCATGAGCGTAAATAGCATATCTTTCACTCAGTACTAGCTACAGTATGATGTATTTTTTACGTAAGGACCTATTTTTCCAAGAATATAAGCCATAGTAAAGAAAGTATCTACTGCCACTCATAAGATGCCAAGTCTTGATACATGCCACAGCAAGAGTATAAAATGCTTTTGTGTCGTACAAATTAGTATAAAAGATATGTTTTTTCTGATTATCTACATATTGTTGTAAATACATTTTTGCCGTAGCAAATTGTCTCAAGCCATACTCGATCAAACCCAATGACCTCAATGCCAATAGATCCCCTGGAAACTCTATCAATATCGACTGGTAGACTAGTTTAGCATCAATAAGCGATCCATGATACATAGATATATAACCTGACAATAACTCGTTGACTACCAAGCCACTCTTACCATCAAAGGCTCACACGAGACTAGTAATAGTAGATTCATCAGGCTTTTTGGATAAGGCATGCAGCCATTCTAATTGGAAGGATTGATCTTGATTGAGGGAGCGTTCCATATGCGCATGATAGCTTTTGAGTTCAGCAAGTTGCGCTTCAAAGTGATATGAAATTTGCTTCTTGGTAGATTCCAAAAGAGCGGTATCTTCCCTTATATCAATATAGTATTCACGTAACTGTCTATTATTTTTCATGCCGACATAGTGCAAAAGGTGCCTCAGCAGATAATGAGCAGGATATAACTCATCACTGCCAATACCATTGAGATATTCTAGTCCTTGCCTCACAAGAGTGTTAACCAACAAGTAATGCCCTTTCCCCAGATCATCAATGGACTGAAGCAAAGTACCTATACATAGAAGTTGTTTGATGAATACAGAGCAATGATCAGTGGCACCATGTATATCAAATTCCACTTCAGCAAAATTATTAATATTCTGAACCATCTGCGTAAAAGCCCATGACTCTACCTTTTTGCCAAAGGTAAGCTTGTAGTTAAGGAAATATTGACCTTCGGACACTTTGAGCGTACCCCATACCAATACATCTAAGCCTAGCTGATCAACCACCCTACGATCATTATCAAAATCCACCATTATTCTACCAGGCAGTTTAATAATATGGCAACCTGTTTTGCCTCACATCAACGTACTCACGTTATTGATTTCAGTAGAAAGCAGAGTCCCAGCTTCACTGGCAAGCTGCGCCTTTTGTTCAAAACCAAGTAAATTTGCTTCGCCCAACGCTATCACTGACACATCGGCTATACCAATATTGATAGCACCAGCTTTTTTGGGTAATTTCCTAGCTTTTCGCCAGATAGCTACGCACAAAGCAATAATACAAATACCAGTACCAACCATGTATTCTTTCGGTATATCGTATTTTTCCAGTCGATTAAGTATCCACTCGCCCATAAAAAGACCCATCAACAAGTACAACAATAGCGAAAAACCGCTCCCATTCTCTTGTTGAATGAATTTTTTGAATTGTTCTAGTAACTGTATAAGATTTATACTCATAGGAGGTCTGTGGAACTGATAGTCTTATTCAACTTGAATAGATTATACATAAAATTACTTATAAATGCAAAATTCTCAGGCTATTTTTTATTTATATTAAAATGTTACAAATGTCGCAACAATTACCCCTGAAGATGGTAAGAAACATCGGAATTATGGCACACATTGATGCTGGTAAGACTACCACAACAGAAAGAGTATTATTTTACACTGGAGTGAACCACAAAATAGGAGAAGTCCATGATGGAGCCGCTACAATGGACTGGATGGAACAAGAAAAAGAAAGAGGTATTACTATTACTTCTGCAACGACCGTATGCTTTTGGAAAGGATATCACGTCAACATTATTGATACTCCTGGACACGTGGACTTTACGGTAGAAGTAGAAAGATCTCTTAGAGTACTCGATGGAGCTGTTGCCCTTATTGATTCTTCACAAGGAGCAGAGCCTCAAACAGAAAACGTATGGAGACAAGCTGACAAATACAAGGTACCAAGAATCATCTTCTGTAATAAGATGGATAAACTTGGAGCGAATTTCCTGGATTCAGTAGAAAGCATTAATCAAAAACTTTCAGATAAGACCGTCATTATGCAGCTTCCCAATGGTCAAGCTGGTGAATTTGCAGGTATTGTAGATCTTATCAAAATGAAGTACTACACTTTCACAGGTCAAATGGGTACTCAAGTAAATGAAGGAGAGATCCCTGCAGAGATGCTCGATATGGCAAAAGACTATAGAGCAAGAATCGTAGAAACTGCATCAAGTTTTGATGATGATTTGGCTATGGCATATCTTGATGGAGCTGAAGTATCCGAAGAAATGATCAAGAAAGCAATCAGAAATGGTGTGATATCAGGTCAACTATATCCTATTTTCTGTGGTTCTGCGCTTGGTAACAAGGGCGTACAACTCATGCTCGATGGGGTTATCGACTATCTTCCATCTCCTACTGATAGATGAGAAATAATCTGAAGCGATCCAGACGACGATAGCAAAGAAATCAAAAGAACTGCTGATGATAACCAACCAGCGACCGCTGTAGCTTTCAAGATCTTAAACGATCCATTTGTGGGTACTCTTACATACGTGAGAATCTACTCTGGTATTATCAAGACTGGAGATAAACTGCTGAATACCGTCACATGACAAGAGGAAAGAGTAGGAAGACTTTTGCTTATGCATTCTAACAAGAGAGAAGAAATCTCAGAGATTCATGCAGGACATATCTGTGCATTCTTAGGTTTCAAAGACACAAAAACTGGAAACACCCTGTGTGATCCAAAGCATCCAATCGTACTCGAAAAGATGGAATTCATGGAGCCAGTTATCTCTGTGGCCATAGAACCTGCTTCCAAAGCAGATGCTGAAAAACTTGGTATTGGCCTGAACAAACTCGGTGGAGAAGATCCAACATTCCGTTACTATACAGACGAAGAAACAGGACAAACAATCATCGCCGGTATGGGAGAATTGCACTTAGAGATCATGATTGATAGACTCAAAAGAGAACATAAAGTAGTAGTAAATTCAGGTAAGCCACAAGTGTCATACAGAGAAGCTATCACAATGAAAGCTGGTGCTGATGCGAAATATCTCAAGCAATCAGGAGGTAGAGGTATGTACGGACACGTTGTCTTAGAACTAGAGCCTTACGAAGATCCAGATGGAAAAGCGACATTCAAGTTTACTGATGAAGTAGTTTGAGGAGCGATTCCAAAAGAATACATCCCAGCTATTGCAAAAGCATCTGAAGAAATGATGAAAACTGGTCCATTGGCATGATATCCGATACTGAACATGCATGTTACAGTCAAGCACGGTAGTTACCATGAAGTAGATTCATCAGAACTTGCCTTCAAACTTGCTACGTACAAAGGATTTAAAGAAGCATTCAGCAAAGGAAATCCAATCATATTGGAGCCAATTATGGATGTAGAAGTAGTGTGTCCACAAGAGTATATGGGTGACATTATCGGAGATCTGAGCTCTAGAAGAGGTATGATCGAAGGACAAGATCAAAGATGAAATGCAGTAGCAATCATTGCTAAAGTACCATTGAGTGAGATGTTCGGTTATACAACTACCCTGAGATCTATTACTCAAGGAAGAGGAACATCTACTATGAAGTTTGCTCTCTACGAGAAAGTACCAAATACCCTCGCAGACAAGATTATCACTGAAAGGAAAGGAAAGAACAAACTTGGTGATGATGAATAATCACAAGCCATCACAAAAAAAACGTCCTAAGGGACGTTTTTTTGTTATCTTATATATAAAAGTGTATATTATTTTCTTGTTGCAACAAATATAGAAATAAATATTGACTTTTACTACAGTATATTGATATACAAATAGTTTTACACAATAATAGAAGGGTCCATGAAGAAAACACTGCTCAATATCAAAACTCATCAGTTTCTAGCGACTCCATACGCACAGGAGACTTTGTGAAGCAGTATCCAGAAACAAATAGCTGAAGCTTTCAGTATTCATCCCAAGCTTCAACCCATCGTATCGTTATCCGAAAAGAGTAAAGATCTCTTGAGAAGCTATCGTGAGTCTAGTGATAAGAACACAAAGACATGTCACGCTCTGGAAAGGAAACAAAATCAACTAGCTCTAGAAACATACGAAGTAATCGGCAGCCTGCTAGTAGAACAAGAGGTAATTCAGTTAGCCGACGAGGTTATACGCGCGGCAAAAAAGCATTATATTGATGAGATCAAAAAAATATTTATTATCACGAACAATAAAGACATAGCCACCTATAAGTATCTAGCAAGGGTAGTAGATCTCCATAGCAGGGCAACTACAGCTATAGACATATCACTAGGCGCTTCTGGCTACAACATGACGATAGAGCATTTGATAAAAAATAAAAAAATACCAAATATACGAACTAAATATAAGATTCATGAATCTACCAATGACATTGAAAAAATACACAGTCTCACTAAAAAAGCAGAGTCCAATCCTCAGCTTATTTCTGATATTCAGCTTATATTTGCTGAACTGTACAAAGTTTATGTATGAATCTTTGATTCAAAATTGGGAATAGAATAAGTATAATCGCTATCAATCAAAAAGATCATCTATGTCCACCAATATTCTTATACCAGCATACAACGAAGGTACAACCAAAAGCGAACTATATCTTGAACAAGCAAACAAGACACTGCGTGAAAAGGGATACACCAAACAATTCGTTGATAGCTGCAGATCCAATATTTTTCGCACACTGGCTGTACTCGTAAGAGAGACGAGTTTACCTATAACTGTAATAGATGATGGTAGTAGTGATGACACCGCAGAGGAAGTGAAACGTTTTCAAACACGAAATAAAAATCATCAAGTAAGCTTATTAAGTCACAACGCAAACAAAGGTAAATGAGCTGCCTTCCTAACGGCCATAGAACAACTGCCGCCAGGCACCAAGCATATCATCACTACTGATGCAGATATGATTATCCCCAACAATATAATTCAGTTATTGGGCCACGACTTCCATAGATTTTCCACTGCCTCACCCAAACTAGCTATGACCATAGCCTGTTGTCGAGCAAAACAGTCATGGGCTAGTGGAAAGGACTTTATTGTAGATAGTGCCAGTGGCACAAGGATGCTATCTTTAGCATGACGAGAAGCGATGATAGAAAAAAACTGACGCAACGCAGTGCATCAGCTTATTACTGGTTTTCCGTATGGGCTAGAAACCGCACTCAATAAGCTGTTTCCTGCTATGATAGCCAGTAGCACTGTAACAGCAAATCCTGCGGAAAAGTTAGCGTGGTTCCTTCCAGCTTGTAGACATTATGCGCACTTTGATCATATCAACGAACAGATGTGCGGTACACAAAATCTCTATCATAGGCGTTTTGAAGACAATCAGCGAAAACACAAAATCAAACAACGATTTCGCTCCTTGGTTATTGACGACTAAATATATGATTACTCAATTTTCAATTTGATATTCTGACTAACTGGTGGATGGTCACTAAACTCTACCGTAGCAAACACTTCATATAAACCAGATTCATCATATTTCATAGTTGCTTCAGCAAACTCTCTGCCAGCACCAGTGAGTTTCTTCCCATTTCCAAAATCTCGGGTTACACCAGTAATCTTACCATCTGCCTGTATAGCAAATTCTATGATATCGCCTACTCTAGCAAGTTGTGCTGGATGTGAAGGAAGAAGTATTTCAAATGTCTTGATCTGTCTTTTTACAATAATTTTCTCAGGGAATACAATCTCCTGACTAAGCCCTTTCTTCGTCTTTACTGTTACTTTGGGTTGGAATTCACCGTTTTCTTTAATGGGATCAAATCTATAGGTATGCGTGATCTTACCTACGGAAGTATTTTTTCTTACTTCTCCGTCACCAAAATCCCAGGTGAAATAGACTACTTCGTCATCTGGATCATTGAGTTTGGTAACACTAGCATCAAACTCTACTATCAAAGGGTCAAATCCAACAGTTCTGCTTGCCTTGAGCTTTCCGATAAGATTCTGTCTCTCGAGTTTCACGGTATATGTTTTGGTAGCAGATTTTCACTTACCATCATTGACATCAATCTTAATGATTGAGGGCTGATCACTAACAAATTTGAATACATATTCTTGGTTTTTGGTAGGATTTTTGAGTATACCATTCTCAAAGACACTGATTTGAGGGTTGATGATCTCTGGTACAATCTTTTGTATAACCAGTTTTACTGTAGTAGGAATATCAGAAATAATCAGATTATCTCCTTCTACTCTATTGGCACCGCTCAGTCATACTACCTTATACTCTTTATCATTTGGGCCTATTACTGAAAAGGTATTGATCAGAGAGTAAGAATTGTAGCCTATGTCCAACAGTTGACTTGCTTCACATGAACCTCTTTTGCCTTCTGTAGTTGTAAAATATCACCTCACTCTATACGATCTACCATTAGCAAACTCATAATCAAATCTAGACTTATCGGACTTGAGACTATTGACGATCTCATCTGTCTGATTATCTATAATATCCACATTGTACTCAGATATATCAGTGCCCTTATCATCTACTCTCACAAATAGTTCATATCTATTTTCACCAAGTCTATTGGTTTCTAATTCACAAGGAGGTACATCTCCCGCATTGACACGATATCTCATGAGATACCATATCTGTGCAGGCAATGCGGGACTATCCAATGGGATGCTAAAATATGCATTATAAAGTTTGGGTTCGTCAAAGTAATAAGTAAAACTGACTCTATTTTGTTTGTCGATACTTCCATTGCCATCCATATCCCAGAGTATTTGGATAGTAGGGATATTGAGATCAGTAAATATCTTTTGTGCATCTACTAGTATCTTTGCTGGTGCAGTACCGAGTATGATCTCATTCTTGTTGTCGTTGAGTTTTCGATCTCCGCCCTCTACGTTGAAGTTTACATCCGTAGCGATATCAATAGTAGCAGCTCTTTCTACGGACTTGGTGATTTCTATACCCTGTTGCGAGTCAAAGTATGAGTACAACATCCTTACATTGTACTGCCCTTTCTTGAGATATAGACACGATCCTTGGAAAAAGTACTGAGATGATATCTGAGTAGGTTCATTGGTAATTACTTGTCCATTACCGCACTCTAGCACAAACTTGGTAAACTGCACCTGTCCTAATCATGCTACCAGATTATCAAATATTTGTCTATTGATCTGCATATCCATATACGTTGGTGCAATCAGTGGCAAGCCAGCAGTGCCTACATATACCCTAGAATAAGATAAGCTAGGATCGCCATCATCAAATTTTTTTACTTGAATATGAGGTATGACCATGTCGTTGGTGTTGTATGTTTTCTCTTCACTAATCTCACTGATCTTAGTATAACTCACTAGACCCAATCCAATAGCACCGAACAAAAGTACTAATCATACTATCAATCATACCACATACCTTACTCTGCTACCCTCTTTGACCGTGAAAAATCTGTACCCATTGAGAGCGGCAAACGCAAATCACAAGAAGAATAGAAGACCGAAAAATAGTACTGCAAATATAAGCAAGACTGACTTTACTGTTTGGATGTCTAAGCCAAGATTGGATAATGAGGTAGGATTACTAATGGCGATATAGAGTCAGACAATGACTAATAACAAGAATAATCAGAAAAATATGCCACAACCTACAGCAAATGTTTTGAAGTTGATTTTGGTGCCCTGCTTAGCAATAATCTGTGGCGTAGCCGCTTTGGGTGCAACAGGAGCAACCGCTTGTGGGCTAGCAGCTTGCGTTGCCAATGCATCAATACTGATTTGCGCTACTGGAGCAGCAGCCTGAGGAGCAACTTCTTGCTTGGGCTCAGATGTATCAGCAGAAACTGGTTCGGCCTTTGGTTCTACAGGCTTTTTTTTTGGCTGGTTTTGTGGGTTGAAGAATGGATCAATGGATGATGTATCTGACATACGATAAACACTTATCTAAATACGCAATATATCGGCTAGATTATAAACAAAACCACCTGAGATGTCAAAAAACAGTGATTGCGATACAGCAAAATAAATATACCAGTTGACCGAATCTGATATATATTTACAATATGTACTGACAATAGGCAAGAATCATAATACCTGAAAAGTTTTATAAAATCGCATGCAATCAAGATAAAAATAAATACAGATAGAGTGGAAAATTTAGATATGAAATAAGGCAGATGAAACAGGCACTTTTTCACGGTATGACTGGTGCGGCACTGGGTATCGTCAACAAGGAGATGGTCACTAGAGCGATGAGGGAGATCGCTAATCAGATAGGATCGTTTGATGTACAAGCCAAAGCAAATGAACACAAAGCGGAAGATCTGGTGACTAGCGCAGACTACGCAGCACAGCAAATATATGTCAAATTGATCGAAGAATGTACGCCCAATGCTGGCATTGTTGCAGAAGAAGATGGACTGCAAAGAGATCCAAAGCACGGAGAATCCATAGTATATACGATTGATCCAGTAGACGGCACTAAGGCACTGGTCAGGAAGCAGTCAGATGGGATAGGGACATTGTTTGGAGTAGTGGATTCACTCAATAGGGAGATTATAGCGTCCTATGTGGGAGACATCATGACACAAGAGATATACTATTACCGCCCTGGCAGCGACAAAGTACATAGACTCAATCTCAGATTTCCAGAAAAAACCACAACACTGGAGTACAGCAATAGACCCAAGAAAAGATTACTAACGCTAGATGACATTAGACTCTTCCCCTCACGAGCACAACATATCACTAACAAATGATCGTACTTTGATAGCATGGGTATTAGCAACGGAAGTATCGGTACCAATATGGCGAGATTACGGAAATGAGAGGTGGATGCAGTCTTGCTCAAGGCAGGAGTAGCTAGTCCACGAGATCGAGTCCCCTGCGCAGGTATCAGTGAAAAACTTGGTTACATCCTTATACAAGTTATAGATAATCAGATAGCAAATATACTCGATGCAGGTAACTCACGAAGCCTGGAAACAATAAAAGTACCAGATACCTTGATTATTCATAAGTCTCATAAAGAAGAAATCCTTCAGACTATAAAAAATATCCCATAGTCTCAGTTCCAAAGCTTCTATTGATTATAGGGTATTTATTACTATCAATACTATTGTTATTTATTGATAATACATGGTAATGCAGCAAGGAATTTATAAACTCACAGGCGAAATCAAAACCGTACCAACATTTGAAGTCTCTTTAGGCATAAACAGACCGCCACTCAGTATCACTCCACAATTACAAGCTGAGATATATGCTTTATTTGTGCAAAAATGAGGAAAATTTTCGGATGCCGTTCTCAAGACAAACGGAACATATGTTTCAAAAGAATCACTAGAAGCTGCGTTTGAACTATATAGGCAAGCAAGAAAAAATGTGGAATCAAGTCAATCTGAAGTAATTGGTTTGGAAACAGCAAATATATGGGATATTGTGAATCGAAATAATACTATAAATCAAATTTAATTTGCGTTTTACTCTGATAATCTCTATCATAACGATATGAAAGCTACTTACATCGTCAACAATAACAATAATAATCTCGCGTCAGCGTAGGCCTATTGTTGTACTCAAACAAGACTCCTGCGCTCTACAATGACGTGGGAGTTTTTATAAGAATATTTTATTTATTCCACATCAAAGCAGATGAAAACAATTTGAATATTAGGTTGAATGAGTCGAGAATCTACACAAAGTTATTACAAAAATATCAACGAGTGAATAAGGGCAAGATTATGATGATTACATTCGGCCGAGATCATACTTCACTCAGTGGATTTTCAAATGATCGAAGAACTGCAACACCAATGAAATCGAAAAGAACTGACAAAGATTATGATAGCCAATGCGCAAAGGATAGAACACGCGCTTGCTGATTTTTTAGTAATCGCAACAAACACGATGCATAAAACAGCCGAAGCAGTTGCTGCATCAATCAATATCCCTCTTCTTCATATTGCGGATCCAACAGCACAAGAAATACAAAAAAGCAATATACAAACAATATGATTACTAGGCACAAAATTCACCATGGAACAAGAATTTTATGCAGGAAGACTTGAGAAACAATGAATTAAGGTTATTATACCTTCACAAAAAGATAGAGAAATCGTACATAATGTGATTTATAATGAGTTGTGTCTAGGAAACATTCAAGAATCATCTAAGGATGCCTATATATCAATAATAAATAATCTGGAGCTAGCATGAGCACAAGGCATAGTGCTATGATGTACAGAAATTGGTCTATTGATACAGCAAAAAGATACATCAATACCACTGTTTGATACGACACAAATACACACATCTGCTATAGTAGACTATGCCCTCAGCAAATAAGCAATAAAAATTATTATTTCATTCCAATAAACATGATGCAAACAACAATCAAACACATTACAGCAGACCTTGTAGGTCAGAGCATAACACTTCAATGATGGATACAGACCATCAGATCATCTGGTAAGATCGTTTTCTTGGAGCTCAGAGATGGTACTGGATACATCCAGTGTATCGCAGAACTCAGTGTACTGGGAGAAGATATCTTCAGAGAATTAGAGTCTTGTGGTATCGAGACGTCACTCAGTATTGCTGGTACGGTCAGTAAACATCCCAAAAAAGATGAGTATGAGATACAGGTTTCAGATTATCATATCTATACCAAAACAAATGACTATCCTTTGGGCACCAAAGACGATCATGGACCAGAGTTTTTGTTCGACAAGAGGCACTTGTACCTTAGATCCAAAACACAAGTAGCCATACAGAGGATACGCGATACCATCATCCACGCTACCTACGATTGGATGAGGGATAATGAGTTTATCAAGATAGATGCACCTATCTTTACTCCCAATGCAGCGGAAGGCACTACTGAGCTCTATGAAGTAGAACACGTCAATGGAGAGAAAATGTATCTCAGCCAGACAGGACAGTTGTATATCGAGGCAGCACTGATGGGACATAGGAACATATACGATTTTGGACCTGTGTTTCGTGCAGAAAAGTCCAAGACAAGAAGACATCTCAATGAATTCTGGATGATGGACGCGGAGATGGCATTTTGTGATCAGGAGCAAAACATGAAATATCAAGAAGAGTTGGTCTATTATATCTTACAAAAAGTACTACAAAAGCACCAAGCAGATCTTGCTATACTTGGTAGAGATACTACTCCACTCCAAAAGATACAAGTGCCTTTCGTGAGGATGACACACGATGAGTGGATTGATGATCTTGTCGCTAAGGGCTTCCCAGCGCAACACGGAGAAGATATAGGATCTGATATCGAGATGCAATATATGGAAAAAGTAGAGCAACCTATATTCGTTACACATTTCCCTATCGGTATCAAAGCATTTTATACCAAAGAAGATCCAAATCATCCAGGATATGGTCTGTGTGCAGATTTGCTCGCACCAGAATGATGCGGAGAAGTTATTGGCGGCTCACAAAGGGTGGATGACTATGATACCCTACTAGCTAAAATAAAAGAACATGGCCTAGATCCAGCAACATTTGATCGATACTTAGATCTCAGAAAATATGGATGAGTCCCACATAGCGGATTTGGCTATGGCTTAGAAAGATTAGTCAGATGGATCTGCGGTCTACACCATATCCGCGAAACAATCCCCTTCCCAAGATATGCAAACAGGATAACACCATAGCAACAGATGATTTACATATTATAAGCAACAATACATGGAATTTAATGAAACAAATACATCGCGTAAACTATTATCAAAGCTCAAAAAAACAAACATCACAACTGCTGAAGAGTTAAAAATAGCTCTCCAGGACGCACAAAAAGTAAAGGGGAAGAAAAATCGAGAAACACTCACGCACAATGGCCAACACTTTCAACACACAGAGGTAGCAGAAATGAGGGAGTTTATTAAAAACATACTAGAAGATTCCTAGTTTATTTATAAGACTTATACAACCATCATGAAAAAAATCATCACTCTTATGGTCACAACCATACTATTCGCAATAGCAATCGCGCAAGACAGACCTACTATCTGCACCATGGAATACATGCCAGTATGCGGATTTGTGCAGGTACAATGTATTACTGCTCCCTGTCTACCCGTCCAGGAAACATTTGGCAATAGATGTATGGCACAAGCTGCTGGAGCCACAGATATCAGAGAAGGTACTTGTGAAGCGTCTACTGATCCAGGTCCCATAGACGTCGATCCTTGTGATATTTTTCAACACACCTTTGGTATTGGAGCGTGGGATGGTTGAAGGTTTGGTGACGAGATATCTTTATTGCAACACAAGCTGAAGGAACTTGGCTATTTTAAGTGAAGACCAAATGGTTTTTATAGCCCCAATCTTACAAGAGCTGTAGCCTCTTTCCAAAGAACAAATAAGCTGAAATTGAGTGGTAGATTCAATCAAGAGACACAAAGCAAATTGGAAAACATATTGTGTGAGGTTAAGTAAACATCTTTTAAGTTTTGAAGTATGTAAGATCATGAAAATCCTCTCACGAAATGTGAATGGCATCAGAAGTGTCATAAAGAAATGATTTGTGGATACCATACAACAACTGGATCCCGATGTGATTGCATTGCAAGAAACAAAGGCATTTGATCACCAGTGCCCTCCAGAGTTGCACCAATTATGATACAATATCTGTCGGCACGCGGGCACGAGGCCTGGTTATGCGGGCACGGCAATACTAACCAAAAATATTCCTGATGTAGCATGCAGTATCTTCCCGCATAGCGTATTTTATGAAGATGGCAGAGTGACGCAAGTAGACTTTGGCAATACAAGCATACTCAATATCTACTTCCCCAATGGCGGCACGAGAGCAGATGGCACAGAGATGCTAGGATACAAATTGGCTTTTTATGATACACTTATTGAATATCTTAAAACGCACAAAGAGAGAGATATCATTGTCATAGGAGATTACAATATCTGTCATACTGAGATAGATATCGCAAGACCCAAAGAAAACGTAAACAGCATCTGATTTTTACCAGTCGAAAGAGCAAAAGTAAGTGAATTTTTGTCTCATGGTTTCACTGACGTATTCAGATATCTCTATCCAGATGCAAGGGACCAGTATACCTGGCGATCATATAGGGCTTGAGCAAAACCAAATAATGTATGACGGAGAATTGACTATGCATGCGTTTCAAATCATCTTCAAAAGCAGATTGTATGATTTCAGCACTATCCAGATATTTATGGTTCTGATCATTGCCCCATTATGTTAGACATCAATTTATAGTTGTCTATATTATGTCTGACAAGTAAACAGAATATGCTCTGTACCTAGATTACAAAATATACTGAATAACTTATTAACATTGTAATTATTGTATAAAAAGATATTGTGGAGGATAAGAATATATGTTCTGATTATTACTTATTTTATAAAAAATCACATGCATCACGCCACTATCCACACATCAAAATGACCTATCCGCATTGTATTACATCATGACAAGGTACCGCACACAGTAGCAAACTTCCTAACGCTAGCAAAGAACTGATTTTATGATAAGCTGACATTTCATCGTGTCATACCAGAGTTTATGGTGCAAACTGGCTGCCCAAGGTGAGACGGTACTTGAGGACCAGGGTACGCATTTGGAGATGAATTTCATGAAGAATTGAGGCATACAGGACCTGGTATCCTCAGCATGGCAAATTCTGGACCAGATAGCAATGGGTCACAATTCTTCATTACTCACGTAGAAACACCTCGATTGGATGGTAGGCATAGCGTATTCGGCAAAGTAGTTAGCGAAGACGATCAAGCAATAGTAGATAAAATAGAACAGTGAGACGAAATTACCCACATAGAAATCCATCAGGATGATATTGAGCTTACGGAGCAAGCTCAGGAATTCGCAGCACAAATTACAGCATACTTACATAAACTACAACAAGAACAGGGCAAAGCGTAAACAAACTTAGTACCACAAAAGGTTACATTGTAATGTAATCTTTTTTTTGTACTTTAGTTATATATGTCATTATATTACACAGACACATGAAACAAACACTATCCGAATTCATAAGCATAAAACGTACATTCTTTGAGAAGCACTCTGATGGTATCGGTAGCAAGATCAGGGACAAGAGTGGGTTCATACAAGAGGTTTTTGATATACTACAACATATGGATCCAGCAAATGAACGAGAGGTAGCGGCCTACGAGTATTTAACAAGTCTTGTTTTGACGACAAATCGAGTCAAAAAATATAAGCATCCATTGGGAAAATTCCATATGTATACAGACATCATCATGAATCATCTAGAGGTAAGCAAAAAGGCACGCTCCCAGATAGCATTGGAAGAACGAGAAAAAGCAGTCGCAAAGTTTGAGCGTCCTATACAAAATACTTTCAAAAGACTATTTCAGCTCAATGCCGCAGGATTAGGTATTTATGACGCAACCAAAGAATATCCACCATTTATACAAAAGCTAGTGCTGTTATCCTATATCGTCAGTCAGCCAAGTTTATCAGATGGGCATAGGTTGATCAATATATACGATATGAATCCAGAGCCAACCAAGTACCAACAGCGTATGGTGCAACTTAGTTTGGAAAAGGTAATTAAAAACTCTCTATTTACATGAGCATACGATCAATTATTAAGCGAATTATATACCAATCATGCTGCTCAAAAAGATAAACTTATAAGCGAAGAAAAAATCCGTAGCAGCTTTCAATCATTTATCAAATCATATACAGACCCAGCAGCGATTTTTACACAAACCAGGCAGATTCATCAAGATCGGATCAACAGACTGCAAAGAAACAAAAAGATGGATCACCACACACATGAAGAGATTTTTTTTCATGCTTGGCTATTTTATTGTTCACATATGATCAATACTGACCTCATCCGAGAGTCTTTCTTGCTATATCGAGATCAAGTAGCACAGTCTCCTCAAGAAAAACAAAAAACAACAAGCAAGCACATAGCTAATGAAGCCGCTGAGACACTTGGATTGGTGACCAGAAACGTCACCCAAGAGCAAACTATTGTGATAGAAGAGATCGCACAACGAATCATACATACATATGCATGTTTCCAGGACTATGGCCGTATTCGCAAGTACCTTTGCAGGATTGTATCCAATAAATGAATAATTGTGTCTCAAGGACTAAGCAATAAGCTACAAGAAATGGGAATCTCGTGTCGTACGCAGACTATAGATCATTTTCTCAAGACCATACAAAAAACAGCAGATCAAAACGGTATCAAGATTAACATATCTACGCCACAACGCAAACTAACATGAATAGTATCAGAACAGATTCATGAGGTTTTACAAGATAACTCTAGAGGCGAGCAAACAGCTAGTTACAAAAGCGTTCAAACCGTCAACGAAGTTATTGCATTGCTTCATACATTTGGGATTCATATATCTCAAGGTTGAAAAATAGATAATCTGATACAGCAACACATCATCAACAAGCATAATCACAAAAAACTAGGGGTGATTTTGCATCTATGGTCACAGCTACAAAGCAATGGTATTAGTGCGGCACAGATCAGGGTCATATCACTCAAAAAGAATAAATATAAGACTATTGCTTTCCATGATGGCACTAGGGTAATCATTCGTGAAAACACAGTATTAGATATCTGTGATCATGACGATTACGAAATCAAACGAATCCCCAAATTTCAACAATAATTTATATCTTCACCACACAGGATAACTACTAGTCATTATTTTTTTGCAAACGCAAAATCAAAGTAGACAGCAAGTATTGATTTGTCAGACAATACCAATAATATGTCATACCATTTTCATTTTGTATAGTAACTCATGCTCATGAACCCAGAAACTATCAGGCAACTACCAAAAATCGTCAGCAAATATAGGATGCCTCACTACGGCAAAGCAATACGACAAATCATTACATCATTTGTACCGTTCCTAATCATACGATCTGTCATGTATTATAGTATGAGTATATCCTATCGGCTAGTGATACCGCTAGCAATTATTAACGCATTTTTCTTGGTGAGGATTTTTATTATACAGCACGACTGCGGGCATCAGTCTTTCACTTCTTCCACAGTATTAAACAACTTCATAGGCAGGTGCTGTAGTATGCTGACACGAATACCCTACACATACCGAGCAAAAAGCCACAATTTCCATCACAACCACAATAGCAAATTGCGAAAACATCGCGATATAGGGGATATACATACTTACACCGTCCAAGAATATAGCCAACTATCTCGATTTCGTAAACTTATATACAGGATCTTTCGTAGTGCCCCAGTCATGTTCGGCCTATGACCGGCATGGTATGTTATCGTTCAATGACGTTTACCATTGGTATGGATAACATGACGATCCAAAGAGCGTCGATCACTGATTCGAAGCAACTTAGTTCTGGCAGTGATATACTGAACGATACGATTTGCTCTTGGCTGGCAGGCACTAGTATTCATCCAGCTGCCTGTTTTGTTATGTTTTGGCACTATAGCAATACGATTTTTTTATGTACAGCACCAACACGAACTCACCTACAAAGCACGAGAAGGAAAACGAGATTACGTAACGGCGGCAATACAATGAAGCAGCTACTATGATTTACCAGGACGGATGCACTGGCTGACGGGTAATATAGGCTATCATCATATTCATCATCTCAATGCGTCTATACCCAGCTACCAGCTACCTCGTTGCTTTCGCGAAAATACCATCCTCAAAGACCTTGCCAACAGACTAACGTTTACACAGAGCCTCTCCAGCATCTTCAATCACCTTTGGGACGAACAGCAGCAAAAAATGATATCATTCCGCATGTACCGCACATTATACAAGCCACACCAACACAAACAACATTGTTAGCTTATTCTATCACAGCAAATATCTATTTGTAAAGAGAGAAACTCATGGAAACCTTGAGTTTTTTGTCTTCATGAGACCCTATCACTATACTGTAATAAAGTAATAAATCTTTATACAACGAGTAACAAATCTCAGACATGATATACAAGCGCGCTGCATTATCGATGATGACCACAGTAATGTTGTTTTCCACAGTATGCCAAGCAAACAGCATCGCCTCTTCCTATACACCAGAGCAAACTAATGTGTTTAGCAACAGGATCAAGCAAGATGTAGAATTTCAAGCAAAGTTAAAGGCGTTTCAAGAACAAGAATTAGCATCCTTGGCCTCTGCCACATCGCTTGATGAAGCAAGCATCGATAAAAATCAAAAGGAAATAGGATGAATTTATAATGAATTACAAAATATCCAGAAACAGTTTGATGAAATAAACAGTCAGAAAAAAAAACTCGACAACAAAATACTAGAAGCGAAACAGTCTATACAGGTTGTATTGGATCAAGCAAAGAAAACACAAATAAGTATGAGTAAAACACTTGAGCAAGTGATGGGATATACAACAAAGATAAAAGAAACAAAAGCGGAAATAGATAAGACGAATAAAGATAAGGAGATAGCCAGAGCAACAGCATGAAAATTTTTGGATATTTTATACAGAATTGGTAATGAGCTGCAGTCGAGCGACCAAGAAGTTGATGATTTTAAACTTTTGCTCAAATCAGAAAATATAGCCACAGATCTATCCAATCAGGAGCTGTTTCAAATGCTGACCATGAGATTTGATCAGCTTATTGGATATATAGACACAAAACAAAATACGCTTAAGGATCTGCTTAGTAAGTTGGAAGAACAGCACCTCCAATACAAGACAAAACTAGAAGAGTATCGCAGACAACTGGATATATTGAATCAACAAAAAGAATATCTGATTGAATTCATTAAAATATATTCAGAAAACAAAAACAATCTCATCAATAAAGAGAGTGACTTACAAAAAAGCAGGAAACAACTCCTAGATGAGCTGCAAGACATCATCATGAAATCCAAAGAATACCTCAAAGGAAATAACTTTCTGAGACAAAAACTTGCATCCAATGAAAAGTATCAGGATAACGAAAGATTCTTTTCGCGACCAGTATATCCCATAGAAAATATACAAGCTGGATACAACGATTTGCAATACATATGAAGATATTGAGAAAGTAATCAATGAGTGGATATAATAGTAAGTCAATCTACTCCTGTGTATGCACCAGCGGATGGATACATTTATGAAATAAAGTCTCCTAGCAGTAACTCACTTAGTTACCTTATTATCATACACAATTATTGATATACCACATTGATCACTACAATGAATGAAATATCAGTAACAAAATGACAATATGTGGAACGTGGACAACTTTTGGGTACCTCATGATGAGAACCAGGAACAAAGTGAGCTTGATTTTCCAGCCCTGGGCCAAGATTACATTATGAAGTATACAAAGACGGTGTACCAGTTGTATTATTTGGAGTAACCGACCTCAGCGCTGTCAAAAATCCATCGACTCTTCCAGCTCAATATGATCTCAAAGTTTTGAAAGATAAATTGGCAAGAAAGATAGACTTGTCAAACGTTTCCTACATACAGTGAGCTAGCCTGGAAGAAAGGATCAAAAATTTCATTAATAAGTATGGAAATGCACCTTTTGATAGTTATATTCTGCGGAAGCAGGCGGCATCAGAACATCACATTTCTTTAGAACTGGGTGTATGTATTGCTGTTGCTGAAACATCATTTGGAAGGGCATTTGCAAGTGCTCGAAATATAGGTAACGTATGAAACAATGATAGGTGAGATAGGATAGACTTCCGTTCCCCTCTAGAAGGAGCGAATGTTATCTATGCGGCTCTAGAAAATGAACACTTGTGACATTACCCTACTTTGGATAAACTATCTGGCTACGGCAACAAAGCAGGACCTATTTATGCGTCATCACCTATAAATCGACAAACCAACATCGTCAAGTGTCTTACGGAGATACATGGCTATCGAATTCCAGATGATCGGCCAGTAAGATTGTACACAGCAAACAAGAAATAGGCAATGTACAATGCAGTGCGGATTATATCTCTAATATCCTCTTTATTGCATGCATATACCATCATCATGGTTTGTATCACTGCTCAAACGATGCATGGTTTTTGTTTTTATGTTTTTTGCACTGGGAGATTGGATAGTTAGTACCCTACCTTTTATTGAAGAATACATACCGAAAAATATAGCATATGCGCAAGTAAATTGCAGCACTGCCTGTTCGGCTATCACAGAAATTTCGCAGCCAGAGTGCAATGCTCTTTGTGATCTCTACAACTCAACAAATGGAAACAATCGAACCAACACAGTAGCAAACAATCGCCCATGGTTTACAAATAATTTGCCTTGTGATGGTCAAAACGGATTCGCAAATTCGTGGTATTGATTGGTATGCAATTCAGCAGGAAATGCATATTACCTATATAGTATTTCACTTAACAATAACAATTTAGCGGGTATCATACCGTCAAGCATAGGAGCCCTTAGCAAGACACAGATTATAGATTTGAGTACTAATCAATTGTGAGGCACTATACCCTCAGAGATATGACAACTACTCAAGCTCAAAAATTTTTATCTCTTCAATAACCAACTCGGCTGAAATATACCAAGTACCATAGGGAATCTTACGGGAATAGAGTTTGTTTATTTCCACTCCAATCAACTAGATGGAACCATACCAGCAACGATTGGTAATATGACAAAGTTGAAAAAGTTACAACTCAATATTAACCAACTAGAAGGTGAAATACCTCCCCAGCTATGACAACTTGCACAGTTAACCACACTATCTCTTTGAAGTAATAATTTAACAGGCGTAGTACCGACAGAAATAGGAAATCTAGCGGCACTCACTCAATTTACCATCCAAAGCAACAACCTCAACTGATTACTTCCAAACTCCCTAGCTAACTTGATCAACGCTGGTCAGTTTAATCAATGTCACCTATCTAACAACTGTTTTGTACATCTCACCTGACAAAGCACCATTATTCAGAACTGGATTACCAGTGAAAACTGTTCCTTCAGTCCCAATCCAAAAAGCTGATGTGCGCCGATAGCACCGCCACCGACGCTCTATCCAGACATCAAACTTACCATCAATCATTGAAATCGGATACTCCTACCCAACACCTTACCAAAGATGCCATTCAGAGTCAGAATTGACAATATCTGATGAGCACATAGCAACAGCACTCTACAATTCAATGGAGAACTTGAGTGATGGTATCCACAAAACACTACCTTAACACGTATATTCTCATCACCAGGCAATGTATGCCCCACTACTATAGCTACTACAAATAGCGTAGGAATTATGAGTTTTAGTGCTCCGTTTCAGATAAACACAGGAAAGTATTGTGAATATGAAATCATGGGTATTCTTACTCATACAGGGTGATTCTTTACTGGATATATAGATGGGGAACCAAATGAACAAGCAGATAAAAAAGATAATAATGGGCATCATGTAACGCAGTATCCACGGCTGATGGATAGTCCCATCACAGTTACTCCATGACCATCGTTAGTTAAGAAAATCGGAGTGGGGACATATGACTGCGACACTAGCAATCCAAATTATAAATATAAAGTATGAGATTACTTATGTTACGAGGTTACCGTGAACAACGTGGGAAACTGGTATTGGCCTGGTTCAGCATGAATGGGCACTTGGCTCAATTTGTATGAACGATTTCCTAGTCATTTCAATAATGTGATTTGTCAGTTCCGAAGCGGCAGCAACTTGGAAGATTGCATCTTGTCTCCTGGGCCAACTATAAGTATGATTTCCGCACCAGATCACACTATCAATCCATGAGCCAACACAAAATTCATCTTTTATGCACAAGTCACACAACAATTTGTAAATCAATACTCAATATCACCATACACTTTCACTAATACGGTATGTACCTGAACTAACAATATACCAGCTACCCCGCCAAACTGTAATCGAGTCAACGGTAGTGTGCAAACATACCCAGATATGCGCATCGATATAGTAAGAGACAGTAATACACCATTAGCGCAATACAATCTATATGATCCAATTAGTTACACTGTAACAGTAGGTAATTCTGGGCAGAACACACCGAACAATCTAGTCAATCTTATAATCAACACAAAATGATTATCAGGAATAACCCGAACCAATCTTACTCCGCTCAAAGCACACTGTACAGCACTACAGCCACAAGGTAGCAATCTATCAGCAAATCTGGCAGCAACATTCCCAATCGGAGTAAATAATGAATGTAAATATCGCGTCAATGGGCTTATTGGTGCCACAGGAAATCTCAGCGTGGGCGTCTCTGGCAGTGCTTTTATCAATGGAGCAAGTAACGAACCAGTAGGGCGACTAGACAACAATCAAGATGGTATACACGAAAGCTTTGCAGTCAATTGATCAATCGACATCGCTACCGTTATCGGTAAAGTGACTAATGGGCAGATACAACGAACTAATTCATGATTCAAAATATGAGATAGCGTGGTATACAAACACACAGTATCAAATTTCTACAATGCACCAATACATACACTTACATTCACAAATCAGTACCCAAATAATTTACAGTGGAACTACAGTGGAAGTTTTCCAGTCACACAGATCAACCAAATCACACACCAGTTTAGTCTCAGTGCACTCAACCTAGATCCTTTCAACGTTGCGAATCAAACAGCGGATTCTATTATTTTCTATGTGATAGGCGTTGTCGACGATCCATTCTTCAACACCTACTATTCAAATGATTTTTCATTTCCCAATAATATTCAAGTGAACTCTCCTTTTGACCCTAGTAACGCACAAGATCAGGTTATATGATATTTGAGGAAAAAAGCAGATCTATCGATTGATATTACACCTCTAACTCCCAGTAACTCCTCTTATTCTGGAAAATTAGGGGATCCAATAGAATACCACATCAGGATCGAAAACAAAAATAGTATGCCATGAGACGCCCTCAAGGTGATTCTTACTGGATCATTGATCAATTTACTATCTGGCAGCGCCAGCATCCAAAGAATTGATGGCGATCCACTGTATTGTAATTCCACTGCTATGCTTATCTCTAGCAACAACTTTAGCTATGGGGTAACCGACTATCCAGAACAAAGACTACCACCAGGTGCACGATGCGAATTCAAGCTATCTACCAAAACAAGTGCATACGGACTACTTACACTTGATGCGTCCGTTCATGAGTCGCCAATGGAAAATGAGCCGAACGATCTATTTGGCAATAATAGAGCAGTCAGCAATTTATTGTACGAAGAACCAAGAGTTTGAGTGCTGGTAGAAAAGAAAATAGGTCGTTATTTAGCGGGCAATAGTATTGACTGATGGTACGATGAGCTCATATGATTTCAAAACGGCACCTTACACAAAGCGTTATTTCAAGTCACTGTACAAAATAACACTACTGAATCAATATCACAGTTTACCGTGTTGGATAGCACTACTCCAAGCAATCTTCCAGTGCAATACCTAGGGGCGCCGCTATCTACACATTTTCTCAAATCTGTATGAGTAAAAAAATGGTTGTTTACAGGTACACTAGCCCCTGGAGAATCAGCAACATTAACCTTCGTATCAACCATAGGAAACATACTCTCCCCAAACTTCGCCGCAGTACTTCAAAACAACAATACTTTTACAAACAGCATAGAAATTACTTGAGGAGCGTACGGTACCTCCAATACCGTCACGTGACATCTTATATACAACGACCTGTATTATAATAAAAGCATACCCACCGCAATCAATGGGCAAAAATATATTTCATGAGACCTCATTACCTACAACGTCACTGTGACCAACAACACAGTACAACCATTTGTGGGAGATTTCACATTTGCAGATGTATTTGAAAATGTCGACATCTCCAATCTCCCTATTGTGGTGACTGATTATCTTCAATACATAGCATGATTTACCCTGATCTGATGAGACCCAGCACAATGCGGCACTATCACGAGTACCAATGTATGATGAGCGACAACTGGTACAGTAACAAATGCTTCGATACCACAATGATGATCATGCACATACTCAATAGTATTCAAGGTTATCAAAGAACCAGATAGCTGAGTAGATATTGGTATCAATAACAACATACGATGAAGCACTGTATTGAGTGGTTTCATTAAGTTCAATAAAATTACCATAATACTAACTAACCCAACTTACTTTATATCCAAACAAATAGGGCAAGGTATCACTGCGGATGGTAGTCTGATACCAGGAAATGAATTTTATCCAGGTGACACCGTATACTATAAAGTATGCATTACTGGAGTCGCATGAGGCAAGCCCTACATGCCAAATCCATTTACACTATACGATCATTACCCCTCACTAACTGACTTCACCTTATATGAAACGGACTCTACTTTGACTCAGACGCGACTACCCTACCCAGAGTCCAGCATCATACCCTGATCATCTATCTATCAAATAGTCACTAATGGCATAGAAGACGCAGCCTCATTTTGTTTCTTCATTACCTGAATAATCTGAAACAATATCCAACAATCATTGATGGGAAATGAGTTTTACAATTTTGCCTGTCTTGATCCCCAGATAACTACATGATGCGCAGTGGCAACAGGAGTATTACTCTCAGGAGATGCAAATTTGACTATAACAAAATCAGTCTTACCAGCTAATACAGATATACACTCTAGCGATCCTATCACCTTTCAGTTTACAGTAACCAATGCTGGTCAAAGTATAATAACCTGATTTAGTATACTAGACCAATTATCTCAACCAAATTTCAGCATTAACAATATTGGCAGTTTACAGATAAACACAGTGCTATCTACAGCGGTCAATTGCGGATCCATCGTCAACACGCTTTTGGATGGCAATTCGCAACCCTACGGGTGGTCAATCGAAAGTAGTGACTTTGCGCCAGACACAAGCTGCGTATTTGAAGTGCAATGAGTGTTGCATATGAAACAATATGCAAGCAATAATATTTGCGTAAATACATGAGTAGTAACGGGTGTGCGCCCATCAGAATACTGAGATGCGCTAAACAATAACACAGGAGCGGCAACATTTACGTGCTTATATTCCAGGTCTCCCGACATCATCATCATCAAAGATATCATATGAGAAGAAAGTTGTACTATAGATAGCATCGTAAGATTCTCTTTGGAATTTAGAAACGTATGAGCAAATATTGCTGATGCTTTTACCATCAAAGACAATCTGCCGCTAGGAGTAGTGTTTGAAAATAGCACTTTGAGTCTTGTAGGATCACAAGGCAGTCCACTGCCAAATTGTCCACCCACGGTCTCACTTTCCAACAACGAATGGTCATTTAGTAATTTGCAGATGTGAGAGTGATGAAAATGCACCTATATCTTTACTGGAAAAATAACTCAGGCCTGACAATTCACCAATACCGCTCAAGTTCTCGACGTAAATGTATGAACAAATAGTTTGTTAGAGGATGTGATCAACGGTAATAATTCGACAGGAAATAATTGATCAGTGACGTGGAGTTGTAACGTGTGACAGCTTGGCAATCTGATTATATCTAAATCTATCAACCTATGCGCCTCATCAGACCCAAACACCTGTACGCCGTATTCACCAAACGCAGCATGAATACCCATAGGCTCTTATATACAATATGTGATAGTCTGACAAAACATAGGACCAGGAAACATTAGTGGATACACTATAACGGATGCCCCGTTCCCGAGTAGCAACGTGATATTCAATATGTATGACCCAGTCAATGGCAATTATATAGCGGCCGTCAATGGCACACTCAGTACTCCAGCAGGAAGCCCACCCTACATACGATCTTCTGACGATATTCTCACCCCCTGACAAGAATTCCAAATTCGACTGGGGTCGTTTCATCCTATCCAAGTAATCAAAGAATGACAACTATGCAACACTGTCACGGTAACATGATGAAATAGCGCAAATAGCTCGACTGATGATATTTGCGTCACCGTAACCAAACCCAGTTGTGGAAGTCTACAAAGTAGTCAAATAGTAAGTATTAACCAATCAAATAATATATATACCATCAATTATTCTTGTGAGAATATAGCAGGAGCAACATTTGTAACTGCCTGATTGTATGAAGGGTGATCACTAGGCAACCCACCATTGGAAACCAGTACGAATCTGGTGGGGTCTTTCACTTACAACGGCACCAATCTCATCAGTCTGAGAGTACAATGCAACTACAATTACGCAAATCCCATAGCATGATCCAATGGATTTATTTGTAATGACTACGCTGACTTACCAAAGTGTCCGTCGCCTCTCTCATCCACCGTATCTCCTGATAGTACTTTCACTAATCAATTTACTACGTTTGCCTGTGCGTCCATCGCCTACAATGGACAAAACGTCGCTGGCTCTCCAAACCCTGCCACTCAGACCTATACCAGCCCCGGAACCAATCCAGTAAACTGTATATACAACATACCAAATAGTCCCATCCCCACACTTTCTTGTCCAGACAATGTCGTTGTGACCGAAGCAGATTGACCAACTTGTAGTATGACCATAAGCATAGATGATAATAATGGCTCACTCAATGCGGTATGTACACCATGAAATGGATGAACAATAACTACAACGTCAATCACTTATCCCGATAATAATGTAATCACCAATCCAAACTTTCCACTATCTATAGATATAGCTGGAACATATAACGGAGCCTGTACTGTGATTGGAGAAGGAAAGACATTTACTTGTAATGCGTCAGACGTATACGATATACCTCCGCCGCAAGCTCCTGTTTGTGGACCAGCAAACGGCAAGCAATACCCCAACAATATCACCGATCCTTTATGTAACGCGCCAAACACACCCGATCCAGCCATACCTACTTTTGCTAACAATACCTGGTGACGAGCGTGCAAATCTCCAGATGGAATATTATCCGCACCATGTAGCGCTACCAAAACAACTACCTCTCCTCTATGTCAGGATATTCCTATTGGTCAAGCCAATCCCAATGGAGGAAATGTAGAATGTCATACCACCAACGAATGCCCAAGTTGAAAAACATGCAGCAATTCTTGTAAGTGTGAATGATGAGGATGAGAAACAACAAATCCCACCGACCCAAATCCCAAAAAATATAGATGTGAATGAGCAAATTGTATCGAAGATCCCAACGGAACATACACTACACCCAATTGTGATAATCAATGTACACCACCACCAAATCCATTTTCTTGCGTAGGGAAAGAACCAACAATAACATTCAACCCAATAGGAAATGGAGGCAACAATCCAGTGCCAAATACCATATCAATAACCTGTGGTGATCCATCAAGTATTGGGAAAGAAGTTAAACAGTGACAAGCGACCATCCCTGGCTGACAAACACAATGGACTCTTACACAAGCAGGAAGCTACACGGCAATATGCAAATATCCAGAAAACAAAGAGTGCCCCAAAGATTTCTCTCTTGCCCAAAATCGACAATGTCCCGAACTTGCGGTGCCAGTTAACTTGAGTTATGATGCAACTAATAATAAGCTGAATTACAACTGTCCCAATGCAAGCAATCCACCAGCAGCGTTCACTAATGCTATTCTCACTCCTGGGTGAACACAGAGTGCACAAAACTGATCTATCACACCAAGCATAGATGGCGTATACACACTAACATGTAACTATTCCTTCAATAATGAATCCAAATCGTGTTGACCAATTAGCGCACAAGCTACTATAATCAAAAAGGATTGTGAAGATCCAACTGTCGCCATTAATCCTGATAACCGACTGGATTCGCCCGCGGTGGTAAACGCATCGTGCAAAGGATATGGAGCAAATCCCGATACCGCTCAAATTCAAATTATCGCACCAAATCTTTCTAACAATCAAAACGGAGCATCTACTATAACATATCATCCAGTAATAGGGGGTAATTATATTGCAAGATGCACACACACGGCACCCAATATGAATAAGACAGTATGCGAGACACCTTTTGAAATAAAAACAAGAGAACGAATATGTCCAACCAACAAGGAAAATATCATTACCTTCAATGGTCGAAATCCAAACAACGTCGTACTTTGAGACCCGATAAAAGTACTAGTAGGTACTACTGTCAGCGCAAATTGTTTACGAAAAGTCGAAAATAACGGTCAACTCAAGGATGGCACTCCAGGATCACTAGAAATCAGTCCGAATAATCCGTTTATGACCAAAGGAGAATATACCTATACTTGTAAGTTTAGTTACAATGGCGTCCCATACAACTGCGATCGCAAAGTAAAAGCGCTATTCCCAAGGTGCGAAGTAGAAGCAATACCCAATCCTCAAAAAGAACCAGCAAATGTGGATATTAAGATCAAAATGGTAGATGACGGAGAACCAGTACCACCAGAATTAGTCGCAGGTATTGTGCCATACGAATCATGCAGGATTGAGGGGTCACAGATTCTGTATGCAGCTATATCTCCAGGAAATATTGGACAAGGGAATTTAGGGGGATTGTTTGCAGGAAGCTACAACGTACTATGCGCAATCAAAAACGCAGCGGATGTCGGGAATACCAATTTAATTTCTTGCAATGGTAATTTTGGAGTCAGCTCTGCTGATGTATGAACATGTAAAGATATATTTAAGATAAACTGACAAGCTGCTGATCAAAATACACCAATCAAAATCACTGATAAATCTACGGTGGAGCTGACCTGCCCAGAAGCCATAAAAATACAACCACCCAATCTACAACAAAATCTCCAAGGCAATACTTATACATTTACTGCAAAAGATCAGGAGGTATTTGCTGAGTGCAAATGATGTTTCGGAAGGTTTATTGGCTCATCCACTGGAACAATAACAGGCAAGGTTGAAACGGGAGAAAATCTTTGTAACAATAACAATGTATACGAACCAAATCTGGGCGAAAAGTGTGATGGAACAGATAAATGATCCTGTAGTGGAACTGGCGCCACCTGTAAACCACAGTGATGTGAATGTGTAAACAATACTACACCACCTCTGACTTGAAAAACTGATCCCACTAATCCTACTACTCCAAATCCCACTTCGTCAGGAGCACTTAAGTGTACGGTGACGCCAATACCGTGACCAGTCATTGAAAACCAGCCATGACCACGGACTATTGGATACACTTGCAATGGAGAATGATGAGTGACAAGCTACAATATATCTATGAGCAAAGAAGGTGTTACTCTGCCAGGAGGACGAACACAGCAAAGCAATCCTTCAGCTTATATAGCAAATGATCCTGGTATATACAAAATAGTATGTAAGGTATGATGATCATGAGGCAAGACAGAACAATGTGAAACACAGATAGAAATAAAAACAAAAGATCCTAAGTGTGTTATCAAAGGAGAATTGGTCAATGCTAAAGAGAAATGAGAAATAAAGTATACCCTACAAATTGACACTGTATGATTACCTGCTGGGGAAGTAGAGTACATTTGTGGCTTGGTTAACGATAAGGATATGACCGAAAGTTATGCTGATGCACAAATATCCGCAACATATGCATGAATCAGAGCGGGCACTTACAAAACCATTTGTTTAGTAAGAAGAAAAGGTAAGACAACACGAAAAGCACCAGATGCATTCAAGTGTGAAGATGGTCCATTTGATATTACGCCCAATGGATTGGATGATTGTAAAGATAAGATTAGCGTTACGCCTGGCACCCAAATATCAAGCAAACCGCCCCTTATCTATCAAGCAACAGCAAATCCAGCAACGGTCGCTTGTAACGGATGAACACTACAATCACCAGCAAATCCATCGTTAGATTTCAATAAACAAAACTCATACGACGTGATCTGTAAAATGCAAGCAGGGTTTACGTGCTCAGCAAAAGTTGTCGGTAGCGGTGCAAGCATATGTGGTGACGGCACTGTAAACACAAGTGCTTGAGAGCAGTGCGACCAATGACCAAAAAATGGGCAGGCAGACAATAATTGTGATGCGAGTTGTAAGTTGAAAAATAAAGACATGAACTGTGCACCCGCTGCTGTCATTACCCCAGCACAACCAACAAAGTGATCTACTGCTCAGATGGCTTGTAATGGAGCATGAGGAATAATGTCCGCTATCGTCACATCGCCAGTATGACCACAACAATTACCAGGGCAATGACCAAATATCTCACACAGCATCATAGCAGATAAAGACGGAACTTACAGTATAGCATGTAAACTATTTTCGGGTGGGCTACAGATGGATTGTGGACAGGGTTCATTCACCATCTGATCGTGAGGAAATAACAATGGGTCATGAGGAAATGGATCTGGTAGCAATGGGTCTGGTAATAATGGATCTTGATCTAATACTGGCAACAACACATGACTCAATACAGGCCTGAACACTGGTCTCAATACCTGACTCAATAGTGGTCTGAATAATACATGACTCAATAGTAATACTGGCAACAGATATGACCTAGCTATCAGCAAACAGCTCAGCTCTGAGTTTATATCCATAAACTGAATTCTCAATTTTTCCATCACCATACGTAATGAATGATGAGTACCGGCGACCTGAGTCAGTATTAGAGATCTTGCTTTCTGATTATCGTGAATAAAGTTAGGTAAAGATCCAAATAACCTGAAAACCTACATAGGCAACAACACGTTGGATATGGTAGTAGGTTTCCCTATATCGCTAGCACCAGGAGCGAGTCAGACATATTATATACAGTGAATACTCACACAGTCGTGATTTACCAACTCTACTCAGGTGTGTGACTATGACTCAGCAATAGATCGAGATTCTGATTCTTGCAATGGATATACACAAAACGAAGATGATGATGACATAGTATTTGGTAATATATTTGATGGATCATTTGGGGATCGAGTTTGGTATGATACGAACGAAAATGGCATCCAAAATAGCGGTGAGGTCTGAGTAGCAGACATCCCTATACAGCTTATTAGATGCGGCGACAATAAAATAATCCAAACATGAGTCACCAAGACCGACTGAAAGTACTTGTTCATGTGAGTAGACCCTGGCTCCTATAGGGTAAGTATATCGCTGTCAGGTACAACAAATATGAAGTTTACCAAATTTAAACAAGGAACAAGTGATACGCTCGACAGCGACATTACTCCTTACTCTGGCAGAGTCTGATACAGCGACTGCGTTGCTATACAATGAGGACAAAATTATCTCAAACTTGATGCTGGTCTTATTAGCGTACCCAATGATATCGCCGTGGTCAAAAAAACTACTCGCAAATTTATCAGCCCAGGAGATATACTAAAACGAGATATCACTATTAGCAATATATGAGAGTGAGTTATCAGCAACTACACACTGTTTGATCTACTGCCCAACAACCTCCAATACAAACTTATATCACTATCTGGGGACAATCAATCACTCAGCAGGTGCTGATACCCAACGGCACGACAATACAATACGATAGTAACGGGTATTATCAACAACGCTAATCTCCTACCTGGACAATCCTGCTACTTTAGTCTTACTACACAATTAGTCAATAATGCGTCTTCTGGCAAAATTAGCAACACAGTTTGTGTTACTGGTGCCAACAACGAACCAAGTAATAAATACAGTAACAATTGTAGTACCGATACAGTAACAATCATCAAAGCATGCCCAAACCTTACTGTGACGCCTGATTTTGGAGACACAGCGCTGTCTACTCAGTTCAATTGTGCATTATCGTGAGGAAACACAGGATATATTCAGATACTTACTAGTAACGATATATTACTAAAGTCATACAACAATCTAGTGTGATCACATACGTTTTCTGGAGCAGGATATTACTACGTCGAATGCGTCAGTAAACAGTTTACTGGGGAAAGATGTATGAGGCCAGTAGAGGTTAGAGAACTTTCTGAATGCAGTAATCTTGAAGTAAAAGATCCAAACAATAACGTCGTATGATCAAATCAATCTGGAACCTACCTAACGGTATGATCTTATCGTTTTTCGTGTAGCTGATACAATGTGAGTAATTACATGATACACCTCTACGCATGATGAACAAAAGGGAAACTTGTTGGAAGCATCACCTGAAATAGTGGGTCATATAACATCAACGAAGCTGGTATTTATATTGCACAGTGTGTGGTCAACGGCACAGTTGATTACAAATTCAATTATCTTACTGGCTTCAATGCGTCACAGTATAATATTTCACAATGCCCCTACAAGACCTTACCAAATGGGAACATATGCGCCGTAGAAACGAACATAACACCACTAAAAATAAACTTTGTGCAACCGAATGATTTCAAATATAGTATTGATCCTATCGAGTATTGTCCAAGAGAATTGGTCGCTACTCTGGCTTGTAACTATTACAATACGGATAAGACTTTAGTAAAAGACTACACAAGTTGCACCAAAGAAATACAAATCAATCAAGCTGATATGATGGTCAGCAAAACAGCAGATAAAGTATATTATGTCGCACCAGATACAATAATATATACTCTTGCTTACCAAAATATCAGCAACGTGCCTATCAAAAAAGCAACAATACAAGACACACTATCAGAGTATCTTATATATTCATGATCAAGTATCTCCTACAGCAATCCAAAGACACACATCTTACTATCCAACCATACAGGAAAGACACTGCAATGGAATCTTTCTGGAGTCTTATCTCCCTCTCAATCGTGATCAATCACCATCCAAGCAACTATTGTATCTGGAGCAAAGTTTCCCATAAAAAATAAAGTAATCAGTAATATACTGGAAGACAAATACCTCGCTAACAATATATCAGAACACACCATATATCCATCTTGATGGAACAATCTCACTGGGAATAATATTGGAGATAAGGTATGGCTAGATAGTAACTTCAATGGTATACAAAACAGTGGAGAGAATGGAGTACAAAATATACAAGTAGATTTACTTCCATGTTCGTGAGAACAAGTAGTCGATACCACATATTCCGACAAAAACTGATATTATATTTTCAAAGATATAGCTACTGGTTCATACAAAATAAAGGCGGTTTTATCGACAGGCTACGTATTCACATACTGAAAAGTAGGTAATGACGATAACATAGACTCAGATATTATCATGGGTGGTAAATCAAATTGCTTCCTATTTTCTGGCAAATTTAATAGCTACAGTAAAGATATCTGATTATATGATATAAGCTGAGTCAGCGGCGCAAATTACTGTAATAACAATGGCGTGGCAGAATATAGTCTTGGAGAAGAATGCGATGGAGAAGATGGCATATTGCCTGCAGGAGAAAGATGCATACGCTGCAAGATATTCAAACTCAATCCCACATGCGGAGACGGCATATTACAACCTTGAGAAAACTGCGATTGCAACACGACCCTACCAGCTTGAGTAAATTGCGTCGAGTGTAGGATGACCACAGGGTCAGTATGTGGCAACGGCAAACTGGAGTGACGAGAAGAGTGCGAAAACAATAGCGCATCCATACCTTGATTGCAGTGTATATCATGTAGAGTGGTACCAAATACATTCTCTGTTTGTGGTAACAACATTGTGGAAGTATGAGAAAGTTGTGACCTGGGCAAAGACAATGGCAGTAGTAAACAAATTACGGCGGGCAGGTTCGCATGAAAGACATGCTCACCAAACTGTAATTTCACAAACGCAAGTTTATGCAGCAATGTTAATAGCGCTTATGGTCCACCAGAATGCACCACAGTAGATTCCCCCAATATCATGGAAGGTGAATTCTTCCCATTTTGGCGAGACATTACCAATAATCAGATTATCTCATCATCCAAAGATTGTAAACCTGGCAAAATACCTCAAGACACGATATTTTGTACCTTCTCACTGTACAATGGCAAGCTAGGCACAAAAGAGCCTATCACTACACTTACCATACCTTGCGTCAACACCGACACATTTGATAGTACTCTGCTCAAAGCACGAAACGCTCCTTCTGCAAAGGTTATAGGTAGGTCCAGTATCCAGTTAGCAAGTCGGATAACAAAGTGAGTATACGGAGAATACAAACTACAACTCAACAAGATTGATTATGCAGTATGCAGCCAATCCTGAGATCTTACACAAAAAGTTGTGAACGGCGCATGATTGATAGAGGATAGCTCTGACAGGGTGATATGTGAATACAATTTTACCGTCTCTAGACCATACCTTATGCAAGCAGGCAATCTGTTATCCAGTAACCAAACTGATGCCTTATCCAACTTCTATGGTTTCAGCTCCAATACCAAAAAACAAAACATCCTTACCCAATATGGTATCAGATTAACCCCACTAACCTTGTCAAAATACAGACCAACGCCCACAATAAGTTATCTCATAGACACGTTTGTTACCAAGTATGACAAACTCTCTACCAAAACTATACAGTACGGGCCTGCTACCAAAAAGGTTCCTGGAGAAAACATACTTATCTACGAGGGTAATACCACTCTTGACCAAACTACCCTAGCTATATCAAAATCCAGCACCATCATAGTGCGCAACGGTAACTTACAATTATCTGGATCTATTTTGTGAGGTCATCTATTTGTCGTGCCAAACGGCAACGTGATCTTTGCAAAAGCGTGCGACAAGATACAAGTGATCGATTGAGTCGTTGTCACCAAAGGCAACTTGCAATCAGATATCCCTTATATAAATAATAATCTGACCAATACACGGTGCGAGTGATGAGGTTTGTTAGTGCAAGGTACAGTGGTTGGTAATGGCCTAGATGATCTCATCAACAAAAGAAGATCGTCTTTGCAAGCGTGGTTTCTACAAACACCGTGATGGAGTAAGTACAAATCTATCATTTACGGCTGATCAGTAACTATACAAGCAAACAACGCACTGACAACCAATCCTCCTCCTTGATTACAAGAATTTGGCTCATTACTTGACATAGAGAAACAATAGTTTTATACTATAATTGCTATACGGTGGCTCATATTTGATCTTATTTTGATAAGTACCTTCATAAAGCAAGTGTGCAAGATGGTATCGTAGAGCAGACAACTGGCTTGATCTTGTCACAGCTTCTTCAGCTACCACAGGCACCACATTGTCACTACCGTCATCACGTGATCTTTGTCAATCAGTTATCACAAGAAGCAAAAATTGCGTTATATGTGTCTAGGATGCAAATCATCAAAGCTATCCAGAAAAAACTCCTTGAACATTATCATTTGAACATTATCATCAAGGATATTAGGATAGGCAATGTATAGTATTGTTTTAATTATGCGTTTTCATTCATGAGCATCTTTGGTTTCGACAAGTCAAAATTTCAAAACAATAACATTCCCAAGATAGCAAACACGGAGTCATTGCTAAAATTTTCTGAAATTAGAAATGACACGCTTATTATGAATGACGGATCACTCAGGGCAGTCGTTAAGGCTACAGGACTCAATCTGGATTTGAGATCGCCAGACGAGCAAGCGATGGCCATCAATAGTTACAAGAGATTTCTCAATGGATTAGACTTTCCTATTCAGATTATCGTTCATAACACATATCTTGATCTGACTGACTACATCAACTACCTCAAAGATCAAGTAAAAACACTATCAAACAATACCCTTGCAGAGTACGGAAAACAGTACTACAGATTTTTGGAAGACATCAATCTACAAGAAGGACTGATCTATACCAAAGAATTTTATGTCGTAATCCCCTATGCTACCACAGAAAAAGATTTCGCCCAGATACGCAAGCCTCGACGGCAAAAATTTCTTGATGCACTAGACGCCAGCAATTCAGCAGAAAAAATTATGGCAAGATATAGACAATTTACCATAAATAATAAATTCTTGGACACAAGGGTCGCACTCATTATAGAAGGTCTCAGGTCTGTATGAGTAGGGTGTGAGCAGCTCACATGAGACGATACCATCAAATTACTCTTCAAAATCTATAATCCCAACCTACACAAATCCCAAGCAAATTTTGCGGCAAAGTAAGGCATATATCAGCTATAAATTTGCATATTTCGGGATATTTGAGTATGATAGACTATATCATTAGTCTCTTTTGTATTACCAATGTCATTGCATACGATACAAAAATTTACAAAGACACGAGGCAGTAAGCTAGCAATCTCGATGCTTGCTGTATTTTGCGTTGTCGGGACCAGTTTCGCAAATCCATTGCCCAACAGCGCGATAGACAACGAAGTAGACATAGACATCGTGCAAGGCAACCCAGTACAAGGCGGCCCATCACAGCAAAACTTTAATGAACTACTGTACGAAACCATAGATCCCATAAAAGAAAATATAGAAACTAATACACCATATGGATGAGTGGACGGTATTGTGGTATTTGTGATAGATCTCTTCAAAACCTACGTCTTCCCTATTGTAATCATACTGGCAGTCTTGTTAGCTATTTTTTGATTTATGGATATCATGATCTCCGACAGCGAAGAGAAAAGAAACAAAGGAGTAAACTACTTCATTTGGTGAATCGTGGGGATAATCATATTCGTTAGCGCAGAGTTTATATTCAATAACCTTTATGGTGTTGTCGGCAACTTATCAGAAAACAAATCACTCAATGAATACGCTCAACAAATATACAATAACCTGATATATCCATTCATAAAATTGTGAATGTACATCATTATGGGTGGGATGTTTGTATTACTACTAGTCAAAACAATACAGTTTATCACATCTCCAAGTGATAAAGCTCCAGCACAAGCGAAATCCATTATCATATCTGCAGTTACGGGTATAGTTGTCATCTTGCTAGCTAAAACTATGGTGGAAGCAGTATATGGCAAACAAGCAGATATTATCAAAAACACCTGAACTATCTTTTTGCAAACCGATGGATTACTTAGTGTCAATTCGCAAAACTACCAGACTATCTTCAATATTATCAATTACTTTCTTGGCTTTGCGGCACTATTCGTGCTTTGCATCATCATTTACCAAGCGTACCTCATGCTCTTTGACTCGAACACAGACGATGGCATCAAAAAAATGCGCAAAAACCTCTTGTATATATTTGGAGGTTTACTACTGATCGGTATATCCTACCTTATCGTAAACGTACTTATCATAAACTAAGTTTGATCCATCTATGTTATTCGTAACACAACCTCAGTATTGGCCGATAGCACTATGCATAGGTATATGATTGATAATCTGAAAACGGTGCATTGACCGCTACTTCTTATCACCCTATCAGGTACCAGCGCATTATATAAACTCAGCAAAGAAGCTAGCCCGAAAAAGCATGTGGCGTGGGATTATTTTTGCCATATCCATCACTCCATTGTGACTAGTATTGCAAACACATCGCCCCAGCTTCGTAATTGTACTAGATGATTCGCTTAGTATGCAGTCTACCGACGTGAATCCCACGAGACTCAATGCAGCCTTGCGCCTCCTTCACAATATACACAGCATCGGTTCGTTTGGATACTGCTATAGCCTCGTGTCTCAAGCAACACTACCGTGTGACAACTATATCGCCTTACAAAAGTCTGGCACCTCCATAACAGATCTTGTTTTACTTGCAGCCACAGATCACCCCAAGCAAAGAATCTTAGTAGTCTCAGACAACGGAGCAAACAATGGTATCGCAGTATCGCAGCTCGATCAAGAACTACAAAAACTCACAAAAAAACGTCTCATGCGAACCGATATACAACCCAATGCGACACAATTGGTAATAAGCTGAATACAGATCGATACAGCTCCTGGCGAAACTAACCCAGTGACTATATGAGAATACTTTCAAATAACATCGACAGATAACGATACCATAGATATATTAGCCAAGCAACAAAAACAGATCCTACTTCAACAAGCACACTCTCATAACTTACCCATAAACTATGCTATCTGGTTATTCGTACTTGTACTTGGAGCGCTAATGAGTATGCAACATTTTATGGAACATCTTGCAATACATCGCCAAAAGAAAAAAAAGTAGCATTATTTTGCGCTACCTTTTCTTGCGTTTTTGAGTATCTTGCCTCTGACCCAGCCAGATTGCATCACTTCAGTAAAGTCAGTACTTCCACCAGGCAATACAATCAATCTATATCAATCATTATCAACTCTTAGTCTCGTCTCCCAGCAGATTCTTCTTCCCTTTAGGAACCGATGATAATCATGTCCTTTGGGGTTTGTTTGTACCCCTATGACTCACAAATCTTTTGCTTCCTGGAGTCACAGATTTCTTTTGGGATATTCAAATCTCTTGAGGCCTTTGCTCCTTCTAGCTTGTTTTGCCTGCTGAGACTTTTTAGCAGCGATACCCTGTTTGTTTGTTCTAGCCACCTCAGTATCACGAAAAAGATAAATACTTCTACTATAACCACTATTTGATACTCATTATTTTTATATCAAATCTTCCTTTTTCCGCTCTTACTTTACATACATCGCCAACCTTTTTCCCTTCCAAGGCAGTACCAATAGGAGAGTCAAAAGAGATATGTCTTACTTGCTCTTCGTAGGTAATTTCTGCTGATCCTATAATTACTACCGTAGTAGTTTCACGGGTATCAAGGAATTCAAAAGCAACAGTACTACCATATTGAACAGTATCACTATTTTTTGCAGTGTCTACCACCACAGACAAAGCAATAGCTTCTTTGAGCTCACTAATTCTTGTCTCAAGCATCTGCTTTTCATTGAGAGCAGATTGATACTCGGCATTTTCCGAAAGATCACCAAATTCTCTTGCTTCTTTGATTCTAGCGTTTACGGATGGTATCTGAACTTCCTCCAAATCTTTCAATTCTTCTATTAGTTTATCATAACCAGTCCTGGATATCTCTTTCTTTTTCGTTTCCACAAAGCCATCTTCTTCCTCAGATTCATCCGCTGGAACAATATCATCATCAAGTTCAAAACTCATTCTCGTGTCTTCTGCTTGAGTTTCATTATCATCATTCTCAATCTCTTCCTTTTTCTCCTTTTTGGGTACAGTCTCCTCCTTGATAAGAGCCTTCACTTGTTTTGTTGACACCTGAACTGGCACTTTTTTTTCTTTTATTGGCACTTGCTTTGCAGGTTTCACTATTGCTTTTGTTGTAAGCTTAGCAGATTTTGCAGGTGCAGGACTTGCTTTCGCTTTTACAGCAGCTTTTGCTGGAGCTTTGCTAGCGGGAGTCTTTTTTACAGGAGTAGGTTTTTTCTTTGCAGTAGCCATGAAATAAGTCATGCATTAGGGATTAAAAACAAACGCAGCTATGGTAATATCAGCGTTTAGTAGTAGTTATCAAGTATTGTATCAATAATCAATATACTAGAGTTGGTCCATAAGATTGCCCAATTTATCAGATCTTTCAGCTTGTTCTGTTTCTTTTTCTTTTCTTGTCTTCAGATGATCCAATCTCAATTTCCATTGTCTCAACTTATAGTCTCTTTGTGCCATTATCTCAGTTTTTTCTTGTTCGTTCTCAAAAATATGATTTTGTAGATTCATCTGCTCTTCGCAGTAAATCTTGAATAATCTATCAATCTGGTAACCAAATAACTCAGAAACTTTCTTAGCAATTGTTTGACCACCGTTTTCCACGCTAATAACATATTCTACACCTTCATCACTTGGATCCAATGCAACCTCAGAGCTAAACGAAGCTGCCGAAAGTTGGCACAATAAGCTCCAATCAAAATCTTCTTTTGATGCAAAAGGAATAGCGTACTCCAGAGCATCAAAGTTACTAACGTACTCTTTATATCGGGTCTGATCTTGAACTCCACCAGTAACTGGTCCAAAGTTCTTCTCATACTTCTCAATTACTTCTTTTTTATCTTGATTCTCATGATTTCTGAGTTCATCAAGTAATAAATCGAAATCAAACAAAAACATAGGCTTACATTAAAGGTAAATAAGCTAATAACAGGGTTATAGATGTATTGCGGAAAGAAATGGTATATATGGAAAATTGGTAGTAAACCATATATGCAATCAACATAGTGATTTTATATACAATTTCAATCCAAATATTGGATAAATAATACTGGATAAAACTACACGATCTTAAAACTATGTGTACTTAGTAACTTCAGTATCTTATACTCTGCTTGGGATTTTGCAATGTGTCCAGGCACTCTTCCGTTGGGATCAAAGGTAAAGTATATCCTAAGTGTTATCTTCTTATCATCAAATCATTCTATCAGTACGTCTGTAAGCTCTCTATGGGACAAGAAATCTAGTGAATTGATCTCATCTTTCATCAATTGGACGGTTTTATCTATATCGGACCCCATATTCACCGCTACCGTGAAATCCATCCTGATGATATCTTCGTTGGTATACGTCTTGATCTTGCTTTGCATAAATTGGATATTGGGGATCACTACCCTACGCAAATCAAATGTCTTAATGATAATGTATCTGATAGTAATCTCATCAATCTTACCAAAAATGCCTCATCCTGGCAGCTGTTTATCCTGCATCTCAATCAAATCACCAATCTTGTAATCTTTGGTCGCAAAAATGAAAATACCTGCAATCAAGTTGCTGATAATTTCTTTGGTTGCGAATCAGATACCAATGGAAAGGCCTCATACGATCAGTCCGATATCAATTCAGACTATCTTAAATCATAGATAAACACTAAATGTCGCCATAGCGTAAAATACCAAATCTCATGCCAAGGTACCTATTTTTGTCACTGAGTCTGGATCCTTATCATTGAAATTAGAAATAATCTTCTTGGAGATGAAGTTGGATATCCACCTCGAGAGCCAGATCAAGAATCAAGCTACAGCAATAGCAAGCAGCACCGAAAGCAGTTTGGAAACAAAAGGATTATCGACCAGAAACCCAGCCGTGCTATTAGCAGTATTGAGTGTACTTGATATATTTTTGGAGGTATTGACGCCCAAAAAACTCGTAGAAGAGCTAGCCAACAAAAGGTAGTCCGATCACTGCATAATCCATCCAAAAAAAGTAAAACATAAGCAACCTTATTATATCCACTTCGCCCGCAGCTGTCAAATTCTGTTTGTAAGATAAAACGCTCTAAAACTTGTAAAACCCACAAATCCCATTATACTATGGATCATATGTTTTACTTTGGACACTCTCACTCTCGGCTTTATGAAATCGTTCAATAATATCATATTCGATACTGATTATACCATCTTTGTGGTAGGAGGTGGGTATCCCAAAGTGGATGCTTTGCAGCTCTCCAACAATAACATAGCTGTAAATAATGATCCAAATAGTTCAGATAATCAGAAAAAAATGTGATTTTTCGAAAGGATTACAGAATTTTTGGTACCCAGTAAAAAACCAGCAACTAATGCGACAAAGGATGACACCCAAAACATAGATAACAAATCTTCCAAATTGGACGGCACTCTCAAAGAAAAAGTCCTCAAATTACTGGAACTTACTGACGATCAATATAGTGACAAATTGTTAGATAGTGAAACCAGGTGATTTTTGTTGGATGTAGAAAAGGAGTTCCTCACGGCCACAGCGAGTTACAAGACCCATATCGCTCCATCCTATCGAGAAGTGCAAGGAGGCCAGTTCAATATCTCTGGCGTATATGGCAAGACCTATTATCTGAACAACTACCCTTCTTATATCGATTTCTTACGAACAAGAGATATTCTTGGATTTTATGGTAAATGGGATATGACCTTTTTCGTATATCCAGCAGACGATAGCGCTATCCAGTCTATGCTCAAAAGAAGAGCCACGCAGCTCAAAGCAGAGATGTCAGAGCTCGTATCCAAAGGCATCACGATGGACTCCGAGCTACAGGTAGAGTACAATGACGTGGAAAATATCAGACAACAACTTGCTACCAAAGAAGAGAGATATTTTGAACTGTCTTCATACATCAATATCTACAACAACGACAGCGAAAAACTTGTCGAAGATTGCAAAAGATTTGAACAAAAGATAGGCTGATTTGGTATCGGTATCAAACCCGCAACCCAAAGAATGGACGAAGGATTGACAAGCACCTTGCCCATCATGCTTGATGACTTGGGTATTTATAGATCAGCGGTTACCACATCTCTAGCGGGTAGTTTCCCATTCGTTAGTTCGGATCTTGTAGATAGCACTGGTATCTTGTACGGAGCTAACCTTCATACTGGCGGCTTGGTGATATTTGATAGATTTGGTGGTTCACTGCCCAATCACAACGCAGTAGTACTCGCGACTTCTGGTGCCGGTAAATCATTTACTGTAAAACTTGAGATCTTGAGATACTTACTGGAAGGCGTAGATATAATCGTTATCGATCCTGAAAATGAATACAAACCGCTAGTAGAAAACGTAGGAGGTACCTACATAAACATAGCAATCAATAGTAATCAGTTTATCAATCCTTTTGATCTTCCACCCAAGGTAGAAGATGTAGAGTACGGCAAAGGAGATCTCTTGAGATCACAAATATTGAGTTTGATAGGTCTGATCTGAGTACTTAT